>Ga0334882_1000014_pt1 | contig 341739 bp, 370 predicted proteins | sample GraSluR1_MG_5_FD_207226 | JGI IMG/M metagenome (GOLD analysis project Ga0334882, IMG submission 207226) | Sludge microbial communities from methane-producing bioreactor in Wageningen University, Netherlands - Granular Sludge_15_04-R1 | ecosystem: Engineered > Bioreactor > Anaerobic >...
AAGGAGTTTGATAAGTATCATCATTCGGGTGAAATAAATTACAAGGTTAAGAATACTAGTAAGGCTTTTTTGTTAGTTGAGCAGTCTTTTTCTGATCCTGTTAAGTCTTTGTTTATTGATGGATTATCTGTTTATTATGATGATTTTTGGTTTAATCTTCGTAAAAGTAATACTGAGAACATTGTGCGTCTTAACGCGGAGTCAACTTCTAAAGAAGTTTTAGATAAGCATCTTCAAAGAATTAATAATATTATGAGTCTTGTTAAGTAAAATCTTTGATTTTTTTTAAGGAGTTTTACATCTGGTTATTTCTGCTAGGGCTTTTATGCTTCTTGAGCCTTCGTATACTTCTTTGTTTATTTGTATTTCTGGTACGTAGTTTGTTTTTGTTTGTGTACATCTTTGTTGTTCTTTTGTGCATTCTACGTACACAGAGGTTACTGCTTCATATCCTCCTAGGCTTTGTACAAGGCTTCTGCACGCAGGACACCACTCTGATCCGTATATTACTACGCCGTTATCTGCTAGGCAATCGTTAAATTCTTTTAATCCGTATTCTTCATTATTATTTTCTTTGTTTGATTCTTTTTCGTTATTGTTTAATTCAGTATTATTACTATTATTTTCATAATTATTATTGTTGTAAGTATTATTTGTGCAAGCGCTTAATATTAACAAGCTTATTATTGTTAGGATTATCATTGTTTTTTTCATTTTAGTTCCTCTTTGGTTTTTAGTGCCGCGATGCATCCTTGTGCCGCCGCGATTATTATTTGTTCTTTTCCTTTGTTGTTTACGTCTCCTGCTGCGAATATTTTGTTGCTTGATGTTTTCATATCATCAGTCACTATTATTTTTCCTTCTTTGTTTTTTTCTACGTTTGTTATTTCTGAATTCGGGATTAGGCCTATTTCTATTGATATTCCTTGAACTTCTAAATTTTTTGTTTCATTATTTGTTTCGTATTTTAGTCCTTTTACGTATTCATCTCCGTAAATCTCTAAAGTTTTTGCTCCAGTTATTACTTCTATGTTCTCTGTTTTCTTTACTTGTTCTATTAATAGTTCTTCTCCGCTTAATTCGTTTTGTATCTCTATTATGTATACTTTTTTTGCTATTTTACTTAAGTACATCGCTGATTTTGTTCCTGCGTAACTTCCTCCTATTACTGCTACTTCTTGGTCTTGAAATAATGATCCATCACATACTGCGCAGTAAGTTATTCCTTTGTTCGCAAATTCTTGTTCTCCTTTTATTCCTAATTTTTTTCTTTTGCTTCCTGTCGCGATTATCGCGATTTTTGATTTTAGGATTTGTCCGTTTTCTAGTTCTGTTATTACTTCGTTGTTTTCTTGTTTCACTGTTTTTACTGTTTCATCTTCTATTATTTCTACGTCGTATGATTTTAAATGTTCTTCTAACGCTTTAGTTAATTCGAGGCCTGTTATTGTTTTAAATCCAGGATAGTTCTCTATTTTATCTGTTTTTGTTAAGTATCCTCCTAGCTCTTCAGTTACTAAGGTTATGGTCATTTTTGCTCTCGCTGCGTATATCGCAGCTGTTATGGCTGCTGGTCCTCCTCCTATTATTGTTAAGTCTTTCATTTTAGTTGTTTTTCAATCTTTTTTTTATCAAAACCTGAAAAAGCTTTATCTCTTATTTCTATTATAGGTATTCTTTTTTGGCCTGCTTTCTTGAATGCTTTTTCTGTTGCTTCTTTATTTTCAAAAGTATCTATTTCTTCGTATTCAATATTATTTTCTTTAAAATATTTTTTGGCTTTCTCACATTCTAAGCATATAGGTGTTGTGTATATTTTTACTTTCGTCATGTTATCAATCCTCTTTTTTTAAAATCCTATTAAGTAATTATATGATAATGCTAATAGTACTAGTGATCCGAATAAATAAATCCATGTTATCCATTTTGATTCTGTAAAATACATTTCTCTTGTTGCTACTACTACTCCGAATATTATTAGTTCTATGAGCATATAAAAGAACAAGTATAATCCTACGTATGAAACGTAGCCCATGGTGCTTAGTCCTTCCGCGGCTAGTACTCCTGCGTATATCATAGGTAATCCAAACGAACAAGGTAATTCTACCAGGGTTACTATGAACGCGAAGAGTACTATTCCTGATGCGAGTAATATAGTTTTTTCGTTGGAGCTAAAAGCGTTTTTTAGTTTATTTATTGATTTTGATAAATATTTATTAGATGAGTATTCGCACGCGGGTCCGTATCTGTAAAAATCTATGAATTTTTTAAAAAAGAACGCTCCTCCTCCGAGTGCTGCTATTCCTATTATTATGTTTATTCCGCCTATGTATGTTGCTAATGCGTGAAATACTGCGGTCCATGCAAAGATTAGTAAGCCATATACTAATACTGTTGTTATTATGAATAGTCCTCCGAATAAAATTAAATCTCTTCTTCTCTTAAAAGATGCTAAAACTAGAGTTAATATTAGTATGAGTGCGCCTATTGAGCAAACGTTTAATCCGTCTACTGTTCCTATAATTACTGCTAACACAGGGATTGACCATTCGCTTATGTTAACTTCTCCGAAGAAAGGCACAGTTATTATGCCTTCTCCTCGTACTTGGTAAATTTGATTTTGTACATTTTCTCCTTTAAGCGCTCTTATTATTAATTCTTTATCTCCTTCGTAGAAGTTCTGGAAATAATTATTTCCTATGAATGTTGTTGGTACTATTAAATTATAATCTTCAATTTCTCTTTCTTTCATCATTTCGTGGAACTTGTTTTGATTTTCAGGACTCATTATAGAATAACTTATAATGTTTACTTCAGGATAGTTTAGTTTTATTTCTTCTTCTAAGAATTGTTTTTGTCTCGCGCAATCTGGGCATCCTCTTTGTTCAAAGAAATGTATTTCGTTTTCAATTAGTTCAGTTTCAGCGTATGCTTGTCCTAATAGTATCGTTAAAAACAATAACGTGATTAAAAATAATTGTGTTTTTTTCATTTCACTAATTCCTCCCTTAGTTCTTTTTTCAAAATTATTTTGTTTGTTTTTCCTTCTTTTTTTATGTCGATTATGTTTTTTTCTTGTAATTTTTTTAATATTCTGTGTGTTTTTATTTTATCGTATTTTTTTGATAATTCTGCTTGTTCCATTTTTCCTTTGTTCTTGATGATTAGGTCTAAGAATTTGTTTTCGTCTTTGTCTAAGATTGAGCTAAGAACTTCCATGTTCTTAGTTATTACTTTTTCTTTTTTTTCTATTTTTAGAGAAAATAAATAATAAAGTAAAGAACTCACAAATAATATTGCTAATACTATAAATAACCATATAAAATTGTGTGAGACTACTTTTGGGCATCCGCATCCTCTTACTTGGAATCTGTCAGCTAATAAGAGGCTTAAGCTAATAATTAATGTTAAAAATGATGCTCCTCCTATTATAAGTATGAAATCTCTTACCCTCATGATTCTGTGTGAATTAATAACTATATATAAATATTTCGTAACGTTTCATAATTATGAAACTGTTTTTTTTATGGTTTCATAAATGTGAAACTTTCTTTCTTTATTGTCTATTAATGAGTTTTATTTTTTTATTTCTTTGTAGTGATTGATTGTTTGTAAAGTTTTGGTTATAGTTGAGTTTTTGTGTTAAAAACAACAAAATACTTAAATAATAGTTGTTATCATTTCTCTGTGTTAAAGGGTGGTTTTTGTTGAGTAAGAATGTTGGATTAAGCAGTTTGTTATTTGTTGGTTGCTTGATTTTATTCTTTTTTTTGTTTTTGTCTTTTGTTTCTGCTGATCTTACTTGTGGTGTTTTTAGGTCTGATTTTTGTAGTGATTCACTTCTTGATTATGTTAGAATTTTTAATTGTGATGATTTGCAAAATGTTAGTTATGATTTATCTGGTAATTATGTTTTAATGAATAATATTGATTGTTATGACACTGTTAATTGGGTCGGTGGTGGTTTTGAGCCTATTGGCACTTCTTTGGAAGCATTCACTGGTGTTTTTGATGGTCAGGGTTTTAATGTTTCAGGATTGTTTATTAATAGGCCTTCTAGTTCTGAGCAAGGGTTGTTTGGTTTCGTTGATGGCGGTATTATTAGAAATGTTGGTTTAATTAATGTTAATATTACAGGAGATGATAATGTTGGTGGCTTAGTTGGTTGGAATGATGGTTCTGTTTCTAAGTCCTTCGTTATTGGTTCCGTTATTGGTAGTAGTGATGTTGGTGGCTTAGTTGGTCAAAATGAAGATTCTATTTTTGATTCTTATTCTAGAGCGAGTATTAGTTCTACTACTAATGTTGGTGGCTTAGTAGGTCATAATAATGGAGGTCAAATATCTAGGTCTTATTCTTCAGGATTGGTTAGCGGTTCTACTAATACAGGAGGCTTAGTTGGTTCTAATTCAGGTTCTGTTTCTAATTCTTTTTATGATAATCAGACTTCTGGTCAGAGCGATACTGGTAAAGGCAGTCCTAGAATCACTGCTGATATGAGGAATTTTGATACTTTTGATGGTGCTAATTGGGATATTGCTTTAATTGGTAATTATGATGGTGATTCTTGGATTATTAGTAATGGTTTAGATTATCCTAGGCTTGGTTATGAATTATTAGTTGCTAGTTCTGTTTCTGATTATGTTTTGTTTAAGCTTAGGAATTATACTGGTGGTTTTGATAATTCTCATGCTCAGATGAGGAGTTTTTCTCCGCATTATTCTTATGGTGTTTGTTGTTCTTCTCCTAATCAAGTTTTTTCTTATGATTGTAGTTTGTCTAACGCTGTTGAATTTCTTAGAATGAATAATGAATCTAATTCTCATGTTCAGGTTCCTGTTGATTTTCAAGGTTTAGTTTCTTATTGGAAATTTAATGATGATTTTACTGACTTCGTTGGTGGTTTTCATGCTACTAATAATGGTGCGTCTTGGACTTCTGATAGGAGGGGTAATTCTAATAGTGCTTTGTCTTTTAATGGTGTTGGAAATTATTTAGGTACTGATTTGGATTTGTCTGATATCTCTAAGGGTTTGTCTGTTTCTGCGTGGATTCAAATTAGTACTATTGATGGTAGTAGGAGAAGAATTATTTCTCAGGGTACGGGTGCTCAATTTATTAGGACTGAAGAAAATAGTAATCGGATTTATCCTTATTTGAGGGATAGTAATGATAATATTATTGCTAGTGCTATAATGTCTACGTCTGTTCTTGTTGATGAATGGGTTCATGTTGTTTTGACTATTGATGAGGATTATTCTGGTTTTGTGAGACTTTATATTAATGGGTCTTTGAATAGGGAAACTAGTAATATTCTTAATTCTAGTTTGATTACTTCTGGTGGTTTAAGAATTGGTGGTGATTCTACTTTTTTTCATGGCTTAGTTGATGAAGTTATTATTTTTGATAGGGCTTTGAATGCTACTGAGGTTAGTCAGTTGTATAGTGATGGCTTGGTGGGTCATTGGCGTTTTAATGGTGATTTCTTGGATTATTCTGGTAGTGGTGTTCATGGTACTAATTCTGGTGCTTCTTGGGTTAATAATAGGTTCGGTGCTGAGAATAGTGCTTTGTTTCTTGATGGTTCTAGTTATGTTTATCTTGCGGGTAGTTCTGCTAGTTATAGTTCTTTTTCTGCTTGGATAAAGTCTAGTAGTTCTGCTGAGCAAGTTATTGCGGCGGGTGTTTTTGATAATTTTTGTGTTTTGATGCAGAATGGTAGAATTGTTAAGAGTTCTTCTGGTGGGGGGGAGTCTTTACAAACGGTTAATACTTTTAATGATGATACTTGGAGGCATTTGGTTGTTGTTAAGACTGGTTTGAGTTATCCTGATAGTTATAAGATTTTTGTGGATGGTGTTGAGCAAGAATTACAATCTAGCAGTAATGCTCGCGCGGCTGGTCGTTTAATTATTGGTGCTCGTTTTTATAGTTCTACTTATAGTATTTTTTTTAATGGTTTGATTGATGATGTTCGTATGTTTAATCGTGCGTTGTCTGAGTTTGAGATTGGTTCTTTGTTTGTTGATGATTTGCGTAAGTATGATTATTCTGTTTGTGTTGCAGGTAATGGTGATGGTGAATGCTTTGGTTCGTATGGTGCTTGTTCTGAGAATTATACTTGCATAGGGAGTGTTGCTTCTAGTGAGGGTTGGGATTTTACTAATGCTCATTTTGGTAGTTGTGATTATTATGATTTGAATATTTGTTGTTCTGTTTCTAGTCCTCCTGGTGTGCCTGAGCTTATTTATCCGGTTAATAATGATTCTTTGTTTGTTGATAGGAGTCCTGGTTTTGAGTGGTCTGATGTTGATACTGCTGTTGAGTATCAGATTGTTTTAGCGGAGGATCCTGATTTTATTTCTTTGGTTTTTGATGAAACTGTTATTGATAGTAATTATTCTTATTCTGGTATTTTGGATTTTGGTTCTTATTATTGGAGGGTTCGTGCTTTTAATGGGGTTTTATTTGGTGTTTGGAGTGAGGTTTTTAATTTTACTCTTGTTACTAATGTGATGATTGATTTGGCTACTGCGTCTGTTGATTTTGGTGGTTTGTCTGTTAATGAATCTGCGAATACATCTAGTAATACGCCTCCTCCTTTTAGGTTTTTGAATATTGGTAATATCGAGGCGGATTTGGTTAATGTGTCTGTTGATGAGTCTTTATGGGATTCTGTTGAGGCAGGTCTTGGTACGGATTATTGGTTGATTCGTGCTAGGTCTAGTGGTTCGTTTAATTATGAGGCATCAATTATTGATTGGGTTAATGTTTCGTCTGTTATTGATTATTTAATTAAAGGATTGAATTTTACGGGTAATAACGAAGTCTTGGTTGATGTTGCTGTTAGAGTTCCTGTTTCTGAGGGTCCTGGTGATAAATCTTCTAATATGAGTTTTTTTTGGGGTGTTGCTAGTTGAGATTTATTAGTTTGTTTGTGTTGTTGTTAATGTTACCTTTTGTTTCAGGTTTAGGAGTGGCTCCTGGTTCTATAGAATTAGAAGAGGGTGTTGATTCTTTTATTTTTAAAGTTTTTAATAATGAGGGTCTTGATTTGGATATTTTTTTTGAAGTTCAGGGTGATGACTTCATTGAATTGGACGTTAATAATTTTTCTTTTACTAGGGATGTTAGGGATAAGATTTTTAGGGCTAGGGTTATAAATGATGATTATGATTTTTCTCAGAGGGCTAACATAGTTATTTATGAATCTAGGGGTGGTGGTTCTCAGATTAATGTTAATCTTGGTTTGTTTTTGCCTGTTGCTTTGCTTGTTTATGAAGAAAATGCTTTGTTGGATGTTTCTTTAAATGTTCCTTTAAGGAGTGCTTTTGCTAAGGGTCCTTATGTTATTTCTTTAAGGAACTTAGGGTTGAATGATGCTTCTGGTTTTGTTAGGTTAGTTGTTGATGATAGAGAAGTTTCTAAGTCTTTCTTTGTTGAGGGTAGGGGTCGTGATTATTTAGTTCTTGGTTTTGATGATGTTTTTAGTAAGGGTTCTTATGATGTTAATGTTTTTATTGAGTATGATGATTCTTTGAATTTATCTTCTGTTGTTTATTCAGGTAGTCCTTTTGTTAATGTTTCTAAGTTGAAGGTTCTTGATTTTGCTAATAATATTTTGTCTTTGGAGTTGTTTATGAACAGTGATTGGCCTAGTTCTTTGAGTGATTTAAGTGTTGTTGCTAAAGCTTCTGGTTCTGAGTTTGAATCTAGGTCTTTTTCTTTAGATGGTTTTGGTTCCGTTGTTATTCCTTTGTTCGTTGAGGTATTAGAAGAGGAATTTGTTCTTTTTGTTAGTGTTAATAATCAGGAATTTCAAGAATATAATATTATTATAAGAGATGGTGTTGTTTTTGTTAATGGTGAGTCTTTTATTCTTAGAAGTAGTAATCCTTTTAATTTAGTTTTAGTTATTGTTATTTCTGTTTTTGTTTTTTTATTCTTGCTTCTAGAAATTGGTTTATTGAAAAAGAATAATAAAAAGTATAAAAAATAAAGAAACGCGTTATTTTTTTGTTTCTATGTGTAATTCGTTTAGTTGTTCTTTTGTTACTGTTGAAGGCGCGTTTACTACTGGGTCTTTCGCGGAGCTATCTTTTGGGAACGCGATTACGTCTCTAATTGTGTCTTTTCCCATTATCACCATTAATAACCTGTCTAGTCCTGGTGCGATTCCTCCATGTGGTGGTACGCCGTATTTGAATGCTTCTAGTATGTGTTTGAATTCTTTTTTTTGTTCTTCTGTGAATCCTATTAAGTCAAAGATTTTTGCTTGCATCTCTGAATTGTGTATTCTTATGCTTCCTCCGCCTACTTCGAATCCGTTTAGTACTAAGTCGTGTTGGTATGATTTAACATTTTGTGGTTCTGTGTCTAGTAAGTGTTCGTCTTCTTTTTTTGGTGCCGTAAACATGTGGTGGCTTGGTGCTAGATTTTTTCCTGCTCCGTGGAAGTAGTCTTCTTCTGTTTGTTTTGTGAACAATGGGAAATCTATTACCCAGCAGAAGCCCATTTCGTTTTTGTCTTCTTTGTTTTTTCTTATGTCTGGGCTGTCTGTTCCGTATTCTTTCATTACGTCTTCATATTTTAATCTTGGGAAGGGTATTTGTGTTATTTTTTTGTCTGGGAAAACAGTTTCTATGAGTTTTATCATCATGTCTTCTACTATTTTTAAGACATCGTCTTGTGTTACGAAGCTCATTTCCATGTCTATTTGGTAGAATTCGCCTGGGCATCTGTTGGCGCGTGCTGCTTCGTCTCTGAAACATGGCGCGATTTGGAAGTACTTGTCGAATCCTGCTACCATTAGTAATTGTTTATATTGTTGTGGTGCTTGTGGTAACGCGTAGAATTTTCCTTTGTGTATTCTTGATGGTACTAAGTAGTCTCTTGCTCCTTCTGGTGTGGATTTTGTTAGTATTGGTGTGTTTATTTCTAGGAATCCTTGTTTATCTAAGTATTCTCGGACGAACATCACTGCTTCGTGTCGTTTGATTATGTTTTTTGCCATTTTTGGCATTCTTAAATCTAGGTATCTGTATTTTAGTCTTGTTTCGTCTCCTGATTCTGTGTTTTCATCTAATTCTAGGGGTAATGGGTCTGCGTGTGTTAGGATTGTTATTTTTTCTGCCGATAGTTCTATTTCGCCTGTGCTTAGTTCTTTTTTTATTTGATTTTCAGGTCTTAGTACTACTTCTCCTGTTACTTGTATGACGCTTTCTCTTCTTATTTCGCCTATTTCTTGTGTTATTTTAGGATTGACAAATATTTGGGTTGTTCCGTATCTATCTCTTAGTAATATGAAGCTTAATTTTCCTTGGATTCTGTGGGTTTGTACCCATCCTGATAGTGTTGTTTTTTGTCCTGCGTGTTCTTTTCTTAATTCTCCGCATGTGTGTGTTCTTAGCAATTTATTTCCCTCCTCGTTTAGGGAACATTGTTGCTTATATAAAAATATTTGCTTAAATCTTAGAAATTTTTTTTTAGTAAAGTATTGCTATTACTTTTCTGTCTATTTGGTTACATCTTATTCTGCCAGGATCTGATGCTGGATTATTATCTCCTTTTAATACGAAGTAAATTCCTTGTTCATCTTCATCTATGTGTATTACTCTGTGTATTATTATTCCGCTGGCGTAATTTGATCTATATGAAACTATATCTCCTAGTTGTATGTCTTCTGGACAATTTGGTATTATTTGTAGTGCGTTTGAGTCTTTGTTTATTATTGGTAGCATGCTTTTTGTGTCTTCGAATCCTGCCCATACTATGTTTTCTGCTTCTAGTACTACTCGGTCTGGGTATACTCTTATTTGGTGTGTGTTAAAGAAATTTGAGGGGCTTGGTTTGTTTCTTTCGTCTGCTGTTTGTTTTGGTATTTCTGTATTTAAATGTGCTATATCATTAATTAATTCGCTGTTTTTTATTATTGGATATGTTTCTGCTACGCTTGGTGTTATGCTACTTATTAATAGTAGGGTTGTGGCTATGCCTAATAGAAACATTACTATTGGTTGTGTGATTGCTTTTTTGAGTAATTTTTTTTTGTTCATTTTTCCAAACCCTAAAAAAACATTTATTACTACTTAGTAGTGTTTATCAATATATAAATGTTTCTATGTGTTTTTACTTATTAGTAATTACACTAATTGTTTTGGGGTTTTTTAGTTTCTCTTATGTTCTCACCAAAAAAAAACGCAAAAATGTTTCTACTACAAAATTACTATATTATTTTAAATACTGTTTGCATATAACAAGAATATGGAAAAAGATTCTGCACTATACGAAATATTTGATGGAAATACTGCTGCTGCAAAAATAGCATATCAATTCAGCGAAGTAGCAGCAATTTATCCTATAACTCCTTCTTCACCAATGGGTGAACTAATAGATTTATGGTCTTCCCAAAACAAAAAAAATCTTTTTGGAAAACCAGTTAAAGTTGCAGAGATGCAATCAGAAGCTGGAGCGGCAGGCGCCATCCATGGTTCATTAAGCGCGGGCGCGTTAACAACTACGTTCACAGCGTCTCAAGGATTACTATTAATGATGCCTAACATGTTCAAAATAGCAGGAGAACTCTTACCAGCAGTGTTTCACGTCGCGGCTCGTTCCCTAGCATATCAATCTTTATCTATTTTTGGTGATCATTCAGACGTAATGGCTGTTCGTGGAACAGGATTTGCGTTAATGGCCGCATCAAACATTCAAGAAGTTCAAGATTTAGCAGTCATCTCTCACTTATCTACTCTAGAAGCCAGTATTCCTTTTTTGAATTTTTTTGATGGATTTAGAACGTCTCACGAAATTCAAAAAATAAGAACTATTAATACTGAAACTCTTAAAGAAATGCTTCGTGAAGAACACGTTTTACGATTTAAAAAAAATGCTTTAAATCCTGATTCACCATACGCTAAAGTAGGCGCTGAGAATCCTGATGTTTATTTTCAAGGAAGAGAATCTTCTAATAAGCATTATGAGGTTCTTCCTAGCATTGTTAAAAAATACATGGTTGAATTCAAAGAGAAAACAAGCAGATCTTATTCCTTGGTTGAGTATCAAGGTCATCCTGAAGCCGAGAAATTAATAGTTGCGATGGGTTCTGCTACTGACACGATTAAAGAAACTGTTGATTATCTTAACAATAAAGGTGAACGAGTTGGTTTAATTAAAATAATCATGTATAGACCTTTTCCTTCTGAGGAATTACTTAATTTAATTCCTGAATCTGTTAAAAAAATAGCTGTTCTTGATAGAACTAAAGAATCAGGGTCTGTTGGTGAACCATTATACTTAGATGTTATTGCAACTCTTAAAGATAAAAATTTAAAGATTATTGGTGGTCGTTACGGCTTGTCATCTAAAGAGTTTACGCCTTCCATGGTGAAAGCTGTTTTTGATTTTCTTGATGAAGAGTGCAAGCATGATTTCACTGTGGGTATTAATGATGATTTAACTCATAAATCTTTGAAGGTGAAAGAACAAATTTTTACTGAGCCTGATTCAACTTTTAAGTGTAAATTTTGGGGTTATGGTTCTGATGGCACAGTTAGTGCTAATAAGAATTCTATAAAGATTATTGGTGAAGCTACTGATTTGAATGTTCAAGCTTATTTTTCTTATGATTCTAAAAAAAGTGGTGGAGTCACCGTTTCGCATCTCCGTTTTGGTAAAGAAAAAATTAGGTCTCAATATTTATTAACTGAAGCTGATTTTATTGCGCTTCACAAACCTTCTTATATTGGCAGATACGATATTTTAGAAGGAATACGCGATAATGGAACCTTTTTGATTAATTCTTCTTTGAAGCCTGAAGAAGTTTTTGAGAGTTTAACTAAGGACATGCAAGAAACTATTATTAGTAAGAACATAAAGGTTTATGTTGTTGATGCGTCTGATATTGCTTACAAAGTAGGTCTTAGAAATAAGATTAACACAGTTATGCAGACTGCTTTTTTTAAGGTTACTAGTATTATTCCTGTTGATGAAGCTATTAAATTAATGAAGAAACACGTGGAGGACCAGTTTAAATCTAAGGGTAAAGAAATAGTTGATATGAATTTTCAGTGTATTGATGAAACTCTTAATCACGTACACGAAGTTCCTATTGTTAAAACTGATAAATCCGCGTCTATGTTAAAGCTCATTCCTGATGGCGCTTCTAATTTTGAAAAAGGCATAGTTGAGCCCGTTATGCGTCAAAAAGGAGATTCTATTCCTGTTTCTTTAATGACTAATACAGGCGCGGTTCCTACTGGCACTACTAAGATTGAGAAGAGAGGTGTTGCTTTAGAGATTCCTAGGTGGTTGCCTGAAAATTGTATTCAGTGTGGTCAATGTTCTTTTGTTTGTCCTCATGCAGCTATAAGGATGAAGCAGATTCATCCTGATTCTTTAAAGAATGCTCCTAGTTCTTTTGAGGTTATTAAGTCTAATACTAAAAATAATAATGATCTTGATTTTAAGGTTCAGGTTTATCCTGAGGATTGTATTGGTTGTCGTGTCTGTGTTGATGCTTGTCCTGTTAAGAATAAGGCTTTAGAAATGATTCCTATTGAGGAAGACAGAAAAAAAGAAAATGTTAATCTTGATTTCTTTGAGTCTTTGCCTTATATTAGTGAAGGTACTGATTCTGCTACTATTAAAGGTTCTCAGTTCTTAAGGCCTTATTTTGAGTTTTCTGGTGCTTGTGGTGGTTGTGGTGAAACTCCTTATGTTAAATTAGTAACTCAGTTGTTTGGTGATAGGATGATTATTGCTAATGCTACGGGTTGTTCTTCTATTTTTGGTGGTACTTTTCCCACTATTCCTTATTGTAAAGATGATGATGGTAGAGGTCCTGCGTGGGCTAATTCTTTGTTTGAGGATAACGCGGAATATGGTTATGGTATGCGTTTAGCTGTTGATGAGAATCGTGAATCTTTAAGACTTTTGATTGAGCAATTACTTAATTCGGGAACTACTGCTGAATTAAAGGATCAGTTTTCTAAGCTTTTAGGGTTGTGGCATGAAACTAATAATGAAGCTAAACAAGTTAGGGATAAAATTCTTGAATTAATGCCTGATGCTTTATCTAAGGTTTATGGTGAAAGCGAACCTATTCTTAAAAAGATTGATGAGTTAAAAACTTATTTGCTTGATAAGAGTGTTTGGATATTCGGAGGGGATGGTTGGGCTTATGATATTGGTTTTGGTGGATTAGATCATGTTTTGGCTCAGGGTAAAAATGTTAATGTTTTAGTTTTGGATACCGAGGTTTATTCTAATACTGGTGGTCAGGCTTCTAAAGCTACTCCTAGGGGTGCTACGGCTAAATTCGCTATGGCTGGTAAGTCTTTGCCGAAGAAGAATCTTGGTTTGATGCTTACTTCTTATGGTTATATTTATGTGGCTTCTGTTAATCTTGGTGCTAATAAGGCTCAGGTTCTTAAGGCTTTGAAGGAAGCTGAGGCTTATGATGGCCCTAGTATCGTTATTGCGTATGCTCCTTGTATTGCTCATGGTTATAATATGTTTGATCGTGAGATTCATGCTAAGAACGCTGTTAGTAGCGGTTATTGGCCTTTGTACAGGTTTAATCCTGGTAATGAGGGTGACGAGTTTTCGTGGGATGCTCCTCCTAAGTCTTTAGATTTTAATGAATTCTTGATGTCTGAAAACAGGTATAGGTCTTTGTTAAGTAGTCATCCTTTGAATGCTCAGAAATTATTTGATCAGGCTGAGAAGGATAATGTTTTAAGATTTGAGCGTTATAAAGCTTTAAAAAAATTTGACGGAGGGCAATAAATATGGTTAAGGTTAGTGTTGATTCTGATAAGTGTATTGGTTGTGGCGCTTGCGTGGATGCTTGTCCTTCTGGCGTGTTCGAAATGAATAATGGAAAAGCAGTTGTTAAAAATGAAAATGCTTGTATTTCTTGTAAGTCTTGCGTTGATACTTGTCCTGCGGGTGCTATTTCTGTTAAAGATTAATAATTTTGTTTTTTTTTATTTATTTTTTTGTTTCATAAAACTTATAAATAGACTTGTTTTTCCTCTAATTAATTAATTATAGGTCAATACTATTGTTTAATTTTGAGGTATTGGAGGAAAAAATGATGAAGCAACCTGAATCTAAATTTATTAAAGTTAGATGTATTAAATGTAAGAATGAACAAGTTATTTTTGGAAAATCTTCTTCTAAAGTTTCTTGTTTAGTTTGTGGTAAAGAACTTGGTTCGCCTACTGGTGGTAAAACTAAGGTTAAAGCAAGAGTTCTTGAAGTTTTGGAATAATTAGGAGTTCGTAAATAATGTTATTTAAGAAGACAGGGTTTCCTGAGGAAGGTGATTTAGTTTTTGCTACTGTGACGAGTGTTCAGTATAATTCTGTTTTTGTTAAGATTGAAGATTATAATCGTCAAGGTCTTATTCATATTTCTGAGGTTAGTCCTGGTAGGATTAGGAACATCAGGGATTATGTTAAAGAAGGTAAAATGGTTGTTTGTAAGGTTATTAAGATTGATGAATCTAAAGGTCATATTGATTTGTCTCTTCGTCGTGTTACTGAGATGCAGAAGCGTTCTAAGAATGATGAGCGTAAGCAAGAGCAGAAAGCTGAGAATATTATTGAATTGTTGGCGTCTACGCTTAAGGAATCTGTTGATAAGGTTTACAAAGAAATTAGTGATGTTTTACTTCCTAAGTATGAAATGTTACAATATGCTTTTGAGGATGTGATTGAGAATGGTATTTCTCTTAAAAGTGTTGGTGTTCCTGATAAGTATGCTGATAAATTAGAGGTTTTGGTTAAAGAGAAGATTAAACCTAAAAAAGTTACTATTTCTGGTACTTTGATGATTAAGAGTTATGAAGAGGAAGGTGCTGAATTTGTTAAGAATGCTTTGGTTAAAGCTCAGGGTGTTACTGATGAGCTTCTTATTAAGTGTTTGGGCGCTGGTAATTATTCTTTGGAGCTTCATGATAAGGATTATAAGGGCGCGGAAGCTAAGTTAAAATTGGTTCTTGATTCTATTCATGACTCTATTAAAAGTAGTAAGTTGACCTCTTTTAGTTTTAAGAAGAAAGAGAAAGATTAATGATGCATATCCTTAAATGTGTTGTTTGTGGAAATTATTGTTTAGATAATGTTTGTAGTTGTGGGGCTAAGACTGAGCGGGTTGTTCCTCCTCGTTTTAGTCCTGATGATAAATATGCTAAGTATAGGAGGCAAGCTAAGCTTGAGTTAGAAAATGAAAAAGCAAATGGTTAATGATTGGGAAATAACTGTTGTGAAGAAGGTTGCTTTGTCTAATCCTGTTCTTATTGAGGGTTTGCCTGGTATTGGTAATGTTGGTAAGATCGTTGTTGATTATTTGGTTGAGGAATTAGATGCGGATAAAATAATGGTTTTTTTTAGTTATGATTTGCCTAATTCTGTTTTTGTTAATGAGGATAATTTGGTTGAGTTGCCTAAGATTGAGATGTATCATAAGAAGATTAATGGTAAGGATTTTTTGTTTTTAGCTGGTGATGTTCAGCCTTCTTCTGAGCGTGCTAGTTATGTTTTTTCTGAGTTAGTTCTTAATATTGTTGAGAAGCATGGTTGTAAAGAAATTATTACTCTTGGTGGTATTGGTTTGTCTGAGCCTCCTGAGAAGCCCGCTGTTTTTTGTGCAGGTAACAATGAGGTTTTTGTTAAGAAATTTTTGAGTAAGGGGGCTAAGAACAATGTTTATGGTTTAGTTGGACCTATTATTGGTTTGTCTGGTTTACTTGTTGGTATGAGTGCTAAGCGTAATATTAAATCTACTGCTTTGTTAGCTGAGACTTTTGGTCATCCTATGTACTTAGGTTTAAAAGGTGCTAGGTCTTCTATTAAGGTGCTTAATAAAGTATATGATTTTAAGGTTAGTCTTACTAGTTTGAATAGGGAAATTAGGCTCGTGGAGAAGGAAGAATTAGAATATGAAGAAGGTTCTACTTCTGCTTCTTTGCAGAAGATTAAGAAGCTTAAGGAAATTAATTATATTGGTTGATTCTTTTTTTTTTAGGAAATTTAATAAATTAGTTTGTTTCTTTATTTTTATTATGACTCTTTATTTTTCTAAGAATGGTAAGAAAGTATTTGTTACTAGTAATGTGGTTTTTAGAAGAAGTGTTTTTAGTAAGGGTTTTGGTTTAATGTTTCATTCTAAGATTATTGATGAGGCTCATCTTTTTTATTTTTGTAGTCCTAGAAGGGTTGCTTTGACTATGTTGTTTGTTTTTTTTCCTATTGATGTTGTTTTTTTAAAGAACAATGTTGTTGTTGAGTTAAAAAAGAATTTTAGGCCTTTTAGTAATTATATTTCTAGAGAAAAAGCTGATTTGGTCATTGAGTTGCCTTTGAATTTTATTGATGATAAAAAAATAATTGTTGGTTCTAAGTTAGTTTTAGATTAATTTTTTTTTTAAGAATAATCTCTCCATGTATGGTTGCATTTTGTGCATTTGTAGAATTTGGTTTCTGGTTCGTCTCCTGCTCTTGTTTGTATCATCCAGAAGTATGCTTTTTTGTTTCCGCATTTTTCGCATTCCATGTCTATTTCTGGTAGTGTTTCTTTGTTTGCGTCTATTATTTCTATTTCTGTTTCTTTTGATTTTACTTCTTCTTTTACTTCTACGTTTCCTGTTTTTAGGATGTATCCGCAACTACATCCTATGAAGGTTTTGTTTTTCTCTTTTTTTTGCGTTAGAATTGATCCGCACTTCGGGCAAAACATCATTGTTCATTGAAATTTCTGTGTATTTAAAAACCTTTTTGTTTAGAATCTTTTTATTCTAAACCATCTGAATCTTGTTTGTTTTGTTAGAAAATATATTCCTGTGCCTAGTAGCATTATTGCTAGTGTTATTTTTAGAAAGTGTAATATGTATGGTATTAGTAGTATTATTGCTATTAGTATTGCTATTATTCCTATTGCTTTGTGTATTATGTTGCTTTTGTCACGTTCTATTTTGAATGTTTGTATTTTGCTCATCATTTTTTTGTTCTCCTTTTTTTTAGTCGAATTTTGTGTATATTATTGGTTCTTTTAATACTATTACTGAGTGTTCTGCTTGGCTTACTAATCCTTTATTTTTGTCAACTAGTGGAGGGTGTTCTCTTAGCATTCCTTGTTGTTTCATTTCTCTTAATGCGAATAGCGTTGTTGGTTTTCCAAATATTTTGTATAGATTAGTGGAGCAGAATGGTAGTCCTTTATATTTTTTTATTTCATTTAGTACTTTTCTTGAGTCAGGTCTTCTTAGTGGTTTTTCGTTTATTAGTGTGAATATTGTTGCATTTCCTGATTCGTATACTACTCCTGCGCCGTTTGTTGCGAATGGTTCTATCGCTATGATCATGCCTTCTTCTAGTACTGAGTCATTTTCTATTTTGATGTTTGGTATTGATGGTTTTGCGTGTATTTCGTATCTTTCTAAGCCGTGTCCTGATAAATTTATTATTGATGAGAATCCTTTCTTTGTTATTACTTCTTGTATCTTTGCGCCTATTTCGCTTATTTTTATGCCTGGTTTTATTATTTTTAGTGCTTCGTTTAGTGCTTCTCTGCTTGCATCTACTAATTCTTTGTTGTTTCCTAAATCGTAGGTTATTGCGTTATCTGCTATGTATCCGTCTATGCTTACGCCTACGTCTAATTTGGCTAAGTCTCCTTCTTGAAATATGTATTCTTCGTCTGGGTAGAAATGTGCGGCTACGCTATTTAGTGATATTTGTGGTGGAAATGCAGGGAATCCTCCTTCTTTTATTATGTATTCTTCTATTTTTTGTAGAGCTGTAAGCATGTCTTTTCCTGGTTTTATTAGTTCTTTTCCTAGTTTTAGTGCTTGGTTAGCTATTCTTCCTGCTTCTTTGTATTTTTTTATTATTTCTTCATTCATTATGTTTTTAGAATGTTTTTTTATTTATAAGTTTTTAGGCTTATACTAATATTGTTCCGTCTGAGGAGAAATCTAATTTTTTGAATAATGTGTATCCGCAATTATTGCATTTTTGTTTTTTGTAGCACGTGAAGTGTTCAAACTCTGGTTCCCATTTAGATTCGTGTTTTGTGTTGCAGTTAGGACAAAGTTCTTCTATGTGGTCTTCTAATGTTTTGTATATCACTAATTTCCCTTTTTTTTTAGATTAATAATCAGGTTTTTATATTAGTTCTAGTTTTTTTACTCTTATTCCTGATTTTTGAACGCTTGTTTTTTTACAGTCAGGACAGGTGTATCTTAGGTCTGTTTTCTTTGTTGTTTTTTTTCCTGTGCTTTTCCAATTTTTTATTGGTGGTTTTGAGAATTTTCCTTGATTTCCTGCGCCTCTTCTTAGGCCTCTGTCTAGTAATCTTCTTAATCCGAATCTTGATAGTGGATTTGCTTTGCTTCTTCCTCTGTTTTTTGATTCTGCGACTTTGTGTTCTGTGTGTTTTTTACATTTGGAACAGTATCGCTTCATTACTTTTGGCTTTTTCATGGTTTCTCAGAAATTATGTTTGATTTATAAACCTTTTGGGTTGGTTGTTTTTTTGTTTTGTTTTGTTTTTGTAATCACCAAAAAAATCGATTATTTACTAATTAATAGTAACATTTATATATTTGTTTTGGTTAACTTGTTTTATGAAGTTTGGAATTACAGGTAAAATTGGTTCCGGAAAAGACACTGTTGCTGATAAACTAGTGGAAAAAGGTTTTATTCACATTTCTTTATCTGATATTCTTCGTGAAGACTTAAAAAGACAAGGTAAAAATGTTACTAGAGATAATCTTGTTGAGTTAGGTGCAAGAATAAGAAAGGAATATGGTGGTGCTATTCTTGCTGAGAGGGCTTATGCTAAAGTTGAGGAAGATAAGAATTATGTTTTTACTTCTGTTGGTAGAACTGAAGAAGTTGAGTTCTTTAAGAGTAAAGGTGTTAAGATTATTTTTGTTGATGCTCCTTTAAAATTAAGGTTTGAAAGAGCTAGGAAAAGAAAGAGAGAAAGCGAACCTTTAAAGTTTAGTGATTTTAAGAAACTTGAAAGAATTGAGTCTAAGGGTAAGAAGCTTGAAAGGAACTTGGATGATATAAAGAAGGTTTCTGATATTATTTTATTGAATGATTCTTCTTTGAATTCTTTGTATAAAAAGATTGATAGTATTTCTAAGTATCAAAGGCCTGGTTGGGATGATTATTTCATGGAGCTAGTTAAGGTTGTTGCTAAGCGTGCTACTTGTGGTAGGGGTAGAACTGGGTGTGTTATTACTAAGAATAATCATATTTTAGCTACTGGTTATGTTGGTTCTGCTCCGGGTTTGCCTCATTGTGATGATGTTGGTCATTTGATGGTTAAGACTTTGCATCCTGATGGTGTTGAGCGTGATCATTGTATTAGGACTACTCATGCTGAGCAGAATGCTATTGCTCAGGCTGCTAGGAATGGTATTTCTTTAGAGGGTGCGACTATTTATATGAAGTTAGAGCCTTGTTTTTCTTGTGCTAAGCAAATTATTACTGTTGGTATTAAGAAAGTTATTTGTGCTAAGCGGTATCATGCTGGTCAGGAAACTAGGAAAATGTTTAAAAAAGCAGGCGTAGCACTTATTGCGTTAGAAGATAAAAATATAGATTATGAGCGAGGTTGATTGATATGAGTGATTTTTTTAAGCAACAAATTAAGGATTTGAAGTATTTGCATATTGTTATTCCTGATAAGCGGTGTGTTATTCCTTTGGATAGTGTAATGGCTCATTATAAGGAATCTGATGATTATGTGTCTGAGCATAGGGCTCTTAGTGTGTTTGATGCTGAAAATCAGATGCGTGTTTTGGCTGAGAATTTGGATGCTATTGATAGTTTTGTTTCTAATGTTGCTTCTGAGCTTAAAGATAAGAAAGTGCTAGCGTTTAGTAGCAAGTATAAGACTTTTAATCCTGTTAAGTCTAAGCTTGTTGGCATGTATGAACGTGGTGAGAAATTATGTCCTTTGGATGGTTTGGTTGCTAATTCTTTTAGTGATAATTCTTTTTTGAAGGATTTGTCGGTTAATTCTCAGAATGATTTATTTCAGGATTATTTAATGACTTATATGTTGCATTCTGAGTTGTGTAAGAAATAATTTTTTTTAACTTAATATTTAAATAAGATTATTATTTTCTTTTTTTTCATGGTTGATAAATGGCCTTTGTATTTTTCGGATAATCTTTATTTGAGTAATCCTGAGTCTGAGACTGGTATTCTTTGTTTGTGGACTAAGAAGGAGCGTCTTATTGAGAAGTTAAATCCTGATTTGTATAGTTTTATTGGTCAGCTTTATTCTAAGGATTATGGAGTCATGGTTCTTTTGAGGAATTTGTTGGCTAAGAATGATTTAAGGAATCTTGTTATGGTTGGTATTGATCTTAATGGTTCTGGTAAGGTTATTTCTTCTTTTTTTTATGATGGTGTTGATTCTAATGGTAAGATTCTTGGTACTGAGACTTATTTGGATAAGGATGTTTTGGAGCATGTTGATTTGTTGAGGGAAAGAATTAATTTTGTTGATTTGACTAATAAGAAGTTTGATGAGTTGAATGATTTTTTGTTGTTTGATAAGCGTGGTGCGTTTGGAGATTGTGTTGTTTTGGATTTGCCTAGTCTTGAGCCTCCTAAGCGTTTGCCGACTGATTTTTCTGGTTTTAAGGCTCGTGGTCTTGATTTTACTACTGCTTATAAGATTTTGATTAATTTTGTTTTGAAATTTGGTGTTTTTAATGATGTTGAGAAGAAATTAAAGGTTTGGAATGTTACTCTTGTTGCTAAAAGGGTTTCTGGTCAGGATAAGCAATTTCTTGGTTCTAAAAAGAATGTTTTGGTTGAGTCTGATTCTTTTTTGTCTAATAAGTATTTTGATTCGTTTTTTTTTAAGAAATTCGATGCTTGGAATTCTTTGCAGGAATTGGCTAGGGTTCATGATAAGGATAATTCTTTGAATGTTGTGTGTTTTGAGTTGTTTATTGACGAAGCGGATTTGGAGTCTGCTTATGAGTTGGTTGGCAGTATTCCTGATTCTCAGGTTTGGGATCAGGATCCTCATGGTTCTTTGCTTGTTAGGGTTGAGGATGATTTGATTAAGGTCACTCATTTAGATGTTGATGGCGTGGTTCTTGAGGAGTTTTGTGCTGATAATTCTAAGTCTTTGTTTAAAAAATTGATTGATGATAATAAGGTTTCTTTGTTGTATCATGCTTTGGATATTGGTGGTGAAATTAAGCGCGCTGAGGATGCTTTAAAGCGCAACATGGTTTTTGTTCAGGATAAGAAGTGATTTTTATGTCTTTTGATTTGAAGAATTTTGTTGATAGGTCTGGTTTTGATGTTGTTGTTAAAACTAATCAACGTAAGGATTGTGTTGATTTGGTTGATGATTTGGTTGTTGTTTGTGTTAGGGCTAAGCCTGAGAATAATTTAGCTAATTTAGAGGTTGAACGCGTTTTATCTAAGTTTTTTGGTAAATCTGTTAAGATTGTTAAGGGTAAATCTTCTAGGAAAAAAGTTGTTGTTTTTTCTTAAAAAAAAATTCACTAAAATGTTTTGTTTTTGATTAAATGTTTTAAAAACATCATAACATAACCTTTAAAAAACATATTTAAATTTAATTATTGGAAATACAATAAATAAAATAACTTAAAAAATTAAATATTGGAAAATCAATACATAATGACGACAAATATTATTTAATATTGGACAACCAATAAATTATTTTTTTATTTTTTTTTAAAAAAAGAAAATATAATAATCTAAAAGTTTTAAGCATTTATCAGAATTTTTATTATATATTTTTTTAATAAAAAACTAAAAGTTTTAAGCAAAAACTAAATGTTGTTTTTTTAGATTTTACAAAGAATCTAAAGGACTTATAACTTTCTTTTTATGTTCAGAACTAACATGAGTATATATTTGAGTAGTTTGTAAATTACTATGCCCTAATAATTCTTGAATAACTCTTATATCATTACCTGTTTCTAATAAATGTGTTGCGAAACTATGTCTTAAAGTATGAGGTGTAACTTTTTTAGATATATTTGCTTTACTAGCCGTTAATTTAACGATTTTTTGTATATTCTTAGTAGAGAGTTGTCCATTTCGTCCTGAAAATACGTATTCAGATTGTCTTGGAAGTTTTTTTAATAAATCAGATAATGCTTCTGACAATATTATCATCCTGTCTTTTTGGCCTTTTCCGCTTCTCACCCAAGCTATTTTTTCATCCAACTCTAAATTATTCCATTTTAAATTTACGAGCTCTGAAACCCTTAAACCAGATGAATAAAGTAACATCATCATTAATTTTGATTTTTTCGCACTACTGTGCTCCAACAATCTCTTAACTTCTTCTTTTGTCAATACTGTTGGAAGAGAAGCAGTTATCTTTGGCGTTTTAATATTAACAAAACCTTTTTCTAAAACGTTGTTGTAAAAAAACAATAAAGCAGATCTTGCCAAATTCAGAGTTCTTGGCGATAATCTTTTTTCAGTTATTAAATGAGCTAAATAAATCTTTAAATCATTAGCTATTATTTCTTCAGGTTTTTTCTTTAAGAACTCTAAACAATCCAAATTATATTTTATGTATGATTCTATTGTTGATCCGCTGTAACCTCTTAATTTTAGTTCGGCTTCTAGCAATTTCATCATTTTTCACCATTTTTTTGATTTTTTTGATTTTTTTGATAAAAAAACCTTCGAAAAGTTACCATAATGTATATTGTGCGAACTTTTAACTATTTATATGTTTCGGTTTTATACTGTTCTCGACGAGAAAGATAAAAAAAGGCGTTAAAACACTATATTTTCATCAAAAAGGCCGGACTTTCTAAACAAATTTAGCTAAAATAAATCATTAAAAATTATTTCTTCAATTTATGTTATAAAATTAATAGTTTGATAATTAATTCAATAATAGTTCAATAATGATTTAGTTAGTTTTATTTAATTTTTCACCAAATTTTTTGAAAATAAAATGTTTAATTTTTGCTTAAAAGTTTTAGATTAATCTCGAAAAAACTTATTTATAAAACTTCTTAGATTTGCTTAAAAGTTTTAAACAATATTTTATTTATTATTTTCAATATTGAAACTAATTAGTTTGGAAATAAATCTTAATTTTTACAAATATCTTTCAATTATTTTAGAAAAATATTTTTTGTTGTATTTTTGTAGACTGCTTTTTGTTTTATACTCATTAATCACTTTTTTGTTATAGGTGATATTATGGGTAAAGAAAAATTATTAGATGTTGAATCTGATGACTTACGAGATGCTATTGAACGACTTAAGAATTGTGCTACTAATAATGATTTATTAAGAGAGACTAATGATTTGATTAAGAAAGTTGAACAAATTTATAGTAAAAAAAGCAGTACTAATCTTGATGAAGATACTGAAACTAATAAGGAATTAAATAATTCTTTTAGTGATGTTGAAACTTCTACTATGAATTTAAAAAATCAAGCATATGATGTGTTGAGTAATTTCTTAGGTATTGATATGTATAAATTAGAGAATAAAAGACAATTAAAAAAAGCTTATAGTTCTCTTGATGTTTTAAAGAAAGATATTAAAGTTCTTGAGAAAGCTTTGAATGGAGAGGAAGTTTATAATCCTCCTAGTTTGAATAATGCTGAATTGCTTAGGTACATTAATAGTGTTAGTCCTAAAAGGAAAGGTTTGTATTTTCGTGATAGTGAGCTTAAAGATATAAATTTGATGTATAGATCTCAAGAAATTGAGTTGAATAATAGAATTGATTTGTTTGAACAACAAATTGATGATATAGATAATAAGTTGACTGATATTAAAAGTTCTGATATTAAGTCTGCTAGGATTTTAAGTAAAGAAAGAACTAATTTGTTAAGGATGCTTGATTCTTATCAGAGAAAAGTTGAAGATATTAATAATGATATGAACAAATACATTATTGATCATAAAATTGTTGAGAATATGATTTATGAATATTCCACTATTTTGAATACTGGTAGGAATTTGTATAATAATGTTGAGCTTAGTCTTAGTATCGTTGGTTCTGATTTATCTCCTGAGGGTAAGACTTTGGAGCAAGCTATTGATAGTTTGAAAACTGTTAAGAATATTAGTGAAAAGTTCAGATCGTTCATTAATAAGTATGCTGTTGAAAAAAAATCTAGGAATAGTCGTTTGTGTGATGAAGTTAATAAAGTTGTTAGTGATGATAATGGTGAAGAATTGTCTGATAGTATTACTAGGATTAATAAGCAGTTGTATAATTCGTCTAAGTCTAATATGAAGGCTATGCGTGATACTTATTTTAATAATCTTGGTTTTTAATTTTTTTTATTTTTTTGGGGGTGCTTTATTATGAGTTTGGATGATGTTTTAAGTCCTGATTTGGTTAAGAAAAATAAAAGATTTGTTGTTAAAGAGTATTCTAGTTTTTTGAATTCTCAGAGTTTTAGTTGTAATATTAAAGATGTTGATTATGTTAAAAATCATCAGTTATTGTTTCTTGGTGGTTTTTATGCTGCTAAGGATTCTTTGTCTGGTGATGTTAAGCATCTTGATGATTCTTTTCAGAGAATGTATTTTTCCGCGGTTAGTTCTGTTAATTTGTTGAATTCTTTTGAGGGTGTTGATTTTGGTTTTCCTTTGAATTTTGGTTCTTTGAATTTTTCTGTTAGTGATTATGAGTCTAATTTGAGAATACTTAAGAAACACGTTGATGAAGTTAGTAAATATGATGATTTTGTTAATTCTTCTTATTCTTATTTTTGTGGTTTGAATGATTTTTTGTTTTCTTTTTTGAAGGATTCTGTTGATGATAAATTAATTAAGTTTAAAGATCGTAAATCTAAGATTAATGGTTCTAATATTGTTCCTGTTAAAGTTAATGGTGTTGATTCTGTTGATTTAGAGAATATTAGTTTTGTTGAGACTTCTTATGATGATATTATTGGTAATGTTGTTGTTAAAGATTCTTTGGATTTGTCTATGCGTAAGCTTTTTTTGTATAATTCTGAACGGAAAAATAATCCTGCTCTTGAGAAGATGCAGTTTAAGCAGAATTTTTTGTTGGTTGGTGAGTCTGGTAATGGTAAAGGTATGCTTGCGGCTTATGCTGCGAGTGTTGGTTCTGATTTGGCTAGTAAGCTTGATAAGGATTTAAGGATTGTTTCTATGGAGAATAATTCTAGTTATCAGGACGGTCCTATTCTTAAGTTGTTGAGTTATTTAAAGAATATTTCTAATAGTGATGATTTGTTTCTTGTTATTTTGGATGAGGTTGATTCTGTTTTTTCTTCTAGGGTTGATTATAAGACTCAGAATTATCAGAAAAAATTGGTTACTGAGTTGTTGAAGTTTACTAGTAATTCTGTTGAGTATGTGAATAAAGGTAATTATGTTTTAATTGCTATGACTAATACGCCTAATCAGTTAGATCCTGCTTTTCTTAATCGTTTGAATAAAGGTACTTATTTATGTGAGGGTCCTAAGTCTGTTGATGAGAAAATTTTGCTTGTGAAGAATTTGATTTATAAGTTGGTTCCTGATGATGTTGTTCGTGTTAAGGATTGGAATAAAATTGGTGGTGTTGCGTATGATTTAGGACTTTCTGGTAGGGAGCTTAAGGATTGTGTTGAGAATTTGTTTGAGTCTAGTTGTTTAAATGGTCTTCCTAGTAATATTTATGGTTTGGATTATGATAAGCAGTTATCTTTTTTTAATGATTTTAAAGTTATTGATGATTCTGTTATTCTTGATGGAATTATTAAGACGGGTGAGCGTAGAAAAGTTGATAATTATTTGTTGAGGGGTGGTTATGTTGAGTCTGTTTAATTCTTTGTCTGATGCATTGAAGGATCGGTTAAAGTCTTATGTTGATGTTGATAAGAATGATTCTTCTTTAATTAGTAGGATTAATCAGAAGAAGGATTTTGAGCGTGTTGCTTCTTTGCTTGATTTGGATGTTGTTAAGTCTAGGAAGTTGTCTCTTGATTTTGTTTCTGAAGAGCCTAAAAATGTTTTTCTTGATTTAAGTGATAAAAATAAGGATGATGATTCTGCTGAAGATGTTGTTGATGAGAATAATTTTTCTTTTAGTTTTAAAGAAGATGTTAGTCTTGGTTGTGTTTCTTTTGATGATGTTCTTTCTTATTTTCGTGGTAGGGGCGTGGTTGGCGAGGAATCTTTGTGTTTAAAGATTTTTTTAGCTGCTTCTAATAATTTGTCTTTTGGTGTTGAGGGTTTTAGTGGTTCTGGTAAGACTTTTGTTGTTGATAAGCTTATTGATTTGTTTGATGTTAATGATTTATATCGTCTTGATTTGAGTTCTAAGATGGCTGTTTTTTATGATTCTAAAAATATTAATGGTTTTAGGACTATTTATATTCCTGAGTTGCAAAAGGCTTTGCAAGATACGAAGTCTCCTATTGTTGAGGTTGTTAAGAATCTTACTGAGGGTAAAGATGTTAAGCGAGTTGTTACTGATTATAAAAATAAAGGTAGTAAAGTTTTTAATATTACTAAGGGAAAGTCGGTTATTTATACTCTTGCTTCTGAGAATTATTTTAAGAAGGATGAAGAGCTTAATCGTCGTTTTTTGAGATTTAAAACAAATAGTAGCGAGGAACATTTGGATGATGTTCTTAATAGTAAGTCTTTGAAGCGTCAGGATTTTTCTTTTTTTGAGGATGTTGATTCTTTAAAGTCTAAGTTAAAAAATTATTTTGGTTTTTTGAGGAACTTGGACGTTAAGATTTTTGATCCTTATTGTTCTTATTTGTCTGATTTTTTGCCTAGGACTCAGAAGTCTGTTGGTTATGTTGATCATTATTTTTCTTTGGTTGATGCTGTTACTCGTTTTAATTTTAAGGATAGGTTTTTGTTTAAGTATGGTGATAAAGACGTTGTTGTTTCTGAGTTGGAGGATCATTTCGTTGTTCATAAGCTTTATTATTCTGAGTTCTTGGATACTTTAAGTGGTTTTAGTGAGCGTAATAATTTTGATGATGAATTATTGTTAATTCAGGATTTGAGAAAGAAGTTTGTTGATTGGGACGTTGCATTTAGTAAAGGCTTAGAAGTTAGTAAGAATAATTTAGGTGATAATTTTTATAAGTATGTTTCCAGGCTTAATTCTAATAATTATGTTCATGATATGAAAGAGAAGTATTCTTTTTTGAGTTATTAATTATTTTTTTGAGTTTTTCCATAGTACTTGGAATTGTGCTTTGTAATTGTTTGTTATTGATTCGTTTTGTATTCTTAAAGTTGTGATTTCTTTTGTCCATTCTGTTATTAGTATTTCTTTGTTGCATATTATTGTTGATACGTTGAAATCTTGGTTTTCGCATATTTTTGTTTTTGTTTTTTCGTCGTTTATTTTTTTTATTTTTTTTTCTAATTCTTTTGAGTATATTTGTTTTAGTGGTATGTTTTTTTGTATTCTTGTTTTGTGGAATGGGAATATTCTTGCGCCCAGGAGTTTTATTGCTTTTTCGGGCATTCCTAGAACTAGTATTTCTTCTTCGTGGTTCAGCAATTCGAATAGTTTGTCTATGAATGAGTTTATTCCTTTTATTAGTGTTATTTCTGATGTGTTTTCTGCTAGTTTTTTTGTTAGTATTAATTGCGGTATTATTTTTTTTAGGTTTTCTTCTTTTTCTTTTATTATTCTTATTAGTATGTTTGGGTCTGATGCTTCATAGAATGTTATGTTGTCTTGTTTCATATAGGATACTATTCCTTTGTTTGTTAGTTTTTTTAGAGTATCATAAACATTTGTTCTGTGTAGTTTGGTTTTTTCTGATATGTTTGTTACGGTTGTGCTTCCTAGTTCTAGTAGTGATAAGTATGTTTTTGTTTCGTTATTGGTCATTCCTATGTCTGTTAGTATTTCTTCTGGTTTCATATTTTTTTTAGAAGGGTTTGTTTTTATTTTAATTCTTCTGAGTTTTTTTCGTTGTTTTTTTGTTTTTGTTATTTGTTTTTTCGGTTTTTTCGGTTTTTTTGTTGTATTTTTTTGTACTGCTCATGATTAAATAATTATTTGTGTATTTTTTTGTGTGGAGGTTGATTACTATGAGTAAGCTCGGAAAAATGTTGTTATTTGCGGGGTGTTTCACCGCGGGTTATTTTGTTGGTAAGGGTTTTGTTAATAAGGACGTTGTTTCTTCTAAGTATGAAGTTGTGCAACGGGAAGATAATCATTTTCTTCGTTCTAAAGAGCTTGATAAATCTTATGTTTTGCGTGAGATTAATCGTGAAGTGTACATGGGTGATTTGGAGCATATGATTAATGGCGTAAAGGAAATGGTTAGTTCTTATGATTCTAAGAGGTGATTCGTGTGAGTAATTTAAGGAACGTTGTTAGTGGCTTATTGATTGGTGGCGTTGTTGGTTATTTTGTTGCTAAGAATAATCAGCCTTTGTATACTCTAAGTGAGAAGAATAATATTAATTATTTGTTTTCTAAGAATGTTAAAAAAGCATATGAATTAAATGAATTTAGTGATAATTTTTATCTTGGTGGTGTTGATCATAATCTTAATGGTGTTAGGGATTTGGCTTATTTTCAGGGTTTTTCTTTTAAGGAAAAAGAATTGTTGATTGAAAAACAGAGATGTGATAGTTTAGATATTATTCTTGAGGATTCTTTGGATAAATTGGATAAGCTTAGGAAAATTGATAAGTTAGATGATATTGGTGAAAAGATTAATCAAGGTTATCAGTACTTGCGTTTAAAGATGCGTGATTTAAAGAAAAAAATGTTAGAATGAATTTTTTATTTTTTGAATATTTTTTTTGTTTGATTTTTTATTTTGTTTACTAGTTTTTTTTCTTGGTTCATTATATTATTCATTTGTTTCTCTGTTTTTTTGAGTTTGTCTATTATTATTTCTAATTCTTCGCATTCTCTTGCTAGTTGTGAGTCTATTGACATCTCTGTTTCTAATTCACCTATTAGTTTTTGTATTAATCCTGATGAATCAGGCGGTATTTGTTTTGTGTTTATTGCGTTTTTTAGTTCGTCTGCTATTTGTGTTTTACTTGTTTGATTAATCATGAATTGTTGTTCTAGTTTTTTTACGTTCGTTATTTTTTGTTCGTATTGTTGTTCTAAAGCGATGAATTTTTGTAGTAACTCGTTTAGTTGTTTGTGTATTTGTTGTTCTGATTCTTCTGTTTTGTCTTTGAAGTCTTCTATGTGTTTTATTAGTACTTCTTTTATTGCCGTTATTGCTTGTTTTTCTTCGCCTTCTGATTTTTCTAATATGTTTTTTACTAGGTTTATTCTTCTTACTACTCTTTGTGTGTTTCCTTCTAGTCTTCCTATTGCGTTGCTTAAATCTTTCATGGCGCTGTGTACTAGTGATCTTCCTCGTTCATCATTGACGTAGGATGATTCGCCTATCGTGTCTGATATTTTTTTTAGTTGTGCTACTAGTTTCTTGTTGTTTTCTATGTCTAATTCTACTATTCCTTTTCTTCTGAAGAAAGGTATTCCTGATTTGCCTATTATTTTGTCTAATGCGCTTTTTTCTTTATCTAATGCGCTTATTCCTGTTTTTGCGCTATCGCTTATTTGTCTTGCTTCTCTGTTTACTTCATCTGCATCCGCGGATATTTTATTTGCGTCTGCTAGTGCTTTTGATTGTTCTGACCATCCTCCTTTAAACAAGGCCCATATTGTGTATATTCCTAGGATTAGTACTGCTATCATGCTTAGTGAGGTGAATGTTCCTATTAGTCCTAGTAGGGCTGATAAGAATGGTGTTGAGAATATAATCATTAGTGATACTGCTATGCTGAAAATTTTGTGAGGTCCTTTGCTTGGTGCGTCTCTGAATAAAGGTATTTTTCCAGCTGCTAAAAATATTACTGAGAATGCTATCAAGAAACCTAGTATTAATATCCATAAAGGTCCTGTGTACGCTGCTGAGCTCACTATGTTTGGTATTGTGATTTCTATGCTTATTAATTCGAATATTGATACTATTATTCCGCTTGTGCCTCCTAACATGTCTCCTTGTTGTGCTAGAACTAATTTCGGAGTTAATAATGATAATAGTAAGAGTAATGGTTTGTATTTTTTCATGTTATTGCTCTTTTTATTGTTTTATTTAAATCTTTCTTTTTGTTATTATTATTTAATAGTTACTAAAACGGCAGGTATTGTCCTATTAGTCCTGCTAATAAGTATTCCCATATGTATGGCCCTATTATTAGTAATACTACTATTATTATGACGTGTAACCAGCTTTCGCCGACTCCTCCTTTTCCTGTTATGGATGCTGCTACTTTGATTTTTATCATAGCTATTAGTCCTATGGCTATTCTTGCTCCTAAGTATATTATGAAGTTTCCTGCTAATCCTACTAAGTTTAGTGCCCATGCCACGTTGAAACTTACAAATGTTAATATAAACATTATAGGCATTGTGTGTAGGCCGTGTTGTAGCCAGTGCATTCCGTGTTCGTCTACTGATAAGAAATACAGCTCTATTAATCCTAGTAGTACTCCGAATATGAGTGGTGGTAGTATCATGAATTCTGCCATGAATTTTTTTGCTCCTCTTAGATATTTAAATGTTTTGATTTTTTTCGCATTATTTACTTCATTACTAGTGATTTGATTAGTTCTAAGTACTTATCTTAAAGAATTTAATAATAGTATAATTGATTAAATAAGTTAAAAAAAATTGTTTAATAGAACTTTTTTATTTGATTTGGACTTTTTGTCCTATTGCTTGTCCTGGCATTCCTGTTTCGAATAATACTCTGATTGCTCCTGAGTTTCCGTGTGCGCTTCTTATTTCGCCACTCATTTCTTTTTTTCCTGTGTTGTAGATGACTTTTTTTCCTATCAGTTTTTGTGCTTCTTCTTTTGTTTTTGTTGTTTCTGGTTGGATTATCATCTGATTTGGACTTGTTCTGTGTATTCCTCTTTTGAAGTTAATTATTGTTCCGTTCATTGTTTCTCGGAATCTTGGAGGGTTTATAAATATTACTCTTGGCGTAGAATTAATAGTGTGGTTCTAGACGTTTTTTTTCATTTCTTTTATGATCTTGTTTTTTAGTTTTTCTTTTCCTTTCCAGTCTAGTACTTCTTCGAAGACTTCGTGAAGCATGGTTACAGGGACTATTTTTACTTTTTTTAGCATTTTTTCGTCCACGACTATGTCTTGGACGTTGCTTTTTGGCACTATCACTTTTTCTATGCCTGCTTCTATTGCTGCCTCTATTTTGCTACTTACCCCTCCTATTGGGAGTATTTCTCCTCTTACGCTTAGACTTCCTGTCATGGCATAATTTTGTTTTATTGGTAAGTTGTTTAATGCTGATACTATGCTTAGTGCTACTGCGACGCTTGCACTGTCTCCTTCTACGCCTTCATATGTTTGTAAGAATTGTACGTGTATATCGTATTTATCTCGAATGTCTTTTCCGAAGTATTTCTTAATGATTACTGACACGTTCTTTATGGCTTCTTTCGCTATTTCTCCTAGTTTGCCCGTAGCTATTATTTCTTTTTCTTTGCCTGGTGCGACTTCTGCTTCTATTGGTAGTATTATTCCTGAGTGGCTGTCTCCTTCGCCTATGACTGCTAATCCGTTTACTCGTCCTATTTGTTTTCCTTTTGTGATTATTACTTCGTATTCTTTTTTTCTTTCGATGTATTTGTCCGCGATTTGTTTTTCTAGGCTTCTAGCAATTGTTTTTGCTTCTTTTACGTGTTCCGGAGTCACTATTTTTGCGTTTTCGTCTAGTGCTAGGTCTCCTGCTGCTCTTACTAATCCTCCTAGATCTCTGAGTCTTAGTGTTAGGTGTCCTTTTCTGTTTGCTTTCTTTTTTGCTTCTTCTATTATGTAATCTACTGCTTCTCTTGTGAAATGCGGTATTTTTCCGTCTTTTTTGACTTCTTGCGCGACGAATTTCGCGATGTGGGTTCTGTTTTTTTCTGTGTTTTTCATGGTGTCTGCCATGAATACTTCGTATCCATATCCTCGAATTCTGGATCTTAATGCGGGGTGCATGTGTTTTACTGTTTCCATGTTTCCTGCTGCGATTAGTACGAATTTGCAAGGTACCGGATCGGTTCTTACCATTGCTCCTGCACTTCTTTCGCTTTGTCCTGTGATTGAGAATTTTCCTTCTTGTATCGCTGTTAATAATTCTTGTTGTGTGTTTGGTGCTAATGTTGCGATTTCATCTATGAATAATACTCCTAGGTGTGCTTTATGTATCATTCCTGCTACCACTCTTTCATGTGCAGGTGTTCCTAAGCCTCCTGATTGGAAAGGGTCATGTAATACGTCTCCGAGTAGGGCTCCTGCGTGTGCTCCTGTTGCGTCATAGAAGGGTGCTTGACTTCTGTTGAAGTTGTCCACTATAACTTTTGGTGCGCTGGTTTTGTCGCCCATTTTTTTGTTTAAGTTTAGGAATATAATGAATATTGCTAGGAATGCTATTCCTCCTATGAAGAATGCTGCGAACATTATTGCTCCCGCTGCTGCTCCTAATTTTTCTGTGTAATGGTTTAGTATGAACCATGGTGCTATCATTGCTAGTAGTGCTAGTATTAGTATGATTGTGCTTTGTCCTTGCATTGATTTTAGTCCTTGAGTTTTTGATTCTGTGACTAGTGTTCTTCCTTTTCCTGCTGTTGCTGTTTTTATTATTGGTTGGTTTTCGTCGTTGGGGTTGTGGAAGCTTATTATATCTACTAGTTTTTCTTTTGGTAGTAGTTCCGCCATGGCTAGACCTAGCATGCTTTTTCCTGTTCCGGGTTCTCCTATTAGTAGTACGTGTCTTCTTTGTGTGCTTGCTTTTTTTATTACTCTTATCGCGTCTTCTTGTCCTATGACTTGGTCTATTAGTTTATCGTTTACTTTGAGTTCAGCTGTTGTTTTGAATGAGAATCCGTTTTTTGATGTATTTTTGGTTTTTTTCTTGGTCATGCTCGTCACTTTTTATTCTTTTTCGTAGTTTGTTGTCTTTTTAATAGTTTTCGTTTTCTTCTCTGTGTTTTTTGTGATAATATTTATAAATGATTATTGTTTTCTTGTTTTTGTAGAGAAAAGAAGAGTTGTCTTTTTCAGATTTATTGAAATTGACTAATCCTGCCTAGATGATTGGGAGTGGATGAAAAATAATGTTTAATTCTTTTCAAGAGGTAATAAAAATGAGTTACGATAGTAATAAAGATAGTAAGAATAATAATGTTAAAACTAACAGTGTTAGTAAGAGTGAAGATTTTGATAAGGGTCTTGTTTTTAGGAAGTTTGATAAGACGTTTTTGGTTAAGGATTTGAAGGATAATGATTTTTTTGAGGGGAACGTTAAGATTCTTAGGAAGTCTGTTCCTGGTCCTGTTATTTTTTTGGTGAGTGATGGTACTGGTAGCGTGGATGCTGTTACTAAGAATTCTGATTTTCAAGAGGATGATATTGTTTTTTTGAAGGGTAAGGTTAGTGAGCGCGCGGGTAAGCTTCAGATTGAGATTACTACTATTTTGAAGTCCGATGTTGATTTTGATTCTGTTCTTGATAAGCATAGTGTGCCTGTTCGTACTAATTTCAGTATTAGTTCTGAACGTTTTGATTTAATGAAGCCTCGTTTCTTGGAGATTGCTAAGCGTATTCGTTTGGCTGTTCTTAATAATCAGCCTATTTTTATTAGACATCATAATGATTCTGATGGTATTAATTCTGGTTTGGCTTTGGAGCAGTCAATTCGTGGTTTTATGGGTCGTGTTGGTATTAATCCTGATTATAATCTTTATAGGAGTCCTAGTAAGGCGCCTTTTTATGAGGTCGGTGATGTTTTTAAGGACGTGGTGTTTGCTAAGCGTCTTACTGGTTTTAATCAGAAGAAGCCTTTGATTATTGTGGCTGATAATGGTTCTACGCCTGAGGATGTTTTTGCTTTTAAGACTTTGAAAAGTATGGGTTTTGAGGCTATTGTTATTGATCATCATAATCCTGTTAGTGTTGTTGATGGTGTAACTAGTGTTTGTCCTTTTTTATCTCTTCATTTGAATCCTTACATGTTTGGTTTGGATAGTAAGACTAGTGCTGGTATGCTTTGTTATGAGGTTGCTAGGTTCGTGGATGAAGAATTTGAGAATTCTTTGATGCCTGCTATTGCTGGTATTAGTGATAGGTGTGATATTTCTGAGACTGATGCTTATATTGAGAAGACTGGTCTTGGCAAGGATGTTTTATCTAAGATGGGTGTTGCGATTGATTTTTTGGCTTATCAGATGCGTTTTGATCCTGGTAAAGGTTTATTTGAGGAAGTTTATTTTAATAAGGATTTGGTTGATATGATTAATGAGAAGGTTAGTGAGGGCGCGGAGACTCAATTGCAGAGTACTCTTCCTTATCTTAGGTCTCAGGATATTAACGGTGTTTTGTTTTCTTGGATTGATTTGGAGAAGTATACTCTTCGTTTTACGTATCCTACGCCTGGTAAGGTTATTGGTATGATTCATGATCGTGTGGCTGTTGGTAATGAGCACAAGCCTGTTATTTCTTTTGGGGTTTTGAGTGATATGATTATTATTCGTGCTACTAAGCCTGTTTTGCCTGTTCAGGAAATTTTGAGTACTCTTCAGAAGGAGTTGCCTGAGGCTAACGTGGATGGTGGCGGTCATGAGATGGCTGGTACTATTAAGTTTGTTCAGGCTCATGGTCATGATATTCTTGAGCGTATTAAGGGTATGATTCGTGAGAAAAACCTCGAATGAAAAAGTAATCACTGATTAGTAGCTAAAGATTTATATATTGTTTGTTCTTTTTCTTTTTTTATAAATATTTTAAGAGGCATCAAAAATGGTTTTTTGGAAAACAAAAAATGATTCATTTAATATTAAAGAAGAAATTAAAATTACTCTTTCTGAATTGTTTGAAGAAATGAATAGTAAAGGTTATAATAGAATAAGTGTTAACATCGCTGAGATTTCTAAATAAAGTGCTGATTCTCAAAGACCTGGTGGTTGGATGAATGTTACGCCTTATTATCCTAGTGAATTGTTTGTTTCTGATGAAATTTCATTAATGAAAGATAAAAAGAGTTATCAAATTGCTAGTTTAGTTCTTGGTGGAGTTCCTGGCGTTGTTAATTATCCTAGTTTTGGTTTTGAATGTATTAACAGGATAAGACTTTTTCCTTTATTACCTAATATGGATGATACTTCTCCTTTATATTATGCTTCAACTCCTTCTTTTTATTCTTTAGATGATGCTGTTAATATAATGGTCGATTCTTATTTTTCTTCATCTGAATTAAAAGCAGGGTTTGTTAAAGGCGTTAAAGAATATAATAGGATTACTTCTGAGCTTTTTTCTAAAAACTGCGTTTATGATTCTTTAAAAAAGCTTGAAGAAAAAAATACTTATTCTGATAAGATTTTTGATGATTTGATTCTTAGAACAAAGTAATTTTTTTTAGAAAAGTATTAATACTTTGTTTGTTTTTTTTGTTTTTATGGATGAAGTTGTTGAGTCTTTTAATTTTGATGGTGTTAATCCAGTTGTGAGTATTGATTTGTTGAGTAATATCACGTTTGCTTTAATTATTATGCTTGTTGGTTTCGCTGTTGGTAAACTTGTTGGTATTGCTTTGTTTAAGTTTTTTAATGGTATAGAGCTTAATAAGGGTTTGAAGAAGTTGTTTGTTTTTGGTTTTGATTTTAGTCGTTCTTTTAGTTCTTTTGTTTCTTGGATTATTTATGTGATTAGTGTTGTTTTAGCCTTATTATCTCTTAATATTCTTCGTGAATTATTATTAGTTGTTTTGTTTTTTGTAGGTTTTGTTTTTTTTGGTTCTTTTGTTTTTGGATTGTTTTTTTCTTTGCCTAATTTCTTTGCTGGTTTCATTATTAAGAATAAGTCTTTTGTTAAGGTTAATGATTTTGTTGTTGTTAATACGGTGCGAGGAGAAGTTGTTAGTATTGGTTTTTTTAACACTAAGATTAAGGGTTTGAAAGGAGAAACATTTTTGGTTCCTAATAAATTAATTTTGAGAAAAGCTAAAGTTGTTAAAACTTTATGATAGTGTTTCTAGTAGACTTGTCACGCTCCATATCTGGGTTCTTACGAACATCGGTATGTTTACGTCACTTGATAATTCTTCTAGGTCTGATAATATTTTGTTAACTGTTAATGATAAGTTTTCTTTGTCTGTTTCTTGTAATTCTTGTTTCATTATTTGTATTTTTGATTTGACGTTTTTTGACACTGATGTATCTTCTTGTAGTTCTTCTAGTAAGTCTATTACTTGTTTTACTTCTTTCATTTTTATTTATCTCCTTTTTTTTCTAGTTCTTTTAGTACTTGTTGTTGTAGTTCTTTAAATCTTTTTTCGGTTTTTTCTTCTTGTTCATCGTAAGTTCTTATTCTTGTTTTTAGTAATTCTTTTTTTTCTATTAGTTCTTTTTTTAGTTCTTCAGAATTTTTTTTGAACATGAAGTTCCCTATGATTTTGTATGTTTCTGTACTTACTTCGTTTAGTGCTGATTCTGTTTCTAGTAATTGGTTTTGGAATTTCTTTTTTTGGTTTATTATTTGTTGAATGCTTTGTTCCATTACTGATAATTGGTTTATTTTTTCTTCTGTTGTTATCATTTTTTTAGTGCGTTCTTTGTTTTTTCGTGAACGCTTAATAATTTAGTTATTGTGTTTAGTACGCTTCTTAGCGCGGTTGCGTCTTTTGCTTCTGCTATGAATTTTAATCCTTCTTCGGTAAGTTTTGTTTCGTAGCTTGCTCTTTCGTTTTGAAATTCTTTATCTTCGAATTCAAACAACTTGTTTAGTTCTTCACTGTCTTCTTTTACTGTTATTGTAGCTTTTAGCATTTTTAGATTGCGTCTACAGTGGTGGATATTGATCTTTTTTTGAACATTATTTTTGAACCGCAGTACGGACATCTTATTCTTTTTCTTAGATGATCGTTCGTAAGGGTTTTACTACAACTAAAACAGACATATTCTGACATTTTTTGGACCTCTCAAGAGTTTTTTTTATTCTTTTTTTGAGAAAACTGCTTTATCTACTGTGTATGCTTTGCTTGTGAATACTTTGTCACATTTTCTGCATTCCCAGATTCCTGCTGTTTTCTTTTTTACTTTTTCGGCGCTACAATACGGACACTTGTATGTTTTTTTTGCTAATGCTTCTACTTTTGCTACTTTTTGTTTTACTGTTCTTCCGTATCTAGGTCCGAATCTTTTCGTTGTTAGATTTGTTTTTTTTGCCATTTTTTCCTCGTTGATTAATTGTGAAAATGGGGCCGCCCGGACTTTCAATAACCAATCCAGTTGGTTGTTTTTGAACCGGGGGCTTCAGGTCCCAAACCTAAAAGGTTAGCCAAGCTACCCCACGGCCCCTCATGTACTTGAGAATTAGTAATTGCTTTATAAACTTTTCTAGGAGATTTTGTTTCGTTTTTATCGTGCTTAGAGGAGAAACGTCATATTGATTCTTTTTCTTCGTACTTCGTGTGCAGTAATTTATGAGCTTTTTTACCTCCATATTCTCCTATGTATTCTTTGTAGAGCTTTATTACTGATGGGTTTTGATGTGATTTCCTAATTTTTTTGTTTTTGTCTTCTTTTGTTATTGCTTGCATTCTTTGTTTTAGTTGTTCGTCTGATTCATATCTTGGTTGTCCTCCTCCACCTATACATCCTCCGTAGCACGCCATTATTTCTATGAAGTCATATGGGCTTTTTCCTTGTCTGATTTGGTTCATTATTTTTCTTGCTTCTCCTAGTGTGTGAACTACGCACACTTTTATTTCTTGGTTTCCTATTTTGATTGTGGCTTCTTTCGTGGTTTGTAAGCCTCGTACTTCTTTGTATTCTATATTTTTTATGTCTTGTCCTGTTATTAAGTCCGCAGCCGTCCTTAATGCTGCTTCCATTACTCCTCCGCTTCGTCCGAATATTAATCCTGCCCCTGTGCTTTCTCCTAATGGATTGTCAAAGTCAGTGCTTGGTAATTCTTTGAAGTTTATGTTGTGTTGTTTGATTAGTCTTGCTAGTTCCACTGTTGTTAGGACGTAGTCCGCTTCGCCTTGAAATTCTGGTCTGTTTATTTCGTATTTCTTCGCGGTACAAGGCATTATGTCCACTAATATTATGTTTTCTGGTTTTATTTTGTTTTTTTCTGCGTAGTACGTTTTTATTAGTGACGCCATCATTGCCTGCGGGCTTCTGCATGATGACATGTGATTTAGTTGTTCGAAGAAGTATTGTTCCGCGAATTTTATCCACGCTGGGCAACACGTCGTAATCATAGGTAAGTCTTTTTTGTTTTTTAGTCTTTTTGCGAATTCTGTGGCTTCTTCTACTATTGTTATGTCTGCGGCTAGGTCCGTGTCAAATACTTTTTGGAATCCTAGTTCTTTTAGTGCTGTGACCATTTTTCCTGTTACGCTTATTCCTGGTTTCATTCCTAGTAGTTCTCCCAGTGTTGCTCTTATTGATGGCGCGGTTTGGGCTATTAGTATTTTTTCTGATGCTAACGCGTTTGTTACTTCTCTTACGTTGTTTTGTTCGCTTAGTGCTCCTGTCGGACAAGTTATTACGCATTGTCCACAATTCACGCAGTTGCTTTCTTTCATGTTTAATTCGAATGGCGGGGCTACTTTGGTTTGGAATCCTCTGTTTTGTTGTCCTATTGCGTACACTGTTTGTATTTCGTTGCATGTTCTGTAGCATTGTCCGCATAATATGCATTTTGAGTTGTCCCGTTTTATTGAAATGTTTGAATTATCCGGTGTTGATTGTCTTTTTTCTCCTTCAAATCTTACTTCGTTTATCATTAGTTCCTCTGAGTATCTTTGTAGTTTGCAGTTTAGGTTCTGTGAGCAAGAGGTGCAGTCTTTGTTATGGTTTGCTAGTAGGAGTTCTATGTTTATTCTTCTTGATTTTATTACTCTTGGTGTGTGTGTTTTTATGTTCATTCCTTCTCTTACTGGCGTGGTGCATGAAGCGACGAGTTTTGGTGCGTTTTCTATTTCTACCACGCATAATCTGCATGCTCCTGCTGGGTCTAAGTGTTTGTTTCTGCACAGTGTTGGAACTATTATTCCGTTCCTCGTTATTGTGTCTATTATTTTTTCGCCTTCTTTAGCTTCTACTTCTTTTCCGTTTATTGTTATTTTCATTTTTTTTTGGGGTTTAGTGACAACACCTAGCGAGCTGTGTTTTAACAAACACGAATCCTTTAAGCTCGGTGAAACGTCGATGAAAACATCGGTGCGAGCGTGTCACGATTTTAAATTTTCATTTTTTTTTATTTTCTGTCTATTGAGTTGAATGCGCAGGCATGATAGCACGCTCCGCACTTTATACATGTTTCTTGGTTTATTACATGCATTTCTTTTGGTTCTCCTGTGATCGCGTTTACGGGGCAGTGTCTTTTGCAATTACCGCACCCTATGCAGTCTTTGTTTATTTCGTACGTTAATAAGTTGTCACATACTAGTGCTGGGCACTTTTTTTGTTTTATGTGTAAGTCATATTCTTCGTTAAAACTCTTTATGCTTGATAGTACTGGGTTAGCCGCGTTTTGTCCTAATCCGCAGAGTGCTGTGTCTTGTATGAAGTGTGATAATTCTTCTATTTTTTCTAGGTCTTGTGGCGTCGCGATTCCTCTTGTTACTTTTGTTAGTAATTCTAGTAATCTTTTAGATCCTTCTCTGCACGGTGTGCATTTCCCGCAACTTTCTTGTTGTGTAAAGTTTATGAAGAATTTTGCTATGTTCACTATGCATGATTTGTCGTTTGCTACTATGAATCCACCTGATCCTATTATTGTTCCTAGTTCTTGTAGGGTTTCATAATCTAAGGGTGTGTCTAATTTGTTTTTTGGTAAGAATCCTCCTGCTGGTCCTCCTGATAGTAATGCTTTGAATTTTGTGTTATCTATCATTCCTCCGCCAATGCTGTACACTAAGTCTTTTAGTGGTATTCCGAATGGTACTTCTATAACTCCTGTTCTTTTTATTTTTCCTGTTAAGCATATTATTTTTGTTCCTTTGGTTTTTGTTGTTCCTATTTCTGCGTATTTTTCAGGAGTTATTCTCATTATGGTTGTGACGTGTCCCCATGTTCCGACGTTGTTTACTAGTGTTGGTAATCCTCGGAATCCTTTCTGTGCTGGGAACGGCGGTCTAGGGTTTGGTTGTCCTCTTTTTCCTTCTAGTGAATTTATTAGTGCTGATTCTTCTCCGCACACGAATGCTCCTGCGCCTTGTTGTATTTTTAGGTCAAAATTAAATTTTTTTCCTAGGATGTGTTGTCCTAGTAGTCCTTTTTTGTATGCTTCATCTATCGCGTTTTGTAATATTTTGATTGCTAAGGGGTATTCTGCTCTTGTGTATATTATTCCTTCTTCGCATCCTGTGGCGTATGCTCCTATTGTCATTCCTTCTATTATTTTATATGGATCGCTTTCCATTAATGTTCTATTCATGAACGCTCCTGGGTCTCCTTCGTCTCCGTTACAAATTAAGTATTTTTTTCCTTTTTTTTCTGCTAGGAACGACCATTTTAGTCCTGTTGGGAATCCTGCGCCTCCTCTTCCTCTTAGTCCTGATTTTTTTATGTCTTCTACTACTTCTAAAGGTTCTTTGTTTATCGCGTTTTGTAATGCTTGGTATCCTTCTTTTGCTAAGTAGTGTTCTAGTTTGTAAGGGTTTATTGTTCCGCAATTATTCATTACTAATCTTTTTTGTTTTTTGTAAAATTCTAGGTCTTCTAATTCGTGTGCTAAGAATAATTGTTTGTGTTTCTTATTTTGTTTTATTGAATCTATTAGTTCTTGTACGTTTTCTTCTGTGACGTATCCGTAAATCGTTTTTTTTCCGTTGTTTATCACTGTCACGATTGGTTCCGCGTAGCACATCCCTGCGCATCCTGTTTTGTCTACTTCGTAGGGTAAATCTGATTTTTTTAATGCTTCATATACTGGTTGTGCTCCTGCAGATATTCCGCACGTGGCTAAGCCTATGGTTATTCTGTTCTTCTCTAGGTCTGTTTTGCCTTTTTTTCTTAGTTCTTCTAATTTTATTGTTGGGTGAATCATTTTGCGTTGTTTATTCTTAGTTCTTGTATTATTTTCTTTGTTTTTTCTTTGTTTTGTTCTCCGTAAACTTTTTGATTTATCATTATCGCGGGTGCTTTCGCGCATGCTCCTATGCAGTTTACTTCTTCTAACGAGAATAATTTGTCCTTAGTGGTTTCTCCGCTTTTTATTTTTAGTAATTCTTCTATGCTTTTTAGTAAGCTGTCTGATTTTTTTACGTGACAAGCAGTTCCTCTACACACACATACGTGGTTTTTGCCTGGTTCTTTAAGTTTGAATTGTGAATAAAATGTTAGTACGCCGTATAGGTTTATTGCTGGTATTCCTAGTTCTTTTGATATTTTAATTATTGCTTCTTCGCTTATGTATTTGTTTTTTTCTTGTATTTCTTGTAGTAGTTCTATGATGTTTTTTTCTTGTATTTCTTGTGTGTCTGGATTTTTTTGTATTTCTTCTAGGAATTGTTTTTCTAATTTTTTTAATTCTAGTTTGTTTGGTTTATTGGTTCCTATGTATTTTTTGTATTTTTTGAATGGATTAGATTCGCATCTGAACAAGTAATAATAGTCTTGTTCGTGTATTTTTACTTTTCTTAGAAAAACCATATCGTTTACGCATTGTTTATAGTTTAAAAATGTTTTGTCGTATTATTGAGTGATAAATTTTTTTTTGAATTCGTTTTTTTCTTGTAAAGATTTATAAAGTGTCGCTCTTTTCTTTTTGGTTATGACGTCTGAAGATAAGCCTAAAGTTAAAAAAACTGTTAAGAAAGTTTCTAAAGTGGTTAAGGATAAAATTAAAGATGTTAAAATTGTTAAGGACACTAAGAAAAGTGTTAATATTGTTAAGAATAAATCTGATTTTTTGCAGCCTTCTATTAATATTGGTTTGGTTGGTCACGTTGATCATGGTAAGACTACTTTGACTGAGCGTTTATCTGGTAAGTGGACTGATACTCATTCTGAGGAGATGAAGCGTGGTATCACTATTAAGCTTGGTTATGCTGATACTGTTTTTTATAAGTGTCCTAAGTGTGCTAAGTTCTTGGTTAAGGCTAAGTGTCATGATTGTGGTGGGGTTGATACTGAGGTTGTTAGGAAGGTTAGTTTTGTTGATGCGCCTGGTCACGAGTCTTTGATGGCTACTATGCTTGCTGGTACTACTGTTATGGATGGTGCTATTTTGTTGGTTGCTGCTAATGAGGTTTGTCCTCAGCCTCAGACTCGTGAGCATTTGATGGCTTTGCAGATTTCTGGTATTAAGAATGTTATTATTGCTCAGAATAAGATTGATTTGGTTGATGATGAGCGTGCTTTGAAAAATCATGTTCAGATTCGTGAATTTTTGAAAGGTACTGCTTATGAGGATGCTCCTATTATTCCTTTGAGTGCTCAGCACGGTGCTAATATTCATTTCTTGATTAGTGCTATTGAAGAGAGGATTCCTACGCCTGATAAGGATAAGGATTTGGATCCTTTGTTTTTGATTGCTAGGTCTTTTGATGTTAATAAGCCAGGTAGTGGTCCTGAGAAGCTTACTGGTGGTATTCTTGGTGGTGCTTTGGTTCAGGGTTCTTTTAAGGTTGGTGATAAATTAGAGATTCGTCCTGGTCGTGTTCTTGAGGAGCATAATCAGTTGGTTACTAAGCCTTTATTTGCTCGTGTTGTTAGTATTACTAGTGGTGGTAGCTCAGTTGATAGTATTAGTCCTGGTGGTTCTATTGGTGTTATGACTTCTCTTGATCCTAGTATTGTTAAGTCTGATAATCTTGTTGGTAACGTCGCAGGTTTTCCTGGTAAGTTGCCTCCTGTTTGGACTTTTTTGAAGTTGGAGATGAATCTTCTTAATAGGGTTGTGGGTAGTCAGCAAGACTTGGAGGTTCAGCCTTTGCGTTCTGGTGAGGTTTTAATGCTTAATGTTAATTCTGCTGCTACTGTTGGTCAGGTTGTTGATCTTGGTAAGAATATTGCTTCTTTGCGTCTTCGTTTGCCTGTTTGTGCTGATGTTGGTGCTAGGGTTAGTGTTAGTCGTAAAGTTGGTAATAGGTTTAGGCTTATTGGTTTCGGTATTATTAAGGAATAATTCTTTTGTGTAGGGGTTGAACACTTTCGGCAAATTTTCATGATTTTTCATAAAGTTTTTAATTGATTGTTTATTGTTCTTGTTGTATGGTTAATAAAAAGCTTGTTGATTCAATTTTGGATAAGGTTTTGGTTGATATTATGCCTAGTTCTGATTCTTTGGTTGTTGTTAATGATTTTGTTAATGAGTTAAATGTTTTGCTTGAGAAAAAAAAGGTTGGTGCTGTCGCGGTTCTTGGTGGTAGTACCGCTAAGGGTACTTTTCTTAAGGATGATTTTGATGCTGATATTTTTGTTAAGTTTGATGTTTCTTTTAAGGGTAAAGATATTTCGGGTTTGCTTGCTAGTGTTTTGAAGGATAATTTCGTGTTTGATCGTGTTCGTGGTTCTAGGGATTATTTTCATGTTCGTCGTGGATTAGTTTTTGAGTTGGTTCCTGTTATTGATGTTTCTCGTATTGAGGATGCTGATAATGTTATTGATATGTCTCCTTTGCATGTTGATTATTTTCTTCGTAAGGGTGCTGGTTTGGAGGATGATGTTCGTTTGTTGAAGCGTTTTATGAAGTCTGCTCGTGTTTATGGTGCGGAGAGTTTCATTAAGGGTTTTAGTGGGCACGTTGTTGATTTGTTGGTTATTAAATATGGTAGTTTTATGAATGTATTAAGGGCTGTTTCTAAGTGGGAGCCTGTTGTTATTATTGATATTGATAAGAAATTAAAGGATCCTTTGTTGGAGCTTGATAAGGCTAAGGTTTCTGGTCCTTTAGTAGTTGTTGATCCTGTTCAGAAGGATAGGAACGCGGCTACTGCTTTAAGTTTTGATTGTTTTTATGATTTTGTGAATCGTTGTAAGTCTTTTTTGGAATCTCCTTCTGAGGATTTTTTTGTTTTGAGGTCTGCTAGGGACGTTGTTTCTCCTAAGAAAGGGGAGTCTTTGTTTGAATTCGTTATTGATCCTCTTAGTGGTAGTGAGGATGTTTCTGGTTCTAAGGTTCTTAAGGTTTTGGATTTTTTGTTTAAGGAATTGAAGAATCGTGATTTTTTGTGTTCTGGTTTTGTTTGGGATTTTGGTTTTCCTTGTAGGGCTTATTTTTGTGTTGAGGATATAAAATTGGATCCTGTTAAGGTTGTTCGTGGTCCTCCTTTGAGTTCTGAGGTTCATTGTTCTGCTTTTAGGGCTAAGCACAAAGTTGTTTTTGATGATGGTAATTTTTTGTTTGCTAAGGTTAATAGGGATTTTGTTTGTGTTTCTTCTTTGTTTGATTTTTTGATTGAGGATTCTTATGTTTTGGAGCGTTGTGTTAGTATCTCTTATAAAAAGATTTGATTTTTTTACTTCTTAGTGGTGCTTTGTGAAAAGTTTTTTATATTTGTTTGATTTTTTCGTGTTTGTCATGGTTGAGTTTAATGAATATTTAATGGATGGTTTTGTTAATAGTAAGGTTTCTTTGTTAGAGCGTTTGGCTAGTAATGGTGAGTATTCTGCTTTGGTTAAGGAACTTGAGTTTGCTGAATTTTATAAGAGGGTTTGTCCTGATTATTTTTTTGTGTATTATGGTGATTTGGATTTTTTTGGTTTGGAGAGTTTTTGTATTGCTAATTTTGATATCAATTATTTAAAGGAAAAACGTGTTGATTCTTTGGAGGATTTGTTTGTTATTTTTGATGGATTGGATGATGTTCATATTAATAATTTTTATATTCCTGATTGTGATAGGGTTGAGCGTAGAGTTTTGGATGTGAAGCAGGAATTGCTTAATTCTTATGTTGATGTTTTAGATTCTTCTTTGAAGCGTTTTTGTTCTTTGGCTGAGAATTCTGATTCTAATAATTTTTATTCTTTGAAGAATAAGTTTAGTAAGTTGACTGTTGAGGTTAAGAGTCCTGTTTTGGTTGATTTTTTTTATAAGTTGGATTTGATTGAGGGTTGTTTTTTTTGATTTTTTAGATTATTTTTGATATTAGTATTCCTGTGATTGTTGCTATTATTAAGTATATGATTGCAGGCATGATTGTTTTTTTTAGTATTTTTATTTCTTGGTTTTTTAGGTTGACTGTTGTTTGTGCCGCTATTATGTTTGTTAGTGATATCATGTTTCCTATTCCTGCGCCGATTACTTGTAATGCTAATACTAGGAATGTGCTTATGCCTATTATTTGTGCTGTTTCTTGTTGGAATGCTCCGAATAATATGTTTGATACTGTTGCGCTTCCTGATAGGAATGATCCGAATGCGCCTATTGTGGGGGATATTATTAGGAAGTTTTTTGTTGTTATTGTTTGTGTTATTGTTGTTAGCATTCCTGGTATGTTTTTGTTGTTGAAGCTTGTTAGTATTAGTATTTGTATTGTTGCTGTTATGAATAGTATTGTTAAGAATGGATTTATTAATTTCTTCGTGGTTTCTTTTAGTATTGGTTTTATGTGTTTGTAGCTGTTTTTTATTATTGTTGTTAGTATCAGTATTGTTATTATGAATATTATTCCTGGGTTGTATAGTGTTAAGTTATGGGTTACTGTTGGTTGTATTGTTATTGTTTTTGATGGTAGTACATATTTTCCTAGTAGTAATAGTGTTGTTAGTATCGCGTAGGGCATTAAGTTTTTTAGTTGTGATTTTTTTTCTTTTATTACGTTTTTTACGTTTTTTGGTACGAATAGTTTTTTCTTTGTTGTATACATTATTATGATGAGTCCTATTATTGGTCCTAGTAGTGAGGGGAATTCTGGTCCTATGTACGTTAATAAGTAGTAGGGTATTAGGAAGCATAGTCCTGCCCATATCGCGTAGGGTATCATTTCTTTAAATTTTTGTATTGGTTGTTTTTCGTAGTAGGTTATTGTTGCTATGATTAGTACTGGTATTATGAGTCCTGCTATTAAGTTTATGAGTCCTGCTGTTTCTGCTACAAACGTTGTTTCTAGTCCTGAGTATCCTATTCTTATAGGGGTTCCTACTGCTCCAAATACTACTGCTGTTGAGTTCCCTATTAGTGCTAGTGTTACTGCTAGTATAGCAGGGAATCCTATTGCTACTAGTAGTGGCGCGGTTATTGCTGCAGGTGTTCCAAATCCCGCTGTTCCTTCTATGAAGCTTCCGAAGAACCATATTATTATTATTGCTTGTATTCTTTTGTCTGTGCTTATTTGTGTTATTTGTTGTTCTATTTTTTTTATTAGCCCTGTTTTTTTTAGGAATTCTAGGAATAGGATTGCTCCTGTTATTATTAGTATTATATCTATTGATATTAGTAGTGCTTTTGTTATTGCTGCTGTTACGTATTCTTGTTTTATTAACCAGTGAGTCGTGCTTATTATTAGTGTGTAAATAAATGTTATTGGTGCTGCTATGTACAAGGGTTTTTTTAGTATTAAGAATATTATTAGTAGTATTATAGGTGTAATTGCTATAATTACTGTGTTCATTTTTGTTCAGGTTTTATTTTGAATATGGTTATTTCGTTTTTTGATCCTAGTCTCATCGGGGGTCCCCACCATCCTGTTCCCGGTGATACGTATAAATAAGAGTTTTGTTTCTTTTTTAGTCCTTTTATTTTTTTGTAAAAGAATCTTAGTATTAAGTTCAAAGGAAATATTTGGCCTGCGTGGGTGTGTCCTGTTAGCATTAAATCTATTTTTTTTCTTGCTTGTTTGAATCCTATTGGTCTGTGAAATAGTAGTACGTTGTATTCTTTTGGGTTCGTGTTTATTTTGTTTAATTCTAGAATCATTTTTCTTTTTTTGTCTGTGTCATTTATGCCTATTATGTTTATTTCTTGTTTCTTGATTTTTTGATTTTCTAGTATTTTTATGTTTGATTTTCTTAGTAGTTCTTTTACTGTTTTTATTCCTGTCATTTCTTCGTGGTTTCCTAGTACCATGTATGTTTCTGATTTTATTTTTCTTAGTACGTCAAAATAGTTTTTTTCGTATTTGTGTTTTCCATCTATTAGGTCCCCTGTTATTACTGTTATGTCTGGTTTTTCTTCGTTTATTTTTTGTATTATTCTTTCTAGGAAGTTTTTTTTGTGTGTTGCGCCTATGTGTATGTCTGATACTTGTATTAGCGTTATTGGTTTTTTTATTTTGTTTGTTGTTATGTTTATTGTTTTTTTGTGTGTGTATGTAGCGTTTATTAGTGCGTATATTGTTATTGCCGTTATTGTTATGAACGTTAGTATTATTCTTTGTTCAGGTATTATTATTTTTAGGAATAGTAGTAGTTCTACTAGTACTAGTATTATGAATGCTATTGCGACTATTCCTAGCCACGTTGATCCTATGATGTTTATTGTTTTTGCTAATACATTGTTTGAGTATCTTATTGCTGCTGCTCCTAATACGTAGGAGAATGACATTATTATTAGTATTATGCTGAACCAAGTGTTTTTTGGTATTTCTAAGAAATAGTATATTTCTGATATTATAAAATAATTTAGTAATAAGTATAGGGTTATGAACATTATTAGTTTTGTTACTAAGTGTTCTTGTTTGTTTTCTGGCTGGGTTATTGTTGTTTCTTGGTGCTTCATTTTTTGTTCACATCATTAAAGGTAACCAGTTTCCTAGTATTAGTATTATTATGTATGCTATTAGGAAGCTTGGTACGAATGGTATTCCTTGTTTTATTATTATGTTTTTTATTCCTTTTTGTTTTAAGTATTGTATTTCTTGTGTTGTTAGTCCTGTTTTGCTTGGTTTTATTGTTTTTTGTTTGAATTTAAATTCTTGTGGTGTCCAGTCTCCTTCTGTTACTTGGTTTATGTTTGTTTTTTTTATTAGTGCTGTTTTTTCTATTGCTTTTAATATGTTCTTTGAGTAGAGCATCATCGTTATTAGCAATATTAATATGTAGCTCATTGTTATTAGTTGAGTGTTTATTTTTAGTATTAGCCCTATTATTATCAACGTAGTTGTTATTATTAGTATTATTTTTGTTATTTTATTTTTGTTCTTGTTGTTTTTTGTTATTGTGCAGTATTCTTTTTTGAATGATTCATAATTTTTTATTGTTAAGACTATCATCCACGTTAATCCGTATATTGCTCCTACTAGTAACGAAGTTATTATGAATACTAGGAATAATGGTATTGTTTTTGTTATTAGTAAAGGGTTTATCCCCATTATTGTTCCTATTCCTATTATTAGTTTTGCGTCTCCTCCTCCCCATTGTCCTGTGTAATAAAATAATGCACCTATTGCGTATCCTGTTATTAGTCCTGTGACTGCGTTTAATAGGTAAGTGATTGTTTGATTGTGTATTGATAATGCTATGCTTATTATTAGTCCTAGTGCTATTAACGAGAAGTTAAGAGTATCTGGTACTTCTCTTTTTTTTAGGTCCGTGATTGTTCCTAGAATTAGTGCTCCTAGTATGATTGTTTGTTGTATCATTATTATCTATTTTTTTGTGTGTTTATTTAAATATTTTGTTTGTTTATTTTTGTTGGGTTGGGGGAAAGATTTATTAATTATGAATTTTAATTGTTTTTTATGAGTATCTTGGATGATATTAAAGTCAGAGCTAGGGAGTCTCCTAAGAGGATTGTTTTTCCTGAGGGTGATGATGTTCGTGTTCTGAGGGCTTGTAGGATTATTCGTGATGAAAATATTGGTTTTCCTGTTATTCTTCGTGGTTCTAAGGCGAAGATTTTGTTGGAGAAAAATAATATTTCTTGTGATGGTTTAGAGTTGGTTGATGAATCTATTATTGATTTGGGTTCTTATGTTTCTTTGCTTGTTGAGAAGCGTAAGCATAAATCTTTGAGTGCTGAGGATGCTAAGTCTTTGGTTAAAGATGTTAATTATCTTGGTGTTTTGATGGTTGAGTCTGGTTTTGTTGATTGTATGATTTCTGGTGCTGTTCATCCTACTGCTTCTGTTCTTAGGCCTGCTTTGCAGATTATTAAGACTAAGCCAGGCGTTAATACTGCTTCTAGTTTTTTTATTGTTTGTAAGGATGATTTGACTTATTTTTTTAGTGATTGTGCTTTTGTTATTAATCCTGATGAGAATGAGCTTTGTGATATTGCTTTGAGTACTGCGCGTAGTGCTGAAACTTTAGGGTTTTCGCCTAGGGTTGCTTTGCTTAGTTTTTCTACTAAGGGTAGCGCGGAGCATGAGTCTTTGATTAAGATTAGGAATGCTTTGAGTCTTATTAAGGAGAAAAATCCTGGTTTGGTTGTTGATGGCGAGTTACAGCTTGATTCTGCTATTGTTCCTGATGTTGCTAAGTTGAAATGTGGTGATTCTGTTATTAAGGGTGATGCTAACGTGTTAGTTTTTCCTGATCTTAATTCTGGTAATATTGGTTATAAGTTGGTTGAGCGTTTAGGTGGTTTCATGGCTATTGGTCCTATTGTTCAGGGTCTTAGGAAGCCCGTTAATGATCTTAGTAGGGGTTGTGGCGTGGATGATATTGTTCGTGTCGCGATGATTACTGTTGTTGAGGTTGGTAAATGAATGTTCTTGTGATTAATTGCGGTAGTTCTAGTGTTAAGTTTAAGGTTATTAATTCTGTTTCTAGGGATGTTTTGGTTAAGGGTCATGTTGATGGTATTGGTTTGGATTCTTGTGTTTTGAAGTTAAATGGTTCTGAGACTAAGTTGTTTGTTGATACTCATGAGTCTGCTTTGAAAGAAATTTTTAAGGTTGTTGATGTTAATGTTATTGATTGTGTTGGTCATCGAGTTGTTCATGGAGGTCAGAAGTACGTTGATTCTGTGATTATTGATGATGATGTTGTTAAAGCTATTGGGGACTTATGTGATCTTGCTCCTTTGCATAATCCTGCTAATCTTCAAGGTATTAAAGCTTGTATGAGTCTTCTTAAGGGTAAGAAACAAGTGGCTGTTTTTGATACTTCTTTTCATCAGTCTATGGCTAAGGATGCTTTTCTTTATGGTGTTCCTTTAGAGTTGTATGAATCTTTTAGTGTTAGAAAGTATGGTTTTCATGGTATTTCTCATAGTTATTTGTATGGTGAAGTTAAAAGAGTTTTAGGTAGGGATATTAATGTTATTAGTTGTCATCTTGGTAATGGTGCTAGTGTTGCTTGTATTAATCAAGGAAGAGTTGTTGATACCAGCATGGGTTTTACTCCTCTTGATGGCTTAGTAATGGGTACTAGGAGTGGCGGTGTTGATCCTGGTTTGCTTATTTATTTGCAGAAAATTAAGGATTTAGGTCCTGATGAGCTTTGTGATTTTCTTAATAAGGAGTCTGGTTTGAAGGGTATTTGTGGTTTTTCTGATGTTCGTGTTATTCATGAGAAAGCTGAATTGGGTGATGAGCGTTGCGGGCTCGCGCTTGATGTTTTTGTGTGGCGTTTAAAGCATTTTATTGGTGCTTATCTTGGTTTGATGCGTGATAGGACTGATGTTCTCGTGTTTAGTGCGGGTATTGGTGAGGGTGCTTTTTATTTGCGTAAGAAGGTTTGTGATGAGCTTAGTCATCTTGGTTTTTGGTTGGATGATGATAAAAATAATAGGCATGATTTGTTTATTTCTAAGGATGATTCTCCTATTAAAATCATGGTTGTTCCTACGGATGAAGAATTGATGATTGCTTTGGAAGCTTTAAAATTAGTTAAATCCACTTCTTAGTATTTATTAATGGTTATTTTTATATATTATTGGTTATTACTTTTTTTTTATGAGTGATGATTATCTTGGTGATTTATGGCGCCTTATTAAGGATCATAGGAATCTTATGATTGGTGAGTACACTGGTCTTAGGGTTTGTGATTTTGATATGCCTCGGCATGTTTTTGAGGATGTTTATAATTCTAGGATTAATCAGCACTTAGTTAAGCATACTTTGATTTTTGGTAGTGTTGAAAAAGCGTTGGATGAATTAGTTAATGCTAATATTAGTTTTCATCATCTTACTTGTGCAGCTGATACTGATCTTTTGAGGAATAACGCGTTGTGTATTCATTATGATTTGAATGATTCTGTTAATCGTTCTTTGGCTTTACCTGGTGTTACTTATGTTCCTACTGAGAAGACCTTTGTTGTTTTTAGAACTATTTTTAAGAAATTTGATTTGAATTTTGAGGCTTACAAAAAAAAGTAGAATAACTATTTTTTAGTGGTTACTAATCGTTATGTTTATATATTCTTTTTGTTCAACTGTTTTTTATGAATATTAATTACGATTCTAATAAATTAAATACTCTTTGGTCTTTGTTGAGGAATCATTCTAATTATCCTGGTAAGCATGTTGGTTTAAAACAAGTTATGTTTCATTTGAACGTGGATGATTTTAGGAAGAAACATTCTAGTAAGATAATTAATGGTTGTGAAAGCATCGTGACGACTAATTTAGATGATGCTATTTCTCGTATTAGCAATAGTAGTATTAATTATTATCATCTTAGTTGCGTTGGTAATATTCTTAATGGGGCTAATTCTGCTGTTTGTGTTCATTTTAAGAATAATAAAGATAATAAGCATTATGCTTTAGCCATACCTGGTACTAATTACATAATTAAATAAAAAAGAGAATAAAAAATAAAGAAAAATAGTTAAGCTTTATTTCCTAGCTTTTTGTAATTTGCCGTTTAGAAGTGCTTCTAGGCTTTGATCGTTTACTTTGATTACTTGCCATCTTACTCCTGGTAAGTCTCCTTTTGCTCTGCCCATGTTACCACCCATGCACTCTACGACTACTTCGTCGTGTTCGTCAACCATTTTTTGAGCTCCGTCTCCTGGTAAGAAAGCTGTTATTTGTCTGCTGTTCTTAACTAGTTGTACACGGACGCATTTTCTCATTGCTGAATTTGGTTGTTTTGCTTCTCTTTGTACTTTTTCTAGTACTATTCCTGAAGCTTGACTTGAGCCTTCTAATGGGTCTGATTTCTCTTTTAAGCCGAGTTTTTTAGCGTACCATTTGTATTTCTTTTTCTGTTCAGTTCTTCTCTTAATTAGTTTTGTTCCTGCGTTTATTCCTGATGCTTTTTTACTCATTGTTATCACACTACTTTTATTTCTTTTATTTCCTCAAAGTATTTTTTTACTATGTCTTCATAGTTTCTAAGGTTTTGGGCTCTTGCACCAATCATTAATCCTTTTGTTTTGGTGTCTGTTCCCTTAATCGTGATTATTCCTTCAATCATGTTTATGTCTTCCATTTTTAATGGATGCATAATGTTTTTAACGAAATCTAAAACATTAGGATTAAATTCCACTATTTTAATGTTTCTATTAGTTGCTTTGACGAGTTTTTGAACGTTTTCTTTTTTATCTCCGAGTGCTTTTCTTAGTTCTCCGTGTTGTACGATGAAATACAATTTGTCTTTGTTCGTGAAGCAGTCTTTTAGTTTTGCTCTCGTTATTTTTTCGAACATAGTCATTATTTGCAGTGTTTGCACATCGTATTTAGTCTTCATTTTTGGAGTCCTATTACTGCTATTGAAAATGGTTTTCTGCAAAAAGTTCCTAGTTCGTCGTTATTTATTTTTAAAACTTCTAGTTCTGTTTTGTTTAATTCAGCGTACCTAGTTATGTCTTCTTTTGTTTCTTCGTCTAAGTTCTTAGCTATGAATACTTTTTGTAGTTCTCCTTTTTTTAGGAGCTTCATTGTTCTTTCTTTTCCTATTATTAGTTTTTCTGATTCTAATAGTTTTTTTAATTCGTTCATTCGTTCACCTTTCTAATTATTATTTTTTCTTTTTTGCTTTAACCAATAATCCAGGCAATCCTGTTCCTACTGGTACTGGCTGATTTATCATGACGTTTTCTATGACGCTATTAAGAGGATCTGATTCTCCCGCTAAGCACGCATTAATCATATGATTTATCGGAGTTTCAAAGGATGCTCTTGCTAGCACGGATGGTTTTTCTTTTACTATTCCGTACCTGTTTATTCCTAGTAATTTCCCTGACATACACATAGCATCTGCAACTAACATGATGTGTCTTACATTAACATTTAATCCTTGTGCTTCGATAACTTTCATTAATTCATCAATGACTAGTTGCCTAGCTGCTTCTATTCCTAAGAATTCTTCTACTTCATATAAATTATTCGTATAAGTTCTTGTTTCATCTATGAATTCTAGTTTTAGTATTTCTTTCAGATTAGATCCTGCAGTCATTAAAATGAATTCTCCGTTTTTCTTTACAGGCAGTACTTGTTTGATTCCTTTTACGCCGTGAATACTCGTGGTTTTTATTTTTTCTTTTAATTTGTACAAAGTTATTATGTCTTTGTCTTTCCCTGTTTGTTTCACGATTATGTCATTGTTTTTTGATTCGAAATCAAATGATTTGTATGACTTTTTTAGTACCGCTACTACTTTAGCAGAAGTCATTTTTAACAAGTTCATTTTTTCTTCTTTTAAGCTTATAATCATGTTTGCTTCCGCGATGTTTATTGTTACTTCTTTTATGAACTCGTTCATTGTTAATTCTTTAATTGATTCTGCTAATATCTTAATGTCTTTTCCTTCAGAGTATGGTTTTTTTAGGTAAATAGTCATCATCTCCGTAGAAATAGTTTTTCTTCCATCCAGTACTTCTATTAATCTAGGAAGACCTGTAGTGACGTTCATCTCAGCTACACCTGCGAAGTGAAAAGTGTTAAGAGTCATCTGAGTACCTGGTTCTCCTATTGATTCCGCGCTTATTACCCCTACGCATTCTCCTGGTGCTGAAACAGACTTTAAGTATTCGTGTTCTACGTTCTTCATTATTTTTTGTAGTCTGTCTTTTTTGCAGTCTTTTGGTAAGTTTTGTTCTACTTCCTCCAAGATTGATAAGGGTAGTCTATCTTCGTATTCTTTGAATATGCTTTTTAAATCACTCATTCTTATTCACCTTTTCTCTTATTTGGTTGATTCTATTATTGATTTAACGTTTATTTTTCCGCCTTCAGTTTTTGATACGTCTAATCCGTCTTCTCCATAATTAAATTGTACGATTTTTCTTGATGCATCTCTTACTGTGAAATCGTATTCTATTTTTAAGTCTTGCATCGCGTTCGCTAATCTTCTGTATAAATAACCTGACTTAGGCGTTCTTAGAGCGGTATCCATTAAGCTGTCTCTTCCTGTCATTGCCATGAAGAACATCTCGTGTGGTTTTAATCCGTCTTTGAATCCTCCTTTTATGAATCCTCTTGGGACCGCGCTCAGATCTCCTTTCTTGAAGCAAGATAATGATCTGTCTTTGTAGCCTTTGTCGATTCTTCCACCTCTTAGCGCTTGTTGTCCTACGCAAGCAGCCATTTGAGCTAAGTTAATTATATTTCCTCTTGCTCCGCTTCTTATCATGTGCATAGTGTTACTGTTTTGTTTCGCTGTTTCTTCCACTATGTTTCCTGATTCATTTCTTGCTTTGCTTAGTCTCTCAATTATTCTTAGTTCTATTGTTTCTTCAACGGATCTGCCAGGTAATAATTCTAGTGTTCCTTCACTATATTGTTTAATGAACTTATCCACGTCTTTTTGTGCTTCTGTTATTATCTGACTAACTCTTATTTGTGCTTCTTCACTTAGATCCATGTCTGATATCTTAGATGTAAATCCTCTTTTTAGTAGCATTTCTGCTCCTAATCCGTTGATTAATCTTAGTAATCTTACTATTTCTTTCTCTCCATATTTTTGGTGCAATTTTCTTAATAATAGTCCTGATCCTTGACCAAGATTAGCAGAGTCCATCACTCCTGATATTAGTTTTCCTTTCTCAATTTTCACGACTGCGTCAGGATCCTCAGGGTTCTTTGATGCTATTTTTGATTTTCCTACGAAGTCAAAATCGTCAGGTATCACCACTGAGAATACTTCTTTCCCTGTTACTACTTTCTTGTTTGGTAACTTAGAGAAATCTTCTATTCCCGCGCTTGCTAATAAGTCTATTGCGTCTTCGCGTTTCATTTCGTATCCTTTTCTTGTTAGTAAATAATTACCTGTTATGCTGTCTTGGATGCACGCAATGATGCTTAAACCATACCTAGGACTTATTATTTGTGTTTGTACTTCCATTAATGTTTCTGCTTCTGCTCTTGCTTCTTCTGTTTGAGGAATATGAATATTCATCTCGTCCCCGTCGAAGTCAGCGTTGTATGGTGCACAAACAGCAGGATTAAGTCTTAGTGTTAGTCCCGGTAGTACTTTTACTTTATGACACATCATACTCATTCTATGCAGGCTTGGTTGCCTGTTGAATAGTGCTATGTCTCCATCCATTAAGTGTCTTTCAACTATGAATCCTGGTTGGATTTCTTCCAGTAATTGTTCTTTTGTTTCATTAGTTATGCGTTTTCTTTTTCCGTCAGGTCTTAAAACGTAGTTAGCTCCTGGGTAATCTTCATTTCCTCTTTCTACGAATCCTTTTAAGTATTCTATGTTCCACTCAGTGACTCTTTCTGGAACTGATAATTTCTTTGCTATAATACTTGGTACTCCTACTTCGTTTATGTCTAGTTTAGGATCTGGACTGATAACTGTTCTAGCTGAGAAATTCGTTCTTTTTCCTGCTAGGTTCTTACGAATTCTTCCTTCTTTGCTTTTTATTCTTGATGATAACGTTTTTAATGGTTGATTTGATCTGTGTCTCGCAGGAGGTAGATTCGCTACTTCGTTATCGAAGAACGTTGTTACGTGATATTGTAATAAATCCCATAAGTCTTCAATGATTATTTCTGGTGCGCCCGCGTTTATGTTTTCAAATAATCTTTGGTTTATACGCACGATGTCTCCTAATTTGTGTGTTAAATCATCTTCGCTTCTTTCTCCGCTTTCTAGTGTGATGCTTGGACGCATTGTTACTGGCGGTATTGGTAACACTGTTAGTATCATCCATTCAGGTCTCGCTATATCAGGTTTTATTCCGAATACTTTTAGGTCTTCATCTGATATTCTTTCTAGTCTTGCTCTTACTTGTATTGGAGATAATCTTCTATCTTCTTCTACGAACGTTGATGGTTTTTCTAGTGATATCTTTGATTGTTTTTCTTTACAGTAAGGACATGTTTGTATTGTTCTTAGATTAGCTATGATTAATTTTATTGCGTCTCTTCTTTCTATTAGTCCTTGTTCTAATGTTATTTTGTCTAATATGTCTGAGTATTGTTTTATTTTTTCTTTTGGTATTAGTATTCTTCCGCAAGCTTTACATGTTGATCTTAATAAATCTAGTATTACTGGAACAAAAGATATGTGAACTACTGGTCTTGCTAGTTCTAAGTATCCGAAGTGCCCAAAGCTTTCTTTTAGTCTTTGTCCGTCTGTTTTACATCTTAGTCCTGGGTCTATTACGCCGAGGCGTACATCCATTAGTCCTCCGTCTACTGGGTATCCTTCTTTGTCGTATAATTCAGGAGTTACTACTTTTGCTTTTGCTACTTTTTCTATCATTTTCGGCGACATTAGGCCGAATTCGATTGATCCGATGTATTTGTATATTGGTTTTTCGTTACTCATTTGATCGCCTCAAAATTTGCTTTTTAGTTTTAGTTTAGGATATAATCCTAGGGACTTAAATTCGTCTATTAGTAGTTTGAACGCGTAGCTAACTTCTATGTCGCTCATCTCTGAGTCCTCGTCATACATAGGCGAGATTGCTCTGTTGTTTTTTCTCGCGTCGTAATAACCTGTTAGTCCTGATTTTTCGCATATTGGTACTACTACTGTGTCTGTGTCGAATCTTTCTTTTAGTGTTAGTGATGCTCCGTGAGCGATGAAGGTGTCTTTCTCCATCTCTCCTAATCTTAGTCCTCCTTCTTTTGCTCTTCCTTCTGTAGGTTGTCTTGTTAGTAGCTGTATTGGTCCTCTTGCTCTGCTGTGTATTTTGTTTGCTACCATGTGTTTTAATTTTAAGTAATATATGTTTCCTACGAAGATTTGTACTTGGTATTGTTCCCCTGTTATTCCGTTGTATAATGTTTCTGAGCCGTCTTCTCTGAATCCTAAGTCTTTTAGTTCTTGTCTTATGTCTCTTTCTTGTTCTGATTCGAACATTGTTCCGTCAACTAGTCTTCCGGATAGCGCAGCTGTTTTTCCTGCTAATAATTCTAGTAGGTGAGAAATAGTCATCCTGCTAGGTATTCCGTACGGACTGAATATTATGTCTGGTCTTACTCCTGTGCTTGTGAATGGAATGTCTTGTTCTGGTACTACTAAGCTTATTACTCCTTTTTGTCCGTGTCTTGATGTGAATTTATCTCCTATTTCTGGTATTCTTTGTTCTCTTAGTCTTACTTGTATTAGTTTGTTTCCTTCTTCGTTCTCTGTTAATGATACGAAGTCCACTATTCCTTTTTCTCCGTGTTTTAGTGCGAGTGATGATTCTCTGTTTGAATCAGTTGCTAAGCTGTATTCTTCCATGCTGCTTAAGAATCTTGGCGGGCTGACTTTTCCTATTATTACGTCGCCTTCGTTCACTTTTGATTCTGGGAATATTATTCCGTCATCTTCTAAGAATCTGTAATCGTGTTCTGATCTGTATCCTCTGACTTCTTTGTCTGGTATTTTTATTTCATCCATTAATCCGCCTGAGTATCTTAGTTCTTCTGATACTATTGGTCTGAAATAACTTGTTCTTCCTAGTCCTCTGTCTATTGAGCCTTTGTTGATTACGATGGAATCCTCCATGTTGTATCCTTTGTAACTCATAACAGCTAGTACTATGTTTTGTCCTGATGGGTGTTTATCATATTTTATTACGTCGTGTAACGCTGTTTGTACTAATGGGTATTGTGGGTAATGTAGTAAGTTAACGTCCATGTCCATTCTTACTGCTAGGTTAGCCGCGTATAGTCCTACTCCTTGTTTTTGATTCTTTGCTCCTTGATTTAAACGTACTCCTTGGTTGTAGTTTCCAAATGGTACTAGTCCCGTGATTAGTCCTAGTACTGATAATGGTGTTACGTCTAAGTGGGTGTGCTCATTTGTTAAGTCTTCTTCAAAGAATGCTATTAATGAGTTTTCTTCTTCTGCTGAATCTAAGTATTCTATTACTCCTGTTTTTATTAGGTCTGACCAAGTAATCTCGTTTTTTTCTAATTGTTTTAGGTGTTTTTCTTCTAGTAATGGTTTTCCTTCTTTTACTACTATTAGTGGCCTAGTTGTTCTTCCACTAGAAGTTTCTATTATTACTTTGTCTTCGTTTGGAACGTGTAATACGTTCACATCTTCTTCTATTTTTCCTGCTCTTCTCGCGAATATTATTTGGTTCACGAAGTCTTCTGGTTCTTTTACTGTTCCTGTGAATTTTCCATCTATGAATACGTCCGTCATTTTACACTCACCGTTTCTAATCCTAGTTCTTTTAATTTTGGTACTAATTCTTCTTCGTTCACTGAGCTTGTTACTTTTGTTAGTAAAGCAAAGTTTTTTCTTAGTCCTATGTTTGTTCCTTCTGGTGTTTCACTCATGCACAATCTTCCTAGATGCGTTGGGTGTAGTGCTCTTGCTTCGAAGTTTTCTTGGCTCGCACTCAGAGGACTTACTACTCTTTGTAATACTGATAATAATTGTATGTAGTTCATTCTTTCTATTCTTTGGCTGATTCCTTTTCTTGCACCTACCCAGTTCCCTGTTGCCATGCTACTGTATATTCTTTGGGTTAATAGTTTCTCTCTGATTATTACTCTTATGCTTGGGAATTTTCCTCTTTTTACGATTCTTTGAAAGTTGTATAACATGTCTCCTATTAGGACTTTGATGTTTACTCTGAACAAGTCCGCTAATAAGTCACCTGCTAGTTTTAGTCTTTTGTTTGCGTAATGATCTTTATCAGGCATAGGTATTTCTTTGTTAGATACTCTTAAGTAGTCTTTTACGTATTTGCACAAGTTTATTGCTTTGTTTCTTCTTGCTTCAGTTGTTAATCCAACATGAGGTAATAAGTACTTGTCCATTATTTCTTTTACTCTTTCTATTCTGATTTCTTTTGATTGTGTTATTCCTATTTCTTTTGCTATGTAGTCTATTGCGTCTTCTTCTGTTTTTATGTCTACGAATTCATACAAGTTTATGAATACTTCTGAGCTAGTTGGTAAATCTATTAGTTTCATTATTTCTTCGTCTTTTAGTATTCCTAGTGCTTTTATTAGAACTGTTACTGGTATTTTTCTTACTCTCGTAAATGAAATGTAGATTATTTCATCTTTTTGTTTCTCGATTTGATGAGGAATCTTGTATGATCCTCTTTCTGAGAATATTTTCCCTGTGAATTGTACTGTTCCTGTTTTTTGTTCTTCTACGATGAAGCGGTTCGCTGCTAAGTCCTCAACTGAAACTATTACTTTTTCTGTTCCGTTTATTATGAAGTATCCTCCTGGGTCGTCAGGGTCTTCTCCTGCTTTTATTAGTTCTTCTCTGTTTTTTCCTTTTAAGTTGCAGTACTTACTTTTTAGCATTATTGGGATGTTTCCTATTTGCGTTGTGAATGATTCTTTTTGTTGTCCGTTGACGTGAGCCGATACTTCTAAGAATGCTGGTGCTGAATATGATAGTTTTCTTAGTCTTGCTTCTGCGGGTAATAGTATTCTTTTTGAGCCGTCTGCTTCTGTTATTTCTGGTTTTTCAACGGTTATTTTTTCTAGTCTTATTTTGAATTCTTCTACGTTCGTTGGTATAATTGTTGGTTCTACTTCTTTGTTTTCTTCTATGATTATTTGTAGTTCTTCATCCATGAATTTGTTAAAAGAATCTATGTCTGCTTGTGCTACTGAGTGTTCTTCGAAGAATTTTCTTATTAAGAGTTTTGACCTAGTCATTTTTATGTCTTGAGCTTGATTATTCATTGATTACACCTCTGTAGAATATTGCTTTTCCCGCTGTTGAGCTTGTTCTTGTTATTTTTATTATGTCGTTTTCTTTTGCTTTTAAGTGTCTTATTGCTGGGTCGTTTCTGATTATTTTTGGTAGTTCTTTTATTGTTATGTTATGATAATCAAAGAGTTCTTGTGCTTCTTTTTCTGTTATTTTTTCGTGCAACGGTATTAAGGAGTGTTTCACATGAGAAGTTTCTTTTGTGTCTGCTCTGGTTTTTTTCTTTGTTCTTACGACTTTTTCAGCTTTTTCTTTTTTTACAGCTGTTTTTTTCACTGTGACTTTTTTAATTGTTTTTTTAGAATTAGTTTCTTTTTCGTTTTTTTTAGCCATTTTAATTTGTTACCCCCTTAAGGTATTTGATTTTGATGAGTCGGACGAGATTTGAACTCGCGACAACTTGGTTAAAAGCCAAGTGCTCTACCAGGCTGAGCTACCGACCCTTAAGCGTTTATTTTTAAAAAAAAGTACAAACGCCCTGGCCGGGATTCGAACCCGGGTCGAAGCCTCGACAGGGCTTCATGATAGGCCAGACTACACCACCAAGGCATCTTTGTTTGTCATTTATTCGTGAATAAAGCACTCCATCTAGCATTATTTGGAAATTTGGTCAATTTATAAACCTTACGTTTTTGTTTATTTAAGAAGAGTCCCTCGGGGGAGACTTTCAGAAACAAATTTTTTTTGTTTTTTTTGAACTCCCAACCTTTCGGTTTCAGCTGACCATGTTTCATTCAACTCCGAGGAGCCGTCTCGTGGTTTCTACAGCCGAACGCTCTACCGTTGAGCTACCGAGGGATACTCTTAGAGAAATAATATTTTTTATAAAGGTTTCCTTTGGTTTTTTGTTGTGTTTGTGTTTTATTCTAACCCCTAAAACGTTATAACTACTAGTAAATGACGAAAGATTTATATATTGTTTGTTATTATTAGTTATTATGAATAAAGTAATGCCTGAAGCTTATCTTTGTAAAGACCTTAAGAACAGGGTTGAGAATCTTAAAAGCTTAGTTAAAAGTACTATGGAGCAAGTTCATAGTAAGTATTCTTTTAAGGATGAAGATATAAGTGATAATAAGTTTCAGGACGAGGTTATTAGGCATATTAAGAAGAGTTTGAAGAGTTCTGATTTTTATCAGCTTGATGCTATCGTTAAGGTTTGGACTGATGCTCGTGGAAGCACTATTAAGAAGTATTTTGATTCTAGAATGGAAGTTGATGAAGGCGTTAATCCTAGACGGTTCTTAAAAGTGGCTACTAAGGGTAATTCTCAGGGTTCTTTAACTCAAGTATTAGAAGAAGATCTTGAGCCTTGGGTTGATTGTGTGAGTAACGTGTTAAAGAAAGCTCATAATCGTAATTTTTTGTCAGGGACTTCTACTAAGAAGCAAGTTCTTTCTCGTTTGAAAACAATGATTGATTATCCTGTTAGCATAAAGGAAACCCCTGTTAATTCTCATGTTTCTGAGGAAGGCATAGAGACTCTTATTCTTAATGAGCCTGATAAGTATTTGCCTAGTAGCGCCGTTAAGATTCTTTCTGAGAATCCTGGATTGGATTGGAAAGACATAGCCATAGTGACTGCTAATGTTCTTGAATATGACGTTGTTTCTAAGAAGACTTCTAAGAAAGCCAGGCTCGAAGGTAGGATTAAGTCTTCGGAAGCTATGAAGCTCGCTAAGTACGTCTCAGGTATAAGAAAGGAGCCTATGTATGATGGTATAGGCGTGATGGAGCTTTGTGAGAGTATTGATGATATTAACAAGCATGTTTCTCAGGCTCTTTTGTTGAAAAGCAACAGGAATCATAATCTTAGTCATCGTTATCCTTTAAGTCTTGATGATAAAAGTATTAGTAAAACGCTTAGGGAGTCTTTTGATGCTTCTGAGGAAGCAGTCGTGGAGTTGCTTAGAACTTCTTACTTAATAGGTAATAACGAGTTGTCTGAGCATAGAGTAAACAAATGCAAAAGTGCTTTGGTGTATGGTACTTGGCTCGATATGAATCTTAAAAGTAATAAGAGCCCTATAGAAGTACAGTTCAAGGATAATCTTGGTTATTTCTTGTACGTTTTTAATAGTCCTTTCGGTCATAATTCTAAGGCTTATAACTCTATGAGGACTAACGAATTGTTTAAGAAAGTGAAAATAAAAAATAAAGAATATAACGTTAACAAAATAGCTGAGTATGTCGCTAACGAGATATTTTTGCCTGCTTTTTTATCTTCTAGGAATTATTCATAAGATGTCTTCAACAGGTTTCTTCTTAGGAACTTCTTGTTTTTCTTGCTTAGTTAAGTCAACGCCTAGTTCTTTTAATGCGCCTATGTGCATCTGCATTAATTGTTCAACTATGCTAAGGATTCTTGCTAGTTCTTCTCTTTCCTTAGAAAGCGTTGATAATGATCCTTTATGAAATCCTATTTGTTCATCTTTAGACATGTTCTTCGTATCCATTAATTATCACCTTTTATTACTTCGTTGTACTTCGTATTTTATAAAGTTTACTTTTAAGTTTTTGTTAATGTCTGAAACTTAAAAAATAAATTACGAGAAGAATTTAAGAAAAAAAAAGAAAAAAAAAGAAAAAAGGTTAAAAACTATTTTGGCTTAATCAATGCTTCTTAGTTAGGAGCGTTGATTGCACTAACTGAAGTTCCAGACACGATAACTTCAACTTCTTTGTTTCCAGCGAACTTAGCTTTGTTAGCTTCAAAGTCAGCTAGAGCAAGTGAAGCTGCTCTTGTGTCTTTACCTTCGTAACCAGCTACTAAGATAGCGTTCTTATCTTCGAACAACTTAATCATAGCTTTATTAGGTTCGAACATATCTGCGATTTCTTCGCTGAATTGTTGTACGCCTAATAGGTTAGCTGCTACTGTGTTAGCGTTTGGTCCACCAACTACTAGCATTGGTACGTTACCAATCATGTTCATAACTTCTCTGTCTAATACTCCAACGTCAGCTGGTGGTATTGCAACGATTTGGTATGCGCCGTCTGTACTTGAAACATGTGTTTGTGTGTCTCTTGTTTTTACTACAACTACTGCTTCAGCTGCTTCATGAGGTATACTCATTGTTAGTCTGTTTCTGTCTAGTTGGTATTCTGGATTATCGATTGTTACACCGTATCCTAGCATTAAACCATAGTCTAATCTACCTAGTTGTGTGTCAGGATCATATATTAAGTCAGTTCCTTGTGCTTCGCTTAGTTTGTCTCCGAATGTTCGGAAACCACAAATAGCTTCTTCAGTCGTGCCATTTACTACGAAACTACCCACTGTACAATTACCATTTATTGCAGCACCTGTGTATCCAGCTCCATGAGTAAGATTTACAAACAGAGATTCACTACCAAATTCAAACACTAGTCCTTCTGTATCTACACTAACATTTAATCCTTGGTTTCTCTTCATGTTTATCAAGAAACTGTCAACAGGTGTATCATCCATAAGGATTAAATCTGTACCATCGTCGTAACCCCATAAGAGTTCATCATTGTCTTGATCAATAGCATAGACATATAGTTCATTGGTTTTAACAGTTCCAATTTCGAATACATCACTGCTTGTGTCTGCTGTTAATCTCATAACATACAAGTTAGGAGTTGCTACTGTATCATTACTATTCAATACGAAACTTGTTCTTACGAAGTCGATGTTCAAATCAGTTCTTGCGTTGTCAACATATCCTGAGAATTCTACTGCTACGAATCCTCCTGGTAGTTTCCATTCTTCGCCCATTCCTAATGCAGGCCTGGTTGTTGCACTGTCTGATAATGGATCTTCTCTTAGTTTGTTGTTAACAATCCCAACAGAATTCAAATAGTTATCTGTGAATGATGTAGTCCATAACCATTCTGCTTCTGACATTCTGTCTGATTCTCCTAGTAGCTCTGCTGGTTGTCCATCTTCGATTTCAGATGTGATATCTTCGCCAAGTTTCAATACTACGCCGTTGCTTGCATGTCCTGCTTCAACGAACATTAGCTGATCTACTTTAACTGTGAACCAGTTAGCATTTCTGAATGAGTATTCGTCATTCAAGCTAATAAATCTTGATTCACCGTTTACTATTACTCTAACAGTGTCTTGTGCGATTACATCAACTTTTACAGTTACACCATCAACAGTTACTTCGTCTCCTTGGTTGAAGTATTCTTCAACTGAAGATTCTACTGTGAAAGCACCAGTATCATTGTTGTATTCAGTCACTATGAATTCTCTTCCTAGGAATTCGAATCTTAGTTCTTTGTTTCCTGATCCAAAATCAGAATCATTAACATTTATTTTGCTTGATTCAAATTCTACTCTGTATTCTATAGCGTCTTCCTTAACAACTAAGTAAGGATTTAATCCGAAGTCTTCATTCAAATCTTTAATTGATGTTTTTACCTTCATTTCTTTTTCTGCTAACTCAACTACTTCTTTTACTTTAACGTTGCCACTTCCCCATCTGATTGTTCTATCGTACAATCCTGAAAGGTCTGACTGGTCCAATGGTTCAGCTACTTCTGGGAAAGGTGTGTTTAGACCGTATTCGTCATACCAACCACCTTCTACGGTGATTACTCCGCCGCCTACGCTTACAGGTACTTTAGAATAAGTTTGTAAGCTTGCACCTAGAGCTGCTGCTCCAGCGATGTCTTCAGCTGCTGCTACTGCGCCCACAACTACTTTACCGTTCCATGCGCCGTTCTCGATTAATGGTGCTGGGTAGTTTCCTAAATCAGCCGCCATTGCTCCCATTACAGTTGCACCAAGCATTGTTGCTCCTGTAAGAACAGCGGTTATTTTTTTTACTGTTTTCTTTATGTTCATTTAAACACCTCCGTGTTAAAACATTAACTTTCGTTTTTTGTTTTCAACCGGTATTCTTTTTTTATTTTTTTTTCGCTCATTGTCACCGACGATTTTCTTTTGTCACCCGTGGTTTGCGCTAACCAACAATTGCTTACTGGTTAATTTAAGCCCACGAGCACCAACTTACTCTAGTCGATAATTCGCTGAACGTACAACTCTAGTATCTTATTTTCTTTATAAAGTTTTCGTACAAATAAGGTTTTTTAGAAACAAAAAATCCGTATTACGCCTTAATTCCTAAGAATTCCTAAGAATTAAGCTATTATCACTCTCTAGTTACACTCAGCATTTCAGGGTTTTTTCTTTGTGTTCTCGTCTTTGCTTCGTCGAGGCTTTTTTTAGTGGTTCCTATTAATATATAAGAGCTTGTTTTTTTTGTTTTTTTTACGCAGAATTATTTCATCGATAGGTGTTAAAATTATTCTTTTTTTATTTCTTTTTTGAGTTTATGTCTTAATTCATTAATTTTTTTTTCGTTTAATTTAATAAGAATAGATTTACATTTCACTAAGAACTCCGGTGATTTTTGAATCATCTTATTGTATTGTTCGTCTGGAACAGTTCTGTCTACGTAGTACTGAGAATCAACTCTCGCTTTTAAAGAATCTTCAATAAATCCTAATTCATCTTCTTCAAAGTACTCTTTTAAGAATCTTTTTGCGAATTCGATAGTGCATGAATGAATTTCACATTTCACACCTAATTTCATCAGAACAGCATATAATGAAAAATAAATCGTGTAATACGCCGTGGATATTCTCCAATCTTTAATTATGTTTAGCCTCATCGATTCGAGTGCTTCTTCTGATTTTTTAATGTAAGCTTTTGCCAAATCAGAATTTGGATCGATTAAGTTCAACCCTTCTTTTTTTTCAATACACCACTTTATTTTATTCATCTTTAAAAACCACTTCTATAAATTGTTCTGCATTTAAAAAAACCACGTGGTTTTTTAAAACTTCTTTTATGAGAACGTCTTTCATCATATTTTTCTCAAAATTATTTAAAGGATAACACTTAACACTTATTTCTAAACCTAAATTCTTTGAAACTTTTTTTATTTCTTCATTATTATGACTTCCTACAATAAAGATATCCAAATCAGAACCTTTTTTTTCTAATCCTTTAACGTAACTTCCAAAAATTATACCTATTCCTTTAATATGAGGCGTTATTTTTTCTATTATTTCTTTAATTAAAAGTTTTTTTTCTAAAAAAGCAATTAATTTATATTGTTCTACAAAAACAAGATATCTCTTAGTGAATTCACTCACATTTAATTTAAATATCTTAATTTTACCTTTTGTTTTTGATTCCACAATTCCTTTTTCTTCTAAATCTTCAAGGACGAGTTGCGCCGTTCTCGGACTAATTTTTAACAATTTTCCAACTTCTCTAACATAATACTCTCTTTTAAAATCATTAGTGAATAAAGCTAATACTCTCAAAGTATTCTCCGTGAATCTTAATTTTTCATACATACGTATACTTAATAATACAACCATTATATAAATTTTTTTATTATTTTCATAATTTATCATCATACTTTTTTTAGTCGCGCACTCAATGTTTTTCTGTTTTTTATCCTCAATTTGTTTTCCAAAAAATTTTTAAAACAATCATTATACCTTTTAGATTTGTGTGGGCCCATGGTCTAGCGGCTATGATATCTCCCTTACACGGAGAGGATCCCCGGTTCGAGTCCGGGTGGGCCCATATATCTTTTTTTGTTATTTCTTTTTTTTGAGGGATTGCAAAAAATTGGTTAAGGGGTGTTTTTTGGTGGCAAGGCTTACTAGGCGTGAAGAAACTTCTCCTCGAGCTATCAAGGTCGGTGGAGAAACTAAGTGGATTTGTATGTGTGGTTTAACTAAGAATGAACCATTCTGTGATAACTCTCACGAATTCTGTACTGGGGAAGATGAAGATTCTTTGTATGAATACACTGAGACTGGTGAAAGAATTCTTATCAGTAAGAAAGAAGATGTTAAGATTAGTAACGAAGGTGATCTTCTTAAAAAATTAGAAGATAAAACCAAGAAAGATAATTAATTCTTTTTAATCTTTTTCTTAGTTTTTTTCTTCTCAGAAAAAAAGTGTATGTATATTATTGGTAGTATTCCTGCTGTGTTTAGCACTAGTAAACAAATAAACCATGTTAGTTCTTCGTTTCTCGCGGATTTCCAGAGAGCGATTCCTTTCCAGATTAGCTCCCACACTGCCAACAATAGCACTATTACGTAAAATGTTTGTGTTTCAATCATTCATAACTAATTTTTTTTAGTAGTTAATAAATGTTTTTAAAATAAAGACAAAAAAAGAAAGAAAGGTTATCAATTAATCTACGCGGTAAACATAACCTATCGGGTATGTTGTACTAATTATAAGCCTTATAAATTATATAAATGTTTCTGTTTTTCTTTCGGAGATTTTGCAACCATTAGATTTAAATCAAAAAGTTTTAATTTCTTCCCTAATACTATGTAATTATTTATTAAAGATTTGCCTTCTTCATTTATAAATACGCCATAATCCCCTACTTTAAAATTGTCAGAGTCTTTATTTTTATTAAACATTTTAACTACTGCACAATTTGATGATGCTAAATCTATAAGATTTCTATAAGCAGGAGATCTTTTCATAATTCCTGAGTTGAGTAATTCATCACCTTTAAAAACCCAGTAGACAGGGTGTCTCGCGTAAGAAATTGTATTAATTGATTTTTTTTCTAAAGGAGTTATAAATGGAAGATGTTTATTTGAAATAGGATAAACAAGTACTTTTTCTTTGAATTCCGGCATCAACGGCCTGATATTTTCAAATATTAAAAATTTTTTTTCTTTTTCTAAACGCATATCTAATAAACTTAATAATAAATCCGCTGTTGATATGACTGGATTACAACAATCGCCTGAAGGATATGTTAAAAAATTAAATCCTAATTTTTTTAATCTTTCATAGCCCTCAAAATTACGTCCTTCAAAAAAGTCTAAATGAAAATTAACTGTTTCTGAAGAAAGATAATCGCTTAATCTCCACGCGCAAACAATCGGAAAACAATGAGTTAAATGTTTATTTAACAATTCTTCATAATTCATTGTTGGTTTATTTAATTTAATTTTTTTATCTTTTGAAAGTCTACCATATACTTTTATTTCAGGCACTCTTTTTTTTGAAAAAAGAGTGTAAAACACATGAATCTTTTCTATATGTTTAACTATTTGTTTAGAAAATTCATCAAGTATTTCAAAAGCATTTTCAAAATCTTTAATATCATTATAACAATAATATTGATAATCAGGAATTTTATTAACTTTTTTAAAAGCTTTATTCAAAGCTATTTTGTATGCTTCATCAAATTTAAAAAAATCATCTACTTTTACAGCCACTCCCAATACTGAGTCAAAATATCCTGGTTCACCATTATTTTTAATAACTTGTCTTTTAAATAATCTTGAATCGATACCGATTATACTTACCATTTTATTTCCTTCTTTATAAATTAATAAGTTTTTAATTAATAAATTTTATTGAAAATTATCCACATGTTTTTCGAGAAAATTGTTTTTTTTATGAGCCCGCGAGGATTTGAACCCCGGTTTACCGGTCCGAAGCCGGTCGTACTATCCAGACTATACTACGAGCCCTTGTTCTTGTTGTTACGTTGTTTTTTTTAATAAAAGTTTCTAAAATATTAGAAAAAAATTAAAAAAAAAATTAAAAAAAATGAGTTGAAGAATTATATTTTTGATAAGATTATTTCGATTGTGGATACTCTTACTTCTCTGTCTTCTTGGTTCTTGAATTCTTCTGAGCTTATCCTTATGTCTTTCACAGTTATTTTGTCTTTTAAGAATCTGTTTTGTGCTACTTCTGCGACGTCGACTGCTCTAGCAATGAATTTTCCTCGTGCTTTAATAGTTACTTCTTCTGCGCCTTTAGTCGTGAATTGCACGACTACGCTTGTTACGTAATTCATAAATGGTTTTTGTCCTATGTATATGGAGTGTTCGTCTTCCATAGTTATCACCTTTTAGTTCTTTGTTTCTCTTTTTTTCAACCTAGTTGCGTATCCAGCTATTACGTTTCTTAATTTTTTAGACTTCACGTCTAGTGCGTCTGACGTTGCTTTTTTGTTGGTTGAAAAGTCCGTTGTGAATGTTTCTCCTCTTTCTGAGAACACGCTCTCGGTCGCTGCTTTTAATCTTCTTGGTTTTATTCTCCCCATATTTGTATGCCTCTTCTCAACGTGAAACATTGTTTTGTTTATAAAATTTTTGCAAAAAAACTTTTTTTTAGGGATTATTCTTTTTTTTAGAATAGGTTTGAGAAGAATCTCTCTATTCCGCGAATCATTCTTCTTAAGAAATTAGTTTCTTTTTCTTGGTCTTTTATTTCTCTTTCTATTTTTTCTTTTTCTTCTTCTATTATTTCTTGTTCTTCTTCTAGTATTTCTTGTTCTTCTTCTTCGTGTTCGTCTTCGTATATTTGTCCGTCTACTTTTAATCTTGATGTTTGTTGTACTTCGTAGTCTAAGTCAGGGATTCTCGCCGTCGTCGTTATTATTAGTTCGTTTCTTGTTGGTCTTTCTGGCATTTTTATTTTGTATAAGTATGCTTGTTCGTTTTGTTTTCCTAGCATATTAGTTGTTTTTGATGTTTGTCCAGCTATCATTGTTACTTTTTGGGAGAACGTATCTTTTATTTCTACGTTTCTTAATTGGTTGTCTGCTAAGTTTTGAATTGTTGTTTCTATTATTATTTCTTCTTCTGCTTTAGTTGTTGATCTCGGCGTTAGTTTATGACTTATTTTTAGTAATGGTCCTTTTCCTATTACTTTTAGTGAATCTGTTAGTATCACTGTTTCTTTTTGTCCTGCTTCGTTAGAGAAAGTAATTGTTGCTTTTACTTCGTATGTTTTATCTTCTTCTAGTTGCGGAGGAATAATTTTTTGGTTTAGTAAAGTTATTATGCTTCCTGGCGCGATGTTACTCAGTGTTTCTGTTCCGTTATACAGTGCTGATTCTATTTTTGCTTCTATGTTTCTGAATGATAATGATGCGTGCTCGTTTTTTAGTATTATTTGTAAGTCTGATTCCGAGTTTAGTGATATTTCTTTTCTTGTGAATTGTAGTGATGTTGCTAATCCATCATTTAGTACTTCTATTTTTTCTTCGAAGTTTTCTTCGTATTCATAGTTGTGACTTAGTTGCGTTACTAAATTAAATGTGTATGATCCCGCGAAGAAAGGTCTGTATCTAACTGAGAATACGCGTTCCGTTCTTGCAGGTATTACTACGTTAGTCGCGGAGTGTACTCCGAATCCTGTTCTTGTTAGTCTTTGCATTGGTACGTATTGAAAATTCACAGGTCCTGTTAATATTAATTCTTTTATTTCTAAGTCGTTGGACATGTGTATGTTCTTTACTAGTATCTCAAAAGTTTTTAGTTCCCTGATGTACATGTCTTTTGGATTAGTAATTTTTATTTCGTAAGGTAGTAATCCTTTCACTGTGAAGCTTCCTTTCCTGATGGATACTCCTTCCTTGGTTAAGTCATAGTCTACTCTTTTGTTTCCTTCTGTTTTTATTTCGTAATTGAAAACGTATTCTTTTTCTTCGTTCGGTGATAATGATACTGGTATTGTTAATTTGTTTCCTAAGTAAACAAAGTTCTTTCTGTTAGTTATGTTTATTCCTTCTGGAATCGTGATTTCTAGTTGTGCTCCGCTTAGATGAATGGTTGCGGTGTTCTTAATTGTTATTTTTGCTTCTTGTTCATAATTAGTGAATTTGCTTCCTGTCTCTGATGATTTTATCGTGGCTGAATGTCCTGATGCCGCGTCTGCTTGCGTTATTTTTATGTGTATTCCCGGCATCAATTGTCCTTTATCGTCTATGTTTGGTTTTTTTTCGAAGCTGTAATTTTGATAGCAAAAAGTGTATGATTCGTGGTCTCTGCAACTTCCTAAGCTTATTAAGTTTCTGTACTCATTTTGTCTGAATAAAACGTTTTTGTAGTCTTGGCTTAGTTTTACTTCGTAAATGTCACTTCCTATAATGAATGTTTCGTAGTGTTCGAACCAGTCTTCTTTTATTGTTTTTTGTGCTGATGCTAAGCTCATGCTTAATATTATTAAAGAAATTATTAATAGTATTGTTCCTCTTTTTTTGTTAATCATGTTTTTTTATTTGTTTTTGTTTTTATTTAAATCTTTTCATGTTGCTAAGTATATATTGTGTTTATCTCTTAGTATTTTTATGCTTACTACTCCGTTAATTTTCTTAGGGTTTATCACTGTTATTGTTCTTTCTTGCGCGGTCGCGTAGTACTCGTTTTTGTTTCTCGCATTAGTTATTATTGTTGCTTTGATTATTTGTCCTTTTTTGAATGGCTTAGGAAGTGTTTCGTCGTAATCTATTTGAAAATCTGTTTCTTTTAGCATTAATGGAATTTTTAGTTCTTGTTCTTTTTTTCTTAGGTAATCGTAGAAAGTGTTCCATTCTGCTTGTTGCGTTATGTTTCTTCCTTGTTTGTAGTTCAAATAATTTTGTACTCCTAGGATCGGCGAGTTTTTGTTTTTTATGTTTTTCGCGAATAAGAATAATTCTTCTAAGTCTTCGTTGTGACTTGGTATGTATAACGGGGTGAGCATGATGTCTATTTTTCCTTCGCAGTACTTTATGATTCTTTTTATTTTTTCCACGTCGTAATAAGCGTTTGCTAGCTTTGTTGCTTGTTCAGTGCTTAATGAATGTAATGAAAGATTTATTCTTGTGAGTCCTGCTTCTTTTAATTTATCTATTAATTCTTCATTTAGTAATGTTCCGTTAGTGTTTATGGATACTGTTTCTACGTTGTTTATTTTTTTTATTTCTCTTACTAGTTCTATTATTCTTGGGTACAATAAAGGTTCTCCTTGTGGTCCTATGTTTGCTTCTATTGGTTTCTTTTTTATGCTTGCTAATCTTTTGAACTCTTGTATTAAATAGTTTAGTTCTACTACTAAGTCTTTTTTGTTGTTTATTCCTTCGCTTATTGAGCAAAAAACGCAGTTTAAGTTACACCCTGTTACTGGTTTTACTTCTATTATGTTTGTTCCTCTGTCTATTAATCCGAATTCGTTGCTTCCTATTAGTGGCAGTCCTAGTTCTTCGTTTATTAGTAATGTTTCTTTGTTTCTTAATTTGTTTCTTAATTTTTTTAGTCCTTGATTTATTATTATGCTTAGTTTTTTTTCTGCTTTCTTTTCGTTGTTCACGTACAAGTTCTTGGTTTTTATTTCGTATTCGAATCCTAGTTCTTCTTCTACGTCAAAGTAATAATTATCGTAATACCATATTCTTATTCCCGTATTGGTTTCTTGAAACGTTATGTCTTCGAATTTTATTTCTATCATTTTTATTAGGATTTTTGTGTTGTTTATATTTTTTTACGATTATTAATTAATCTTTAAGCTAATTAAGCGCAGTAAATTAACATATTGCATATATTGATTATACTGAATATACTGAATATGATTGAGTATATTTTTAAATTGTGAGTTATTTCTTTTTTTTATGGTTAAAGTTAGGGTTCAGAAGATTATTTGTAATAATTCTAGTGTTTCTAGGAGGAAAGCTGAGGATTTGATTAGGGAAGGTCGTGTTTTTGTTAATGGTGAAGTAGCTGTTCTGGGTTCTGTTGCTGATCCTTTAGTTGATGAAGTCAGGGTTGATAAAGACGTTGTGCGCGTTGTTAAAAAAGTTTATTTGTTGATGAATAAGCCTGCTGGATTAGTGACTAGTGTTTTTGATCCTAATGAGCGAACCATTATGAGTGTTTTACCTGATAAGTTTAAGGATCTTAATGTGTATCCTGTTGGTAGACTTGATAAGGATACTACTGGTTTGTTAATTCTTACTAATGATGGTGACTTCGCGAATTACGTTATGCATCCGTCTAATAATATTAAGAAGACTTATGATGGGGTGTGTCTTGGTAATTTGTCTAAGAATGACATCGTCGCGTTAAGAACAGGTATTAAATTAGATGAAGGTATTGCTAAATGTGACATCAAGATTATTCCTAGTGTTGAGCAAACTGTTTTTGAAATCGTTCTTGAGACTGGCTGGAACAGGCAGATTCGTAGGATGTTTGATGCTTTGAATCATGAAGTTGTGAGTCTTCGTAGGATTAAGATTGGTGGTTTGTCTTTGGATATTCTTGGTAATAACGTTGTTAAAGAATTTTCTAAGGAAGAGCTTGAGAAAAGATTAAACAATAAGAAAAAAAAAAAAAAAAAAAAAAAAAATGAAATTATTAGGTGCTTATTTTTTTAGTTGTTCTTCTAATTCTGTTAATAACAATATCTTGTTATCGTATTCTCTGTTGTCTTTTCTGTCTAATAGCAATCCTTGTATTCCTGCTTTCTCAGCTGCTTCCATGTCGCTATGCACCGAGTCCCCTATCATTAGTATTTCTTCTTTTTCTACTTTTAGATCCTTAGCTATTTTTTCGAATGACTCAGAATTTATTTTTAATAGTCCTGTTTCGAATGATGGGTAAACAGCGTCGAATAACTCTGATAATTGGTGTTTGTGTTCTAATTGTTCGTATGCGAATTGATCTATGTTTGCTAGTAGCACTGTTTTGTATTTCTTTTTTCTTAGTTCTTCTAGTACTGGTTTTACGTCTTCGTACATCTCTGATAATATAACGTTTTTGTTCCACATCCCTATCATTTTTTCATAGACAAAATCAGGTATTCTTAAGTTAAAATCTTTAACTACGTGTTCGAATCCTTGTTTTAATGATTCGAATTTTCGAGTCATGAAGCTATGCTCAAACGCTAACACGAAGTCTGAGAATGACTCTCTCACTCTTAAGAAATATTTTATTTGTCGGCTCGGACTTGGTTTCACTCCTGTTTCGACTATGGTTCCCCATAAATCAAAAACTAATACTTTTTTCTTCATTTCTTTTTCCTCCTTGAAAAAAAGCGTTATGCTTCTTTTTGAACATGAATCCTTTTAAGGATTAACGAATAACTTTTTTTTATTAATTATTTTTATTAATTATTTATCTCTGTGTTCCACTTCGTATTGGTACGCTTTTAACTCTATCTTGTTTTCATCCCTTATTATGTATAATTCTTCCAAGTCATTTATAACAGTGTGTTCACCCGCTAAATAATAAGAAACATTCAATCTTCTTATTCTAACTTTCTCTATGTTTGTAAACTCGTAAATCGTGTGTGGAAAAACACTTGGTGACTTATGCGGATTATTAACGTCAAATAATTTTATTACGAGCACAGGATAATCATCGTTTTGTGAGCCGTACTTCTTACACGGCTTACTGCATATTAATACACTGGTTGTTTTGACTCTTATGTTCTTTTCTTTAGGGTCAATATGCGTCTTCATTCCTTGAAGTATTGTTATTAATTATAAAAAGTTTGTGAATAACTCGTTTTCCTCTAAGATGGACTCTGCGATATCCTCAACACTTGTTTCGGGACCGCAAACTCCTGATGGACTCTGCGATATCCTCAACACTTGTTTCGGGACCGCAAACTCCTGATGGACTCTGCGATATCCTCAACACTTGTTTCAGGACCGCAAACTCCTGATGGACTCTGCGGGATTTGAACCCGCGGCCTCACGATCTTTGGACAAAAAAAATTTTTTTTATTCTTTTGTGTGCCAACCGAGCGCTCTACCAGACTGAGCTAAGAGCCCCTACTTATTGCTTAACTTCGGGCTCGACCGAAGGAAGACCCACTCGGCATCAACGGACGAAACCGTTGGAGCTAAGAGCCCCTACTTATTGCTTAACTTCGGGCTCGACCGAAGGAAGACCCACTCGGCATCAACGGACGAAACCGTTGGAGCTAAGAGCCCCTACTTATTGCTTAACTTTGGGCTCGACCGAAGGAAGACCCACTCGGCATCAACGGACGAAACCGTTGGTTGTAAAAGTCGAAGTTTTTATAAAGATTTCTCACTCACTATTGTTTTATGGTTTTTAGTATTGAGCAAAGGGATTTGATGTTTAAGCTCGCGTTGAAGAATGCTGTTAAGCATGATGGTTCTGCTAATCCTAAGGCTTTGATTGGTGGTTTTCTTGGTGAGTTTCCTGATGCGCGTAAGGATATGAAGTCTTTGGTTGTTGAGTTAGGTGTTGTTGCAGGCGAAGTTAATAGTCTTGGTTTGGATGTTCAAAAGGAGAAGCTTCTTGAATTGGAACCTGATGTTTTTGTTAAGAAGGAGAGGAATATTTTTGATTTTCTAGGCATTTCAGAGGGTGAGTTTGTTAAGACCGCGTTTCCTCCTGGTCCTGAGAAGCATCCTCATATTGGTCATGCTAAATCTTTATTATTGAATTATTTGCTTGCTAAACAATACAACGGCGAATTTTGTTTGCGTTTTGAGGATACTAATCCTGATTTGGTTAGGGCTGAGTTTTATGATATTATGTTGAAGGATTTTGGTTGGCTCGGTGTGTCTTGGGATGAGTTGGTTTTTGCTTCTGATTTTATGGATTTGTATTATGAGCATTGTGAATCTTTGTTAAAGGATGATAAGGCGTATGTTTGTTCTTGTAAATCTGAGGATATTAAGGTTCAAAGGGAAACTGGTGTTCCTTGTTCTTGTCGTGGTAATTCGTCTGTTAAGAATCTTGAGTTATGGGATTTGATGAAGACTTCTATGAGTCCTGGTGATGCTACTGTTCGTTTGAAAATTGATTTGTTGCATAAGAATAGTACTATGCGTGATCCTAGTATTTTTCGTGTTAATTTGAATGAACATGCTCGTCATGGTTCTAAGTATAGGGTGTGGCCTAATTATGATTTTCAAAATAGCATCATGGATGGTTATTTTAAGATTACTCATCGTATTAGGAGTAAGGAGTTTGAGATGAGGAATGAGCTTCAAAGATTTATTCAGCGTTTGTTTGGTTATGATGAAACTAAGATTTTTGAGATGGCGAGGTTTAATATTGAGGGTGCTGAAGCGTCTGGTAGGGTTATTCGTGAGATGATTAAGAATAATGAGTTGATTGGTTGGGATGATCCTTCTCTTATTACTCTTTGTGCTCTTCGTCGTAGGGGTTTTCTTCCTAGGGCTATTGAGAATTTCGTTGTTAGTACTGGTATTTCTAAGAGTGAATCTGTTTTGACTTGGGATGATTTGATTGTTCAGAATCGTAGATTATTGGATGAGTCTTCTGATAGGTTTTTCTTTGTTTCTGATCCTGTTAAGTTAGAAGTTGTGGGTGCTCCGAGTAAGAGTTTTGAGTTGAATCTTCATCCTATGCACAGGAAGGGTGGTCGTTTGTTTAATACAAAGGATGTGTTCTTTGTTTCGCGTAAAGATTTTGATTCTTTTAAGAGTGGTGTTTACAGGTTTATTGAATTGTTTAATTTTGAGTTTGACTTTGAAAGTAAGGTGGCTAAGTTCTTGGATGAAGATGTTAAAACGTTTAAGGAAAAAGGTAAGAGTATGCTTCATTATTTGCCTGTTTCAAGCGGTGTTGAAGCTGAGGTTTTAATGCCTGATAAAGAAGTTGTTAAGGGTTTGTGTGAAGAAAACGTAAAGAAAGCGAGAGTTGGTGATGTTGTTCAGTTCGAGCGTTTCGGGTTTTGTCGCTTGGATAAAGTTGAAGGTAATAAATACTTTTTTTGGTTTACTCATTCTTAGGTTTTCGTTTGTTTTTCCGGTTTTTTACTCGTAATCATTATTAAAATAAGACCTGTTCTTTTCAGTGTATGAATGAAGTAGAAATATCTATTAAACAAAAGATTCGCAATATTCGTGGTAAGCAAGTAATGCTTGATTCTGATTTAGCAGAGCTTTATGGTGTGTCCACAACTAGATTAAATGAGCAAGTTAAAAGGAACATTGAGCGTTTTCCAGAGGATTTCATGTTTCAATTAAGTGAATCTGATTTTGAGATTTTGCGGTCGCAAATTGCGACAGCAAATATTAGTTGGATTAAAAAAAGATTTTTACCTTTTGCTTTCACAGAGCAGGGCGTGGCTATGCTTTCTAGTGTTTTGCGTAGTAAAAAAGCTGTTGAGGTTAATGTTAAGATTATGCGTGCTTTTATTGATATGCGTCGTTTTTTATTTCAAAATGTTGATGTTTTTGAGAAATTTCATAGGATTAATCAAAAATTTTTAGCTTATGATGATAATTTTAATAAGATTTTTGAGGCGATGGAACAAAAAAGATTTCCTGTGCGGGGTATTTTTTTTGATGGTCAGGTTTTTGATGCTTTTTTGTTTGTTTCTGATTTGATTAAAAAAGCGAAGTGAGAAATTATTCTTATTGATAATTATGTGGATGAGAACACTTTGAAGTTATTTTCTGATAAAGCAAAGGGTGTTTCAGTGAAGATTTATACTAAGAATTTGTCTAGTAAATTGTTGTTTGCGAAAGATAAATTTAATGAACAATTTGGTGGTTGGGAAATTGTTGAATTTGGTTTAAGTCATGATCGTTTTTTGATTATTAATGGTGATTTGTTTCATTTCGGGGCGAGTTTGAAAGACCTCGGCAAAAAATGGTTTGCTTTCTCTAAGCTTGGTATTGGTTCTGATTTTGTTTTGTCAAGAATTAATTAACTTGATTTTAGTTTTTTTGTAGTTTTTTTTTGAATTGATTTTAGATTGGTTTTTTGTTAGTTTGTTTTTCATCGTAGGTGTATTTCGAGTATGTCTTTGTCTTTTAGGATGTGTTTTAGGCTTTGTTTTTGTCCTGGGAACTTCGCGGATTCTCCCCATATCCTGCAGAATTTGAATTTGCTTATGAAGTCTTTGTGTAGTTTGCTGCATACGTCTCTTACTGTGCTTTTTTTTGCTATTATTAGTGGTATGTCTAGGTCTGGTTCTTTTCCTGGTTCTTTCATGTATATCCTGATGAGGTTTAGTTTTGTGTAGATTAGGTCTTTTAGTTCTTCTATGTGATATTTTTTTTCTGCGCTTATTTTTAGGTCCGCTTTTATTTTTTTTGCGACGCGTTCTGCTTCTTCTTTTGTTACCATGTCTACTTTGTTTAGGATCGTGATTGAGGGTACGAATATTTTGTTTGCTTCTATGCAGTCTATTAGTTGGTCTACGTTTATTTGGCTTCTTATGACTACGTCTGCGTTGTTTATTCTGAATGTTTTTAGTACTTCTTTTATTGTGTCATCGTCTAGTTCTAGTTTCACTGTTTTGCTTATTTTTATTCCGTCTTTGCTGGTTTTTTTTATTTTTACGTCTGGTTTTTCTTGGTTTATTCTGATTCCTGAATCGTTTATTTCTTTTAGGATGGCTTCGTAGTGGTTCGGGTTGTTCACATCTATTAATATTAGGATTAGATCTGCGCTTCTTAGTACTGAGAATACTTCTGTTCCTCTTCCTCGCCCCGTGGCTGCGCCGTGTACGATTCCTGGTACGTCTAGGATTTGTATTTTTGCGTGTTCGTAATCTAGCATTCCTGGTACTGTTGTTAAAGTGGTGAATGCGTATGCGCCTACTTCTGAGTCCGCGTCTGTTAAGTTGTTTAGTAATGTGCTTTTTCCTACGCTTGGGAATCCTAGTAGTACTACTGTGCCGTCGCCTGTTTTTCTTACTGCGAAGCCTTCTCCTCCGCCTCCTCCGCTTCTGCTTGCTTCTTTTTCTTTTAGCTTTGCGAGTTGTGCTTTGTAGATTCCTATGGCTTTTTGGGTTCTTTTGTTGTATTGTGAATTAGCTATTAAGTCTTCTAGTTCTTTTATCTTGTCTTCGTTTCCCACAGTACTTGTGATTTAGAAGTATTATTTAAATCTTGATGTTTATATTCTTTAAAACGTGGTTCGTTATTTTTCTTAAAATATTTGTTTATGAATATTTAAATATTGTTCGGGTTTTCTTTTTTTTATGAAGAAGATGTTTATGTTTTTTATTGGTTTATTTGTTGCTTTGAGTGCTTTCTTCGTTGTTTTACTTGATTATCAGAGTAGTTATGTTTTGATTTCTACTTTGTTCATGGTTGTTTTGGCTATTCCTTGTTATTGTTATTTTGTTAAAGCAACTAAGCGTAAGGGATTAGTTGTTTTGTTGTTGCTTTCTTTTTTTTCTATGTTCATTGAGACTCTTGGTGTTGTTACTGGTTTTCCTTATGGTTTTTTTAATTACACTGATAAGCTTGGTTTTTTTGTTGGTGTTATTCCTTGGACTGTTAGTTTTGGTTGGGTTCCTTTGGTTATTGCTTCTTGGTTTTTGACTGAGGATTTTTTTAATAATAAGTCTTGGATTAATAAGAATAATCGTGATTGGTTTTTGTTGTTAAAAAAAGTCGTTGTTGGTGGTTTTGTTTTAATGGTTTTTGATTTGGTTCTTGATCCTGGTTCTATTAGTATTAATTTTTGGGAGTGGGGTATTAATGGTTTTTATTATGGTATTCCTTTTAGTAATTTCCTTGGATGGATTTTTTCTGGTGCTATAGGTGTTTTAATTATTTATTTGTTTGTTAAAGATAAATTCGGGATGAGTAGTAATGTTTTGTTTAGTGCTTTTTTTGGTAATTTGTTTTGGACCGTGATTGTTATTATGCAAGGCTTTGTTGTTCCTTCAATTATTGGTGTTTCGTTATTGTTTTACTTAGGTCATAAGTTAATGAAGAAATAATTTTTGTGTTAGTCATAGTTCTTTTGGTTCGTTTCTTGTTTTTTGTTTTTCTGATAGTATGACGTCGTCTATTCTTAGTATCATCGTGGCTACTTCTGTTGCGCTGTTTATTGCTTGTGATTTTATTTTTAGTGGTTCTATTACTCCTTCTTGCCAAGAATTCATTAATTCTCCGTTAAATACGTTTATTCCTTCTTCGTTTTTGTTTGCGTCGTGTGCATGTTTTAATTCTGTTAGCACATTTATAGGGTCTAGTCCCGCGTTTTCTGCTAGTGTTTTTGGTATTATTTCGAATGCTTCTGCGAAGCTTTGTACTGCTAGTTGTTCTCTTCCTTTTAAGGTGTGTGCATAAATTTTAAGTTTTTTTGACAGCAGGATCTCTGTGCTTCCTGCGCCTGGTACTGCTTTTTTTGATTGTATCACTGTTGCTACGTCTCCTATTGCGTCTTCAACTGCGCGAGCGGTTTCGTCTGCTACGTGACTCGTTGATCCTTTTATTAGGATTGATAGTGTTCTTGGATTCTTACATTCTTTTACTAGCGTTATGTAATCTTCGCCTGTTCTTACTTGTTCTACTATTCCAGCAGTTCCTATCGTGTTTTCTGCGTCGTCTAAATCACTGATTATTTTTGCGCCTGTTGCTTGGCTTAATTTTTTCATGTCGCTTCTTTTTACTCGTCTAATCGCGTATATTCCTTGTTTTGCTAGGAAGTATTGTGCTAAGTCATCTATTCCTTTTTGGCAAAATAACGTATTTGCTCCTGTTTTTTTTACTTTTTCTACTAGGTTCTTCAGGGTTTTTTCTTCTATATCTATGAATGATTGCATCATTTCCGGCGTGTTTATTGATATTTTTGTTTCGGAAGCGGTGCTTTTTATTTCTAAAGGCGTATCTAGTAATAGTATTTTCGCGTTTGTTATTTTTGTTGGCATGTCAGGATGTGTTTTTTCTTTATCTATTATTACGCCTCTTATGAGTTCTGATTCTGACGCGTTATTTCCTATTTTTCTTTTTACTGATATGTTGCTTCTTAGATTTGTTTCGTCGCGTGTTGCTAGTTCTAGTAATCCTTCTACTATTATTAGTGATAATTTTTCTTTGTTTTCTTCTGCGCCTTTGCCAGTCATAGCTGTTTCTGCTATTTTTATTAGTGTTTCTTTATCTTCTTTGTTTATTGGTTTTGCTGTTTTTTCTAGTATTCTTAGTGCTTCTTGGTTTGCTAATCTGTATCCTTTCACTATGATTGTTGGATGTATTCCTGAATCTAGTAATTCTTCTGCTTTTTTTAGTAATTCTCCTGCTAGTACCACCGCCGTTGTGGTTCCGTCGCCTACTTCTTCTTCTTGTGTCTTCGCGATTTCTATTACCATCTTCGCTGATGGGTGATCTATGTTCATTTCTTTTAGTATTGTGACTCCGTCGTTTGTTACTGTTATGTTTCCTTCTTCGTCTACTAGCATTTTATCCATGCCTTTTGGTCCTAGTGTTGAGCGCACTGTTTCTGCTATTAATCTCGCTGCTAATATGTTCATTCTTTGTGCGTTTCTTCCTGTGTTTCTTTGTGTGCCTTCTGGTAATATGTATTGTTCGTGATCTTTTTTGTTTGTCATTTTGATTCTTCCTTTTTTTGAGTTCATAATGTTGTATTAGTTTTGGTAATGTATCTTTATATAAAAGCTTTTTTACGAGTTCTTTTTTTTGTTATAATCCAAAAGTATTTAATTGAGTTTTTATTATCTTTTTTTTATTATTTTAAAAAAATTGTTTGAGGTATCTTTATGCATGGTAAATTTTTTTTGGGTAAGTGGGCTTTTATTACTGGTTTAGTTTTGGCTATTATGAGTGGTTTCTTGGTTATTCCTGGTTTGTCTTTGATTCTTTTTCTTTTGGGTATTAGTGTTGGTTTTATGAATATTAAGAAATCTGAGATTACGCAGTACCTGGTTTCTATTATTGCTTTAATAGTGGTTAGTTCAGGTATTATATTGATTGAGCCTTACCTTGGCACTATGGCTACTGGTTTGCTTAAGGGTGTGTTGATGAATTTTAGTGCTTTCGTGTCCGCGTCTGGTTTGGTTATTGCTATTAGGTCTATTTTGATGCTGGGTAGCGAGGAATAATTTTTTTTTGGGGTTCAGGAGTTGTTTATTTTGCTTAAGGAAATTGTTACTGAGGATGGTTCTGTTACTTTTTTTAATGAATTAGTTCAGGATTCTTATCATTCTGTTAGTGGCGCGGAGGAAGAGTCTAGGAAGAAATATGCTGAGTTGGTTGCGAGGTTTCTTCCTGTTAAGGATGAAGTCGTTGTTTATGATGTTTGTTTTGGTCTTGGTTATAATTCCGCTGCTGTTATTGATTTGGTTAAATATAAAGAGTTGAGGTTTTTTTGTTTTGAGAATGATAAAAGTATTCTTGGTAAGGTTGCTTTGTTAAATCCTGGTTTTAGTAGTTATGTTTTTGTTAAGGAGTTTGTTAATAATTTTTTGTTAAGGGAACAAGATTCTTTGGTTAGGGAAGGTTTGTTTTTGAATATGGTTTTTGGTGATTTTACTACTAGGATTCATGATGTTTTGGAGATGGCTGATTTTGTTTTATTTGATCCTTTTTCTCCTAGTAAGGTTCCTGATTTGTGGTCTTTAAGTGTTTTTAGTTCTTTGTTTGGTAAGATGAATCCTGGTGCGTTGTTGTTTACTTATTCTTGTGCTAAGTTTGTTAGGAATAATCTTGTTAGTGCGGGCTTCGAGGTTTTTGATGGTCCTGTTGTTGGTAGGAAGAGTCCTGGTACTATTGCTAGGAAGCCTTTTTAGTTTTTTTTTATAATGTGAAGTTATTGTTTGTGTATTCTTCTATGTTTTGTGTTTTTATTTTTATTATTTGCATTGATTCTTCGCAGTAGTATTCTTCTTTGTTTATTCTTTGTAGTAGTGGTTGTTCTTCTAGAATTCGTTGTATGTTTTTTTTGATTAGTAGTCTTTTTCTTAGTAGTTTGTTTGTGTCTTGAACTGTATTGTTTATTTCGAAGAACATAAAAAAATAAGAAAATGGTTTGTTTAAAAAGTTCTGCGCGCGTATTTGTCCAGTGTTTATTGGTCTATTTTTACGTCTTCTACGCTTTCGCTTTCTTCTATTACGGCATCTAGTTTATCTTTGAATTCTTGTTCACTGATTATGCCTTTTTCTATTAGTATGTCTAGTAACGTGTTTAGTGCATGATGATTCCCATATACTAAGTCTTCTGTTGCTAGCTCTTCGTATTGTTCGTCCATTGGGTTTTTTTCTTCAGTCATTATTAATCACCTATTTTTTTGGTTTATTGTTTAGCATATAAATTTATCGGATGAAATACTTAGAATTTTCAGTTACTAGGGCAGGACTTTTTTTGAGGTCCTGCTCCGTAGCTGGCAGCAAAAATAATTTTTTTTGAATAGGAAAACCTAGATTAGTTGCTTTTAGCTCCTCTTTGTTTTTTTTTTAATTTTCTTCTTCCCAGAGTTTATCTTTGAAGTATTGTCCTTGTCTTTCTTCGTCGTCTTCGAATACTGTTTCTCTGAATCTTGTCACTGTGGCTCCGCAACCTAGTTTCTTCTGGAACCTTTCTACGTAGATATTCTTCAAACCCCTCACCTTATTATTAGTAATGAGTCTTTGTTTATATTTTTTAATGAAAATAATTATAGAATTATCTTGATACGAATAAGTTGTATTTTTCTTTTCCTTCTAGTTCTTGAACTATTCTTTTTACTATGAGTTTTTCTGGGTCTTGTATTAGTTTTACGCGTTGTTTTAAGTCTTTGAAGTCGCTGAATGGTTTGTCTCTTCTTTCTTCTATTATTTCCATCATGTGTTTTTTTCCTACTCCTGGTAAGAATTCTAGGGTGTGTATCCTCGTGTTTAGTGGTTTTGCTTCGTTGAAGAATTCTATGAATCTTTTTTCTTCTTTATGCACTATGTCTTTCACTGCGTGTTCTAGTTCTGCTTTCGCTGTGCTGGTTAGTTTCGTGTAGGGTATTCTTCCGTTTATGTGGTGTATTTTGTCTCTTTTTGATTGTCCTACGTACACTGTTTCGAATGGTTGTAAGAATATTCCTTTTCTTGGTACTAATTCTAGGATTGTGAAGTTGTTAATCCCAAGAGCTTGAACTATAGGGGTTTTCAAATGGCTCGGACTGTTGTCGTATGAATAGCCGTTTAGCAAAAAGTCTAGAACTATCGCTGTTTCTTCTCTTCTGTTTTGCATCATTTACATCCCCCAATTTACTCATTAGTGATTAGTGAATTTGTTCACATATTTATATATTTTGCCTTTCATGCTTGTATTTGGTAAGAATACGTGTTTCGTTTGCCTGCTGTTTTAAATTTTACTAGATTGGCTTTTCTTAATTTTTTTAAGGACATAGTTACTGATCCTATGCTTGCGTTTATTGATTCGCTTATTTCTTTAGATGTGTACCATCCTTTTTTGTTTTTTACGAGGAAATCGTATACTTCTTGTTGTCCCATATTTTGTTACATTGTGTTATCAATATATAAAGCTTTGCTTGTTTTTCTTGGTTTGGAATGAAAAAATTAATAAAAATCATTATAAATAAGTGTTACAATTAGTTTTTTCATGGTTGTTTGGTGGTTTTTATGAATAAGATTGAGCAGAGAATTATTCAAGCATTGACTTTGAGTAAGAATTCTGATATTTCTACGACTGTTTTGGTTAAGAGTGTTTTTCCTTCTGAGTATGAGGAGTTGGTTTCTTTGATGAATAATCCTCAGCGTGATTTTGAGTTGGTTAAGATTGGTAAGCGGAATAAGGCTCGTCTTCATAGGAAGTTGTTGTATCATTTGAATAAGTTATCTGAGGATGATTTTATTAAGATTACTAGGGTTGTTGGTAAGGGTGAAAAGTTTTTTTGTTTGAATCATGAAAAAATTGTTCTTGATAAGAAGGATTTCGCGGTTAGGCGCGTGGTTGAGAGTATTTCTTCTTTAAAGGATGATGTTCCTTTTTTGTCTGGTATTGAGGAGTACGAGGATGATAGGGTTGTGAAGCGTTTTGATTCTCAGAATTGGCTTACTAAGATTAATTCTTTTGTGTTGGAGTGTTCTCGTTTTCAAAGTATTAAGAAGTTGTATGAAACTCTTAGTGAGTCATATCCTATTTTTAATGACGTTGTTGGTTTGTTGGATTTTCAGGACGTGGTTGATAAGAGTTCTGTTGAGGAGCAGACTAATTTTTTGCGTAAGATTAATATTGATACTAAGGATTATAATAAGTATGTTAATCTTGTTTTTGATTTGACTAAGGTTAGGAATTATGTTAGGTTGAGTGATTTTTTTGATGTTTTTTCTGAGGTTAATCCTGATAAGGTCTTTGTGATTTTTCAGACTAATTCTAAGACTTTGTCTGGTCAGAATCGTTTGATTAGTAGCGTGGTTAAGAATTTTTCTGAGAAGAAGATAAGGGTTAATGTTCAGAATGTTGATTTGCATAAGGCTCCTTATATGATTGGTAGGGCTGGTGCTTATACTTTTGATGAGCAGGATTGGGAGCTTTATTGTTCTAAGGTTCGTGGGAAAACGATTGGTGTTTGTTGTTCTGAGACTAGTATTTATATTGATATTTATCGTTCTTTTAAGGATAAGGTTAATTATTCTGCGTTTCGTGAGTTGATTATGAAGATTGCTCGTGCTTTGTTGTTGGCTACTTCTACTCAGCGTAAGAAATCTGATTCTTTGTTTAGGCCTGTGAATAAGCTTAATCAGGGTTTTCAGAGTAAGTTTTTTAGTTTTTCTTATAATTATATTAGGTTGTGGAATTATGATTTGTTGTTTAGTCAGGAGCAGGATAAGGATTCTGGTTTCGTGATTTTTAATGATTTGTTGATGAGCGCGGTTGATGAGTTGGATGAATTCTGTAAGTCTGAGGAGACTATTTTTAGATCTTGTGGTATTCCTATTCGTTTTAAGATTGTTTTGTCTAGTGCGTTTAGGCGTTTTGATAAGGATTTTTTGAGTCCTAGGATTTATAAGAAGGTTTTGATTAAGAGTTTGTCTGATTATTATTCTGATATTATTGTTAGGGACATTCGTAGGAGAGAGTCTTTGTATAAGGTTTTTAGGGGCGGGGATAGGGTTCGTTTTTTTAGGGATTCTAGGTCTTTGCCTGAGGAGATAATTTCTGAGTTTCATTTTTTGTTAACTAATCATTATTTGCCTTTTTTTACTTATGATTTTAGGTCTTTGAGTGGCGAGGTTACTTTGGATAGTTTTTTTAGGTGATGTTTATGGAGCTTACGAGTAATAGTGCTTTGGATTTGTGGAAGCGCGCGGTTTTGCTTATTAGGGATAATGGTAGAGATTTTACTGATAATGATAGTAGGGTTTGTCGTGAGTTATTTAATCTTGTTTTGAATCTTGAGTGTGTTGATGATTCTGGTGTTGATGAACCTATTAAGACCATGATTGAGTCTAAGAAATGGGTTTATCCTTCTAAGGAGGAGTTGTCTGGTATTATGTTTAAGGAGTTTCAGGCTCCTATTTATGAGTATACTTATGGTGGTAGAATTTTTGGTTTTGGTAATGAGCTTGATCAGATTAATTCTTTTATTATTCCTTTGCTTTCTAGGGATCCTAGTTCTAGGCGCGCAGTTCTTGTTTTTTATGATCCTTGTGAGGATTCTAAGATTGATAATAAGAATACTCCTGGTATTATTTATGTTCAGTTCAGGGTCGTTGATGATAAGCTTAATATGAATTGTCATATTCGTAGTAATGATTTGTTTTTTGGTTGGCCTGCTAATATTTATCAGTTGTTTTGTTTGATGAGCTTTGTTTCTAAGAAGCTTGATTTGAAGAATGGTACTATTACTACTTTTAGTAATTCGGCTCATGTTTTTGTTGATGATTTTTCTGAGGCTGAGGATGTTTTGGGTGTTTGAGGTGGTTTTGTGAAAGTTCCTAAGGAAAAGCCTTTATCGAAGGATGCTGTCATTAAGTTGTTGAGGGAAGAGATTGTTCGGAAGGATGGAGAGATTGAGCGTTTGAGGAAGGAGAATTCTTTGTTGTTGAATGTTACTTATAAGAATGCGAAGCGTAGAGTTGAGGAAATTCACGAGGTTGAGGATGATTAGTTTTGGTTGTTTATTTTTTGTTTGAGTTTTTCGAAGTCTTTTTCTAGTGTTTCTTTTAAGTCGGGGTTGTATAGTGTTGCTGCAGGGTGGTACATAGGCATTATTATTAGTTCGTTTATTTTTTGTGTTTCTCCGTGTAGCTTTGTTATTCCTTGTATTTTGTTCATTCCGTTCGTTGTGAATCCTGCTAGTACGAATTTTGTTGCGTAATTTCCTAGGGTGCAGATTATTTGTGGGTTTATTATTTTTATTTGTTTTATTAGGTAAGGTGTATGATTTTTTATTTCTTCTGTGGTTGGGTTTCTGTTTTTTGGTGGTCTGTATTTTAGGATGTTGGCGATGTACACGTCTTCCATGGTTAGGTCTATTTTTTTTAGTAGTTCGTCTAGTTTTTTTCCTGCGGATCCTACGAAGGGTATTCCTTGTTGGTCTTCTTTTTCTCCAGGTGCTTCTCCTATGAATAATATCTTAGCGTCGGGGTTTCCTTTTCCGAATACTAAGTTAGTGGCTGTTTTTTTTAGTGGGCAGTTCAGGTTTTCTTTTATTTCTTGTTCTATTATTTTTAGTTGTTCTTGTTTTGAATCTTCTCTTAATGTTGTTTGTGTCATTTATTTGTTTTTAGTTGTTGTTATTTTTATTTTTTTGTGTTTTTTAGCTCATTTTAAGTTTTGTAATAATTATTTTGTATGATAGAAAAGTATTTAAACAACTTCGAGAAAGAATTAGTTTATGGATGAAGACCGTGATGATTTCGAGGAAGTGTATGACGATGAGTCTCGTGAGGAATTAGTTGATAATGATCAGATTTCTCCTGAGGAAGAGGCGTTCATGGCTGGTTATGACGAAGTTAAAGAAAAAGTGAAAAAGAACTTTGAGGGCGATGATGCTTACGAGCAGGCTTTTGAAGAGAAAAATGTTAAGGGTAAGCGTAAATAACTTTTTTTTGGGTTCTTTTATGATTCTTTGTTAAATAATACTTTTTTGATTATTGTTTTTCTTTGATTTCTTGTATTATTTGTTCTGTGAATTTGTCTAGTTTTGCTTCTCCGTGTATTACTCCGTCGCGAGTTCTTACGTTGATTGTTTCGTTTTGTTGTTCTTTTTCTCCTAGTACTATTATGTATTTTACTTGTTCTAATTGTGCGTTCCTGATTTTTTTACCCATTGTTTCTGGTTTGTAATCTTTTTCTGTGCGTATTCCTTTTTGTTCTAGGTATTCTATTATTTTATCTGCGTAAATGTTTTGTTTGTCCGTTATTGTTAATACTTTTACTTGTACTGGGCTGAGCCATAGTGGTAGTTTTCCTGCGTAGTGTTCTATTAGTACGCCGATGAATCGTTCTAGTGATCCTAGGATTGCTCTGTGCACCATGATGGGGTAGTGTTTGGTTCCGTCTTCTCCTTCGTATGTTGCTTTGAATCGTTCTGGCATTTGGAAGTCTAGTTGTATTGTTGAGCATTGCCAGTCTCGTCCTAATGCGTCTTTTATGTCGAAGTCTATTTTTGGTCCGTAGAATGCGCCTTCTCCTTCTTTTATTTCATAAATCATGTTTTTGTGGTCTAGTGCTAATTTTAGTGCGCGTTCTGCTTCAGTCCATAATTCTGAGGAGCCCATTGCTTTTTCTGGTTTCGTGCTTAGTTTTATTTTGTATTCGAATTTGAATATTTTTTTGTATATGTACTCTGTGAAGTCTAGTAAGTCTAGTATTTCTTGTTGTAGTTGTTCTTTAGTACAGAAGATGTGTGCGTCGTCTTGTGAGAATCTTCTTACTCTGGTTAGTCCTCCTAGGACTCCTTTTAGTTCGTTTCTGTGTAGGGGTGCGAAGTCAGCTATTTTTAGTGGTAGGTCTCTGTAGCTTCTTGTTATGTTTTTAAATAATATTAGGTGGCTTGGACAATTCATTGGTTTTAATGAGAATTCTCTTTCATCTATGTTTAGTAAAAACATGTTTTCTTTGTAGTGTTCCCAGTGCCCTGAGGTTTCCCATAGTGATTTGTCATATATTAATGGTGTTATGACTTCGTGGTATTTTCTTTTTTTGTATTCTTCTCTTAAAAAGGTTAGTAATTCGTTGTATATGATTGTTCCTTTTGGGTGGAAGAATGCTGCGCCTGGGCTTACGTCATTAAAAAAATATAGGTCTAGGGCTTTTCCTATTTTTCTATGGTCTCTTTTTTCTGCTTCTTCTATTAAGTGTAAGTGTTCTTGTAGTTGTTTTTTTTCTGGGAAGCTTATTCCGTATAATCTTTGTAGTTGTTTGTTTTTTGCGTCTGCTCTCCAGTATGCTCCTGCTATTTTAGTGATTTTGAATGCTTTTATCATTCCTGTTCTGGGAACGTGTGGTCCTCTGCATAAATCTGAGAATTCTCCTTGTTCGTAAACAGTGATTTTATCTTTGTAGTTTTCTTCGTCTAATCCTATGCCTTTTAGTAATTCGAGTTTGTATTTGTTGTCTTTGAATAGTTCTTGTGCTTGTTCTTGTGTTAGTTCTTTTCTTTTCACTGGTAAGTTTTCTTTTACTATTTTGTTCATTTCTTGTTCTATTTTTTCTAGGTCTTCTTGTTTGAATGGTGCGTGATCAATATCGTAGTAGTATCCTTCTTTTACTACTGGTCCTATTGTTAGTTTTGCTTCTGGGAATACGCGTAGTATTGCTTGTGCCATTAAGTGAGCAGACGAGTGTCTGAATACGTCTTGTCCTTCTTCGTCTTCAAAGGTTAAGAATTTGATTGTTCCATTAGTTCGTATTGGTTCATACAAGTCTTTTAGTTCTTCGTTTATTGAGTAACAAATGGTTTTTCTTGCTAGTCCTTCTGATATGTTTTTTACTATTTCTTCTCCTGTTATTCCTTCTTCGTATTTTTTCTTTAATCCATCTGGGAATTCTAGAGTTATTTCTTTAGTCATTTTTTACCTCTTGAAAATATTATTTGTTTTTGATTAATTCGTGTGTTTCTTTTTTTTATAAAGTTTTTTGATTAATCCACACAATAATGTTTTATAACTACTACTAGATGACACAACATTTATATGTTTTTGTTGTTTTACTTTATTAGTTAAATATGTTTTTTTCAAAAAATTATTTAGAGGATTTAGTATTAGTGCCTGTTAGTTCTAATAATAGAGTTGATAATTTTTGTGTTCGTGATGTTTTGTTTTTTTCTGATATTTCTGAAAAAGATTCTTTTAATAAAGAGTCTGTTTACAAAAGTTACGTTAAGGGTTTGTCTCTTGAGCAATATAAGAATCAGGGAAGAATTGTTTCTCTTGATAACAAAGATTATTTTTTGGAATCTGATAGTTTAGTTGAGAGATTAGTTCTTAATAATTTTAGGAAATTCTTTGAAAATACTTGGAATAAAGGTTTTTCTACTGTTGATTCTGATTTTATTAGTTCTAGAAAAAATTTTTATGAAGAATCAAGTGTTTCTTCTTTGCCTGTTTTAAATCTTGTTCTTGATTTAAGCACTGATGAATTATTGGTTTTTGAAGCTAAGCCCGACATGGTTAATTTAGCTAAGTATCTTAGTGATGAACGGCCTGATTTTGAAAAAGTTAAAGCTCTTAATGAGTTATTTGGTTCTCTTAGTGTTATGCATGAGCATAATTACGTTGTTGGTGATCCTACTGCTTTCATCGTTGAGTATTCTGAAGGTAAAGCGTATTTTACTAATCTTAGGTTTGCTAAGAAAACTATTGCTAACGAGGATTTTGCGCGTGATGCTTCTCAATTCATTATTTCTGGTTCTTATAATTCTGGTTTGCCTTTAAAGGATTTTGTTGAGTGTTTTTCTAATAATTATGTTGTTTCTGATGATTTCGTTAGGGGTTTGAGAAGTGTTTCTTATAATGATAGTAAGCCTGTTAATTATTTTTCTGGTTTGGCAAGGAATGTTTTTAGTGGTTTTGTTTTTGGTAAATCTTTTGACGAAGTTAAAAATGAGCGAAGAGAAATCTTGGATTTGCTTTTTGATTAAATTTTTTTAATAGGAATGCCCACGCGGGGACTTGGACTTTTCAGGTTCAAATCACTCTATCAAATCAATCAATCATATAATTTCGCGTTTATTTTATATACTTTGATAAATTTTTTATCAATAGTATGAAAGATATTGATTTAATAAATGAATGGAAAAAAGAAGAAAAAAAGAGCTTCGAAGGATGGGATTTTTCGTATTTAGGTAATCGTTACGATGAAGGATATCCTGATTGGGATTATGAAGGAAATGCGAAGAATTTTATTAAAAATTCTGAATCTGTTTTAGATATGTGCACAGGAGGCGCAGAAGTTTATTGTAAAATTTTATCAACTTTTAAACCGTTTAATGTTAAAGCTATTGAGAAATATGAACCAAATGTTTCTGTTGCGCAAAAGGCTTTAGATGCTTTCGGAGGAAAAGTTATGTTTGTCACAAATAATGAAAATCTTCCTTTTGAAACAGGTGAGTTTGATTTGGTGCTTAATAGACATGGTGCTTTTAATGTTAAAGAACTTAGCAGGATCATTCGCAAAGACGGTATTTTTTTCACGCAACAAGTTGAAGCAAATAATTGGTCTGATTTAATGTCTGAATTTGGCGATACTCCTAATTGGCCTGATAACACTTTATCAATCGTTGTTGAAAAATTAAAAAAAGAAGGTTTTAAAATTGAAAGGGCAGAGGAATGGGAAGGTAAAACTTTTTTTAAAGATATTAAAGCCTTAGTTTTTGTTCTTAAAGTCATTCCTTGGACAATAAATAATTTTGGTGTTGAGAAATACAAAGAAGTTTTATTGAGACTCCATAAAAAAATAGAAAAAGAAGGAAAATTAGAGTTTTCTTCTAAAAGATATCTTATTTTAGCAAGAAAAAAATAGTTTTTCGCACTTATTATTTATTTATTTCTTCGTGAACAAGTATGTTCCAGAAAAATTGTGTTAGTTCATCATCATCTCGTTTCTTTGAGAGTTTTGTTAAATTCATGTATTCATCGAAAGAACCCATTTTCAAAATTATTAAAGGGAAACCGTTTTGCATCATTATCCAATTTAAAATCATCCTAGTTGTTCTACTGTTACCATCAGCAAAAGGGTGTATTCTTTGAAATTCGTTGTGAATCCAACCTAATTTATCTAAACAATTAGCAGAATTTATTTTTTTTATTTCAGAGCAAAAAGAATTCATGTGCTCAGGAACTTTGCTAGGAATAACTGTTTTAAAATCAGGATTTCCTTGAATTTTGTTTTGAGTTATTTTATATTTGCCTGCGTGCCTGTGCATACTAAACATTATCAAGTAATTGATTTTTTTTATTTGTTTTTCAGTTATTTCTTCATCAATATTTTCTAGAACATAAATTAGTGCTTCATTAAGGTTTTTTACCATTTGAATATCTTTTTGAGGCTTTTCAGGATAAATATCCTTAACTAATAAATCTCTTGTTTCCCCAATTGAAATAGTCGCGCCTTCAAGTTGAGCGCTACCAGCGAGAAAAGAAAAAATTTCTTCATCAAAAGGATTTACAGGCTTTCCCTTTATTTTTTTAACTTTTAATTTAACATCCTTAAAATCTATGTTAGGTTTAGGAACTTTTATTTTAATATCAAAGACACCTAGAATATAATCAAATAATTGATGTCTTAGCATTATCCCTATGTAAGGTTTTTTTTTATGAACAAGGATGAATTGATTGTTTTCTAAGTAAGATAAAATATTTAAAATGTCTTTGTTATTTTTTAATTTACGTGGACGTAAATTTGGCAAGTTTTTGATTAAATCTGTTAAAATTAAAGGCATATTTTTTGAAAAAAATAAATTATAATCTAAATTATTTTTCAAACAATATTTAATTGTTTTAAATGCATAAAATGTTTTGTTATTTTTAATTGGAACATAAAATTTATTTTGTTCTTTTACCCAACCAATTTTTACTAAATTTTTTAATTGAACATATACTTCTGATTTAAAACCCAGTTCCGATTCTCTGCAAGGGCTTTTTTCAATTAACTTAGCAAAAACATCGTATTTTGTTGGCATAAGCAAAAGAAACACTTAAAACTATATAAAATTAACTAATTTTAGGAAATAAACTAAAAAAACTTAATTTAAGAAATGTATTCGCGCAAACTCTCAATTCAAAAACACCAAACCAAAAAAAATTAAACAGCACTAAATTAACTAATTTTAGGAAATAAACTAAAAAAACTTAATTTAAGAAGGTGCCCACGCGGGGATTTGAACCCCGGTCTCAAGCTCCGCAAGCTCGTGTTCTGTCCAACTATACTACGCAGGCATTGTTCTTGAGAATGTTGTTTTATTAAAAAAGGTTTTCTTTGGTTTTTAATTTTTAATTCACTTGTTTGTTGTTTGTTGTTTGTCCTGAAAGATTTATAAATACTTGTTCGTTTCATATTGTTTATGGCTAAGTTAGTTAAGATTAATGAGAAGCAAAAGTTTAAGCTTAAGAAATTCATTAAGGAAGTTGAGAATCATCGTGGTCGAGGCACGGAATTGGTTTCTGTGTATGTTCCTGCTGGTTATGATTTGAATAAGATTGTTAGTCATATTTCTCAAGAGCAAGGTACTGCTTCTAATATTAAGAGTAAGCAAACTCGTGATAACGTGATTTCTTCTTTGGAGAAAATTATTCAACATTTGAAGCTTTTTTCTAGGACTCCTAATAATGGCTTGGTGATTTTTGCTGGTAACGTCGCGGAGCGCGAGGGTCAGCAAGATTTTCAAGTTTGGAGTTTTGAACCTCCTATTCCTTTGAATCAGCGTTTGTATAGATGTGATAAAGAATTCGTTTTGGAGCCTCTTCGTGAAATGTTGGCTGATGAGGATTCTTTTGGTTTAATTGCTATGGATCGTAGGGAGGCTACGATTGCTATTCTTCGTGGTAAGTCCATAGTTGTTGTTGCTAGTGCTGAGAGTATGGTTCCTGGTAAGTTTAAGGCTGGTGGTCAGTCTTCTGTTCGTTTTGCTAGGAATCGTGAGTTGGCTGCTAAGGAGTTTTATCAGCGTGTTGGTTCTTTGGTTAAGGATCAGTTTTTTGAGTTGAAGGAGCTTCGTGGTTTGATTGTTGGGGGTCCCGGTCCTACTAAGTATGAATTCGTTGAAGGTAGTTTTTTACCTACTGAGTTAAAGAATAAAGTTATTGGTGTTAAGGATCTTAGTTATACTGATGAGTTTGGTTTGCAAGAGTTGTTGGAGCGTAGTCAGGACTTGTTAGCTGAAGAATCAGTGGTTGAGGAAAAGAAGTTAATGCAGCGTTTCTTTGAGAAATTATCTAAGAATAGCGGTACCGTAACTTATGGTTTGGCTGATTGTAAGCGTTTGCTCGATATGGGTGCCGTTGATATTTTGTTGATTTCTGATATTGTTGATGAAGCCATTATTGATGATTTGATTGAGAAAGCTGAACAGTTTGGTTCTAACGTTGAGATTATTAGTACTGAAACAAGAGAAGGTTCTCAGCTTCGTGACATGGGTGGTTTTGCTGCTATTCTTCGTTATGACGTAGGAGATAATGCTTAGATTTTCTTAGTCATGTATGGTCCTTCATGTTGGTATCCTAGTTTTTCGTAGTATTTTCTGACTCCTATTCCTGATATTATTACTATTTTGTTTTTTCCTTGTTCTTTAGTTATTTGTTCTGCTTTTTTCATGAGTTGTTTGCCTATTCCTCTGTGTTGTGTTATTCCTGTCTTTTGTGGAGCTGTTGCCTCTCCGTATACGTGTAATTCTCGTATTAGCGCGGTTTTATTTGTTATTTCTTTTCTAAGTTGTGTGCTTGGAAATCTTAATCTTAGGAAGCCTAGTAGTTTTTGGTTTGCGTCTTCTACGTTTATGAAGTATTCTTTTCCTTTGCTTGCTTCGTATTCTGTTACGTTTAGTGTTGTTGGTTCTTTTATTTCTTGATTTTTTATTTCTCTTACTCTTATTTCTTTTATTTTTTTTCCTTGTTTTTGTATTTCTTGGTCTATTGCTTGTCTTAAGTTGCTCATGTTTACGCCGGCTTCTGCTTGCGTTGGTGGTATGTCTCTTTGTACTCTCATTACTCTGCAATATTCTGGTATTTCTGGGATAATTTCTGCTAATATTTTTATTGCGTCTTCTGTGTTTAAGGGTTTGTATAATCCTTTTTTGTAATCTTCGTGCAAAGGTGTTCCTGGCATCACCATTAGTGGATAAATTTTGAGCATGTCTGGTTTGTAATCTTCGTTGTTGAAGAGTTCTTTGAATATTTGTTTTTCTTCTTCTTTACTTGTATCAGGCAGTCCTGGCATCATGTGAAAATTTAGTTTGAATCCTAGGTCTTTTAGTTCTTGTATGCTTTTCTTTGTATCTTCTAAGGTGTGTCCTCTTTTTACTTTTTTTAATACGTCATCTTTCAGTGTTTGTACTCCTAGTTCTATTCTTGTGCATCCTAGTTCTAGCATTTGATTTCCGTGTTCCTTAAAGCCTTGGTCTGGTTTGGTTTCTATTGTTAGGCCCACGCATTTTATTTTTGAGTCTTCGTTCTTTTTTTGTGCTTCTTTTAGTGTGTCTTTATTTTTTTGTTTGTGTTCTAGGATTTTTTTTCTTATTCTATTTCCTCTTTCCTCGTTTTTTATGCTTCCTGGTAATTCGAAGAATTCTTTGAATTTTTTAGCATTAAATTCTTCTTCGTAGAATAATTGTGAGAAATCATTTAATGCGTTGAATACTTGTGTTATGTATTGTTCTCTGTATTCTTTGTTTGTTGCTATGAATGTTCCTCCCATGATTATTATTTCTGCTTTTTCTGGGTTTTGTCCTATTGCTATGTATTGTTCTAGTCTGTTAAATACTTGTAAGTATGGATCGTAGTTGTTTCTGATTCCTCTCATTGTTGCTGGTTCGTTTCCTGTGTATGATTGTGGTACGTCTCCGAAGTAGCTTTGTTGTCCTCCCGGGCAGTATGTGCATTTTCCGTGCGGGCACTTAGCTGGGTGAGTCATTATTGCTATGGTTGCTACGCCTGATATTGTTCTTACTGGTTTGGTTTGTAGTGTTTTTTTTAGTTCAGGTGTTTCTTCTAAATTCAAGTATAATTCTATGTCTGTTGGTATTTTTTTTAAGCCGTATTTTCTACAGAGTTCTATTTTTTTCTTTGCTATTTGGTTTTTGTTTGGTTTTTGTTTTAAGTATGTTAATATTTCTGATAAGAATCCTTGGTCCAGTATTGCTTCGTTCATGTTGTTTAGTAATTTTGTTTATTATAATAATGTTTAGGCTTTTTTGTTGTTTTTTGTAGTAAATTATTTAAATAATCTTTGTATTAAATTTTAAGGAGGTTGATATTTATGGCGAAGAATGATTTTTGGGGAGATTTTTTCTTCATGACGAGTTTGGTTACGCCTAGGATTATTAAAATTATTAATATGGTTGTAATAATTTTTCTTGGTTTGGGCGTGATTGCGTCTATTTTTGGAGGATTTGTTTCTTTCATTATGGGCGTTGTGGGAGCTGTTGCTGCTTATGTATTCTTGAGGATATGGTTAGAAGTGGCTCTGGTTTTGTTTAGAATTGAGGAAAATACTCGTTCTAAGAAGAAATAATTATTTTTTTCTTTTTTTATTTAATACTACTTAATAGTGATTATTTAGCGATAGTTTTATATATTTTTGTTTATTCTTTAGTTTTATGAAAGTCGTCGCGACCAATATTCCTAGTCCTTTTGATAAGGCCGCGTTAAATATGTACGCTGAAGAATTTAGTTTAGGCATTAATGGATTAGTTGTTTTTCCTGAGAATTCTTTTAACGAGCAAGATTTAGAAAAATTGTTTGAATTAAGTAATCATTACGACGTTGGTTTAGTTGGTACTTTGAGAGAGCAGAATTATCAGAAAGTTATTTGTGTTTCTAATCAGTCTTTAAGTGTTGGTTCGTCTAGTTACACCGGTTATTTTATTCCGCGTATTGATTCTGATTCTTTGTTAATTACTAATTTGGATAAGGCTCTTTTTGATTTTTATTCTGATGATAAACTTTTAAATTTCTGTATTGGCGATAAATCATTTAGTGCTATAACTAGGATCTGTTCAGATATTGGTTTGCCTTATCTTCATGATGATGTTTGTGATTTTTTGATTGTTCCTTCTGAAATAGAGCATCCTAAGGATTGGTTTAAGAAGAATATTGGTTTATTTTCTAATAATTTTAAGGATGATTCTTTAATTATTTATTCTCCTTTGAAAACTAATGATTTTAATGATTGTAATTTTCGAGAAGTTGGAATTTATAATTCTGAACTTAAGAATTTAGGCGTTCAAAAAAAAGATTATGCTGTTTTTGATTTTGGTAATTAGTAGAAATTTATTTTAAGTAATTAGTAATTCTTTGTTTTTATGAAGCAAGATTTCTTGGATCATTATAGGAACGTTGAAGTGGAAGCTTTATCTAGATTAAAGGATTTTGAGCGTTTTCGTGATGCGTCTCACGACGATTTATTTGAGGAATTGGCGTTTTGTGTTTTTGCTGCTAATTCTAGTGCTGAGATGGGTTTGTTAGCTGTTGAATTATTAAGGCCTGTTCTTCATCATGGTTCTTTGGATGATTATAAGCGTAGTGTTCATAAGAAAGTTAGGTTTTATAATAAGCGATCAGAGTATTTATTTTTTAATCGTGAAAAACTTAAAGAATTAGGTATTGATTTGAAGCATGTTGTTTCTGATGAAGATATTCATGTTAAAAGGTTGTTTATTAAGAATAATCTTAAGGGTTTTGGTTTGAAGGAATCTAGTCATTTTCTTAGGAACATAGGTGTTAAAGGATTATGTATTGTTGATAAGCATGTTCTTAGTGTGATGAAGGAATTAGGAGTTCTCGAGGTTGATGAGTTTCCTTTTAAGGACTCTGATTATTTTAGGATTGAGTCGAAAATTAAAGAGTTTGCTGATGAACACAATCTTGATGTTGATGTTCTTGATTTGGCCATGTGGAGTTTTCGTACTGGGAAAATCATTAAGTGATTAATTTTTTTCTTTGAGTTTTTCTAGGAATTTTTCAGGATTTTTTCCTTTTACTTCTTGCCCCCACAATACGAATATCCTGTTGATTTTGTTCCTATACTTCTTTGGCACTATTTTTTTTAGTTCTTTCTCTGTTTGTTCTGGTGTTTTTGTTTTTACTAGTTCGAATACGTTTGCGATTCTGTGTACGTGTGTATCTACGCATATTTCTTGTTCGTCGTAGAGCTCTGCTAATACTAGGTTCGCTGTTTTTATTCCTATTCCAGGCATTTTTATTAATTCTTCTTTAGTTCTTGGCACTTTTCCTTTATGTTTTTCTAGGAGTATTTGCGTTGTTTGTTTTATGTGTTTGGCTTTGGTTTCGTTGTAATTTATTTTTTTTATATCTTCTTTTAATTCTTCTTTTGTCGCGTTCGCTATTTCATTTAAGGTTTTATATTTTTTAAATAATGCTTCTGCGACTGGTATCGTTATTTCGTCTCTTGATTGTGCTGATAGCATCGTCGTTATTAATAATTGCCAGTCTTTTTTCCATCCTTCTCCCGCTAATCTTTTTTTGTTTTTTCCATATTTCTTGTTTGCTTGTTTCCATATTTCTAAGAATTCTTTTTGTTTTTCTTTAATACTCAGGTTTTTATTCATTTTATTAGTGAATAGTTATTTATTTAAAGGTTTTTTTAATTCTTTCTTTTTAATAATTATTTTTGGGTGATATTATGAGTAAGGCTTTGTATATGGATGATTCTTATTTGAAAGAATTTGAGAGTGTTGTTGAAAAAGTTGTTGGCGATTCTGTTGTTTTAAAAGAAACCGCTTTTTATCCTAGTAGTGGTGGTCAGCCTCATGATACTGGCTTCATTGTTAGAGGAGTTGACGAATTCAAAGTTGTTGATGTTCGAAAAGAGAGTGGTGAAATTATTCATGTTCTTGAAGCTAATGGTTTAGTTGCGGGTGATGTTGTTAAAGGTTTTATTGATTGGAATCGTCGTTATAATTTGATGAAAGCACATACAGCGACTCATGTTCTTTGTAGTATTCTTCATAATGAAACTGGTGCTTTGATTACTGGTAATCAATTGTATGAAGATAAATTAAGAATTGATTTCAATCTTGATAATTACGATAAAGAGTTATTAAAAGAATTAGTTAATAAAGCTAATGGTGTTCTTGTTCAAGATCATTCAATTTCTTCTTATTATTTATCTAGGGAAAAAGCTTTTAAGTTGCCTGGAGCTTTGAAGCTCGCTAATATTTTACCTCCTAATATTAAGACTTTGAGGATTGTTGAGATTGAAGGTGTTGATGTTCAGGTTGATGGAGGCACTCATGTTAAGAGCACTTCTGAAGTTAAGAATTTGAAATTGTTAAAAACTGAGAATAAAGGTAAGAATAATCGTAGATTAGTTGTTGGTTTTGAATGAAAATTTTATAAATAAAGGTTTGTTTCAATAATAAAATGAAGTGTCATGTTTGTAATTTGAAAGTTGAACAAGGTATTCTTGGTAAAGTTTTTGGTACTTACGTTAAGAATACTAAAGGCAAGAAAAGATTAGTTTGTAGTTCTTGTCAGTCTAAGCTGTCTCTTGATGAACTTAAAGAAAAAATTGAATAGTGCCTTTGTAGCTCAGTGGTAGAGCGTCTGCCTCGTATCCTCTAAACGAGTTTTTTAGGACTCGATTAAGGGGTGGAGTAAGCAGAAGGTCGCGAGTTCAAATCTCGCCAGAGGCTCTTTTAATTTTAAAAAAAAAATTGTTTTTCAAACAAAGAATTATTTACATTTGAAATCCAAATTTTTTTAAATCTTTGATTTTGAGAATTAATTCATTAGTATTTCTTTTATTTTTTCGTATATCTCAGGGTACTTAGTAGGTTTTATCATATCTCTATGAAAATTATCCACTAAATCACAAGTTCCTTCGAAGTAATAATTCGTGGTGAAGTTTAATTCTGCGCTTCTTGTTTGCACTATGCCGTCTCCGTCTGCTCCGAATGTGTTACAACCCGTTCCTATTAGTAAGTGTATTTGTTTTTTTGGAGGCGATATTTCTTTATTTATGTAATTCATAAACCCGCTTTCTTGGTACATATCGTCGCATTCTGTTTGTCCTCCGAAGAATCTGCACAGATATGCTAGTCTTTGTGGTACTCCTTGGTTAGGTGTTCCTACTAATATTATTGTTCCTAGTGAGTTTTCTCCGTATTTTTCTATGTATGTTCTTGTTACTAATCCCCCCATTGAATGCGCGATTATATCCACTTCTTGTTTTTTGGTTATTTTTTTTATGTATTCTATTATTTCATGAAGTTTCTCTGCGTGTTCTGTTATGCTTTGAATTCTTATTGATAATTCTCCCGGTGTTATTTCTCCGAATCTTAGTACTTCGTAATATGTCGCTTTAAATATTGGTGTTGCAAAGTTTCTTGTTAATTCATTCTCTTCATATTCAGGATAATAAGATGGTCCTATTATTCCTGCAGGATAATATTTATGTTCTTGAGTTATTTGTTTTACGAAGTCGTTAAAAGCGTTCGTGGAATGTAATGCTGAATTAAAGCTATAAAACGAGTATCCATGTAATACTATTAAAGGATTTTTTTGTTGTTGTATGCATTCTTCATAGTCACAGCATGATTCGCATTTGTTTTTGAAACAACACGTCGCTGATACGTCTTCTATTATCTTTATGTTAGGAGTCATTATTTTTATTTCTTTTATTAGTTCTTTTTGTTTAGTTATTATTGGAAATTCTAATTCTGATGTGCATGTTAAGAAATATTTTTGGGTTTCATTTTCTAAATAAGTTAATGGTAAGAAGTATTCTTGTTTTGATTCATTATGATTATTTAAATAATAGTTTTGGTTACTTGTTTCATTTACTCTTTGAGCATAATTCATTAACAAGTTTATTAATTTTGTTGCATTAGTATCATTTATTTGTTGTATTTGCCATTGTAACATCGATTGTTCCACTAATCTTTTTTCTGTATCTATTTCTAGTATTTCTTGTTTTGTTAGATTTTGTCTTTTTGTTTCTTGTTGTTCTTTTAGTTCTTTTTTTAGTTCTTGTATTATTTGTGTTTCTTCACATAATAATGTTGGTTCTTGTATGTTTGTTTCGTTACTTATTATTTTTATTTTTTCATTGCAGTTTTCTTTGTTTTGTAGTAAGCATAAATCATTATTCATTAGTTGAATCCAAGTATTTATTTCATAAAATGATGATTCTTTTAATTCATCATGTGTTTTCTTTAATTGTAAAGATTTGTTTTGTATATCTATTATTAAATTTTTTAATTCTTGATAGTTGTTGAATTTTTTTTCATTTAACGCAGTTAATAATTTGAGATTTAAATGGTGTATTTCTTGTAAATTAGTTTCTGGTTCTTTGTCAGATAATATTATTATTTTGTTTATTTGATTTAACAAGTTTATTTCTTCTCTAAAAGTTGTTAATGTTTGTATTGCTTCATTGTATATTTCTTGTTCTTTTTCTATTATGTATATTAAGTGATTGGCTTTTTCTTTGAAATTTAATGATTTTTCAATCACATTATGTTTTTTTATTTCTTGTTCTACATATGAATAATTCTGTGTTTTCCAATCTTCATTTATTTTATCTAAGTCTTTTTCTAATATGTTTTGAAAAAATATTAATTCAATTATTTCTTTTTCTAAGTGATCTTTTTTCATTTGAGAAATATTGTTAACAATAGCTTGCGCCATTAACGTGTTTGTTTGACCAGCCATTATTAGTTCAGTTATTTCATTTATTATTGTTTGTACTTCTTCTTTTTTTAGTTGTTGTTCTTTGCTTGGTTCGTAATTCATAGTTATTAAAGCAGTTCTTATAACTGGTAAAGTCATTGCTTTACACATATTTGATTCATAATTTATACAACTTATTTCGAACAAATACATTATTTGTCCCGATCCCAATTTATTTGTTGATAATATTGATTCATATTCATGTTTTTTATAGTTTGAAAAATAAAATTCGCCTTTATCTAATATTTTGTTTTCACTTAAATCTTTTAATTCGTATTCACAAGTAGTTTTACAGAAAAGATTTGTTCTTATCTCTGTTTCTATTAATATTTGTTCTTTTTCATTTTGTTTTGTGTTAATATTTATGTTTTGTGGACTTGTTTCCATTATTATTTGTTCTGCGTAGTTTGATCTTATGTTTATCATCATAGCTGATGAAAAATAAAGAATTATTAGGATTGTTAATACAATCAATATTCTAATTAGTTCTTTTTTGTGCTTTTTTAAGTTATCAACAAGGCTTGATTTCTCTTTTTTTATTTTTTTAGAGATTTTTTTGTTTGTTCTCTTTTTTTTATCTTTTTTAGACATTTTTATCTTTTTTAGGATTATGCGTGAAAGTATAAAAATGTATCTTTTAAATCTTTTTTGTTGTGCACTAACAGTTTTTCTGGACTTATTTTAGAAACGAAAGTTTTATATATGTTCTTGATAATCATTTTTTTGTTGCTTTACTAATATTTCAAGCAATAATTATGATTTATAGGAGGGAAGGTTAAATGACGAATTTTTTTTCGATGAGGAGATTTAAAAAGAAGAATTATGATGATGACGACATGTTAGATTCTGAGGATGAATATGTTGAGCTTGATACTAGTGTTGGTTCAAGGAGTGGTTCTTCTAAGGTTATTGTGAGGCCGTTCGTACTTGATGATTTTGCTGACATTAAGTCTATTCTTGAGTGTTTACGTGAAGGAAATACTATTTGTTTAGTTAATATTAGTCCTTTGCGTGAGAAGGATATGATTGAGCTTAAACGCGCCGTTAACAAGTTAAAGAAAACAGTTGAAGCTATTGATGGTGAAATTGCTGGTTTCGGCGAGGATTACGTAGTCGTCGTACCTAGTTTCGCTGAGATTCATAAATCAGCCAGCCCCGCTCAGTTTGAAGATTAATTATTATTTTTTTCTTTTTTTTATATGTTTTCTTACAACAAATTTTTTAAATAGATAAAGAAACTGTTTTTTTATGAATGACGATTTTAATATTGATGTTTTAGAAGGAGAGCAGTGTCCTTTTTGTAAGAAGAATACTTTGACTCTTAGAGAAGCTGAACGAGAGATTCCTTTTTTTGGTCGAGTAGTTGTTTTTTCTATGGATTGTGAGAATGAAGAATGTGGTTATCATAAAGCTGACGTTGAAGCATTAGATAATAAGCCCGCTGTTAAGTGTTCTTTAGTCGTTTCTTCTAAGGATGATTTGAAAGTGCGTGTTATTAAGTCTTCTTTTGCCACTATTGTTATTCCTAGGATTGGCAGTATTGAGCCTGGTGAAGCCAGTAATGGATACGTTACTAACGTGGAAGGAATTATTAATAGGATTAAACGTCAAGTCGAATTTTTAAGGGATAATGCCGAGGATGATTCTGAGCGGAAGAAAGCTAAAAACATGGTTAAAAAGCTTACAAAGGTTCTTATGGGTCAAGAAGAAATCACTATTAATCTAAATGATCCTAGCGGTAATTCTGCTATTATTAGTGATAAAACTGTTAAGAAATAATATTTATATTATTTTTTTTAAGGACACGTAGTCTTTTTTTGCTGTTATTTCTATTTGGTCTTCTGATTTTATTTTTGATATTACTGAAGTCATTTCAGGCAATAATATTCTTGATCCTCTAAAATCCAGATTAGTTATTATTGTACTTTCGTTGTTTATGTCAGCCATTGCTTCTTTTTTAATTTTATTATTATAATTGTCTTTTCTATGCTTAGTTTGTTCATATAAATATTTGGCTATTTTGTCAGCTATATCCACTTTTGTTGCTTTTGTTATTCCTTGCAATCCTGGACTAATATTTGCTTCTATTACTAGGGGTCCTTTGTATCCTTGTAATATATCTACCCCGCATATTTCTGCACCTATTGCTTTTGCTGCTTTTATCGCGATTTGTTTTGTGTGTTCATCTATTTCTATCACTTCTCCTGTTCCACCTGTATGTATATTTGATCTTACTTCGTCTTTTGCTCCTTTTCTTATCATACTAGCTACGACTTTTTCTCCCACTACGAATGCCCTTAAATCAGTCGAGCCTGTATCTATGTATTCTTGTATTATGAATGATTGTTTTAATGCGGATAACGCATCTAGAATAGATGATGCTGAGCTGTATGAATCCGCAAACATCACTCCTTTTCCTTGTGTTCCTTGTGGGAACTTCATGATTATAGGATAATTAAGACTTGATAATAATTGTCTTGCTGAATCTATGGTTGAACTTATGTATGTTTTTGGCATAGGTATGCTGTGTTGTTGCATCATTAATTGAGTTAATAATTTGTCGTGTGCTATTGTGAACGCGCTAGGTATTATTGGCATATAACATTCTTTGTGTAATATAGACGTTAATGATCTTAATATTTGGCTATATCTAAATGAGCCTTTTGCGTATATGCAATCATATTTTTTTAGAGGTTCTCCTTTATGTAAGATTTGTGCTGTGCTTCCTGATATGCTTAGTTCTAGGTTTTTTACGTTTATTTCATCTACTTCTTCAAAGTATTTCTTCATTGCCTCATATGTCCATTTTGAACTTTCGCTTCCTTGGCTTATTATTGCTGCTTTCATTTTGTCACATCTATTAAGAATCCTTGTTTTAATATGTTTCTTCCTATTAGGACTTTGTATTTCATTCTGCTTCTATCCGCGACTGTGAATATAGTCGTCATTTTTTTCTTTTTTAACACTATTTCTGCTTCTACTACAGGCCTTAATGTTTCTCCATGCGCATTTCTTACTGTTTTTACACTCAGTACTGGTCCGAGTTTTAAATCAGCCACTATTCTGGCGTCTATTGAGCTACTGGCGGCTCCCGTGTCTACTCTACCTTCGTATTTTCCTTTTTTTTCTTTAGCATTAATAGTTATGTTTTCAACAGGACCTATTATGATTTTTTGCTCTTCCTTGGTTCTTTTTGTCATGTTTTTAGTTATTTTTGTTTCATTTAAAAATTATTTGGTTTAATTATTTTTTTATTTGTTTTCTTTGTTAGACCCGTAATGTTTATAAATTGATTGTGTTTTCGTGGTTTTTATGGTTGAAAAGAAATGTTTATCATTGAATATTAGTGTAACGAATGATAGGGGCTCTGTTTCTTTTATGTGTCCTAATTGTGGTGATTATGAAATAGTTAGGTCTTCAAAAGCTAGAAAAATAGCTTCTAAGTATACTTGTCCTAAGTGTGGCTTTGTAGGTCCTAATTAAGTAAATAAAAGGAATAAGAGGTATGTATAATGGCTAATGCAATTGTTACTGTAAAAATTATGCCTGAGTCTCCAGAAGTTGATTTAGCTTCTTTGACTGAGGAAGTTAAAAAGAAGATCGCTGATTTCGCTGGTGAAGGTGATACTCGTGAAGAGATTGAACCTGTAGCTTTTGGTCTTAAGGCTTTAAAAATTACTTTCGTTATGGATGAATCCATGGGTAGTCCTGAACCTGTTGAGAAAGAAATTGAAGCTCTTAAAGGTGTTAATTCCGTTGAAGTTATTGATGTTAGACGAGCTATCGGATAATTTTTTTAAATTTTTTTATTAATTCTTTTTTTGACGCATTTGTTTTTATTGCGTTTTCGTTGAAATGAGTTCTTGTTGCTTCGTATCCTGTTTTTTGTAGTTCTTGTATTAGTTGTTCTTTTCGCGGTATTGTTTTGGTTTTTTGTTGACTCGCAATTTCATGTAAATCATAGAAGAAAGGTTCTTGTATTGTTGATTCTTCTTCTAGTATTTTTAATAGTTTAAGGGTTTTTTTGTTTATCTCTAAGTTTTGATTAAGCATTTTTTTTATGAATTCATGATTATTTATTATGCCTGTCCATATAGGTCCTTTTTCTTTGTATAATTCATGTTTTTTTAGTATTTCATCTGTTTTTGTTTTGTTGTTTTGTGATTCGAAGAATATTTTTATGTAGTGATCAGTTGCATATGAAACTAATGGAGTGAGTGCTTTTTCGTGTTGTGCACCTATTAGTTGTACTTTGCGTATTAGTATTCTAGTTGCGAATTCATGCATTAACTCGTTTCTTAAGGGTTCTGCCCAGTATTTTCTTTTGCACGCGCTCGAGTAGCTTCCGCATAGTGCAGAAGTATCTGTGGCTGTTACTCCTAGGATCGCGTTTCTGTTTAAGGCTCTTATTGCTGAATCTAGAAAAGGATTGGGTGTTCCGAAAGGGTCTATGTCTACGTAATCAAAGTGTCCTTCTGTGTTTAGAACTTTATTTGCGTCTTCATTTCTTATTATTATTTTTTCTTTACTTAATTTGTTTAATTCTAAGTTTTGTTCTAGTTTCTCTTTGAATCCTTTTTTTATGTCATTTATCACTATTTTTTTTGTTTTTTCTGGTTTTAGTTCTTTTAGTATTCTTAGTGATCTTATTCCAGTTCCTGCTAGGGGATCTATTATTGTTAGTTCTTTTTTTTCTAACGCGTTTAGAACTAATAAAGTGAAGTCTCTGTTAGTAGTCATGACTGGGTTGTAGAACGAGGGCATTTTTTTATTTACTACTTGTTGTGTTTCCACACATATCTTGGTTTTTCCCTCGGTTACTTTTTTCATAGTGCTACCTGAGTTAAAAAAAAGAAAAATAAAAATAAAAAAAGTTAGTGTTTGTTTGCTTTTCTGCTTGGTCTTGTTTTCTCTGAGCCTATTCCTTTTTTTCTTAAGCCTCGAGATTTTCTTCCTGCACTAGTTAGTCCTCTTAAGACTTTGTTTTTTGTGTCTAGTGCCCAAGCTGTTTCTTTATTTAAGAATACTGATGGATTATCTCTTTCTATTAGTATTACTTCGTACCATATATTTTTTCCGTCTTTTCCTACGTAGTAGCTGTTTAGTACTTCGCAGTTAACGTATTTTTTAGCTGCTCTTTCTTCGCATACTAATTGATAATTCTTTGATACGTCTTTTCTTTGACTGGAGTGAGCTGTTCTTCTTCCTCCTTTTATGTCTGGTCTTTGTCTTCCTCCTCTTGTTGCTTTTTGTCTTACGAGGATGAATCCTTTTTTAGCTTTGTATCCTAAGCTTCTTGCTCTATCTAATCTTGTTGGTCTGTGAATCCTGACTGTTACTGGTTCTCTTCTCCACTGCATTAGTCTTTCTTTGTTTAGTTCTTTGGATTCTTGAGTATTAGAATTCCAGTTTTGTTTGAAATATTTTAGGTATCCCATTTTTTTTTAGCCTCCGTTGTTTTGTTTTTTTATTTGGTTTTCAGCGAAGCTACTCGCCACATTAACCTTGTTTTTAGAAATAACACTTGATTTATAAAGGTTTTTGATTAATGTTTTCGTTGTTTAGACTGTTTATTTTTTGTTTATGTTAAATTTTTTGAAGGTTTCTATTAAGTCTATCATGTATTTTCCGTCTTCTAATTTGTATATTAATGGTTGTTTCTTTTTGAATAGGTTAACTAAGTCTAATTCGTATTTTCCTGGCGCTATTATGTTTATGCTTTCAAAGTCTAGAACTACTGGTAATTCTTTGTCTACGTCTGATCCTATTATGTCATATACGTCTTTTTCTATTTGGTCTTTGTCTTTTTTTGTTAAGTCAAATGTTCTTTCTTTTGCTCTTTTTAAGTCCGTGTCTTTAACGAAGAAGAATAGTTTGCCTCCGCAACTAGTACAGCCTTTCAGTATCGCGCTTGACGCATCTCCATGTAGAACACCGCATTTAACACATTGATGAGGCATTTTTATTCACCTCTATTTCTTGGACAAGTCTTCTGTGAAGAGTTGTATCTTGTCCGGATCTTGTTTTATTTCCTTTATTATCTTTGCCGGACCTATTATTGTTAATCCGTGTCTATTTCCTAGAAGTAAGTTTACTAATTTTGTTTTTAATTTTTTTATGAATCCTTCTGATAAGTTAGTTGTGTTTACCGCACTTAATTCTATTCCTTTGAAGTTATCATTTATTTGTTCCATTGTTTTTTGTATTAGTTCCGCTTCTTCTTCTGGTTTTAATCTTCCTTCTAGTAGCACTATTTTGTTGGCTTTTACTGCTTTTAGTAGTTTTGATATTCTTTTATCTGAGCTTAAGCCATCTATCTCATTGTAAGGTATGAATTGTAATGTTAGCATGTTTCTTTTCACCATTATGAACCCGCCATGTCGAATAATTTGTCATAAAATTCGTCCATGTTTTTTCCGAATTTAGCACTTATTCCTATTACTTCATATTGTGGGAATGCTGCTTGTATTTTCTTTATGTCTGCTTTTTTAAGATCTACTTTGTTTGCAACTACTAATACAGGTATTTTTCTTGCTTCTAAGTTACCTATTATTGTTATGTTAACTTGGCTGTATGGATCTTGTGTTGCGTCTAATACAACTATTACTGTGTCCATGTCATCTAACCATTTTATTGAGTCTATTACTCCTTTTGTTGCTTGTTTTGCTCTTTCTTTTGCTTCTTTTTCTTTCATTCCTACTTTTATGAAGTCTTCATAGTCTATTTTTGTTGCTATTCCCGGAGTATCAACTAAATTAAAAGATAATTCTTTGCCTTTAGATTTTATTGTTATATGCTCTTTTATTTGGATTTCTCTAGTTTCGTGAGCTATGCTTGATACTGAGCCCATTTCTTCTCCTAGCCAATCTACGCATATCTTGTTAGCAAGAGTTGTTTTTCCTCCGTTTGGAGGTCCGTATAATCCTAGTTTTACTTTTTTCTTTTTCCTAAAGAGTCCGTTGAAAAATTTTTTGAAAAAACCTTTAAACTTTTTTATCATGAAAAATTAAACTACCGTAAAGGTATTTAAATCTTTTGTTTACTTATTCTTTAATTAAGAAGTATTAAGTTCTAAAAAAATAGTTTTTAATTTATTTTAATGTTTAGAATTTAAAAAAAAAAAATTTAATAAAAAAAATTGTTTATTTCTTCTTAGCTGGTCTTAATGCTTTTGAAGAACACTTTCTGCAAGATGATTCTCCTTTTAGAACTCTAAGATTAGTTGTTCTTATTTTGGTTTTGCATCTTTTGCATACGAATATGTTGTTTAAAAGTCTTGCTGCTGCTTCTGGAAATTTACCCATTATTTTTCACCGTGTTTAGTTTGATTTTATTTGTTTCATTACTTTTTCGCCTAGTATTACCCAGTACAGAACTATTGTTCCTTCGTTTATTTCTCCTGCTAATTCTTGTGGTATTTCTAAATCAAATGATTCAAATGTTTCTGAGTCCATGACGTTGCATGATGTTCCATGCACGCTTAGTACTTGTGCGTTTCTTTTATCTATTATTGGAATATCAACGTTGTCTGATCCTGGCAACACCATGTTTCTTTTCTTGCCATCTAGTAATCCTACTCCTGAAAAGTTTACTTTTGCGTGTCCGTGTTTTCCTGGTCTCGATATATTAACATCTGATACAATGCATGCTACGCCGTCCATTACTACGTAGTTTCCTTTTTGTAAGCTTCCTGCAGATTTATATTTTATATCACTCATGAATATCACGTCCTGTATAATAGTCAAGAATTACTATTTTATTTAAAAATATTCCTATTTTAAAAAAAAAGAAAAAAAAGAAAAAAAATTTATCCGAAGACTATCTCCGGAGGTCTATTTTTGTCTTTGACTCTTACTTCAACTACTTCGTTTGTTTCTAGTACTCCGTCGCTCGCTGTTACTGTTACGAAGTATGTAGCTGTACATCCTGGTTCGTCACATCCTAGAGGGTGTGCGTCGTCATAAGTAGTTGTGTATTCGCTTGAATTCATCCATCCTGAGAAACTTATAATTATGTCATCTCCATCTGGGTCGTAGGCTTGTACGTTTATTTTTACTGTTTCAGATTCTTGCACAGTTATTGTTTCGATTGGTTTTATTACTGGTGCTCTGTTTCTTCTTTCAACTACTAATTTGAATGTTTCTGTTGTTTCTTCTTTTCCATCACTAGCAGTTATTATTACTTCGTACGTTCCTCTATCTCCAAAGTCAGGAGTCCATGAACCGTCAGCGCTTAGTGGTTCTGAGAAACTTAGAGTTATGTCATCCCCATCCGGATCTGTTACTTTTGGTTGTACTCTTATTGTTTCTGTTTCTATTACTCTTAGTTCATTGATTGTTTCTATTACTGGTGGTCTGTTTTTCTTTTCCACTATGATTTGCATTGATTTTGTCACTTCGTTTTCTGCGTCTCTTGCTCTTACTAGTACTGAGTAGTTTCCTTCATCTCCGTAATCAGTGTCTCTTGTTGATGAGCGCATCCATCCTTCATATGATACTATTACTGGGTCTCCGTCTTCATCGTATATGTTACAGTTTATTTTGACTGTTTCTGTTTCTTGCACCACTATTTTTTCTGGGCATTCTACTACAGGTGGTCTGTTTGCTCTGTCTATTATTATTAGTACGTGTTCAGAAGTTGTTAGTAATCCGTCAGTTACGCTTACTTTTACTAAGTATTGTCCTTCGTCACCTATTCTTGTTAGCCATAGTCCTTCTTGGTTGAATGGTTTTTCAAAAGTTATTTTTACTTCTCCACCGTCAGGATCTTGTGCTTGAACAGGTATTCTTACTAGTTCTCCTTCTACAGCTCTTAATGTGTATGCTGCTTTTGATGCGTCGATTGGATCAATAGGTTTTGGTTCTGTTATTTCATCTATTATTGATAGATTTAAATCATCAGTTAAACCGTTTTGGTCTTGTTCTTTTGGTCCACAAGCAATTAGCATTAAAGACATTGCTAGTATTAATAAAATTGTTAGTTTTTTCTTCATGTTGATATCACCACCCTTCTTCGTGTAGGAAATTTATTTTTGTTTAAACAATTATTGTTTGATTAAAATATTACATATTACTATATAAATATTTCTATTGTTTATCCATTATTGAGTGAATACAAACTTTGTTTGTTGTTTTTTTTTAATCGTAAAATTTATATAAAACAAGGTTCCAGGTATTTTATGCGGGGGAAAGCTAAGTGGATTGTTGTTACAGGGGGCGTTATTTCCACTCTTGGTAAAGGCATTATTGCTAGTTCTATTGGGATGTTGTTGAGGAGCAGAGGTTTTAAGGTTGCTTGTGTTAAGATTGATCCTTATATTAATATTGATGCCGGTACTATGCGTCCTACTGAGCACGGCGAAGTTTTTGTTACTTTCGATGGCGGTGAAACTGATCAAGATCTTGGTAATTATGAACGATTCATGGATCTTAAGTTATCTAAATCTTGCAGTATTACTACGGGTCAGGTTTATTTAGAAGTTATTTCTAAAGAGAGAAATCTCGAATATGATGGCAAGTGCGTTGAAGTTATTCCTCATATTCCTTTAGAAGTTGAGCGTCGTTTAAGAGTTTGTGCTGAGTCTTCTGGTGCTGATTTTGTTATTGTTGAAATAGGCGGTACTATTGGTGATTATCAGAATGTTTTGTTTCTTGAGGCTTTGCGTTCTATGAAGCTTAGAGGTGAAAGTATTGCTTTTGTTCACGTTGCTTATTTACCTATTCCTAATACTGCGGGTGAGATGAAGTCTAAACCTGCTCAGCATTCTATTCGTGCTTTGAATGCTAATGGTTTGCAGGCTGATTTCGTTGTTTGTAGAGCGTCTAGACCTATTGATGATTTGCGTAGGGAGAAGATTTCTTTGTTTGGTAATGTTCCTAAAGAGAATGTTATTTCTTGTGAGGATGTTGAGACTATTTATGAAGTTCCTTTGTTGTTTGATAAGCAAGGTCTTGATTTGAAGATTCTTAAAGTGCTTAACGAACCAGTTAAAAATTTTAATGATGATTTTGTTAAGTGGTCTGGTTTTGTTGATACCATTAAGAATCCTAAGGGCTCTGTCAGAATAGGTATTGTTGGTAAGTATTTTGATACTGGTGATTTCGCTTTAGAAGATTCTTATATTTCTGTGGTTGAAGCGGTTAAGCATGCTTGTTATCATCAAGGTGTTAAGCCTGATATTCAATGGATTAGTTCTATTGCTTTTGAAAGTAATGGTTCTCTTGACGGTTTTGATGGTTTGATTGTTCCTGGTGGTTTTGGTTCTTCCGGTATTAATGGTAAAATTAATGCCATTAAGTTGGCTCGTGAAAATAAGATTCCTTTTCTAGGGTTATGTTATGGTATGCAGTTAGCGGTGATTGAGCATGCTAGGAACGTTTTGGGCTGGAGTGATGCTAATAGTGCTGAGATTAATCCTAATACTAAGTTCCCTGTGATTGATGTTTTGCCGGAGCAAAAAAGGAACATTAAGGAAAAGAATTATGGTGCTAGTATGCGTTTAGGTGATTATCCTGCCGAATTAAAGAAAGGTTCTGTTGTTAAGTCTCTTTATGGTAAGGATTTAGTTGTTGAGCGTCATCGTCATAGATACGAGGTTAATCCTTTATTTAAGGATAAATTAGAAGTTAAAGGATTGGTGTTTAGTGGTTTTTCTCCTAATAAGAAATTAGTTGAGTTCTTGGAAAGAAATGATCATCCTTTCTTTGTTGGTACTCAGGCTCATCCTGAGTTCACTAGTAATTTTTTGAGACCTAATCCTTTGTTTAGTGGTTTTATTAAAGCAGCGATTAAATTTATGTCTGAGAAATAATTTTTATTTTTTTATGAATTGTTCCATTTCTTCAAAGTATTCTTTTGTTTCTTTTAGTAATAAATCGAATTCTTCTCCTGTGATGTTTTGTATTTTTCCATTAGTTATTTTTTTGTTTAGAGAATATAGTTTTCTTAGTATCCAAGGTATTTTTTTGCTTATTAATTTGTTTTTTACTAGTTTGTCTTCTATTAAGTTAGGTATGTCTTCTGGTCCTACTGGTACTTCATTTATTTTCATTAGTGCAGAGTGTGCTACGTCCATCGCGCCCCAGTATAAGTCTAGTACCGCGTCTATTATTCTTCTTTGTGATGTTGCTAAGAATTGTTGTCCTCTGTTGTAATATGACCATAGGGCTTCTTGGCTTGGTTTTATTCTGCCTTGTAATAGTAGTATTTGTATTGGTTCGAAGAATCCTGTGTCATATAATGCATATCCGTCTCTTATTATGTTTATAGCTATAGGATCTCCTGCTCTTATGTATTCCCAGAACGACGTGAATTTCATTGATGTTACGTGTAGCTTATTTGATATTTTTTGAACTGTTTTTTCTATTATTATTCTGTATGTTTGTACTATTTCAGGGACTAATCTTATTGATACATCATCTATTATTAGCAATATGTCTATGTCGTTTGTTTCTTGATTTTTTTTTGCCGCGCTTCCAAATAGTATTATTCCTTTTACTAAGTCTCCTAGTTCGTCGTGTATTTGTTTGGAGAACTTGTAGGCTAGGTCTATGTTGTTTGCAGAATAATTATTTTTTGTTTTAGCACTTTTTTTGTGTATACTGAAGTCCAACGTTACAACCCTCTTTTTATTATTCATTTTTCTTTACTTATTTATATAGTTTTCTGAAGAAGTAAAATGGTGGGTCCGCGGAGATTTGAACTCCGGACCTCACGATTATCAGTCGTGCGCTATACCAGGCTAAGCCACGGACCCTTGTTTTTTTGTTATGTCTAAGGATTAATGAAGCCTTTAAATAATTTTTCTTCGTTTTTTGTTTTTTGTTTTATTTAATTCTGAGGAGTCTTTTTTTTAGAAAAATTTATATTGTTTTAGTTCGTTTTTGTTTTTTATGATTTTTGATGTTGTTACTAATTTTTATTTTTTGAGCGTGTTTGTTGCTTGGATAGTTTCTTGTTTGATTAAGATGTTAATTCATTTTTTTTATTCTGGTAGTTTTTCTTTTTTTGCAGGTTTTAGGAATGGAGGTATGCCTAGTTCTCATTCTGCTTTGATGGGTTCTATTACTTTTGCTTTGTTTCTTGAGCAAGGTTTGTCGCCTGTGTTTTTTTTAGCGTTTGTTTTGGCTACTTTGATTCTTAGGGACGCTGTTACTGTTCGTAGAGAAGTTGGCGTATTGGGTGATTCTGTTAATGTTCTTTTGAAGAAGCAAAAAATTAATTCTTTGAAAGTTGTGTATGGTCATACTTTTTTTCAAGTTTTGGTTGGTTTGTTTATTGGCGTGATTAGTACTGGTTTTTTCTTTTTGGTTTTGCTTATTTAGAAAGGTTAATAAATGATTACTGTTAGTAATCTTTTGATTATTAAAATGTTTAATATTTTTTGTAAAAGAGGTTTGTTTTGAATGGCTGATATCCTTAAGAATCATGAATTATTGGTGAAGTTCGGTTTTATTAATAGTAGTGCCAAGGATTTGTATGAGTATAATGATAAAAAGGGTTATTATGTTCTTAAGCCAGGTGTTAAAGGTGTTACTGCTTATGATGCGAGTCATGCTGATGAGGAGTTAGATGAGGATTATAATATTAGTAGTACTGGCACGTATCAGAATACTGGTTATCCTTCTACTAAGAAGCGTTATAGGTTGATTAGTGAGTCTTTTGGGATGTCGTTGGAAGAGTTGTACTTTTGGAGTATTGGTCATCTTCGTCAAGATAATGGTTTTCCTAAGATGGTTAAAGTTACTGATGTTTTTTCTGCTTCTGAGAATAGTGCTTTTTTTGGTCAGAGTGCTCAACGTCTTAGTATTCAAGAGGATAGGGCTAGTGCTTTTCTTAAGGGTATTTCTGAGTTGGTTAGGACTTTGTTTCAGATTGTTCGTGAGTTGAGGATTATTGATGAGCGTTTAACTGTTTATGGTAATAGGAAGAATTCTAAGAGTGCGGATGCTACTCTTAAGGGTTTGTTTGCTGACTTTGCTGAGAATAAGGGCGGTCAGGCTCAGCCTGGTAGTTTATTTCATCTTTCTAATCAGGTTGGTTACGCAGTTCTTCCTGATTTGTTTTTTAATACTGTTGTCCATAATAAGGATGATGTTGATAAAGTAGTTGATGGTTTGAATTTTAATCAGAGCGTGAAGAGTGTTTTGAAGAGGAAGTTGTATCAGTTCTTGGTTTGGGTTGATGAGACTGAGAAGGAATTAATTACTAGGCGTAGGTTTCAGATTAAGTATTTGCGCCAGCATTATGTTACTATTAAGACTTATATGTCTTGGGTTAAGCCTTATTTGAAGCATATTAAGCGTTTGACTATGAATGAGGAGCAATTGGATAGTCCTGATCTTATTAGTAGTTTTGAGACTTCGTCTACTGAAATAGAAGTTATTGGTTATAAGCCTATTAAGAACGTGAATGCTTGTGTTTTAATGACTTTTCTTTTTAATACTAGGCCTGTTCTTAATTATCAGCAAGAAGCTTCTAGAGGTCCTGTTCATGTTGGTAAGGGCACTATGACTCTTAGGGCTTATGCTTGGACTGATAAGCAGATTGAGATGTATAGGCGAATGAAGGATTATGAGGATCGTGAGTTGCTTGGTTTGGTTGATGATCAGTTGAAGTCAGCGATGGATATGCTTGGTGATGATCTTGATAGTTATATTAGGGAGGCTGAGGGTACTATTGAGGAGCCTGTTGTTTCTAGTGGTAGGGATAAGCTTAAGCCTATTCAGAGTGATTTGAATGTTTTTGATCCTTTTATTAGTATTTTTAAGGGTTTTGGTGAGATTGGTAAGGCTTTTGTTCCTAATATTTCTTTGGGCGGTAAGTCTAAAAAAGGAGAGGTTAGTGAGGGTGATGTTAAGGGTGCTATTAAGGCCGCGTCTGGCGCTATGTGGATGATTTTTAAGAATTATAAGAAGGCGCATGGTATGCTTTCTTGGTAGTTTCTTCGTGCTTGTTTTAATTATTTATTGAGCTTCTTAAAAAAATGAGAGGCACAAAAAATCTTTGATTTTTTAGTGTGTTCAAATCCCGCAAAGATTACTTAAACCAACAACTCTCAAAAAAAGAAAATGCACCGACCGGGATTTGAACCCGGACCAACGGCTATCTTCGCGCATGTGAAGGTTCAGCGAATCTTTGATTCTAGCGCGTGGAAGGCCGCTATCCTACCATTAGACTATCGGTGCTTTGTTTTTTGGTACAAATTATTAATTTATAAAGGTTTTGTATGATTTGGTTTTTTGGTTTTTTGGGTTGTTTTTCGTCTGGTTTTTCTTTTGTTTAAATTAGAAAGCTTTAAATAATTTGATTTTTAAACTTATTATTGAATTATTTTTATTATTTTATTTTTTTTAGTAAAAAAGAGGGTGTGAGTTTTTTTATGAAGACTGTTGATAGTGTTTCGCGTGGTAAGCAGGAGAAGTCTACTAAGTTGCTTTTTGATAGTTTGAGTAAGAAGACTAATTATTATTTGAATAAGCCTTTGGTTACTGATTCTGATTTGTATTATTTTGTTAAGGATTTTTTTCGTGAATTCTTAGATATTAATCATGAGTTATCGTTTGATGAGATTATTAGGGAGCTTGATAAGGTTTTTGTTAATAAAGAAGTGAAGAAGGCCGTTGTTGATTATGTTAATAAGATTAAGGCTGTGGAGTATAAGGATTCTTTTTTTGATGAGGAGAAGATTAGGGATTTGATTAAGGAGTTTTATGATGTTGTTAAGTTTTTGAGGTCTGAGGAGAAGAAGGAGAAAAGTTTTTTTTATAATTTTTTTAGAAAGCTTGGTTTGGTTAGTAGTAATGACGATGATGTTTCTGAGGGTATTACTTTTGAGATTGATACTTCTAAGTTAAGTGATGATGTTTCTAGTAATGATGAAGGAGTTGTTTCTTCTGTTGGTGAATCAAAAATTATTAAGGATGCTGTTGATTCAAAAGTTAAGGATGATGAAGTGGTTAGTGATTTGCCTAGTTCTGATTCTAATGATATTGTTGATTCAGTTATTAAAGATAATAACAAAAAGATTTCTGATACAGATAAAGTTGCTGATTCAAGTGTTAAAGATGAAATCATAAAGTCTGACGAGAAGGATTTGAGTGGTTTTGATGCTGGTAATAATTTTTCTGAGGATGTTGTTTCTAGTTCTGTTGGCGTGATTGATGATTCTTGGTCTAAGACTAAAGATGTTAAGAATAATGTTAAGAGTGATGATTGGTTAAAGGATGTTAATGTTAAGAAGACTAAAGTTAGTAAAGAGTTTTCTGGTGAGGTTTCTGTTGTTTCTGATTCTTCTAAGGATGTTAGTGAGAGTGTTGATAAATCTGTTAATGATGTTAGTGATGAAGAAGTTCCTGTTGTTAATGACTCCGAGGATATTAAAGAGAGTTCTGTTTCTGAGGATGTTGATGTTAAAGATGTTTTTAGGTTGCTTGATGATTCTATGAGTCTTGTTGATAAGGATGATTTGGTTAGTGTGTATATTTCGGTTAATGATTTGTATGAGAAGTTAAGTAAGGATGAAAAAACTAAGGTTTATCCTTTGTTAGTTTCTTTGTATGAGCGTATTTCTAAGCTTTAGTTTTTTTTTATTTGTTGTCTTTTATTGACATTCTTATGAATGAGAATACGTAGAATGTTATTGCTATGAATATTAGTGCTACTGAGCCCATTATTATTTCGAACCAGTTTTGTGATGTGAAGTCTAGTCCTGCTTTTAGTGCTCCTGGTTGTTCTCTTCTTAGGAATTCTTCTTGTGATAATAAGTAGTTACATCCGTTTATTGCTGCATCTATTAGTCTTAATGCGTCTTGTGTTTGTTCTTGTTCTAGCATTCTTGAAGCTGTGTCTAGTAAATCGTTTAGTTCTGCGCATTGAGGACTTGATGTTAGTAAGTCGCGCGCGTATGTTACTAGTGCTCTTACGTTTTCTGGGTTATCTCCCATCATTTCTAGTCCCGCTATTATTAGTGTTTCTGAATCAGTAAATTCTGGGTTTTGTACGTCTGCGAATATGTTTATTTTTATAGGTCCTGGTTTTCTGTAATTTGTTAGGACTAATTTCACGTCTTGTTTTTGTCCTACTGGTAGCGACGGTATGTTTGTTATTGAGAAGAACATTTCTATTTTATCTTCTTCTGAGGATAAATTTTCTTGTAAGTTATTAGTTGTTGTTGCTGATAGTGTTATTCCTGATAATTCAGTTGTCCAATTATTTTTTACTTCTATCGGTATTTCTATTGTTTGATTCTGGTAGAATACCGCGTTTCCTGGATAAATTATTTTTGTTGGTGCTGGGACGTCTACTTCTTCTTGTATTGGCATTGTTATTGTTTCTGTTATTATTATTGTTTTTTCTGATGCTACGTCTCCGTCTGATACTGCTTCTAGTATTTCTATGATTACTTCTTCGCTTGTTACGCTTTCATCGTATTCGTCTGTCGCGGTGAATCGCACTACGCACATTCCTCTTGCGTATCCTATTATTGTTAGGTTTGTTCCTTCAAATACGAAGTCAGCGTTACAATATCCTGCTGTCATTTCGTGGCTGAATGTTAAACTTGGTAATTCTTTTACTCCTGAGAATTCTTCTATGCATGGATTTATTGATGCTGGTCTTGTGTTTGTAGGATCATCATCTGGGTCGTAGAATCGTTGATGCGCGAAGTATCCTAAGTAGTTAGGCCACATTATGCTTCCGCTGAATTTTATGTCGTGTAATGAGTCTTCGCAATAAATTGGTGGTCGATTAACGTTTGATATGTTTACTTGCCACGTCCACGTTGATGATGAATCTATTGCGTCTATTGCTTTCATTGTTATGTTGTTTATTCCTTCGCTGAAGAAATCAAAGTATACTTGGTATGATGAATTATATTTTGAGATAACATTTGTTTTTGTTTCTATTAGTTCCCCGTTCACATATAATTCTGTTTTTAATGAATTGAATTCTCCTTCCGGGTCATTCATATATATTACTGGGTCTATTTCTATGTTCGCGTCGAATACTATGTATGTGTTTTCTTCTCCTTCTATGTATGATGGATTAGTCATTTCTGCTGCGTTTTTGTATCCTGCATATGTTGTTCCGTTTTCGAAGTAAGGTCTTATTTCTGTGAATCTTGGTGGCGTGGTTTCGTTGTATACTCTGAAGTTTATTGTTTGGTTTGTTGAGCTGCCTTCTAGGTCTGTTACTTGAACTGTTATGAATTGTTCTCCTACTGTGTTAGGAACAAATGTTAGTGTTGCTACGTCTTCGTATCCTACGTGTTTAGTGAATGATATTATTGTTATGTTTGATTGGTTTATTGTTGTGTATGTTAGTTCTTCTGTCGGATTCGGTAAGTATAAGTCGAAGTCTGTTGCATATAGTATTTCTGTTCTTGTTCTTCCTTGTGCCATGTTGTTAAATGTTATTTCTTCATCTGTTACGTTATTTCTTGGGTTCATGTCAAAGAATGGCGGATCGTTTTCATTTAGTACTGTGAATACTAGGTTAGTTGTTGAATTTACGTTGCTTGCTCCATGTGAGTCATATAATGTTATTGTTAAGTTATGTGTTCCTACTAGTTCGTTTGCGTACAGTGTTTTGTTTGGTCTTTGGTTTTCTGGATGCGTGTTTGTTTTGTTTATTATCCAGTTTGATAGGTTGAAGTGCCAATTCGTTATGTTCGCGCTTCCTTGCATATACGTATTGTTTTGTTCTAACGCCATTAAGTATATTTCTTGGTTGAATCTTGGGTTGTTGCTTGAAATTGATATGTATACGTTGTCTCCGTCTGGATCCGTTGTGTTGAATGGAACTATTATTTCGTCGTTTTGATTATGTATTATTGGTTCTGTTAGCGTACTTATTATTGGTGGTTGATTCGCTATTATTTCTAGGTTCATTATTCTTGTATGGTTTAGTCCTTGGTTGTCTGTTGCTGTTATTTCTATTTCCCAGTTTCCTATTAAGTCTTGGTTAAGGAATGTTAGCGGCATTACTCCTGTTTGTGAATTTATGTTAAATCTTGAATCATTAGTTGTGTATGTTATTATTCCTGTATTATTAATATCGTAAGTGTGTTGGTCCGGGTCTGTTGCGTTTACTTTGTATACTGCCGATGCCACATATAAGCTTACTGATAAATTGCTCATGTTTGTTTGTCCGCCTATGTTTTGTTCGTATAAGCTTAATTCATGTACTTCAGGGGGATCGTTTACGTTAGTTATGTTAAAGAATACCGGGATTGTTGATGATGAACCTAATTGATCTGTTAATTCTATGTTCATCATTCTGCATATTACGTGGTTGTTTGTTAAATTTGTTATGTTTATTAGTGCTGATGCGTTGTTCCATGAATTATTTAATACTTGTAATGTTTGGTTCCATTCAAAGTATTGTGGGGCGCAATGAGGATCTATTGTTTCGTTATATAAAGGTAGTATTCTGAAGCTTATTGTGTCATTTTCATCAGGGTCTCGTGCTTCTATTAATAATTCGAATGGTTCTCCTTGCGTTCCTATTATATTAGTTAAATTAGTTGTGACATAAGGTAATTCGCTTGTTCTATTTATTTGTAAATTAAACGTTTGGTTCGTTGCAGGTCTGGATTCATTACTTCCGTAACTGTCCGTCACGAATATTGTAACAGTCCAATTTCCTACGTCCGCGTTTGTTGGTTTTCCTTCAGGGAATCCTAAAAGAATTGTTGTTTGATTATTTTCTTCAGGAGTAACTAATTTTAATCCTAATCCTTCATTGTGTGATAATGAGAAGTTTAATGGTAAGTTTAATTCTTCGTCGTATGCTTCTACTAAGTAAGTCCAGTTTGATTCTGGTAACGCATTAAGGCTTAAATCAAGTATTTCTGTTTCGAATCTTGCTTGGTCATTTACTGGTATTATTGTTAATTTAAAGTCTCTGAATACGCTGTATCCTTCTGCTGCTGTTTCTTCTGCTCTTAATCTTATTGTATAATTAATTGGTGATTCTGATGCAGGTAGTGTTGTTCCTGTTAGTGTGTAGTGTGTTGGTTCACACACCATAGTTCCCGTGTTTTGATTTAAGCTATGGCATAAGTCTCTTTCAGATGTGTCTGTTATTGAGTATGATAATGTGTCTCCGTCAGGGTCTGTTGCGTTGAAATAAACGTTGTATACTTCGTCTTCTGTTATTTCTTGATATTCAAATATTTCTGTTCCGTTCGCGAAGAACATTCTTAGATTTGTTGGAGCTGAATTTCTTATTTGTACTGTTCTGTTTCCTTGATGTTCTATTTCTCCTCCTAGATAAGTTGTTACTTCGCAAGTCCAGGTTTCATTTTTTGTTGTTTGGGTTGATGAAACTGTTGTTGAGTTTCCTATTCCTGTTATTTCTCCGTTTCTATACCAGTTTATGTTGTAATAATCGTATCCTTCAAAGTCGAATGAACATATTAGTGTATCTATCGTGTAAGGATTTAAGGGTTCTATGAATACGTTGGGTGAATTGGCGCCTGCTGTGTTTATTAGAAAAATAATTAGCATAGTGACTAATACTAGGATTGTTTGTTTGCTTTTTTTGTTTATTAGTTTTTGTAGCATTTTTATTTTTTGTTTTGTTTTTCTCCTAGTTTTTGTATTATGTATTCTTTTAGTGTCATGTCTCGTGTTATTGCTTCTATTTTTAGTTGTTTGTGTATGTCTTCAGGTATTTTTATGTTTATATTAGCCATTTTTTTATTTTTTTTAACACGACCCTCTTTTTATTTTTCATTTTTTTGTATTTATAAATATTGGTTTTTTTATTTGTGTTTCTTTGTTTTTTTTTAATTAAACAAAAAAAAGACTTATTTTAGTTATTTTTATTATTTTGTTAATTTTAGTTATTTTAATAAGTTTAATAACTTTTTAGTATTTAAATGTTTTGAATAATCAATCAAAAGATAATCTTTATATACTAGGAACTAGACATTGCTTATATGAAAAAAAGTTCTTTATCCAACAAAGAGAAATTGTACGTATTAGCAGGCATTATTGTTTTATTAGTTATTCTATTAATAATTGGTTCAAGTTTATACAATAAGCTTTCTACTTCTTCTAAAGGAAAAATAGAACTAAATTTAAAAGATTCTAAGATTGTTTCCGGGGAAGAAACTCGTCTTTTTGTAATTGTTAAAAACACCGGTTCTTCTTTGATGGAAGGCACTTTGTTCATCACTGCTGATGATGTTTTAGCAGTTAATGTATCTCATGAAGATCCTAGTGTTTTGAACATTAAGCTATATCCAGGAGAATCAGTTACTAGGATTTTTAGTGTTTCTGGAATCACTAACGCTATTAGAACAGATTATAAGTTATTAGCAACAATTAAAAAAGGTAATGAGACTGTGTCTTCAAACGAATTAATTCTTACAGTTACTAAAGATTAAAAAAATTAACTAAATTGTTAAGAAAAAAGTCATTACAGGCACCATTATGCAAGCCATCATAGTATTTCTAGGTATCCCTACGATGTTAACATACAATCCTAGAATTGTTGAAACAACCAATATTAATAATCCTAAGTATCCTGATAATATATAAGTCATTATTGTTATTAAGCTAAGAACTATTTTCACTACGGATTCATATTTTATTTTTTTCATTATTTTTAAGAATTTTTCCGCGCATTTCTTTGCTGAGAAAACACTTATTCCTCCGCTTATCATCGCCGCAGCTATAAGTAATGATGTTTCAGGTACTTGCCATAGTTCTTTTACTACGATTACTGCACCGTTTCTTGCCTTGCCTAATACGCTTAGTGCAGCTATGGACATGAAGAAATTAACTGTTGTTATACTCCCCATCATTATTAAGAAATTTTTAGCGTCTGACTCTTTTGAGAATATCGAAGCTATTCCCGCGGCAGTGCTTGATCCTAGTCCTGGAAGAATAGCTGTGATGAATCCTGACGCCGCGCCTAGCATAGAATTCTTTATTCCTGTCTTAATGTTTAACTCCGTTTTTTTTGTTAATTTTTGTTCCGGCATCACACTTTTTTCTTTTAAACTAAATATTAGAGTCGAGCATCCAAATAATCCTGAAAGTAAGGGAAATAAAGGATTTTCTATTCTTGAATTTAAAACCATCACCCCCAATATTCCTGCTGTTACATAAGTAAATAATGCTTTTCCTTTTTTGTCAGTTCTAGAAATTATGAATATACCTGCTATTAATAATAGTTCAGGTATGTGTTTTGAAGCTATTGGATAAATTATGTTTATTATTTGTTCGAAGAAATAATAAAAAATGAAAGAAATTATTAGTCCGAATAAAGATCCTATTATTGTTAGTTTTACTGCTTCTAATCCTTTGCCTTCTAAGAATAATCTGTGTCCTGGTAAGACGCTTAAAGCAGAACTTGGTTCTGGCGCTCCTAAAAAAATACTCGGAATAGTACTTACGAAGCTGTGTGTGATCGACATGCTTATTATGAAACAAGCAATTGATTCTACTCCTGCTATTCCTAATAATTTCGCGGAAATAGATAAAAGCATAACCGCTACTAAATTAACATGTATTCCTGGAACTAAGCCTGTAAAAGTCCCAGCGATTATCCCTAGTAGCGTAGCTACTAGTATTTCTGTGAACATACTTTTATTTTTTTATTAAAGTTTATAAGTTTCTGTTGTTTAAAATCGTATGTTTTTCGAGGACTTATTGTTTGTATGCTTTTATTATGATTATGTCTTCTGTTGGCCAGTCTTGGTGTCCGTTTCTTGTTGTTGTTTGTACTTGTTTTATTTGGTCTACTACGTTCATTCCTTCCGTTACTTTTCCGAATACTGCGTATCCTGGGTTTCCTGGTGCGTAGTTTAGGAAGTTATTGTCTGCTACGTTTATGAAGAATTGGCTCGTCGCGCTGTTTTCTGCAGGTGTTCTTGCCATAGCTATTGTTCCTTTGTTGTTTTTTAGTCCGTTGTTTGATTCTAATTTTATTGGCGGATTTGTTGTTTTTTGTGTTCCGTTTGGTAAGAATCCTCCTCCTTGTATCATGAATCCTGGTATTACTCTATGAAATATTAGTCCGTCGTAAAATCCTGATTCTACGTATTCTATGAAGTTCTGCGTTGTTATTGGTGCGTTTTCTTTGTCTAGTTCTATTTTTATGTTTCCTTTATTTGTTTCTAATATTATTATTGGATTCATTTCATTTACCTCTTCATTATTTGTTTGAATTATTTTAAAAAAGAAAAAGATTGCTATTATTATTGTTATTGCTATTATTACTTTTTTTGTTTTGGATTCTTTTTTGTTATGTTTTTTGTTTTTTGTTTTTTTCATTTTATTATTTGGTTTTTGGTTTTTATTAATAAAATTTTTGGGCGTTATTTATTATTATTGTTTTTTATAATAGAAATGCTTTTATATTAGAAGGTTTAATTGTTGTTGATGGAAATAAAGATTGATACTTCTAAGGATTCTAAAAAAGACATAGCTAAGGTTATTGGTTTGTTGCAAGATTTGATTAATGATGATTCTGCTAAGAGTGTTTATGATGAAACGCCTGTTCAGGAAAATGTTGGTTTTTTTGATAGGGATTTGAGTATTTCTGAGAAGCCTAGTACTATCAAGGATGATTTAGATAGTGATTTGTTTAGTGTTTTTGATTCTGATTCTTCTGATACTAAATCTTTTAATGAATCTAGTTCTGATCTTAAACAAGATGTTCCTACGCCTAGTTCTTCAAGGTCTGGATTAGATTTAGAGTTTAAGGATGATTCTAAGCCTAGCACTTCTAGTTCTGTTCCTAGTTATCATAGTTTTGATTATTTTGATAAACCTAGATCTTCTAATATTGATAATTCTAGTTCTGTGAGTTCTAGCGCTAGTTCTAGTACTAATTCTAGTTCTTCAAATTTAAGTACTTCTGATAATAGTAATGATGTTAAATCCTCTACTAAGTTTAGAGATCCTAATACTGATTTGTTTAGTATTTTTAATTCTGGTAGTAATTCTGATAATAAAGATAAAAGAATTATTCCTTATTAGTTATCCTTTTATAACTCCTAAGGGTTTAAGTTTCGCTATTAGTATTCCTATTCCTGCTTTGTTTGATATTTGTACGACTTCGTCTACGTCTTTATAGGCGAGAGGGGCTTCTTCTGTTATTCCATTCATGGATGCTGCTTTTATCATTATGTTTTTTTCTTGTAGTTCTTTTTTTATTTGGTTCCCGGTCCATTTCTTTTTTGCTGCGAATCTTGATAGAAGTCTTCCCGCGCCGTGTGCTGTGCTTCCGAAGCTTTCTTTCATAGAATTTGTCGATCCTGCTAATACGTAACTACTTGTACCCATGCTTCCTGGTATGAATATTGGTTGTCCTGTTTCTTTGTATTTTTTAGGTAATTCTTCATGATGTTTTGGGAACGCTCTTGTTGCTCCTTTTCTATGCACTAGTACTTTTTTTGTTTTTCCATTTATTTCGTGTTCTTCTATTTTCGCGATGTTATGTGCTACGTCATAAACTGTTTTTAGTTCTATTTCTTTTTTGAACACTTCTTTAAATGATTCTCTTACTTGGTGCGCCATTATGTGTCTGTTTGTCCATGCGAAGTTTGCCGCTGCGCACATTGCTTCGTAGTAATCTTTTCCTAATTCGCTGTTTATTGGAGCATTTATTAAGCTTTGATCTGGTAATTCTTCTTTATTGTTTTCTTCCATTTTTCTTATGTAATCAGAACATACTTGGTGTCCTAGTCCTCTTGATCCACTATGTATAAGTATCATTATTTGTTTTTCTTTGTTTATTCCGAATTTTTTTGCGATTTCTTCATCGTATATTTCGTCTATGTATTGTATTTCTATGAAGTGATTTCCTGATCCTAGTGTTCCTAGTTGTGATTTTCCTCTGCTTCTTGCTTTTTGTGAAACTTTTTCAGGATTAGCATTTAACATTTTTCCGTTGCTTTCGCACATTTCTATGTCTTCTTGTGTTCCTATTCCTTTTTTTACTGCCCATTCTGGTCCTTGAGTCATTACTTCGTTTAGTTCTTGGTCATTAACTTTGAATATTGATTTTTCTCCTACTCCGGGAGGTATTTTTTTGAATAAGACTTCTAGCAGTTCAGGAATTTTGTTTTGTATTTCTTCTTTTGTTAAGTTGGATGTTAATAGTCTTACTCCGCAGTTTATGTCGTAGCCTATTCCTCCTGGGCTGATTATTCCTTTTTCTAAGTCGAACGCTGCTACTCCGCCTATGCTGAATCCGTATCCTTGGTGAGCATCAGGCATCATTATTGAGTATTCTTGTATTCCTGGTAGACAAGCAACGTTTATTCCTTGTTTTAGTGAGTCGTCTTCCATCATTTTTTTTAGTAGTTCTTCTGATGCGAATATTTTTAGTGGAACATTCATATTATTGGTTTTTTCTATTACGTACGAGTATTCGTTTATTTTTTTAGGATTCATGTTTTTGCCTTTTTTATAAATCGTGTACTATTTGTATTACGTGTTTATTTTTTTCTTGTTTTATTTCCATTTCGCTATAAGTTATTGCTTTTATTGTTGAGTGAACTTCGTAATTCTTTGCGTAGTCACCTATTAGTTCCGTTGTTAATTCATATTCTTCTTGGTTTTCTTTTATTTGAAGATTATTCGTTTTTTTTATGAGTAATTGTTCCGTGTCTAATAAAAAAAGTATTTCCTCTAAGAAATCATAAAGTAAAGCTTTTTTGTTTTTTGCTTTTATTTTTATTTTCTTCGTGATTTTTTCTTTTATTAGTTCCGGATTTGTCATAACTGTGGTTGTTGCTATTAAAGCGTTAGAGAATGCTTCTTCTATTGTTTCTCCGTACGCTCTTATTTTTGTGTCTGCAGTGTGTTCTAAGAACTCAAATTTTTTGTTCATTAATACTTGGAAGTCTTTATTTTTATTAAAATGTTTTTGATTTTTACAAATCTATTATTCTTCCTTTTGGTCCTACGTTTATTATTTTTGTTTTATCTATGAATTCTTCTAGTCCTTGTGCTTCGTGTACGTGGCTACATAATACTATGTCTGGTTTAAATTTTTTTATTGCTTCGTGGACCGCTGTGCTTCCCGGTACGAATTTTGAGAATTTTTCCATTTTGGTGTTTGCTGGATGAACGTGAGTGACCATTATTTTTTTGTTTAAATAAGATATTCCTTGGTGTGCTTTTTCTAACGTGTTAAATATTTCATTTTCTGTTAATCCGTGTATTCCTATGTTTGCAGATCCGCATCCGAAGAATCCTATGTCTTCGTATTTTACGCCGTGTCCATGTATTAATTTAGCTTTGTTTATGTATGATAAGAAGTCTGCTGATGCTTTACTTTCGTGATTTCCATGTACGAATATTGTTTTTATGTTTTTGTCTTTAAATGGTTTTAATACGTTTTCTAATGAGTCTTCTTCTATTAAGTCTCCGCATAGTATTACTAGGTCTGCTTTTTCTTTTTGTGCTTTGTTAGCTAGTGTTTGTGCTAAGAATTTGTTTCCGTGTATGTCTCCTGCGCTTAGTATTCTCAAATTAGAACACCTTATTTTTTTGTTCTTTCTTTTATTTGTATTTCAGGAGTTACTAGGTTTATTATCGTTGAGGGCACGCTTTTCTTTTCGCCTTCATATATTATGAAGTCTACGCCTTTTTTTACTGATTCATTCAAGTCATCTAATGACGTCATGAAGTTTTCGCCTGTGCTATTGGCGCTTGTTGATATTATAGGGACTTCTAATTCTTTTACTATTTCTGAGAACCAATTGCTTGGTATTCTTACTCCTAAAGTGTTTATTCCTTGTGTTACGTTGTGTGCTACCGCGTTTTTATTTTTTAACTTTAGTATTAGGGTGAAGCAGTGTTCTTTTCCGTTTATGTCTAGTTTTTTTCCTAGTGCGTCAAAATATTTTTTTTGTTCTTTATTAATTTCGCAATTTTTTTGTATCCATTCTTTTGATGGTGCTATTACTGAGAATGGTTGTATGTTGCTTTTTTTGAGTTTTCTGATTTTGTCTACTAATTCTGGTTTTGTTGCGTCGCAACCTATACCGTATATTGAATCAGTTGGATATATAAATACTGATTCTTTCATTTTTTTTAGGTATTTTCTCTTGAAATTTGTTAATTCTTCTTTGTTTATTACTTGCATGTGTTAGGGTAACGAAAACTTATTTAAAAAGTTATTTGAAAAAAAATAGTTTATTGTTTTTTTGGTTAATTTTTTGTTTTTTTTTACAAAACTTTATATTGTTTCTTTATGTTCTTTTTGTTATGATTCCTTGGATTAATAAGTATGCGCCTGTTTCTTTGAATGACGTTGTTGGTCAGGATAAGCAGTTGGAATTATTGAAAAAGTATGTTGTTAATTTTGAGAGTAGTAGGAAGCCTGTTCTTCTTTATGGTGGTACTGGTGTTGGTAAGACTGCTAGCGTTGTTGCTTTTGCTAATGATAATAATTTTGAGTTAGTGGAGATGAATGCGTCTGATACTAGGAATGCTGAGTCTGTTTCTTCTTTGTTGTCTAGTGTAGTTAATCAAGTTTCTTTGTTTGGTTCTGATAAGCTTATTCTTGTTGATGAAGTTGATGGGTTGTCAGGTACTAAAGATAGGGGTGGTTTGCAGGCTTTGATTAAGATTCTTGCCGTTAGTAAGTTTCCTTTTGTTATTATTTGTGAGGATGCTTATTCTGATAAATTAAAGCCTTTAAGGAAGATTTGTGAATTGGTTGAATTTGATTCTTTGTGTGTTGATGATATTTTGGTTGTTTTTAAAAAGATTTGTGCTTCTGAGGGTATTGTTTATGATGATTCTGCTTTGACTCAGCTTGCTAGGATGTGCGGTGGTGATTTAAGAGCTGGTATTAATGATTTGCAATCTTTGTCTTTAAAGGGTTCTCTTAATGATGATGATGTTTCTTTTCTTGATTCTAGGGATTCTGTTCAGGAAATCGAGGATGCTTTGTTTAAAGTTTTTAAGACTTTGAATGTTGATGTCGCGTTAGGTGCTTTTGATAATGTTTCTGAAGATCTTGATAAAATATTTTTGTGGGTTGAGGAGAATATTCCTTATGAATATTTGAAGCCTAAATCTTTAATGCTTGCTTATGATAATTTGTCTTTGGCTAATGTGTTTTATGGTAGGATTAGGAGGTGGCAGTATTATCGTTTTTATGTTTATTGTTATAATTTGTTGAGTGCAGGTATTGCGTTATCTAAGGATGAAAAGAATCCTATTTCTGTTAAGTATAAGCCTTCTTCTCGTTTGTTGAAGATTTGGATTTTTAATAATTCTGTTGCTAAAAGGAGAAGTATTGCTCAAAAAGCAGGTCGTATTACTCATACTGCTTCTAAGAAGGCTTTTTCGAGTGTTGTTCCTTTTTTACAATTAATGTTTCACAATAATCATGGAGTTAATTCTTTTGTTAATGAGTTTGATTTGTCTGATGAAGAAGTTACGTGGTTAAAAAAGAAAGTTTAATTCATAAGAATTCTAGTTCTACGCAGAAATAATCTGATGAGGGATATTCTTCTGTTATTGCAGGTACTAAGTTTAGTTTTTTTAGTTCTTTTGCTTTTTTTTGTATTAATTCATAATGTGTTATTAGTCTGTTTCTTTCTTTGTCTATTGTGAGTTCTTTTTCTTTGAATATTTTTTTGGTTATTAGTTCTTTTTTTATTTTTGTTAGTTGTTTTGTTTTTTGTTCTTGGTTTTTTCCTTGTTCGTATTTGAATCCTGGTTCGTGTCCTCTTATGTATATTGCTCCTCTCATTAGTAAGTATTCGTTTGTGAGTTCGTCTGTTTCTAATTTAGTGTTTTTTGCTCTTCGTTTTAGTCTTTCTCCTACTTGTACTTGGTTTTTTAGTTTGGCTGTGCAGTAATGTGCATTCATTTTTAGTTGTGAGCATTTTTTTAGTAGTTTTAGTGCTAATTCTTGACTTCCTTTTACTCCGTAGCTAGTATTGTTTTTTCTTTTGTATTTAGTCATGTCATAATGATTCGTGTCTGTGTCTGACAATTCTAATTCGTTAAGGTTGAGAAAATGTATTTTGTTTTTTAGAAAATTTATTAATTTCTCTGTTTGTTTTTGTTTTCCTGGTATTACAGGTATTTCTACTCCTGTTTTCCATGAAAATTTTTTTGCTAGTTCTATTTTTTTCCAGTTCTTGTCATTTTCTAAGTCTGGGTGAAATCTTATTTCGTCTAAGCCTGCTTTGTATAATTTTTTGAGTTTTTCTTCAGTTACTAAGTCTAGTGATGTGTATAGGTGTATGTGAAAGTTTTTTCCTAGTTTCTTTTTTAGTTGTTTTATATATTCGCAAGTTCTAGTTATTTTTATTAAGGGATCGCCTCCTGTTATTCCTGCTCCTTTTGCACCTGTCATTTTCGCTTCTTCGAATAGTTCTTCTGGTTTCTTAGGATTTTTTATTTTCCATTCGTTCGCATAGATTTCGTCGTGAGCGTATTTTTCTGAGCTTATAGGGCAGTAGAAGCATTTTCTTGGACATAGTCCTGTTATGAATAATACTAGTTTTTTTCCTTGAACGCATTGTTCACATCCTTTACAGAGTTTTCCTGTTTTGTACGAGTTCCAGGATGTTTCTTCATAACTTTTATTCATCATTTATTCATGATTCTTGTTTTTATTAAAAATAATTGCTTTTTTTATAGCACTCTTCTATACATAGTGTTTGCTAGAACCCATTCTATTATTAGAAATAAGAATACGAGTATAGGTGCCCAGTAGTACAAATTATGATTTATGTATGCTCTGTTTGTTTCAAGAGTTATTTCGTTTATTACTGTTTGAATATCATTTGTTGTTTCTACTCTGTGATATGTTCCTCCTGTTTCTTCTGACATAAGAATCATTATTTCATCGTTAAAACTTGCAGGTATTTGATAGTATTCTGGTAGAAATCCTAGAGGTCCTGCTTCTGTGCCTATTGCTATTGAGTGTATAACTACTTGGTTTTGTTTTGCGTAGAAAATTGCTTCGTCCATTGTTCCTGTTATGAATGATCCTGCGTTGTCTAATCCGTCAGATATTATTATTAGCATTTTTCCTTGTTCTGGTTTTGATTCGAACAAATTCGTAGCTGTTATTATTGCTCCTCCTACGTCTGTGCCTCCTATTCTGAAAATCTCTGTTTGGTCTAAAGATAATAGTAGTTCTGTTTTTTCTTGTGTGAATATTCTTTGTATTTTGCTTACTCCTGCGAATGTTATGAGTGCGTACTCAGGTCCGCTCGGCATATTATTTACTAATTCTGATATTATTGATTTTGCTGATTCGAATCTTGATGATCCTATGTCTGGTGAAGTCATTGAAGCGCTTGAGTCTAATGCGAAAATTATGTTTACGTCGCTTCTTTCACCCATCACCCATATTGTTGCTCCTGATACCGCTATTATTAGTACAAATATTGTTAAGCATCTTATTATTAAATGGGTTAGATTGGCTGTTATTATGTTTCCTTTGTTCATTCTTTTTAGTGCTTGAATATTTGAGAATATTAGTGCTTTTCCTCTGGATCTTTTTAAGAAGTAGTAGTGTGCTATTATCATTATAGGTATTAAGAATAAGAACCATAAGTATAACGGATTGTTGAAAGTAACGTACATTCTACACCTCTTTTTAAGCACGTGTTTGACTTATTTATTTTATATTCTTTTTTTGTTTGTGTTTCTTTAAAAACATTTTGGTTTAGTTATTTGGTTAAAGCAAATTTTATAAATAATACGTTGTTTTCGAGAATTGTCGCCTCTGTAGCTCAGCGGTAGAGCGCTACCTTGGTAAGGTAGAGGTCGCGAGTTCAATCCTCGCCAGAGGCTTTTTAATTTTTAATTCAGAATGCTAAGACAACTTGATTTTTCTATTTTTATAAATTTTAAAAAAAATAAAAAAAAGTTTTATTTTACTAAGGATAGACCTTCTGTTGTTTTTATTCTTAGTATGTTTTCTTTGTATGTGTCGTATTGGTTTTGTGCTTCTCTAAATATTGGTCTTGTCCAGTTTTGACTAGAGTTATATTCTTTTATTTCTCCGTGTTTGTCCATTATTCGTACTAAGTCTAGTTTGTGGTCGTTCTTTTTGTTGTCTACGTATTGTATTACTGATCCGTCTTCTCTTTTTACTGTTAGTACATTCCCGTATACTTGGCTTGTTTTTGGCATTCCTAAGTACTTGGTTCTTGATTTTATGAACCCCGGTGTTCTTATTGCTTTTTTGAACATTACTTCTTCTTTTACTATTTCTCTGTTGAAGTCGTAACTAGATGTTTTAGTACAGCTAGGTGTGCTTATTGCTAGCATACTACCCGCGATTATTGATAATAGTGTTTTTTTGGCTGACATTTTTGTTTACCTCTGTTTTTATGAAAGTTAATCACATATATAAATCTTTCGTTTTTTAATTACTTTATAGTGGTAACTCAATCGTTTTGTTGGTTTTCAGTCCAGAACTAAATGAATTAATTGACCCAGAATGATAACTAAAAAAAACAAGAACGCGTATTCATATTTTAAATCAATAAACAAAGACATCATTAAAAAACTTAGAATGGCTGAAATTACAGATGTTAAAAACATTCCTTTAAAGCTATGAAGAACCCCTCTATGCCTAAACTTTTTTCCTTTAAAAAAACTAAGCATTAATCCTGTTAGCCAAGAAACTAACGCGAACGGTAAAAAAAATTTGAATATCCATGAATTAGTTTTGTCTGCGTCAGGTAATAAAAGCCCCGCGAAGAACAAGTACAAAGAAATTATTGTTACCGCGACGTTTTGTTCAATTATTGAATACAGTTTTAATCCTAAGAATAAATCAAATAACATTATTGCGAATAATACTATTATTCCTGATATTAAGTGGTTTTTTCCTTTCATTTTTAAGTAACATAAAAGTTATATATGCTTTTTAATTATTAATATAATGGTTTGCCCTTGTCCTTATAAAAGTTGCAGTAATAACAATGATTGTGATGCTTGTAAATCTTATCATCACGGCTTAGGTCAAAAGACTTATTGCGAGAAACAAAAATAAGCTTAAAAAAAGCCTCTGGGGGGAGTTGCACCCCCGACCTCGAGATTACATTGCGACTCGGTTTTTTTCCGATTATCGATACAAGTCTCGCGCAATAGCTACTATGCTACAGAGGCATGTATTTTTGAGAAACCTTGATGTTTTAAAAAAGTTTCTACTCAGCAAGTTCGTTGTTAGTTTCATTATTTTCTAGAAATAATATTATGTCTGTAGGGTCTTCTATTTGTTTTTTTAAAGTAAAACTTTTTGTTATTTTTTTTATTAGTTCTTCTGTGTTTCTTGCTTTTTTTAGCATCGTTATTATTATGGTTGCTTCCTTTTTTGCTGTTTTTTTTATTTCTTGTAAAACTTTGTTTAAGTCGTGAAAGTGATGTATTACTGTTACGCAGAGTATTAAGTCGTATTGGTTTTCTTTTGTATATTTTTCTAGGTTTTCTGCGTAGTCATTTATTGTTTCGAATTTTCTTTTTTTTAGTCCTTCTTGTAACATTTTTTTAGATGGTTCTAGACAAGTTACGTTGTTGAAGAATTCTGTTGATATACCTGTTCCTGCGCCTATGTCTAAGACGTTGTGAAATTCTTGAGTTAGATTATTTTTTATTGTTGTGAGTTTTCTTCTTTGTTCTTCTCCGTGTAATTCTTCGTATCCTTTGGAGGTTTCTTCGTAGTATTCATAATCTTTTTTTTTGTTCATTTTCTTATGAGAATTAAAAAAAATAAAAAAAATAAAAAAAATTATAGGTCGTTCAGTGTTAGTAGTGCTACTGAGCTGTTTATTTTAGCTTTTGCTTCCATTCCTACTAAGAATTTTACGCTTGCTCTTTCTGAAGCTGATACTAAGTCTTTATCTATTGCTCCGTCAAATACTATTGCGTAGATTCCTGTTGCTAAGCTTTTTATGGTGCTTTGTAGTTCTGTTACTGGCACTTTTCCTAGTATGTTCAATTTATCATTCAGGATGTAAGCCCCTCTTGTTCCTATCAAGTCTTCTAGCATTTCTGAGAATTTTTTAGATTCTGCAGGTGTTGGCTTTGATGGTTTTTGAACTTCTTGTGGTTTTTGGTAGCTCGGTTGTGGTCTTGTTTGTGTTGTTGGTTGTGATCTTCTATCTCTATTATCTCTTTGGTCTCTGTTGTTTAATATTTCTTTTTGTTGATAGCTCTTTTTTACACTTGCCACATCTGTATTGAATGCTCCTGAAGATATGTCTAGTCTTGCTTGTTCGGCAGTTATTCTAGATCTTAAGGCTTTGTGTATTTCTTTTTTTGCTAGTTCTTCCACTTCTTTTCCATCAGGTGCTCTGCAAACATAATCTAGTTCTGCAGAAGATAATAGTTCTTGTACTATTAGCATTCCACCTCTATCTCCGTCTACGAATACAGTCATTGTTTTTTCTTTACTAAGATCAATTATTGTTTGTGGTACACTGGTTCCATTTAGTGCTATAGCGTTTTTGAATCCGTGTTTTAGTAGTGTTAGAACGTCTGCTCTTCCTTCTACTAATATTACTTCGTCGCTTTCTGCTATTCCTGGTCCTGCTGATAGTTTTTCTCTTCCGAATTCCACTATTTCCATTACTCTAACGGATTGTGATACTTCTTCTGATAATTCTTGAGAGTCAGGCATGGAGTTGTACATTAAATCTCTTAGTAATTCTTTTGCTCTGTTTATTACTGCTTCTCTTTTGCTTATTCTTATATCTTCTATGTTGCTAACTTGTATTTTTGCGTTGCAAGGTCCTATTCTTTGTATTATTTCTACTGCTGCAGCCACTATGCTTGTTTCTGCTTTATCTAGACTACTTGGTATTACTATTTCTCCGTTTGTTTTTCCTGATTTTGTATCTACGTTTACTTCTATTCTTCCTATTCTTCCTGATTTTTGTAGTTCTCTTAATTCTAGGTCCGCACCTAGTAATCCTTCTGTTTGTCCGAATATTGCTCCTATGACATCAGGTCTGTCTACCACGCCGTCTATGTTTATTTTTGCATGAATAATGTATTTTGCAGCAACTTGTGCTATTTTTGCCATTTCTATTCCTCCTTGGTTTCTGTTTTTTCTTTTCTATGTTAGTCAATAAAAATTTTTTTAGAACAAGAATTAAATTGTTAAGTTCTTAAAAGTCTTTTTTTGTTTGGTCTGTTTTTACACAGGTCAAGGACTTTTAAGGCTTTTTTTCACCTCTAAAAACCTAAATTAATGATGTGATAATAAATGAATATCTTGTTCTTAATTATTTATGACTATTATGTAGCCCGAGACACTAACTCCCAAGCTCATTGCTCGGTCATTAACTTTCGTTAATGCCCTCTTTTGGAGGGTTTCGCCTTGTGCTCCATTGAGTACTCTCGTGTCGGGCTTATGTAATGGAAGTTATTTGAATTATATAAATATTACCAATTGCGTTGTTTTTACGAATTTTGAGTAGTTATTCTTTTTTTTAGGTTTAATGTTGTGTTTTAATATTATTGTAAAGAATGACTGGAGAAGGTTTTTTAAGAAAAGGGTTAAGTGTTCTTAAAAAGAGGGTGAGGTGTTTTAGTGTGTTTCTTCTCCAGTCTTTAGTGTTTTTCAACAAGCTCGAAAGCAATTGTTGTTTTCACTAAACAATAGTAATTCTTTGATATTTATAAAGTTTTCGTTACTGTTTAGTAAGAATTATCTTATTTTTTAAATTTTAAATCTACAACTGTTAAAAAAAGATTAATAAAGCTTTTTTTTAATTTTTAAAGTCAAAAAAAACTTTAAATTGAAAATAATTAAAAATAAATAAAACAATAAAATCAAATAACTTATTTAAAACTTTATTTAACTTAACAAATATCATTAATCTTTATTTTTTTAGTTAAAATAACGACCAAAATAAGTTTGAACTTATTTAAACAGTTTTTGAAGATTTTATTAAAATAAAAAATTAGAAGAAAAATATATACTGAAATACATTATTGTATATTAAAATAGTTTTTAGCAAAAAATTTATAAATAAATTGAATTATTCAAAAATTCCTTTTTTCAACCCCAAAAAAATAGGTGAGTAAGTTTTGATTTTAAATATACAATCACAAGGTAAAGCTATAACTAACATTAAGATAAAAGATAGTGTTAAATCTAAGATTAAAGAAGAAAAAATTAAAGATTCAAACGAATCATTAAGAGAAAGAACTGATAGAACTCTTATTAATGCTAGAAAAGAAGGTGTTTATACAGCTACTAAGAATGGTTTGGTTGCTAATTATATCGCGCCTTTGGCAATTCATTTAGGTTTTAGTTCTTTCGTAATTATTCTTTTAACTGCTTTACCTCAATTAATAGGTGCTTTTTCTCAATTATTTGTTGAGCGTTTAGCTCACTTCTTTAAGAATAGACATAAACTAATGATTATATGTGGTTACTTTGAAGCTTATGTATGGATTTTAGTTACGTTGATTGCTGCTTTTTCTATTAATTATCCTTTTTTATTAATCTTGTTAGTTGTGCTTGATGCTGTTTTTGTTAATATTCAAAACCCTATTTGGAACGCTATTCTAGGCGATGTTATTCCCAGCAATAGAATCGCTACTTATTTCGGTAAACGAAACGTGTTTGTTGGTTTAGCAGGTTTGTTTAGTACAGTTCTTGCAGGTTTAGTTCTTAGTAAAATAGCTAGCATTAATGTCGCTCTTGGTTTTTCCATATTGTTTTTTCTTGGTTTTTTATCCGCTAGGCTAGCTGTTAATAGTCAGGAAAGAATTTTTGATCCTTCACCGAAGTCTATGTATTCTAAAGATTATTCTTTTTATCAGTTTCTTAAAAACGTGAAGAAAAATAATTTTGGTAATTTCGCAACTTTTTTTTCTTTGTATAAATTAGCAGTGGCTGTTTCTACTCCTTTTTTTGCTATTTATATGCTTAGAGAATTGAATTTTTCTTATTTGATTTTCACAATAATTATTGGTGGTGCAGTTCTTAGTTCTATGATTTCTAATAGATTTTGGACTAATTTTACTTTAAGTCAAGGTTCTAGAAAAGTTTTGTTTATTTCTTCTTTTATTATTCCCTTTATTCCTTTGTTTTGGTTAATTAGTGTTGATTGGAAAGTTTTATTGTTAATAGAATTAGTTTCAGGAGTGGCTTGGGCTGGTTTTAATATCGCGTCTTCTACTTTTGTTTTTGAAGCAGTTAATCCTAAGCAAAAAATTAAGTTTCTCGCTTATAACAATGTTCTTGCAGGTATCGGCGCATTTATAGGAACTATGATTGGTATGTTTATTACTTTTTTTGATTTAAAGTTTCTTGGTTCTGTTTTTTTTATGATTTTTCTTGTTTCAAGTATTTTAAGATTATTAGTTGCTTTGTTTTTTGTTAACAAGATTCAAGAAGAAAAAGTTGTTTCTATTGGTTTAAAGGAACATTATAAAAGATTTATCACTATTAGACCTAAGGAAGGCGTCGTATTCGAAATTATTGGTGATGTTAATAAGAATATCGTTAAGAAAACTATTGTTAAGCCTGTTGTTAAAGAAAAAATAAAGAATGTTCCTGGTAAAGGTCCTTTTAAAATTAAGCCTAAATACTAAAAAGATTTATATGTTTTTAATATTTCTTTGTTTTTTATGCGTTTACGTTTTAAGAAGAGTGAATTAGTTGATTTGATTAAAGCTTGGTTTGCTATTAGTTTGGCTTTTGGTATTTTGTCCACGAGTTTATTAAGGCCTTTAGGTTTATTTAATGGTTTTCTTGTTGCTTTTAGTATTTCTTTAGTCACAGCTGGTTTTGGTTTTGTAGTTCATGAACTTTCTCATAAATTTGTTGCGCAAAAATTTTATTGTTCTGCTGAATTTAAATCTAATGATTTAATGCTTGTTTTTGCTGTTCTTATGAGTTTTGCCGGTTTTATTTTTGCTGCTCCTGGCGCAGTTATTATTAATGGTTCTGTTAATAAGAAGCAGAATGGTTTGATTTCTGTTAGCGGTCCTTTTTCTAATTTTGTTTTGGCTTTATTATTTTTGCCTGGTTTCTTTTTGTTTAGTGGTTTGTTAAGATTTTTTTTCTTTCAAGGATTTTTTATTAATTCTTGGCTTGGTTTATTTAATATGATTCCTTTCATTCCTTTTGATGGCGTGCACGTTTTTAAGTGGAATAAACTAGTTTATTTTTTATTAGCAGGTTTTCTTTTAGTTTTAGTTTTTGTTGGCTTTAGTTTATAAAAAAAAGAGTTAAAAAAATTATTTTATGAATTTGAGTTTTTGTTTTATTTCTTCAAATATTTGTTCTGGAGGTTTTTCTCCATTTATTTCTACGATGAATGTTTTTTGTTCTAGAACTGAAACTACAGGCTTAGTTTCTTTGTTGTATATTTCTAATCTTTTCTTTATTGCATCTGGTTTATCATCGTCTCTTTTTATTATTTGTCCACCTTGTGATTCGCATTCTTCTTTGTCTTGGTCTGTTATTTGATCTTCGACATATATTTTATTATTAGCTGTGCATATTAGTCTTTTTGATAACCTTTTAATTGATTCTTCTTCGCTTATATTTATTACTATTACTGCTTTTATTTCTGCGTGTTCTAATAAGAATTTTGCTTGTTCTATGTTTCTTGGATATCCATCCAGTATTATGTTTTTGTTTTTATCTAGTACTTCTTTTATTATTTCGTTGTTTATTTGTAGAGGTATTAGTTTTCCTTGTTTCATGTATTCGTGTAGCATTTTTCCTTTTTCGGATCCTGATGCTACTTCTTTTCTTAGTAAGTCGCCGATTGATACGTGTTCTAGTCCATATTCTTTTGCTATTAGTTTTGCTTGTGTTCCTTTTCCTGAGCCTTGTGGCCCCATTATTATGTAAGTCATCCGAAGTACCCCCTTTCTGGTTTTATTTCTGCGTTTTTCAACCATGATTCTTTTAGTGTTTTAACTACAGGAATTAATTCTTTTTTTATTGTTTGCCACTCCACGAATAAATTTTTTATTAATTGTGTTGCTTTTTCTTCTTCGTAATCTAAGTGAAGTTCTATGTTTGTTCTGTTTAAAAACATTAATTTATTGTATGTTTTATTTACTTCTATTCTTAGATTTTTATCAACTATGTTTGATTCTTTTAATGTATAAAATCTCGAGTCTGGTTGAATTATGTCTTCTAACATATTTATATAGAAATCTATTGTATTACTCATTTTTTTTAGTATTTCTCTTATTATATCATCTTCTTTTGATATTGAATATATTTCAAAATCTTTATTTAGTTCTTCGTAGCTTGGTAAATCGTGTTTTTTTCTGATTTCTTCGTATTGTTTTTTCATGTTTTATTCGAAAAAAGTTTTCATTTAATAATTTACTGTTTTATTATTCTTTATGCTTTGTTTTATAAAGCAAATAAAAAAGTATATAAACTCTTTTTTGTTACTACTAATTATGAAAAACAAAAATAATTTTTTTTGGGGTATTTCATCATCTGTTTTCTTTGTTATAGGAACTATGTTGATGATGTTTTCGAATTTTTTAATATCAGGAGCTATTTTGCTCGTTATTGGCTTATTCACGGCTTTACGCGTTTTAAATAATAAGCGAAGATTTTATTTTGCTGATAATTTCTTGGTTATTTCTGTTCTTCTTGGATTGGTCATTCTTGTTTATATTTTTATGATTGATTATTCTAGTAATTTAGTCATAATTAGTTCTTCTTTTTATGCTTTAAATTTCCTTATTCAAATCAATAATGTTGAAAAGAAAAAAAGAGTTGTTAAGAAATTTAGTGATAACCAAAAGTTAGTTAGAGAAAAAATTTCTGAGTTGAAAAAAAGCGTGAAAGAGTTAAAAGATTATTTTTACACTGAATCCGGTAAATCTTTTCATTTAGGTGGTTGTATTGCTTTGTCTAGGACTAAGCAAGAAAATTTGAAGAAGAGCAATTCTCGACAAGATTTGATTAATAAAGGTTACAAGTCTTGTAAAGCTTGTAATTCTTAGAATTCTCTTAAGGATTTTTGATTTTTGTTATATTTTTCTAGTTTTTTTGGAGGGTTTATTTTTTTGAATTTGTATTTCCAACTTATTAGCATTTCTTCTGCGTTTTTTGCTATGTCTGGCGCGGCGAGTATTCCTTTTATTTTATTTTTATTTATTCCTTTTAGTTCGCTCATTTTTTCAACGTATCTTCTTAGTTGTTCTACTGCTGATAGTCCCGCCGTGTATCTTTTGCATTCTATTATTACTAAGTTTCCTGCGCCGTCATGTCCAAAGACGTCTATAAATCCAAATTTGTTGTGTTCTTCTCTGCTTAAAGGAAGGAAGTCTTTACTTATTAGTTCAGGATTGTTTTTTATCATGTCAGACATATCTTTTTCGCTTCCTGCAAGAGTGATTTTTTGTCCATCTTCTAGTTTTTGTGCTTGAAATCCGTATATTTTTGTTATTGTTATTTGTAATTCGTCTTTGTATTTTTGGTTTTTTGATATTAAAATTAAGGAATGGTTAGTTTCTTGTATTTCTATTGATGATTCTGCTTTCATATAATTAACTGGTGCGCTTCCTTCTGGTTGATGAACTATTAGTGAGTTATCTGATTTTATTATTATTAATCTATCTCCTTCTTCGAGTTCTGCTTCTGCTCTTCCTGAATATAGTATTCTGCATTTGCAAAAGAAAGATATTGTTTTATTAGAGTTTAAGCTTTCGTTGAATATTACTCTGAATTCTGATAAGTTCATAATCATTAGAATGTGTCTTTGTTTTTATTTTTTGCTAAAAAAAATAAAAAAATAAAAAATTAATATAGTGTTCTTGTGTTTTTTCCATCACTTACTGTGTGAACAGGTGCGCTAGATATTATGTTTTGATTTATTAAGCTGTTAACATCTATTGGCGATTTTAGTACTAATTTGTAGCTTCCGTTCATTTGCGTAATATCTAATCTTTCTTCTTCTAAGTAAACTTTTTTCTTTTCTGATTTTATTTTTGGATCTGTGTTAAAATTTGTTTCAATTTCAAAGAAGTCATCTATCGTTCCTGGTTCGTCTCTGTATATCAGTTTAGAGTGTTCTTTTATCAAATCGTTTACGTTTTTCTTTAAGAAATCTATTCCTTTAGGTGTTAATTCCAATATTATAGGATATTCCCCTGTTGGCATTTCTTTTAGTAATTCTGTTGATGGACTTCTGCACATTGTTCTTAGAACGTCTCCTACGACGTAAGCGTTTAGTCCTGAAGGGTCTTCTCCAACCATTATTTTTTTTATTCCTTTTCCTTTTAGTCCTAGCACTCTGTATTTTTCTACTAGGTTTTCTCTGCAATTGCCGTATGTTATAACCATTTTTTGTAACCACCTATTTTGTTTGTTTTTTTTAAAACTTTTTTTAAATTACACGTTAATAAAGTTTTTGATTCGTTGAGTCTAAGAATTATATAAATGTTTCTATTTGTAACTACTATTAAGTGAATTTATGATTAGAATGTTATTGATAACTTAGTATCTTCTTTGAAATTCATTTGTTTGATTTTTCCAACAATTTTTATATCTTCAACCACTAACATTATTAATTCTTTTTGTTCTTTGGTGCTTAATATAGTTATTTGTTCTATTTCTGCTTTCAAAGACAATTTATTTAATGATTTGTGTCTTCTTATTTCTCCTATTATTGTTATTGCTAAATCCCCTATTTTTTCTGCTTCTTCATTTATTAATTCTTTATTAATTTCGGGCCAATTTGATATGTGAATGCTTTCTGTTTTTTCTTGTTCTTTGAAATAATTTTGATATATCTCTTCAGTTATAAAAGGCATTATAGGTGCGAATAATTTTATTTGTTGTAATAATGCATAATAAAGAGTTGCTTGCGCAGTTGTTTTTGATTCTAAGTCTGAATCATTTTGATAAGTTCTGTGTTTTACGAATTCTAAGTAATTATCGCAGAATGATTGCCAGAAAAACACATCTGTTTCGTGTTTTGATTTTGAGTATTCATATTTGTCAAATGCTTCTGTTGATGTTTTTATGGTTTTCATCAGTTTTGATAACAACCATTTATCCATTATTTTTAATTTGAACTCACTTATTGGTTTTTTATAGTCTTTGAAGTTTTCTAAATTCATAAATACGAATTTTGATGCGTTCCATAGCTTAGTAACTGTTTTTTTTCCTGTTACTACGTCTTTTTCTTGATATGGTAAATCTTCACCTAATTTTACTGTTGCTGCCCAATATCTTAAAGAATCAGCGCCATACTTAGCGATTATGTCTTGAGCAACTATGAAGTTTCCTTTACTTTTGCTCATTTTTTGACCATTAGGGTCTTGGCCGTGTCCACTCATCATTATGTCTTTCCAAGGCACATCATTATGATGATAATATGCTTTTACTAACGTGTAGAACGCCCAAGTTCTTATTATGTCATGTGCTTGTGGTCTTAGACTCATTGGTAAAAAATTTTTTCTTTCTTCTTTTGTCCCCCACCCACTGTTTATTTCTGGAGTTACTGAGGACGTCATCCACGTATCCATAACATCCATTTCAGGTATTATATCTTCTTCTGTGTGTCCTTCAGGTAATTTTTTTGGTTTGCTAGTTGTTGGATCTATAGGTAGTTGATCTTCTTCCGCCAATATTATTTCTCCTGTTTTTTTTGAGTACCACACAGGGAATGGAACTCCGAAATATCTTTGTCTTGATATGCACCAGTCCCAGCCTAGGTTTTCTACCCAGTGTTCATATCTTACACGCATGTGTTGAGGGTGCCAGTTAACTTTTTTTCCTTGTTGTATTAGTTCTTGTTTTGCATCTAGAACTCTTATGTACCATTGCGAGGTTTTTATGTATTCTATTTCTGTTCCGCTTCGTTCTGATACATTAACTGAGTGAATTATTTCTTTTTGTTTTATTAGTAAGTTTTCTTTTTTTAGATCTTCTATGATTTGTTTTCTTGCGTCTTTAATTTTTAGTCCTTGATATTTTTTTGCTTGTTCGTTCATTTTTCCATCTTTAGTTATTACTATTTTTAATGGCAAATTATGTTTTTGCCACCATTCTATGTCTGTTTTGTCTCCGAACGTGCAACACATTACTAGTCCTGACCCTTTTTCTGGATCTGCTTTTTCATCTGGCAGTATTGGAACTTCAAAATCAAATAAAGGCACTTTTGCGAATTTTCCTTTTAATTCCTTGTATCTTTCATCCGATGGATTGTAAAATATTGCTACGCAAGCAGGTAATAATTCTGGTCTTGTTGTTGCTATTATTATGTCTTTTCCATATACTTTGAATATTATGTCATTGAAATGAGAAGTCATTTCCACGTCTTCAAGGTCTGCTTGTGCTAATGTTGTTTGCATCGATGTATCCCACATTACAGGAGCATCTTTTCTGTATAGTTTGTTTTTTTTGTACAAGTCTAGAAATGATTTTTGCGATACTTTTCTTGCTTTTTCTCCTATTGTTTGATATAGTAATGTCCAATCTATTGAGAATCCTAATGAGTTAAATAAATCATTATATGTTTTTCCACATAGTTTAGTTTCTTCTAAACACAGTTTTACGAAGTCAGTTCTTGTTGTTTTTGACTTGTTTATTTTGTGTTTTTTTTCTACGAATCGTTCAGTAGGTAATCCGTTGTCATCGAAACCCATTGGAAAAAATACATTGAATCCTTTCATTCTTTTGTATCTTGCTACGAATTCGAATTGAGAATAATGCATGGCGTGTCCTACGTGTAAGTGATCAGCACTAGCGTATGGTGGCGGAGTATCTATTGAGAATGTTTGTTTTGCTTGATTTTCTTCGTATTTATATAATTTTTTTTCTTGCCAATAAGTCATCCATTTATTTTCTGATTCTGCGAAGTCATAATTTTGTGGTTTTTCCAATTTTTTGTTCCCCAACTTTTTTATAAAAGAGCCGAGGGAGATAAGGAAAATCAAAGATTTCCAAACCTCCCACGCTTAAGCGGAGGGAGGGATTTGAACCCCCGAATAACCGCTGTCTGTTTTTTTTTCATTGCTTGTTAGCTCTTCACAGCAGTTGTTTTCCTGCTTCTGCAGGCGGTCGCCTTAGGCCGCTTGGCTACCTCCGCTTAGTTCATTCGGGGTTAGTATTTCTTTATATAATTTTGTTTTTAAACATAGTTTTTTTGTGTTATTAATTTTGTATTTAATTCTTTTTTTGTTGGTATTTCTGTGAATGGTTTTATTCCGTAGTGTTTGAATGTTATTTTTTCGTAGCTTCTCAGAATGTCTATGAAGCTCCCCATAGGTACTACGTATGAGAATATTTCTTTTGGTATCCAATCATATAATGATGCGTAGTCTTTTGTTCTTTTTAAGTACATTGTTACGAAAGGCAATTTTATTATTCCTTTTATTAGTGCTATTGCTAGCCCCGTTGTCTTTATTGTTTCTGAATCCGATATTTTTGCTATTTCTGATATTGGTCCTAAGAACATATCTATGTTATCTACAGTTCTTGAGTATTTTAATAATAATATATCATAATTAGTTATTTTTCTTATTTGGTTTGTTGGTTCTTTTTTTATTTCTTGTTGTTTTATTTTTTGTTCTAAATTCATTGATTTAATTAAATTATTTATTTATAAATAGTCTTTCAGTATTTTTTCGAAATTCTTTCGAATATTTACTTGTATTAAACCACATAATACATATTAATATTGAACTCAGAATGTTTATTCTAACGGGATGTCTGTCCATGGTTTCCATTCATTACTTGGTGAGTATGCTCCCGCTATGAAGAAGCCTGGTGCGTTGTATCCGAAGTGCGCATTTCTTGTTTGTGTAAATCTTTGTTTTGCTCCTAATCCGTATGTTGGTGCGTTAGTAAATGCTAAAGTATCTAAGTACGCTGAATTAGCGTTAAAGCTTCCTACTTCTAGTATTATGTCTTTCATTCCTCGCTCTTCCATTTTTTTTAGGAATTCTTTCATAGGTATATTTCCTTGTCCTGGTGTTAAGTGTTCATCGTCATAACCAAAGTTATCACTTAAATGTATGTGTCCTACTATTCCGTCTTTTACGAGTTTTTCTGATTGGTCAATCATCCATTTGTTAAATTCTTCTTGCGAGCCTTGAAATTTATCTCTTAAAGTGTTTAAGTGACCTACGTCTAGTGTTGCTTTTATGTGTGTTTTTGCTAATTCTTCAGCTTCTTTTTTTGAATATTTTTTATCCATTAATTTTTGTGCCATTGCTTTTCTTGATTCTTCAACTATTCTTCTCATCTCGTCAGGATGACTCCCATAGAATCCTGAATCCCAGTTTTCTGGAGCTACAAATAAAGGTTCTGATAATTCATATTTGTCTTTGTTTTTATTGTAGACTTCCATAGCTCTTATTCCTGCTGACGATATTGTATCTGCTGTTTTAGTCAGGCCGTATTCTTTTGCTGATTGAATATTATTTATTAGTTCTTGTGCTTGTCTTGCTTGAACATCTGCTGAAGCTGATGATTCGTGAATATGTCTCATTCTATCTTCGTTATCTTTTATTCTTCTTTCATAGTATGATTCGGCTGATTCATCAGATCTCATACCAAAATATCCTTGTTTATGCTTTTCTACGAAATGACTTTCTATTTTCCATTGATCTTCTTCTGGTACTTGTTGTTTTAATTTTTTATATAATTCATATTCTTCTAGTAATTGGTCTCTTTCATACTTCGCGCTTTCATATCCTTGTGCGTGAAATAATGATGCTCCTTTTGCTTGTAATACTTTATTTTCTGTATCTACTATCGCGAACATTTCTTCTGGTGATCTTCTTGGTTGATCAGGATTTTCCGCGTTCCACCTATTTGTTTCTTCTACTAATTTGTTCCATGTTACTGGTTCTACTTCGAAATTTGTTTTTTCTTTGTTAAATTTTGGAACTCTATTAAACAATAATTCTGGTGATGCGTCTTTCGGTATTAAATTACCTCTTACATCTACCCAATCATCTTTTTTCAAAACATTTCCAAAAGCATCTTTTTGTCCTACGCGTCCCGTGCTTCCTGCTGTTTCATATACCGGTCTAAATACTTCTCTATTTTTACTTATTACTGATACTGGTTCCCCTGTTCTTTTATCTACTGCGAATAGTACTGCTTCTTCATTTTCTTCTGTGTAACTTTTGAATTTTGCTCCTGCCGAATCATTTATTTCAGTCATAGGTCTTTGCCATTCATGCATGTGAAATACTATCGCTCCTCCACGAGTTGCTTCTCCTGCGAATTGTATTGCTTTGTTTATTTCTTTTAATGCATGAGCTCTTGACGCGTTATCAAATCCTTTGTTTGTAAATCCTGCTAAACTATTTGTGTGTACTGCTGCATGCGTACTTGTTTTTATATCATTTATTTTTAATAATTCTCGCACGTCTCTTCTTTCATCTGAACCTATGGATTCTGGTGTTGGGTTTTGAGCACTTCCTTTTCCTTGCCCCATAAATCCGAACTCTATACGTCCTATTCCTTGTTTTATTTGTGCTTTGAATGATTCTAAAGTATTTTGCATAGGATTCGTTGTTAGTCCTATGTCTTTTGGCGTAAAATTTAGTGCTTCATCAGGCGTTATGGGATTACCTTCTTCATCTAATTGTGTTGGTTGATTTGATGTGAAGAACTCAGTGTTATCTATGTGATCCATAGCTGAGTAGTATCCTTTATTTGAAAATTGCATAAATATACTTAAAAGAAAGTAGTATTTAAATGTTTATTTTTTAAAAAAAATAAAAAAATGGTTAGTATCTTGGTATTGTTCCTGTTCTTGTAGCAGTCAGTGTTATGTTCTTTGTGCTTTCTAGTGTTTCTAAATTATTTATTCTTAACAAGTTAGGACTTTTTGTGTATAACTCATTTTCTATGTATAATGATCTTTCAACTCCTTGTCCATAGTTGTATTGTGTTCCTTGTTCATGAATTATTAATCCTCTTGGTGTTATTTCTTGTTTGTTTATTTTGAATACTAATGCTCCCGCATAATTATTTTCAGGATTTCTCCAATCATAGTTTTGTGTTGGTATTACTAGTAAATCTTTTTCTTTTGAGAATAAGAACGCTTTGTGTTCCCATTCTGCTCCTGAACTAGATGTTGTGTCTTCACTCACATATGTTACTATTTCTGTTGGATTTGATATGTCGCTTACGTCAAACAAGCTTATTTTTAGTCCTTGTATTCTTCCTGTTTCTGTTCCTTCTCTTCCTAGTCCTATGATTGTGTTTTCATCGTATGGATGTAAGTATCTTGAATACCCTGTTATTTTTAGTTCTCCTAAGTCCTTTGGATTTTCAGGGTCTTCTAAGTCTATTACGAAGAAAGGATCTATTTGTTCAAAGGTTACCAAATATAATCTGTTTCCTGCGTATCTCGCGCTGAATATGCTTTCTGTTGGTGCTAGTCCTTCTAGTTTTCCTATTATTTCCATTTTTTCATTTAATGTGTAAACATTGTTTGTTGAAGGAGATCTTTTTTGCCAATTAAATAAATCATATTCATCAGTTACTGTCATTCCTTGTCTTAGCGTGGTTGTCACTCTTAGTATTCCTTTGTGTTCGTCTAAAGCAAATTGTCCGTATACGTTTCCTGGAACTTTGTTTCCTGCTTCAAAATTTAATTTTCCTTTATCCACGCTTATTTTGTGTATAACTGTGTATTCTAAATATTTTAGTTTTTTTAGTTCTTCTTTTACTTCCAGTTCTATTTGTTCTTGTAATTCATCTCGTTCTTTTATATCTAAGAATTCTACGTATCTTTGTATTACTTCCATTATTTTTGATTGTTTTTCGTATTTGTTCATTAAATCATTATCTACTTCTTTTATTCTTTGTATGTAATCTTTGTCTTGTTTTGATAATTTAGGAATTATTTTGTTCATCATTATTTCTTGTTGTAGTTCATATTGGTTTATGTTTTCTTGGTACGTTAAGTATATATTTTCATAAGACATATACATATGATTATTTCCTTCTAGAGTCATTATTTTTGAATCTATTTTTTCTTGGTTTTTCATATTTATTGAGTGTATGCTTACAAATGCTGCTGAACTATAATCTGTGTTGTAAAAATAGATATCAGTTATAGGTGTTGTTCTTGTTACACCGTCTGTTATTATTATAGGCATAGGACTTGGTCTATTGTAAGGGTTAAAATTCGTCGATAAATATATTATTCCTTCAAATAGTCTCGCATTAAAGTACGATCCATCAAATTTGTATTCTTTTATTAGTTCAGGATTTTTTTTATCACTAACATCATACATATTTAGAAATGTTAGTCCTGTGTATGTTGATAATCCTATTTCTTTTAGTTCATCTATGTTTCTTATTGTTCCTGTTACTGCTAATATGTTTTCTTCTATGAATAGTCCTGTTATTTGATTTTTTAGATTTATTGTGCTTATTATTTCTGCCTCTTCTGCAGGGTAAGCTTTGATTATGAATAAGTCTTGGTTTGTTGATGTGTATATGTAGTTTCCGTCGGTTTTTATTATGTCTAATTCATCTACTCCTTGTACTTGAACATTAGTTTCTGAATAATCTAATGATATTGTTTTTGTTGCGAGTGTTGATTCTGGAACTGCGCCATCAGCGACCATGTCAAAAGCCATCATTGTTGAGCCTCTTAACGCACCTCCATAATAGCCGTAATTATTTTTATTTTCGTTTAGAAATTCTTTGAATTCTTGTTCTGATTTAAAATTATTTATTGTTACATCTTTTGATGTTTCATAAATTCGTTGTGTTTCTACGCAACCTATTAATGTAATAGACATTATTGTTAAAATAAGTATTATTGCTTTGTTTTTTATCATTTTTTTTACCTCTTAATATTGTTGTTTAACAACTTCATTATTTTATTAAATTAACTTTTTTATTTTTTAGATAAGTTAATTGTATATATATAGGTTGCTTAGAGTTCTATTTTGTTAGAAGTCTTATTATTTTAAGAATAAGTGCGTTGTTGAGTTTATACATCCGACATTGATTAATTGGTTTCCTTCAAAGAATAAGTGCGTGATTGAAGCGTTTGATATTATGAAGTTTGGTGCTTTGTGTGGTTTTAGGCTTAGTGCACAGCACACTAAGTATCTTATAACGTTTCCGTGTGCTACTATTAGTACTTTTGAGTCTCTGTGTTTTCTGAGTATTTCTTCGAATACTGTTTTTGTTTTTAGTGCTTGTTCTATGTTTTCATTAAATTTTTCTAGTTGTTTTGTTTCTTTTTCTGGTTGTTCTTCGAATACTATTTTGTTGAATTCGTTTAGGTTTTCTTGTTGTTTTATTTCTTGATTTGTTATTATTTGTGCTGTTTCTATTGCTCTAGTCATTTTGCTAGTGTATATTTTTGAGAATGTTAGTCCTTGTAGGAACATAGCTGTTTTTTTGGCTTGTTCTTTTCCTGATTCTGTTAGTCCAAGACCTGGCGTTCTTGGTTGTTCTGGATTAATAGTTTCGCTTGAGGCGTGTCTTATTAATATTATGGAAGTTACCATTTGAAAGCACTCTTTAATAGTAACTTTTGTTTTGAGATATTAAAAAGTTTTCTATAATTCTTATTTTTATTGTTTTTTTGTTGCTATTATGAAGAATCCGTCTTTTATTAGTTGTTTATTATTTTTTAGAATAAGTGTTGTTATATATCCTTTTTTTTCTAGTATTTCTTGTATTTCTGAGGGGTGATAATCTCTGGTTGGCCAGTTATCTGTTTCTAATTTTTTTTGTAGTAACCTTATTGGGTTTTCTAATTTTTTTTGTCTTAGGAGTGTTGATATTATTATGTGTTTTTTTGATACTCTTGTTAGTTCATTTATTATTTTTTCTGGTTCATAAACGCATTGTAAGACTCCTATGCAAGTTATTAAATCAAATTCTTGATCTTTAAATGGTAATTTGTATGCGTTTCCCACAATAAATTTTATGTCAGGGTGTTTTTTTTGTGCTTGTTTTATTACGTTTTCTGCATAATCTATTCCAGTTATTTCATATCCTTTTCTATGAAATTCTGCGCAGTATTCTCCAGGTCCGCATCCTACATCTAGTACTGTTTTTATGTTTTTTAGTTTTTTTACTATTTTGAATGTTATTTTGAATAATTCTTGGAATCCTTCTTCTGTCCAACAAGACATTGTGTGTATAGGTATTTCTTTAGTTGCGTTTTCTTGGTATATTTTTTTCCAGGCTTCATCCATTTAGTTTTGGTTTATTTTTTTATTTAAAAAACTATGTTTATAAGAAAATAAAAAAGAATTAGTTTGTTTATCTGCTAGAATCTGCTTGTCTTTCTAGTTCTAATTTCTTGGATATTGCGACACTGTTTTGTGATGCGTTATATGCATTTATTATTTCGTCTGCTAGTGCGTCTTCCATTGATCTTTTTTTATTGAAGCTTTTTTGTCTTGCTCCTTGCGCCATTAATCTTAGAACCATGTCTATTCGTCTTTGTGGTGCACATTCTACTGCTTTTGGATATCTCGCTCCACCATATTCTATTGTTACTATTTCTTCTCTTGGAGCTGCATTCTCTATTGCTTTTGCCAGTACACCTATTGGATTTTTTTTGGTTTTTTTCTCTATTAATTCTAGTGTGTCTTGAACTAAATCGTATGCTTTATGTGCTTTTCCTGTGTTATGTCCTGAGCTTATAAAGTGTTTTTTAGATTTGTGACCTGTTATCATTATTTTGTTAATTAGTCTTTCTACTATGAATACTTTGGATTTGTGGAATTTGTTTCCTGCGTATCTCGCCCCTGTTTTTGGCACTATAACTGGTTTTAGTGTTAAGTATGGCGCTATTCCGGGGTCAGTTACAGTTATTCCTTCTACATCCCATTTGTTGAATGCTAGTACTTTTGTCATAGTGTCTAAGAAATAATGGTTAGTTTATAAACGTTATGCTTTTATAACTATCATTTTTTGTTGTTTTTTGTTAATATTTTTTAGTTTTTTAGTAAATAATATAAATGCGTGTTCATTACGTAGTAGTTAAAATAAGTTTCGAGGTTTGTTTTTATATGTCTGAACTCATAATTCCTAATAAGGCTAGAAGGGAGCAATTAGCTGAATTAGTTTTGAATTCAGTGATTGAGCTTAATATGCCTTCTGATGATTTGCTTATTGAATTATATGATCGTAGGCAATTAAGTGCGAATAAAAAAATTATTGAGACTTACTTTGAAAATGTATTAAGCAAAGTTGGTTCTGTTTCTGATTTAGACATCATTAAAACAATTAATGTTTATGAAAAAACCGAGATTTCTGTTAAGAAAAATGATATTTTAAATAAAGAATTTATGAATCCTATCAGGGATCATCTTAAAGACTGGGTTGTTCCTCCTGATGAATCTTTAAGGGTTTTGTTTGGCGATTATACTTCTTTTGCTAAAACTATTATTGATTTGTTTAATCATGGTAAAACTAGGATACGAACTTGTAATTTGCCTTTTAACATGCACAATATTAGGTGTGCTGCTACTTCTGAGGCTTTGCAATATGATATTCATAATAGTGGTAAGTATCATAATTTTTTGTGGTTGGTTCATGATAGCATAGAAGATTTGTTGCGTTCTGTTAAGGATAAAAAAGGTAATAATTATCAAATTAATGGATTAGATAAATTCTTAGGTGATTATTTTCCTTCTGAGCATCATGAGGATTTGATTTTGTTGAGTAATTTTTCTGATATGATTTTGAAGTATTTGAAGCAAAATAGGCATGTTAAGATTGAGAATGTGAAATCTTTAAATAAGAATTTGCATAAGCTTGAAAGAACTGCTACTAATAGCATTATTAAATATAATCTTCAGGAAATGATTGAAGTTATTCCTAAAGATGAGTATTTTAGTCATAATAATTTTTTTGAAGAAGTTAAGCTTTTTTTGTATGATAAAGTTTTTTTGAAGAATCTTGTTAATCGTGCTTTGGATAGGAATGAACTAGTTCTTGTTGAGGGTAAGGGTGTTTGCGATATGCAAGATAATTGCGATAGTAGGATTGCTCGGGAGTTACCTGATATTAAGAATGCTATTTTGAAGATTGAGAATTGGTATGACCGAGTTATTAATGGATTAGATAATTATGAAGCCAGTATTTACTCTAATCTTACTAGAGATAGAGCTGAGCAATTGCTTCTTCATGCTAATTATAGTGCTAAAGTTCTTGGTGTTGAGTATTTGTCTAAGCCTATGGTGAGTCCTGATTATTTTTTATCTGGTTTCGATAGTATTTCTGAGTTGAGTTCTGTTTTTTATCGTAATCCTTGTTTTAAAAATAATTTTAGAAATCGTGTTTGATTATTCTTTGAAGTGTATTTCCCCTTCGAGATATACTCCTTTTTTGAGTTTGACTGGTCTCCATGTGTCTTTTATTAGTTCTGCGTTTAGCCATTGTGCTAGTTGTTCTGGGTTTCCTATTGTTGCGGATAGTCCTATTATTTGTGCTTTTGGTAGTTCTTTTTTTAGTATTGCTATCACTATTTCTAGTGTTGGTCCTCTGTTAGGGTCATTTAATAAGTGTATTTCGTCTATTATTATTGTTCCTAGTTTTTTTATCCAGGGTGTTTTGTGTCTTAGTAATGAGTCAAATTTTTCGCTTGTTACGATTATTAAATCGTTGTTTCCTAGTGCTGTGTCTTCTGAGTCTAGTTCTCCTGTGCTTAGTCCTGTTTTTATTTCTGTGTATGTTTCTTTAAATGAATAATATTTTTCTGTTGCTAGTGCTCTTAGAGGTACTATATATACTGCTTTTTGTTTTTTATTTAGTATTGTGTTTAAGAATGACATTTCTGCGACGAGTGTTTTTCCTGATGCTGTTGGCGTGCATATTAATTGGTTTTTTTCTTTAAATAATCCTTGTTTTATTGCTTTTGTTTGGCTTGGTCTTAGTTCTTCAAATTTTTTGTTTTCTAGTATTTCGTAGATATTTTTTGGTATTTCTTTTTTTAGTTCTGTGAGTTTCATTCACATTTCCTCTGGTGCTGTTATTCCTAGTAGTGCTAAGCCATCTTTTAATATTATTCTTGTTTTGTTTATTAGGTGTAGTCTTGCGTTTTTTGTTTGTTCTTCTTCTTTTAGTATTGGTGTTTCGTGATAATACGAATTCAAAAGTTGTGCTAGTTCTAGTAAATATGTTGTTATTATTGATGGCTTATTATTTTTTGATGCGTTGTGTATTGTTTCTTCGTATTTTCTTAGTTTGTTTAGTATTTGTTTTTCTAGTTCTAGTTCTAATTTTGAATAATCAAGGGTTTTTTTTGGTTGTTCTTTTCTTAGTATGGAGCAAATTCTTGCGTGTGCGTATTGCACGTATGGTCCTGATTCTCCTTGGAAATTTAATGATTTTTCTGGGTAATAAGTAAAATCTTTTAATGAATCGTATTTTAGTATGAAGAAATTGATTGCTCCTGTTGCGATTATTTTTTTTCTTTTTTGTAATTCTTCTTTTGTTATTTCAAGATATCTTTTTTGTAGTTCTTTTTCTGCTAGTTCTTCTAATTCTTTTTTGAAGTCGTCAGCATCTATTATTGTTCCTTCTCTTGATTTCATTCTTCCGCTTGGTAAATATATCATTCCGTAAGCTATGTGTATGCATTTGTTCCAGAAATCATAATTTAGTTTTTTAAATATTTCAAATAGTGTTTTAAAATGATATATTTGTTCGCTTCCCACTATGTATCTAAATTCTTCTAATTTGTGTTCTGTGAATCTTTTTTTTGCTAAATATATATCTTGTGTTATGTAAATAGTAGTTCCATCTGATCTTAGTAAATATTTTTTGCCTAGCCCTTCTTTTTCTAAGTCTATGTATATCGCGTTTGTTTCGTCTTTTTTGAATATTCCTTGTTTCAGTCCTTCTAGCACTATTTTTTTTCCTTCTTCGTATATGTCGCTTTCATATGTTTGTGAGTCTATTTTTATTCCGTATTCTTCGTATGTTTTTTTTGTTCCTTGTAGCCACCATTCTCTCATTTGTTTCCATAATTTTATTGTTTCTGGATTTTTTTGTTCCCATTTTTGTAGCATTTTTTGTGCTTCTTGTTCTAGTTCTGGTTTTTGTTTTAGTAGTTCTGAGAATTTTACGTAGTATTCTCCTACGAAGTGGTCTGGTTTTTTGTTTTCTTGTTCAGGCGTTTTGTTATTTCCTTGTTTTTGATACGCTAGCATTGATTTGCAGATGTGTGTTCCTTTGTCATTTACTATGTCAAACCACGTGACTTTTTTTCCTGTTTTTTCATATATGTTTTTTAGACTTAGTCCTAGTAGCATGTTTCTTACGTGTCCTAGGTGTAGTGGTTTGTTTGAATTTGGTGATGGTGATTCTATTCCTATGTTTGTTTTTTCTTGTCTTTCTAATATGTAAGGTTCATTTATTTTTTCTAAAGTATTTTTTGCTAGTATTTCTATTTTTATTTTAAAATTCAAGTAAGATCCTTCGTTTTGTGTTGTGAACCATTCTTTGTTTATTTTTGTTAGTTCTTCTGCTATTTTTTGAGGTGGTTTTTTTTGTGTTTTTGATAAGAAAAAGCAAGGTAGTGCGTAATCGCCTTGTTCTTGATTTTTTGGCGTTTCTATTAGTTCTAGTATTTGTGTTTTGTCTATATTTAGTTCTTTTGATATTATTTGAGCTAGTTCTTCTTTGAAGTTCATCATTGTTAGAAAGTATTAATGTATTATAAATGTTTTTTGTTAGTTTTAGAAAAAAATTAGTAAAAATAAAAAAAATGGTTTATAAGTGGTCATCTATTGATTTTTTTAGTGTTACGCTACCTGGTTTTGTAGCTTCGGACATTCTTTCTGTTAATTTTGCGTCTTCAGGGTCAGGTGATCTAGGATTGCTTATTCTGTATTTTATTGGTCCTTCGTATGTTATTGTTCCTTCTTCAGGATTATAAGTTCTCTTCATTTTTGTGGTATCGTCTCCTAAGTGTATTTCGCTTACATGGGTTGATTGATACTTTAAAGGTATGTTAAATTCTACTAATTCGTATCCTTTTGGTCCGTTTATTATTTGTGTTTCTGGTTGTGTGTTGCATTTATTTAGTAGAAAAGGTGTTGACATTATTCCTGCTATTAGTAAGCCTTTCGTTAAATTCTTAAAAAAATTTCCGTGGTTGTTTTTTTGTTCATTTTGATATTGTGATTCATTTGGTCTGTATTGATTCATGTTTTTTCACCTCTTTTTGGTTTTTTATAAGTATAGGGTTCTTACAACGCTTTCCCAGTATTCTTGGTGTGTTTGTTTTGGTTTTTTTGATATTATTACGTCTTGTTTGTATTGTTGTATTTGCTTATTTTCTTGTGTTTTTGGCATATAAGCTATGTGTTTAAAAGGATTCTGAGCGTTTGGATTGTTTTCTTGGTTGTTTGTTCTTAAATATTTGTTTTGGTTCATTTTGTTCACCTTTTTCTTATTATTAGTAAAGTAAAACAACTATATAAATCTTTCTATTTTTTATCACTTTTTAGTAGTTAAAAAGGTTTTTTTGTTTTTTTGTTATAAAAAAGAACCCAAAAAGTATATAAAACAAACAATAATCACAGACTATATGGCGGCCGTGGTGTACCGGCTAGCATTGAGGTCTGTGGAACCTTAGGACCGGGTTCGATTCCCGGCGGCCGCCCTTCTATAAAAGCTAAAATTATTCAATAACTTAGAAATATTTAAAGAAAAAAAAAATTAAAAAAGAATTATTTTTTTTGCCATGCATAACTACGCAATTTAGCACTTTTTCCGAATCCGCAACTAGAACAGACCTTATCTCTTGCATGAAAAGATATCTTTCCACATCTCCTGCAAGCTATGTGTGATTTCTTGCCAGATCTTTTACCCATTGATGCTGTTCCTTTACTCATCTTTTAACCTCATTGCGGCGAAATTATTGTGATTGTGTCTCCTCTTATGAAAACCGTGCCTAATTGTTTTTTTAACTCTCCATCCACTCTTTCCTCTGCGTTATCTAGGACTGTGTTTATGTGAATGTCAAATGCTATTAAGCTACCCACGTATTGTCTTCCGTTCTTTAATTCTACTAATACTCTTTTATTTCTTGCCTTGTTTAATGCGTCTAAAGGCCTTGATGCTTGTTCCATTTTTTACCCTCCAAAAAAAATCAAATTATTTTTTTAAGACTGCGTTTATGATTTTTTCTTGTCCTGGTCTACTAGTTATTACAGCTAATCCTTTTTCTGTTTCTATTATCGTGTTTTTTGTTAATATGTTTCGTCTAACATAGTTTCTGTTCGCCGAATTTTCTTTTACTGCTTTTATTTTTACTATTGCGTGTTTCCCTGTTTTCGGGTCGTAAACATTTGCTAATTCAGCTGATAATAAATGTTCTTTTTTTGAACCACCTTTGGTTTTTTTAGTTTTAACTCTTAAAAAACCTATTGTTGGCAATGCTGCTTTATTACCAGTCATATGCACTCTCTTTGTTCTTGTGCTCGTATTTCTCGCCCCTGAGGGTTTTCTTAATGATCTGTCTTGTACTACTACCATGAATATTGGAAAAAAACTTTGATTTATAAATCTTTGTATGCTCTCGACTATTATTATTTAGAATTAGAGTAATGATAAGTGCCCTGTTATTTTATCTATTTTTTCTTCTGCGTCAGGCCCTATTCCTAGCACCGTTATTGTTCCTGGTTCTAAAAAAGTTCTTCCCGCGTCATTTATTAATCCTACTTTTAAATCATGATTTTTTGCTTGTACTAATAAATCTCTTAATTCTTTGTCAGACAACACTTTTAATACTGATTTTTTCATTCCTTGTTTTTTCCAAGCTTGCACCATTTTTTGGTCAGAGTTCATAACTGCTTCTACACTTCCATGTGCCACTTGTGCAGCTAATTTCCCTTTAGGCATTTTTAGATCCGTTCTTACTATTATTACTTGTTTTAAACTCATATTTTTTAAATAAATTGTTTTAGTATATAAAATTGTTTAAATTATTTTATTCTCTATTAATACTTAAGAAAAAAGAAATATTTAAATACTAATGACTTAATATCTTTTATTAGCGCATTAATAAATACTAATAAGTAAAAATTATTGTTTTAAATACGAGGTGAATATGTAATGGTGTGTAAAAAAAAGAAAAAAGGTCAAGCTGCTTTAGAGTTCTTGATGACTTATGGTTGGGCTTTCTTAGTCATATTAATTGTTATTGGCGCATTCGTTTATTTTGATGTTTTGAATCCTGCGAAACTTATTCCTCCTAGGTGTAGTTTCCCTGCAGGTTTTACTTGTGATGAATTCGCTGTAAAAGATGATGGTGTAGAATTCACTATTGTTAACAGGTTGGGTTACACTATTGATGGGTTCAATGCTGTTCTTATAGATTTAAATAATCCCGATGCTGAAATTAGTTGTACTTCAGATCCCGATACAGGAAATAGAGTTATTGATGGTGGAAGAATAACTTTTACTTGTGATGAAAATTTTGAGTATGTTTCTGGTGAACGATTCCAATCAGACATAATCGTGAAATATACTCGTGCTGGTGGAAATATAGAACAACAATCTCGTGGTAGTTTAGGTGCTGAAGTACAGCAATAATTATTTTTTTTCTTTTTTTTATTTTCTTTTATTTAGTTCGGTGATGTTATGAAGAAAAATAAAGGTCAAATTGCTTTAGAATTCATTATTACTTATGGTTGGGCTTTCTTAGTTATGTTAGTTGTTATAGGTGCTTTTTTTTATTTTAGGATGGGTCCTGAGCAAGTTGTTCCTCCTTCTTGTTTGTTTACTGATGATCTTTTTTGTATGGGTCATAAATTTAATGAATCTGGTTTAATTCTCGAAATGCGAAATAATGCTGGTAGACCTGTTAATATCACTCATATTAGTTGTCAAATTGAACGATACGATAGAAACACGACTGAGTTTGTTCCTAGCATAGTCCTGGCCCCTAGTGATTCTAGTGCTGATATAATCTGTACGCCTGACGGCATTTATAATGAGCCTAGTTTGATTAGGTCTAACGTTGTTATTTATTATAAGTATCACGGTCAAGAATTTCCTAGAACTACTGAGGGAAACGTAATTGGTTATTTTTCTGATTGAAGGTGTTTTTTATGGTTACTAAAGATGATGTTTTTAAGGCTTTGATGAATGTTGTTGATCCAGATATAGGTGTAGACGTTGTTAGTCTTGGTTTAATTTATGATGTTAAAGTATCTGAGGATGAAGTTTTTGTTTTGTTCACTCTTACTTTTCCTGGTTGTCCTTATGCTGATTTTCTTGTTAATGAAGTTAAAGAAACAGTTTCCGAGTTATCAGGTGTTAAAAGCGTAGAGGTTCGTTTAACTTTTGATCCTCCTTGGAATCCTGATAAGATTGATCCTGATATTCGTGCTGCTTTGAATATTTAAAAGAATTTTAGTGCTTTTATTAGCTTTTTTTTTCTTAAGTAATTTCTGAGTTTTTTTTCTATGTCTTTTGTTTTGTATTTTGCTTCTTCCTGTTTGAATTCTTTGGAGTGATGAGTCATTCTCCCAGTCTTTGTTTTTTTGTATCCTAGCTTTTTATGTAATGCTTCATGAAATACAACATAATCAAGTAATTCTTGTTCTCCTTTAAGTACGGTGCTTATCATTATCGTATCAGTTGTGTATTCATAATGGCCTAATTTATTAAATGAATTAGTTCCCCAAACTAAGTTAGGTGTGTTTATTTCTTCATTGAAATAGTCTTTATTTATTTTGTTAAAACTATTTAATAATTCAGGGTCTGATTTATCTATTTTTGAATAATTAGGTAAGTTCTTTATGAATTTATTATATAAATCGAGTTCGAAAGTTTCGTCGTAATCTTGTTTAATTATTCTTATTAGTAAGCTTTGTATTAATCCTATTCTTAGTTCTTCTGAGAATTCTTCCCAGTTTTTACTTATAGAAAAAACTATTTTTTCTGAGTCATACTTAGCATTAGCATTAAATGGTTTAAACTTCGCAGAGTATTTTAATACAAATCTTCTTGTTTCTTTTTTATTAGGAAATAATGATTCGTAAGCTTTTTCAGCTAAATTCATTTAGGATTCCTCTTTTTTTGATTCTAGTAATATGTCTGCAGGATTTTTACATTTATTTATTTGACATTTTTTTATTATGTCCTCTATTAGGTTTCCTGTTGTTTCTGCGTCTCCGAATCCTATGATTAATTCATCTCCTATAAATGTTGTTGGCACTCCACTTTTTCGTTCATTGTATGCTTCAAGCAATAATATTAGCAATTCTTCGTTTTCTTGATTTGAAACTTCATAGCTTTTTATTTCTATGTCGTCATATTTGTTTTCTAAATTTTTTAAGAATTCTTCTTGTATTTCGCAATTAGGACATCCTTTTTCCCAAAAATAATAAATTGTTATTTTTTCTGAATCATCACTTATTATAGGATTGTTACAAGCAAAAAACACTAAGGATATTGTTAATAACGTGAACATAAAGATTTTTTTCATTTTTTTAACCTCTTTTTCTTAGTTATTATTGTTTGTAAATAAAAATTTAACTAAAATACGTTTAGTTTTTTATGTTGTAAGAATCATATTCGTTATTCCACGTATTTATTCTTATTAATTCTTTTGAATGTTTTTTTTCTGTTATTATTCTTATTGTTTGAGTTACTTGTGTTGCTGACACAATCATCGTTATTGTGTTTATAACACCTATTTCATTGCAATTATCAAATGTTTCTCCAGTTCTTATTATTTTTTTGAACTTATCAGGATTATCTACCACTAATATGTTGCCTTTTATTCCTGTTGCTGCTGCGTGTATCCAAGTCTTGTTTTTTTCTTGACAATAATCATTTATTATAAATCTAGAAGCCATGTTATCTGTACAATCCAATATTAAATCATAGTCATCAAGTTCTTTAGTATTACTCTTAGATAAGTATTCTTTTATTATTTTTATTTTTGTGTCTTTATTTATTTCGTTTAGTTCTTTTTTTGCTATTTCTACTTTTGATTTTCCTACATGTTTTTCTTTGTATAATACTTGTCTGTGCAAATTTTCTATTATTATTATGTCTTTATCAAACAATAATAATTCGCCGATTCCTGCTCTTGTTAACAATTCAGAAGTTACTGTTCCCAATGCTCCTAAACCTATTATGGCTATTTTAGCATTTCTTATTCTTTTTTGACCTTCAATACCTATTTCTTCTAGGATTTCTTGTCTTATGTATTTATTCATTTTTTATTATCTATTCCTGATGCCAATATGTTTCCATGATGCCCTTTTGTTTGTTCTAAAGGAAATCTTTGTTCATATTCATCCATCACTTCTTTCAAAGATTTTTCTAAATTCACATCACAAATATAAGCTAGTTTTAGTATTAAATATAACATGTCTGCTAAATCATTTGAAACTTCTTCTTTGTTTTCTTTAATTATTTTTACTTGTGTTTCTACGTCAACCCATTTTATTTTGTTCCAGAATTCTCCTACTTCTTCAGACATATTTAGTAATAAATCTTTTATTTGTCTTGGATGACTCCACTCTCTGTCATCATTAAATTTTTTTATTTGATTTTGCAATTCTAACAGTTCCATGACGCACCACTTATTTATTTTTTACTACGAAGAACGCATGATCCATTTCATAAGGATCTAATTCTTTGTAATCTACTATTAAAAGAGTTTCTTCTAATTTCTTTCTTACTTCCTTAAATATGTCTTTTGGTTTTCTTGTTACATCTATGCTTCTTGGTTTTATTGCTAGTAATCCGAATCCTCCTGGTTTAAGAAATTCTTTGCAATTATCTAAAAATATTCCTACTTGGTCTCTTTGAGCAACGTCTTGATAAACCACGTCTACTTTTGAAACTTTATCTTTATAATTTTGTGGTTGAGACGCATTTTCTAGTAAAGGTATCATGTTTTTTCTTTCTTCACAAACAAAAACTAAGTCTCGAACAACTCTTGGTGCGAAGTCTAAACAAAATATGATTCCTTCCTCCCCAACAATGTCTGATATGAATGAAGGTGTATAACCATGACTTGCTCCTAAGTACAAAATTATTGAGCCTTGTTTTATGCCTGTTTGTGATAATCCCTTTAGCACCGCGGCTCCTAATTTGCTTCTTTCAGGATTTATTTCGCGATATTCTTCCCCTTTTATTTTAATTGTTTTTTCTGCGAAGAATTTTTTTCCTGGAAGAATACTTTTTGTGTACAACAAAGTTTTTTTTCCTTTTCTTTCTCTATATATTCTTAATTTGTTAATTTCTTCCATTTTTCTTTATGTTTTATTAAATTTAGTTTTTAATTCTTCTAAGTATTTATGACCTAAGAATTCTCCTTTAAAAAAATCTAATCTGGCACACATACTTATTTTATCCGCTAATGTGCGGGAAGCTTTTCCTTTTTCTTTAATAGATGCCCCAGTCACAACAGGATGATTTATTATGAATCCGTACTTTGGAGGTTTAGCTCCTGTTTTTATATGTCTAAACAATGCTTTTTCAGCTCCTAATAATTGGATCGTTCCACTTTGTAAGCTCGCTAGCCTCTTTAATGATCCTGCTTCTCTTAATAATTTTGCACCTATTGTTGTTCCTGCTAAACTCAATAAGTTCTTGCAATAATCATTCATTATTTCTTCTAAGTATTCTGTTAAGAATTCTTTGGTTTTTGTTGTTGCTTGAGCTAATAATGCTAATGACATTATTGCTTCTTCATCTCTAGGCTCTAGTTTTGTTCCCATCTCAGTCTTTGAATATTCTTGTTGTAGTATTATATCTACGATTCTTTGATTGTCTTCTACTTTTTTTTCGAGTTCAGGATTTTTAAGCAAGAACCATTCTCTTAGTCTTCCGACTACTACGTTGAAATACTTATCTAGTTCTTCTATGTTAGAAATAGCATTTATAATCATTAAATCTTTATTAACAGATTCTTTAATTTTTTGTTTAACTTCTAATAAAGCTTTTTTTCTTATTTCATCAAAATCTTGATTCATACTTATTAGGATATGAAACTAGTTTTTAAAGGTTTTGAAGAAGAAAAAAAATAAAGATTATTTAGAAAATAATCTTTTATATAAAGGTATAATTAGTATTATTATAAAAATTAAGTACCAATACCAATAAATGCTTAGTGCTAAATTTCTGAATCCTGGCCAAGCAGTTAATAACATTAATGTGAATAAAAAAACTAATAATTTCATTATTTGAAAATCAAATATTTTCATTTTTTTTAACATTTTATTAAACATTTTTGTTAGATTCATATTGTATCACCTAGACCAGTTATTATTTTCTTAGCTAATAAATGTTTTTATTTATAGAACAAATAATTAAAAAAAAAAAAAAAAAAAAAAAAAGAGAAGCACGTGCATAGTTGATTCCTTGGACTTCACCAAATACAAACTTTGGAAAGAGTAAGACGTTTAGTGAGCGCGAGCTGAATACCTCGTTACCTTGGTACTTACACTCCGCTTCTATCAAACCTATCTTCTATAGGCGTCTAAGAGATCTCTTTTCAGGGCTGGTTTCGTGCTTAGATGCTTTCAGCACTTATCCATTAGCGCGTAGCTGCCCAGCAAATACCCTTCCGGATAACTGGTAAACCAGAGGCGCCGATTCTCCGTTCCTCTCGTACTAAGAGATTCTTCCCTTCAGATCTCTAACACTTCCAGTAGATATCAAACAAACTGCCTCACAGCGTTCTGAACCCAGCTCACGATTCCTTTTAATGGGTGAACACCCCCACCCTTGGACGCTTCTGCACGCCCAGGATAGGAAGAGCCGACAACGATGTAGCAAGCCGCGCCGTCGATATGGGCTCTCGGGCGCGACAACTCTGTTATCCCCGGAGTAACTTTTCAGTCATGCCTACCCCCCAGTCAAGGAGAGATAGGAGATCGCTAGACCAAGATTTCTCTACTATGATTCCTTTTGTAAAAATCCTAGTTAAGCCTGCTTTTGCTCTTGCACTCTACGACGGATTTCTGACCCGTCTGAGCAGACCATTGGGCGCTGTTGATACCTTTTCAACAGCGTGCCACCCCAGCCAAACTGTCCACCTGCCGATGTCCTCTCGGAAGAGTAAAGCAAGGTAAAACAAGAAAATTGGTGTTACATTTTCGCCTATGCACGAACTGGCGTTCGTACCATCAAACAGCTCCCAATTACGCTATATAACTTATCTTGCCTTGCAACAACAGGCTACAGTAAAGTTTCACGGGGTCTTCGCTTCCCACTGGAAGTCTCTGGCCTTTGCACCAGAATGGAAAGTTCGGAGGGTTCTAGTTAGGGACAGTGGGCATCTCGTTACGCCATTCATGCAGGCCGTCAATCAAACGGCAAGGCATTTCGCTACCTTAAGAGAGTTATAGTTACCCCCGCCGTTTACCCGCTCTTAGCCCCATTGAAATGAGGTTTGAAGTACGGGCACTGGGCAGACGTCACCGACTATTCACACCTTTACAGGCTAGCAGTCGGTTATGTTTTTGTTAAACAGTCGGACACCCCTTGTCACTGCGCCCTGAAATCGCAATTATACAACAACGAATCCAGGGACCCCTTATACCGAAGGTACGGGGCTAATTTGCCGAATTCCCTTAACTAGATTATCCCTTCACACCTTGGGTTTCTCACCCAGGGGCACCTGTGCTGGTTCTGGGTATGGCTATCTAAGATCTTTTTTGTTTCCTTTTTCACGGGCACCAAGCATTACCTAAACATACCTTAAGGTATGCACATCTAAAGATTATTCGAGTTCTCATCATTACGATACTCCCTTGAATTGTCTTTATTATCAAGTCTGAAATTACTTGTTAGGCTAGCACGATGCGTCAGTAAACAAACTTGTGTCGCCACGCATACTAAGATAGTACCGGAATATTAACCGGTTTCCCTTTCCCGCTAGAATCAATTTATGATCGCGGTTAGGACCAACTTACCCTTGGCTGAACTGCATTGCCAAGGAACCCTTGCCCTTTCGGTGGTGGAGATTCTCACTCCACTATGTTCCTACTACTACCAGGATTCTCATTTCTACACGGTCCACATTTCTTTTCAGAAAAGCTTCAGCCCATGCAGAACGCCTGCCTACCACTCACCTTGCGGTGGTCTACAGTATCGGTAACTGATTTAGCCCCGTCCATTTTCAGCGCTCATAACCTTGACAAGTAAGCTGTTACGCACTTTTTAAAGGGTGGCTGCTTCTAAGCCAACCTCCTCGCTGTCTCTGGTTATGAACAGCCTTGTGCCATTCACACTTAATCAGTATTTTGGGACCTTAACTGTAGTCTGGGTTGTTTCCCTCTCGGAACTCAGGTTTACCCCGAGCCCCCGTCTCCCCACGTCTACGACGTTTAGGTATTCGGAGTTGGACAAGGAACCGAGGAATTTCTTCCCCTAAATCCCCAATCCGTAGCTCTACCCCCTAAACTATCTCAATGGAGACTTGACTACGGCCAAATTTGGCAGGAACCAGCTATCACCGAGCTCGATTGGCTTTTTACCCCTATTCACAGGTTAGAAGAACACTTGCACGTAGAACCTCTTCAGGCCTCCACGCCCTTTAAGAGGCGCTTCACCTTACCCAAGAATAGATCGCTCGGCTTCGGGTCGCATCCAAGTGACTCAAGGCACTTTCATACCTCGCCCCTCGTAAACTGCGGGCGTTTGCTTTCGCTATGAATACCCTTGTTAGGTTATTCTTGCCACTTAGATGCACTCCCTGGCACGTTATTCAAAACGCACGATACACGCCCTTAGACGCGTACCTATCGATAACTGCTAGGTTTCAAGCTCTTTTAACTCTCGGTTAAGAGTTCTTTTCAGCATTCCCTCACGGTACTATACTCTATCGGACTCAACTTGTATTTAGGGTTGGAGGTTGATGTCCCCCAGGTTCACGCATCATTTCCAAGATACGCTACTCAAGAACATTCTAAAGTCCATCACGTTTCTCTCACGGGGCTATCACCCTCTTCGGCGCCTCTTTCCAGAGGACTTTAGATTCTCGTAAATGGATCAAAAAAGAAGTCTTACAACACCACATCCCTGATGCATTACTGCAACAGATTCAGTTTGCCCTTTTCCGTTTTCACTCGCTGTTACTAACGGAATCCCAATTGGTTTCTTTTCCTGCGGGTACTAAGACGTTTCAATTCCCCGCGTTTCTTCTCCTTTCGGAGTGTATAACGAAGTCGCATTCGGAAATCAGGGGGTCGAAGGCTGCATGCGCCTATCCCTTGCTTATCGCAGCTTGCCACGTCCTTCTTCAGCTATTGAGCCAAGCTATTCACCTAACAGCGTAGGATTCTTTCCTTAATTTGGTAGTGTAAGGATAATTTACATTAATTTTACACTGTTAGCAAAGACCAGGAATCAACTATGCACGGCTTCATAAAACGTGATTCCAACATTCCTGTTGTTGGAGTTTTCTGCCTCCACTCACAAAAAAGCTTGTGAGCAGTTTTTCATCAAATGAATTTGAGTGAATATAATTTTTAAATGATTATAATGGACTCGTCGGGACTTTCAAACATAACGCGAATCCACGTCGATTTTTTTGAACCCGAAGCCTCTCGCGTGCAAGGCGAGCGCTCTACCGTTGAGCTACGAGCCCGTGATAATAAAAGGCAAAAAGATTGATAAGAATAACTTGTTCGGTAGTTAACCGTTTTACTATTATTAATAGTAAAAAAAAAGGAGGTGATCCAGCCGCAGGTTCCCCTACGGCTACCTTGTGACGACTTAACCCGCCTCACTGAGCCTAGATTCAACTTAACCAATAAGCTAAGTTTTACCTAAACCCTGCTCGGTTGGTTTGACGGGCGGTGTGTGCAAGGCGCAGGGACATATTCACCGGGCTATGATGAAACCCGATTACTAGGGATTCCGACGTCATGAGGATGAGTTACAATCCTCAATCTGGACTGAGATAGGGTTTAGAGGTTTAGCTTCTCCTTTCGGAGTTGCATCCCATTGTCCCTACCATTGTTGCGCGCGTGTAGCCTAGAAGATTCGGGGCATACAGACCTGCCGTAGCCTACACCTTCCTCCTTGTTTCCAAGGCAGTCCCTGCAATGTGCCCGGTCCACCGTAGTGCCGGTAGCAATTGCAGATATAGGTCTCGCTCGTTGCCAGACTTAACTGGACACTTCATAGCACGAGCTGACGGCGGCCATGCACCACCTCTCGGCTCGTCAGGTAATGTCTTCAACATGACCTTCATCCTGCCGTCGCTTCTAGTAAGATTCTCTGCGTTGAGTTAGATTAAACCGCACGCCGCACCCCTTGTGGTGCGCCCCCGCCAATTCCTTAAAGTTTCAGTCTTGCGACCGTACTTCCCAGGCGGTGAGCTTAATAGCTTCCTTTCGACACCGCGCATTCACGTAGAATACGCGACACCTAGCTCACAGCGTTTACGGCTAGGACTACTCGGGTATCTAATCCGGTTCGCTCCCCTAGCTTTCGTCCCTCACAGTCAGATCCGTTCTAGTTAGACGCCTTCGCCACAGGTGGTCCTCCTTAGATTATAGCATTTTACCGCTCCCTAAGGAATACCTCTAACCCCTCCCGGTCTCAAGTCTCGCAGTGTCTCCTGCACTCTGCCAAGTTAGGCCTGGCAATTTCACAAGAGATTAACGAAACCTGCTACGGACGCTTTAGGCCCAATAAACGTGATTGCCACTTGTGGCGCTGGTGTTACCGCGGCGGCTGGCACCAGTCTTTCCCACCACTTATTCGCCGTGCTATTTACACACAACAAAAGCCCAAGCATTGCTTGAGCACTTGGGATCCCCTTATCACACTTGCGTGCATTGTAAAGGTTTCGCGCCTGCTGCACCCCGTAGGGCTGGGACCAGTATCTCAGTGTCCCTCTCCGGGCTCCCACTCTCATGGCCCGTACCGATCTTTGGTTTGGTGGTCCGTTACACCGCCAACAGCCTAATCGGCCGCCGTCTCATCCTAAGGCTCGAGTTTGGAGAATACTACATTCCAGTATGTATTCCTTATCAGGTGTTAACCACAGTTTCCCGTGGGTATCCCTGACCTTAGGGCAGATTAACGACGTGTTACTGAGCCTTACGCCTCTATTGCTAGAAGACTTGCATGGCTTAATCGAATCCCAATAGCAGCAATCTCCCGCAGGATCAACGGGTATTCATTTTACATCCTTCGTTTATGTTCCGATCGCTTTAAAACTTTAAAAATTGTTACAAGGTTTACGTTTCTAGGTCGTATATTATTACTAAGTTCTCGTTAGTACATCATACGAACTATTTGTTGATTTTCTTATCAATCTTTTTGCGCATACTCGATTCTGCAATCAAGCATGATTTTGAATTTTTTTTTGTTTATTCTCCTGTCGTAAGCCTCGAGAGGCGACAGTCTCAGAATTTGGTGGTGATACTCTATTTGAGTAAATTGTGGGAAAACGTTTCCATTTAAAAGGTTTTCGTTCTTTTGTTTTTTGTTTTTTTGGTGCAGAATTTTTTTGTTTTTATATAAATAAATTTTTTTACCAAAAAAAGTTTTCTTCGGTTATTTTAATGTTTATTCTTTGTTGTTTTATTATTTTTTTGATTGTTTTATTCATTCATTTCAGAATTTTGTTCTTTTATTTAATTTTTGTTAAAAAAAAAGTAAAAAAAAGGTTATTTTTTGCAGTTGCACATTAGTTCTAGGTCTTCTTGCAAGTCTTGTAGTTCTTGTTCGTGTTTTACTTCGTCTTGCATGATTTTTCTAATCATGTTGTATGTGATTGCGTCATTCATTCCTTTTAGTTTTTCTAGTATTGTGTTGTAGACTCCGATTGCGCATTGTTCTCCTTTAATGTTTTGTGCTAGTATTGTTTTTGTGTCTGGTTTGTTTGGAGTTTCGTATCCGCAGTTGCTGAATTTTCCTAAATCCTCTGGGTTTAGGATTGGTTCTCCTCCTAGTTGGATTATTCTTTCTGCTAGCATTTCTGCGTGTTCTAGTTCTTCTTTTGCATGTTCTTTTAGTTCTGTTTCTATTTCTGGCCTCATTGGTCCTTTTATTATGTATGCTCCTACCCAGTATTGGTATACTGCTAACCATTCGTCTGCTAATGCTTTATTTAGTAAGTCTATTAGTTCTTTTACGTTTCCTTTTATTATATCTATGGCTTTTGTGCCCATGTTTATCACCCTTATTTTTTACTAATTAGTTTTATTTTATAAATATTTGGGTGTGTCTTATTTGTTTTTTTTATTGGTTTGATAAATTATTTAAATACAGGAAATATTGGTTTTTTTATGAAGAAACCTGTTGTTGCTTTGGCTCTTGGTGCTGGTAGTGCTAGGGGTTTGGCTCATATTGGCGTTGTTAAAGTTCTTGAGAAAAATAATATTCCCATTGATTTAATTACAGGTACTAGTATGGGTGCTATTATTGGTGCGTTTTATGCTAAGAATAAAGATATTTTGGATGTTGAAAGAATTGCTTTATCTATTAATAATAAGAAGTTGTTTAAGTTGTTAGATCCTTCTCTTAGTATGGGTTTTTTTAGAGGTAATAAAGTTATTAATTTTTTGAAAGATAATTTGGGCGATGTTGAATTTAAGGATTTGAAGATTCCTTTGGTGGTTGTTGCTACTAATACTCGTAATGGCGAGTCTGTTTATTTTGATAGGGGTGATTTGGTTAATGCCATTAGAGGTAGTATTAGTATTCCTTTGCTTTTTTCACCTTATAGTTATAAGGGTTTGTCTTTAATTGATGGTCATTTGTCTGAGCCTGTTCCTGTTAATGCCGCGCTTAGTAAGAAGCCCGATGTTGTTATTGCTGTTAATCTTGATTCTAAGAAATATTTACGTAATGATATGAGTCCTTCTTTTGGGGGTATTGCTAAGCGCACTGTTAGGATTTTGTTTTATCATTTGTCTAAGAGTATTTCTGAAAAAGCAGATGTTGTTATTTCTCCTGATATTGATATTGATTATTTTGCGAGTTTTTCTGAAGCTAGTCACATTATTAAACAAGGGGAGTTGGCTGCGAAGAAAGCTTTGCCTAGTATTAGGAAGGTTCTTCGAGAATTTGAAAATCTTTGATTTCATAAATTTTAAAAAGTTATTTGTTTTTTGTTTTTTTATGAATAAGTTTTCAAAGATTATTGTTCCTTTTTTGTTTCCTTTTTTGATGTATTCTAAGCCTTTTGTTAATCATGATTATGTTGGTGTTGATTATTCTGGTTTTCCTGTTGAGTTTAGTTATGATTTGAAGACTGGTATTTTTGGTGGTCGAATTAATGTTCCTACTGGTACTATGATTAAGACTAGTAATGGTTCTAAGAAGTCTTTGGAGGTTAGTGTTTTGTTTAATAGGGTTAAGTATGGTTTTGATAAGCCTAATGATTCTACTTATGTTGAGAATTTGAGTTTGCCTGATGAGACTTTTATTTATAAGAAGCGAGATGATTCATGGGTTCTTGTTGATTATGTTGCTAAAGGTAATAATCGTGATTATAAAAATGATCTTATTGGTCATTCTTTTAGTGGTAATACTTTGGCTGATTTGACTGTTGAGCAGTTGAATAGTGTTGGTGATACTATTGATTTTTTCTTGTTTGGTGAAAGTTATTTTTTTGTTAGGTCTTCTTTGGATGCTATGGAGATTAAAGGTATTAAGGTTCAGGATGTTGATGAGGGTATTTTTAGTGATGTTATTAATTTGAATCAGAGTGAAGGTTCTTTGTATCCTGATTTTGAGGTTGGTTTTGATGTTAGGCGTAGAGGTCCTTTGAATGGTTCTTATAAGATCAGGGGTTTTTTTAATAAGTAGTTTTTTTTAGAAAAGTTTTTTATATGTCTTTGTTATTTGATTTTTTATGCGTATCGGTGTTGATTTAGATGAGGTTCTTTGTGAGTTTCTTAGTGGTTTGATTGATTTTCATAATTCTGTTTATGGTTCTTCTTTGGTTTTTGATGATTTTTTTAGTTATAATTTTTGGGAGGTTTGGGGTGGCGATGTTGAGGAAGCTAAGTTGAAGGTTTTTGCTTTTTATGAGTCTGATTTTTTTAAGAATTTAAAGCCTGTTAAAGGCGCTGTTGAAGGTGTTAAAGCGCTTGGTGAGATTCATGAACTATTTATTATTACTGCGCGTCAGGAGTTTATTGCTGATAAAACTAAGGTTTGGCTTGATTTGTTTTTTCCTGGTTTGTTTAAGGGTTTGATTATTGTTAATCATCTTTCTAATAGCGGGGTTTCTCGTAGTAAAGGTGATGTTTGTGATGAGTTAAATATTAGTGTTATGATTGAGGATTCTTTTGGTTATGCTGTTGATTGTTTAAGAAATGATAGATTAGTTATTTTGTTTAATAAGCCTTGGAATGTTAATAAAGGTATTGTTAAAGGAATTGTAAGAGTTAATTCTTGGGAAGATTGCGTTCGTGTTATTAATAGTTTTAAATGATTTGTTTTTTTAATTCTTTTAGGTGTTTTTTTAGTTTTTTTATGAATTCTTTTTTTTCTTGCATTGTTATTTCTTTGTTTTGTGCTTTTTGTTCTCTGAATTTGTAAGCATCCATTATTATGTGTTCAGGATTTATTTTTTGTGTTTGATTTTTTAAATCAAGCCATTTGTTTTTTGGTTTGATTTTTTTGTGTCTTAATTCGTTGTCTGTTAACCAGAATACTTGTTTTATTATATCATGGAAGCTCATTTCTTTTTCTTTGTATTTAGGTAAGAATATTTCTTGAAATGCTTTTATCATTTTTTCAAAATCTTGTTTATTTGTTCTTTTTTTTAATTCTTTGCTGTTTAATTTTTTTCCTATTAATAATTCGTATTCATCGATGTGTTTTGAGAATCTCGTCGTGTTTTTTCCTTGATGTGTTTTTCCTGTTTTTAGTTCTTCTGTTGAATAAGCAGATAAGGATATTTTGTTTAATTCTTTTTGTTTTAGTTCTTGTTTTATTTTATTTTTTTGTTCTTCGTAGTTTTTTTCTTTGAATATTAATACGAGGTCTACGTCGCTTCCTTGTATTGTTTCTCTTCTTGGAAATGTTCCTTTTACGTATATTGATAATATTTTTGTTTGTTTTTTTAGAATGTTTTCTGTTTTTTCAAGTTCTTGTATTATTTTCGTTTCGATTTCTGTTTTGTTTTTCCAGTCTTCCCAGAATTTGTTTATTTTACTTATTTTTTTCATTTATGATTATTAAGAATTCGTTGTTTATAATTGTTTTTAGTTTTTTTATTGAAAAAAGTTATAAAGTTAAAGATTTTTTAGTTTTTATGCCTTTTGTTGATGTTCACGCTCACCTCGATTTTGAGGATTATGATTCTGAGATAGATGATGTTATGCGTAGATGCGAAGAGACTAGAACTGTTGTGGTTGTGAATGGTGTTAATCCTAGTAGTAATCGTAAAGTTTTGAAGTTGGCTGAAAAGTATGATTTGGTTAAACCTGCTCTTGGTTTTTATCCTACTCATGTTGTTGAGGAATCTGATGATGTTTTTGATGCTGAGTTTGATTTTATTTCTAAGTCTAAGTGTGTTGCGTTTGGCGAGATTGGTTTAGATTTTAAGTATACTAAGGATGATGTTGGTATGAAGAAACAAGAGAATGCGTTTTGGCGTTTTATTGAATTGGGAGAGAAGACTAATAAGCCTTTGATTATTCATTCTCGTAAGGCTGAGCTTAGAGTGATTGAGATGCTTGAGTCTTCTCGTTTGAAGAAACCTGTTATGCATTGTTTTTCTGGTAAGAAAAAATTAGTGGAACGTTGTGCTGATAATAGTTGGTTTTTTTCTGTTCCTGTTATTGTGAATAAGTTGCAGCAATTTCAAGAAATGGTTAAGTATACTAATATTAATCAGTTGTTGACTGAGACTGATAGTCCTTATCTTGGTCCTGTTCCTGGTGAGAAGAATTATCCTTGGAATGTTAATATTGCTATTAAGAAGATTGCAGAAATTAAGGGTTTTGAGGAGAAGGAAGTTGAGAATAATATTTTTATGAATTATCAAAAATTATTTTAATGAGTTGTTACTTTTAAGTAATTAAAAGAGAAAGTTTTTTAAATTAGTTTGATTTCTTAATTTTATGGTAAAAATACCTAAAATAAAAGGATTGTATCCTGTTGATGAGTTAAATTTATTTTTAGTATTAAATAATTTAAAACCTTCCACCTTGATTAGTTTAGACCCTATATATATTGATAATCCTCGAGTAAAAAACGATTTTAAAAATGGGCGTGATATTATTAGTGGTTTTGATGATTTTTATTTAGCGTTTGATGATGTTCAAGATTTTAGGAAAGCCTTAGTGAAAGAAGGTTTGTTTTTTAATAAAAAAGATGATTCTTTTTTAAGTAGAAAGAATATTGAAAATTATTTTGTTAAATGTCAGCTTGAAAATTATTTTGTTGCTTCTAATAAAGAAAATCTTAATGTCTTAGTTGAGAGTTTTAAATCAGGAAATGATTATGATATAGGTAAAGCTTTAGGTTATCCCGAGGAAGCTTGTGCTCATTATTCTAATCAACCTAAAGCTTCGACAGGAAGCCATTTTTTTAATGAATTAACAATAGGTGTTAATTCAGGCGTTTATATTCCTAGTTGGATAGGTTATATTTCTCACACTCCTTCTAGAATGGATGTTTTGAAAGCTGATTATTCTAAAGAATGTGAATTTCAAGGTAAATTATTTGAGCAATTTACTAGAAAATATAATCCTGTTTTGGCAATGAAAGTTGATGGCAAGTTTAATCGTTTATTAGAAGCTCATAAGAAATAATGCGTAAATTCTTAGTTTTATGTTTTTGACTATTTATTTTTTTTTAATCAACCCTCATAATTTATTAAAAAATTATTATTTTATTCTTTCTATGCTTTTTAGATCTTTTATTCGTTGTTCTGCTCCGATGCTTGTTCTGAATATTTGCCAAAATAATTTTTGTAGCCAATTCACCCATTCTTCATCAGTTATTTCATAGAATATGAACGTATTTCTTTGTTTGTGTTGTTTGAATCTTGCAAATTTATTGTCCACTATGAATGCTCTTAGTGGTTGTTCTGCGTGTCTTATTTCTATTAAGTCTGTTTTGTGTTTTTCGTTTAGAGATTGTATTCTGCTTATATTTTCCATCGATTCTAAATCTACATCGCATAATATTTTTATTGGTGTTTTTCTTATTATTAGTTCTTCTAATAAACTTAATATTGATGTTGTTCCTTGTTTTGTTATTGCCCAAGACAAATTTCCTGAGAATATTAGTACTTGACTTTCTGCGCTTCTTAGCGCGTTTGTTAATCCTTGTTTTTCTGTTATTTCCAGTTCTGTTTGTTTTTCTAGAAATGCTCTTCTTTTCTTTTCTGGAACATGTTGATATATATCAAAAGGGTTAAAATCTTCTTTTTGTCTTGAAGATATTATTTGTGAAAATATTCTTTCTTGATAAGCTGTTGAATGAAAGTTTTCTCCAGAAACAACGTATACTAATTTTAGTGCTCCTCTTGTTCCTTTTCTAAAAGTGTGTGTCGCTATTGTTCCTTGTTCAGAAGATATTTTTTTTACGTAGTTATCTGCTGTTCGCCAATTCTTACTTATTAATTTAGATATTTCTTCTATTGTTCTAGGTCTATTTTTTACGAAGTTTTCTATTTTCTTTGTGATTTTTTGATCTAACAATAAAACAACCCCCTACAACTATGTGCTTATTTTTTTTACAATAATATCTAAATATAGTACAACTATATTAATATTTCTATGTTGTGGAAAAAAGATTTTTGGACGGAGGATGAATACGAAGGACTTGAAGAAGATGAAGAATGATTAATTTCATCTTAGTTCTTAATAGATGTAAGAATCAAGTTTCATAAATCTTTTATATTTATAAGAGGATAACCATTTATTTCTAAACCTTTTTCAAATTTTATTATGTTGCAATTCATACAAATAAAGAAAGGACCATATTTGCCCATTTTTATATCTAAATAGTCCCCGCAACTACATTTCAAGTCTTGCAGTAATTCATTTTTATGTTTCATACACACAGGTATTTTTTGTTCGTTTCTTGTTACCGCGGCTCCATCACAAAAAGGACATCGACTTACTTTGCTTTCTCCATATATTTTTCGTGTTCTCATTTTTTTAGTAAAAAAAAAGAAAAAATTATTTTTGTTTTAGTGCCGCGTGTGCTGCTGCTAATCTCGCTATAGGAACTCGGAAAGGACTACACGAAACATAGTTTAGCCCAACTTCGTGGCAGAATTCTATGCTTTTTGGATCTCCGCCATGTTCTCCGCAAATACCTAATTTTATTTTTTCATTTGTCGATTTTCCTTTTTCTACAGCTATTTTTATTAGATGACCTACGCCTTCTTGGTCGAGTGTTTGAAAAGGATCTTTTTCTAGTATTTTTTTTTCTATGTATTCAGGAACAAAAGATCCTACATCATCTCTTGAGAATCCTAACGTCATTTGTGTTAAATCATTGGTTCCAAAGCTAAAGAATTCTGCGTCTCTCGCAATTTTGTCCGCGGTTATTGCTGCTCTTGGTACTTCTATCATAGTCCCTATTAAGTATTTGACTTTATCATTGCTTTCTAGAATTTGTTTAGCAACTTCTTCAACTATTATTTTTTGATTTTTTAATTCTTCCACGTTTCCTATTAGTGGTATCATTACTTCTGGTTTTACTTCTATTCCTTTTTCTGATACTTCTTTTGCTGCTTCAAATATTGCTTCTGCTTGCATCTTTGTTATTTCAGGATAAGTAATTCCGAGTCTGCATCCTCTGTGTCCTAGCATCGGGTTTACTTCGTGTAATGAATCCATTTTTTTGTGTAATTTTTCTAAAGTCACATTTAATTCTTCTGCGAGTGTTTTTATGTCTGCTTCTTCTCTTGGTAAGAATTCATGTAGCGGAGGATCCAACAATCTTATTGTTATTGGTTTTCCATTCATTATTTTGAACAGTTCATAAAAGTCTTGTTTTTGGTATGGTTTCAATTTTTCTAAGGCTTTTTCTCTTGCTTCTTTTGTTTCTGATAGTATCATTTCTCTTACTGCTTTGATTCTGTTTCCTTCAAAGAACATGTGTTCCGTTCTACATAATCCTATTCCTTCTGCGCCGAATGTTATTGCTTGCGCTGCGTCTCTTGGTGTGTCTGCGTTTGTTCTTATTCCTAGTTTTCTATATTTATCTGCCCAACTCATTAGTTCTCCGAATGCTCCGCTAAGTTCTGGGTCTACTGTTGGTATTTTGCCTTTGAATACTTCTCCTTTTGAGCCATCCAATGTTATATAATCTCCTTCTTTGAATGTTTCTCCACCTATTTCGAGAGTTTTGTTTTTTTCTGAAACTTTCGCATCTGAACATCCTGCGACACAACATTTTCCCATTCCTCTTGCGACGACTGCTGCGTGCGAAGTCATTCCTCCTTTTGAAGTTAGAATTCCTTGTGCTGCTTCCATTCCTATTAAGTCTTCAGGGCTTGTTTCGTTTCTTACAAGAATTACTGAGTGTTCTTGTTTTTTCATTTCTACTGCTGATTCGTTATTGAATGCTATTTTTCCTACTGCTGCTCCAGGACTTGCCGGTAAGCCTTTTCCTAAGGATTCATGTTTATTTTTTGCTACTGGATCTAGTTGTTTGTGTAATAATTGATCTAGTTGTTCTGGTTCTACTCTTAGTATTGCTTCTTCTTCTGTTATGAGTTTTTCTTTACACATATCTATCGCGATTTGTACTGCTGCTTGCGCGGTTCTTTTTCCGTTTCTTGTTTGTAGAATGTATAATTTTTTGTCTTGTATTGTGAATTCCATATCTTGCATATCTTTGTAGTGTTGTTCTAATTTCTTGTATGTTTCCACTAATTCTTTGTACGCGTGAGGCATAGTTTCTTCTAATTGTTTTATTGGTTTAGGAGTTCTTGTTCCTGCTACTACGTCTTCTCCTTGCGCGTTCATTAAATATTCTCCGTAAAATACGTTTTCGCCCGTACTGGGATCTCTTGTAAAACAAACTCCTGTTCCTGAGGTTTCACCCATGTTTCCAAACACCATTGCTTGTACATTCACAGCTGTTCCTATTAAATGATGTAAATCATGCATTTTTCGGTAATGTATTGCTCTACTATTATTCCATGATTTGAATACGGCCTCTATTGATAAAAATAATTGTTCTTCTGCGTTTTTTGGGAATGGTTTTCCTGTTTTTTGTTCTACTAATGCTTTGTATTCTTGCGTTATTTCTTTTAAGTCCTCAGCGTTTAGTTCTGTGTCAACATTAACCCCTTTGTTTATTTTTTTCTTATCTAATATTTCTTCGAAGTCGTGATGTGGCACATCTAGTACTACGTCTCCGAACATCGTAATGAATCTTCTGTATGAGTCCCATGCAAATCGTTCATTGTTTGTTTTTTTGATTAGTCCTTGTACTACTTCATCGTTTAGTCCTAGGTTTAGAACTGTGTCCATCATTCCAGGCATTGATGCTACTGCTCCACTCCTTATTGATAATAATAGGGGATTTTCTGCGTTTCCTAATTTTGATTGCATTGTGTCTTCTAATTTTTTTAGATTTTCTTTGATTTCTTCTTTTATTGTTTCAGGAATTTTTTGTTCTTCTTCGTAATATTTTTTGCATGTTTGTGTTGATATTGTAAATCCTGGCGGTACTGGTAATCCTAGGTTCGCCATTTCTGCTAGGTTCGCTCCTTTTCCTCCTAGTATTTCTTTCATTTCTTTTTTTCCTTCGGTTTTATTTGCTCCAAAAAAGTATACGTTTTTCATTTTTTACCTCCTGTTTAAGAATAAAAATTCCCTCTTCGTCTTTTTTTTTCTTTTTCTTGTTTTTTCTTGCAGTTTCAAGGATGTATGATTTGCTTAAAAAAGTTACGGAAAAATGATTTATTTGTTTATTATTTCTCGTGGTAATTCTTCAGGGATTCTTGTTAGTATTTCGTAATTTAGTGAACTTTTTTTATCACTAAATGATGCAAATCTTATTTCTTTATTATTTTCTTGCCCAATTAGTATTACTCTATCCCCTATATTCACATTTTCTAATCCTGAAATGTTTATTTGGAATAAATTCATATTTATTACCCCTATTACTTCTGCTATTTCATCGTTAACCATTATCCAAGAATTATTGCTTAATTGTCTTCCGTATCCTTGTGCGTAACCTATGGGAACAGTTCCTATAGTCATATCTTCTTTTGCTAAGTAGTAATCTCCGTAACCTATGTATTCTCCTGCTTTTACGTGTTTTATACTCATTATTTCTGATTCCCATGAAAGTATTGGTTGTAGCGGATCTTTTTTCTTTTGTTTTTTTGTTAAGTAAAACATTCTTGTTTCATCGCTTGGCCAAAATCCGTATTGCATTATCCCTATTCTTACTAAGTTTCTTCTTGTGTTGGGCATTGTGACTGCTGCTGCTGAGCAAGCAGCATGTGTTAATTCATATTTTATGTTTGCTTTGTCAAATTCTTCTAAGTATTTTTTGAATCTGTTATTTTGTTTTTTTATTCTATAATAGTTGGCTATGCTTTCTGCTCCTGCGAAATGTGTGCATATTCCTTTTATTGTTATGTATTCTTTGTTTTTTTGTATTATTTTGAATAACTCAGGTAATTCTTTTTCTGAGAATCCTGTTCTGTTAAGCCCTGTTTCTACTTCTATATGTATTTTTATTTTTTTGTTTAGTTTCTTTGATGTTTTTAGTGCTTCTTTTAATCTTTTAAAATTGAAAACAAAGAATTCTATATCATTTGATATTACCCAATTTATTTTTTTTAGAGATAAAACACCCATTATCATTATAGTTGAATTTTTTGTGCTGTATTTTTTTACTTTGTATGCTTCGTCTTGACTAAATACTGAGAAATGATTTATTCCAGATTCTTCTGCCAATAAAATCATTTCTTTTATTCCGTGTCCGTAAGCATTGCCTTTTACAACAGATGATATTATTGTTTTTTCACCTATTATTTTTTTTATGAAGCGTATATTTTCTTCATACTTTTTTTTGTCCAAATATATTTTTGAAGAATACATTTTTTTGAGTATCTGATTATTTATTATAAGTTTTTCTAAACCACCCCTTTTTTTTTAATAATTACTTTTGAGTGGTTAAAATAATAAACTTTAAAAATGATGAGGTCTTTCTTTGTGTTATGAGTGAGCGTTTTAAAAAAGTTAAAAATTTTAAGACTTTAAGATTTAATAAAGATAATTTGATTAGGTCTGTTGAATTGAATATTTTTGATTTTTCTACGTTAGATTCCGTTATAGCCATTAATTTATCTAATAAAGATAGTTGGCCTGTTGAAGGCGTATATGAAAAAAAGATTGATTATGATTTTTTGGATGTTATATTTTCTCCTAATACTCGTAGTGTTGGCGCTCATTTGAGTTTAAATTTTGAATATGTTAATTCTGATTTTAATAAGGATAATTTAATTAATTTGTTAGTATTAGAAAATGATGATTTAACTAAATTAGATGTTGTTACTAAGATCAGGTTTTTTGTTGGCGATACTTCTTCTTTGATTAATTTTTATGGTTCTTTAATGCCTAATGATGAGTTTTCGGGTATTGCTAGAATAGCAACAGGTGTTTTTGGAAATCCTAATTTTAATGATTTGAAGAGTATGGATGGATTGTATAAAAGAATAGGTCAAACAGATATTTTGGTTCAGTCTGATTCAAAAAAAAGTTTTTTTTCTAGTAAGTCAGATACGCGTCATACTTATGTTCGTTTGTTAGAATTCGAATATCAAGATGTTTTGCCTATGTATAGGAAGTAATCTTACGATAAAGAATAAATTGAGCAATCCAGAACATAATACTTTTTATGATTCTGTAAATCTTACTTATAAGCGTGCTTTGAATAATTAATTTTTTGATAATATTTATATACTTGTTTTTTTATTTTTTTATTTATGTCTCGAAGTATTAGTGGTAGGAAGCCTTTATTGGTTGTTAGACCTGACGTTATTAATGCTTTGTTTCCTTTGTTTTTTAAGAATTTCTTTGTTTTTTTACTTTTATGTTTTGGTTTATATTTCTTGTTAGGCATATTTGTTAGTTTTGTTGATTTATTTGTTCTTCCCAATGCTGGTTTGGTTTTTTTGATTGTTTTTATTTTAACTTTTTTTTCTATTTCTTTTAGGTTGATTATTCTTAGATTAACTAAGTATTATTTTTACGAGACTAACGCTGTTAAGGAATTTAGATTCATTGTTATTAGTAGAAAGTCCGTTGTTTATAGTCGTATTACTAATATCGTTTTGAAGGTTTCGTTGTGGGATCGTATTACTGGTGCGGGCAGCATTACTTTACACACTGGCGATGATGAAATGCCTGATTTAGTTATTCGTTATGTTAAAGATCCTGTCAAACTTGAGGAGTTAGTGTATTCTTTGATTCATAAGAAGAATTCTCATGTTAGCCACGTTGTTGATATGTAAAGTTAAGAAAAAAAATTTGAGTTTTTTATGCTTTGTTTTCTTATGTCTTGTTGCCATTTGAATGTTTCTAAGAATGTTATTTTGTTTTTGTATTCTTCCCATTCGAAGTAGTTATTTGTTTTCTTAGTCATCATCATTTTTATTTTTTTAAGCATTTTCTTCTCCTCCTACTAAGTAGTCGTCAAAGTAGTCTATGTCTTCGTTTATTAGTCTGTGTTCTATTAGTATTGGTATTAATCTTTTGTTTATTTGTTCGTATTTGTCTATTTCTTCTTGGTATTTTTTCATGTTTTTCACCTCTCTAGGTTTTTCATTGTCTGTCTCATTATTTGTGAGAATGTTATTTTTTGTATGTATTCAGGGTTTGTGTGGTTGTTATTCATTGTTTTTCACCTCACACCTTATTGGTTTGGTTTAGTTTAAATACTCCGCGCGCACGTTTGTCCAGTGCTTGTGTTTTTAAATAGGTCTAAGAAAAGTTTATAAAAGAAGATTAATTCTAGTGGATTGGTGATGTACATGAATATACTAAATATAACTTTTAATGGTATAAGCGCAGAGAGAAAATCCGTGCCTAAAGGCAGTATTTCTGTTTCTAACAATATCAAGATTGAAGGCGTGGAAGAAGTTAAAATGGGTCTTGATAAGACTAAAAGTGCTTTGAAGTTCTTATTTTCTTATAAAACTGTTTATTCTCCTGATATTGCATCTATTGAGCTTAAAGGTGAGCTTTTAAGTTTAGTTGATGTTGCTGAAGCAACAATTATTCTTGATAAGTGGAAAAAAGATAAATCTTTAGACAAAGATAATGCTAAAGTTGTTATTAATAACGTTATGAATAAATGCACAGTCGAAGTTATTTTGTTATCTAGAGAGCTTGGTTTGCCTTCTCCTATTCCTATGCCTAGTGTGAAGGATGATTCTAATAACAAACCTGCTAAGAAATAATTATTTTTTTTGTTTTTTTTATTTTAATTTTCCTTTGAAAGCTATTTCTTTTAGTGATTTTCTGTTACTTGGTTGTTCTCTCTCTTTTAATTGTAAAGGTAAATCTTCTTTGTTTCCTGGTTTTCCTATTGCTATCATTGCTTCTACTTTGTATGCGTCAGATATGTTCGCGATTTTTCTTGCTTCTTCGTGATCAAATCCTCCTATTCCATGTGCTATTAAGTCATTCATTGTTGCTTGTAGCGCTAGGTTTTGCCAAGCGGCGCCTGTATCAAAAGAATGTGTTTTTGAATATTCTTCGTTGTATTCAAAGTTTTTTCTTGAAACTAAGATTATTAGTGCTGAAGCATTTTTTGCCCAAGATTTATTGAAATCTATTAATAAATTTAAGAATTGGTTCCATTCTTCTGAATCTCTTAATGCGTAAATAAATCTCCAAGGTTGACTATTATAAGAAGATGGTGCCCATTTTGCTGCTTCAAATAAAGCTAGTAGTTCTTGTTCTGTTATACTTTCTGGTTTCATTGCTCTTGGAGACCATCTGTTTATGAATAATTCATTAATTTTTTGTTCTGTTTTTCTATGTTCTGTTAATTTCATATTTTACCTCTTGTTAGAACTTGTTTAATCTAGGAATATTAGTTTTTATTTAAGTTTTTTTAAGAATCTTAAAGGATTTATTTTTTTAGTTAAAGAAATAAGACTTGTTTGATTCTTGATTATTAACTTGTTTTGTTATTGTTTCATATTTCGTTTTTATTAAAGGTATTAATTCATTTTTAAATATTTTATCTAAGTCATTATAAAAAAACATCGATATTGTTGCTCCCATCATTATTATGCCGACTTGTACTCTTTTCCAAGCTCTTGATGTTTTATCTTGGTATTTTTGGAAGTCATATAAATAACGTGGTTCACTTAATATTATTTTTTGATTTGTTTCTTTTTCCAGTAATTTTTTTTCTAATAAGTTCATTTTTAATCTTAATATTGTTCTTTTATTATTTAAAAAAAAAAAAAGATTATCCGTAGTAACTAGGTCTTTCATCTTTTAGTTGTTTTCCTGCTGCGGATCTGAAATGATTTTGTATCTCTGCGTAAGCGTCTTGAACTTCTTTTGTTATTGACGGTCTTACTTTTTTAAGCGCTTCTTCAAAGAATTCTTTTTTAATAACAGTGGTTTTCAAGTCTTTTCTTAGTGCTAGCATAGCTGCTTCTCTACATAAGCTTTCTATGTCAGCTCCTGAGTATCCGTCTGTTTTGTCTACGAAGTCTTTTAAATTGACGTCTTTAGCTAAAGGCATTCCTTTTGTATGTACTTTGAATATTGCTTCTCTTGCTTTTTTGTCAGGTGCGCTTACTAGTAGTATTCTGTCAAATCTTCCAGGTCTTAGAAGTGCTGTGTCTAATAAGTCAGGTCTGTTCGTTGCAGCTATTATTACTATGTCTGCTAAGTCTTGCATGCCGTCCATTTCTGTTAATAATTGATTTACTACTCTTTCTGTTGTGTGACTATCGTTTGTTCCAACGTGTCTTCTTGGTGCTACGCTATCTATTTCATCAAAAAAAACTATGCATGGGCTTGCTTGTCTTGCTTTTTTGAATATTTCCCTTATTGCTTTCTCTGATTCTCCAACCCATTTGTTTAGTAATTCAGGTCCTTTCACAGATATGAAATTGGATTCTGATTCTTTTGCTACCGCTTTAGCAAGTAATGTTTTTCCTGTTCCAGGAGGTCCATATAGAAGTACTCCTTTTGGAGGTCTTACACCTAATTTTTGGAATTCTCCTTTGTGTTTTAATGGCCAGTCAACTGATTCTATTAGTTCTTGTTTTACTTCTTCTAATCCTCCAACTTGTTCCCAAGTAGTTTTTGGTGTTTCAAATAATACTTCTCTTAGTGACGATGGTCTTACTGATTTTAGTGCTTCTTTAAAGTCTTCCATTGTTATTTTTATTTCGCTAAGAGTTTCTTCTGATATTTTTTGGTCTTCTTTAAGATTTAATTGTGGAAGTATTTTTCTTAATACGTTCATTGCTGCTTCTCTGGATAGACTAGCGAGGTCTGCGCCTACAAATCCATTGGTGACTTCTGCTAGTTTTTCTAAAGATACATCTTTGTCTAGAGGCATGTTTCTTGTGTGAATTTTTAATATTTTTAGTCTTCCTTCATATTGTGGTACTCCTATTACTAATTCACGGTCGAATCTTCCAGGTCTTCTTAATGCAGGATCTAAAGAATTAGGTATGTTTGTAGCTGCTATAACTACTATTTTTCCTCTGCTTTTTAGTCCATCCATTAATGCTAAGAGTTGTGCTACTACTCTTCTTTCTACTTCTCCTTTGCTTTCTTCTCTTTTTGTTGCTATCGCGTCTATTTCATCAAAAAATATTATGCTTGGAGCGTTTTTTTCTGCTTCTTCAAATATTTTTCTTAGATTGGCTTCGCTTTCTCCATAGAATTTGCTCATGATTTCTGGTCCGTTAATAACGTAGAAGTTGCTGTTTGTTTCGTTTGCTACTGCTCTTGCAACTATGGTTTTTCCTGTTCCTGGCGGTCCATGCAATAAGACTCCTTTCGGTGGTTCTATTCCTAGTCTTTGGAATAATTCAGGGTGTTTTAATGGTAATTCTACCATTTCTCTGATTTTTTCTAGTTCGTCATCTAATCCCCCTATGTCTTCGTAGGATACTTCCACAGTTGTTGTTTCTTTTTCTTCTTCTGTGCTTGGTTCTACTCCTTCTTGTTTGTATTCGAATTGTGTTTCTTCATTTATGACTACTGGTCCTTGTTTTGGATCTGTTTCTAAAACTACGAATTTTATGTCTGGAAATCCGAACATGCTTTCTAATACATCCGCTATTCTAGCTGAGTCTCCTAGTGCTGATGTTCTTTTTTTGAATTTGGACATTGCTACTAAGTCTCCTTTGAATACTGCTCTTCCTACGAATCCTAATTTGAATAAGTCTAGATTTGATGCTTTAATTATTAATCCTTCTCTTGCAGGAGCTATTATTACTTTTTTTGCATCTGTTACTTCTGCTTTTTTTACTGATACCCATTCTCCTATTCCTGCTTTTGCATTTCTTCTTAGAAGGCCGTCCATTCTTATTATTGGTAATCCTATGTCTCCTGGTAAAGCCCTATCCACTATTCCTATGGTTGTTCTTTGTCCTTTTATTTCTACGAAGTGTCCTTCTCGTACGCCTAGTTTCTTCATGTACCCGCTGTCTATTCTTATTATGCCTTTGTTTACGTCATCCTGTATGGATTCTGTTACTTTTAAGTTTAGTTCCACGTTGTTATTGTTATTTTCATTTTCTTCAACCATTTTGTTTCATCCCCTCTGAAAAAATTGTGCTTTTTTTAAACCTGTTTAGAGTATTAATTATTATTTTATTTAAGAATAAAACTCAGTATTTATATTTTTTGAAAAAAAACATGATAATAAAAAAATATTATTCTATTTTGTATATGGATCCGCCTTTTCCTCGTAGTCTGTTTTGTTCTTCGAATTCGCTTTTTATCATTAGTTTTATTACTTCACTTACTGCTATTACAGACATGCTAACTATTATTATTATGAGCCAATCCTTTAATAGTAGAGCTTCTGTTCCTAATATTCCTTGTGCGGGCGCCCAATACACCGCTAATAAGGTGCATAAAAATGATAGTCCCACCGCTATGAATATGTATTTGTTTTTGAAAAAGTTATTATTAAATATGGTTGTGTGTAGTGATCTCGCGTTGAATGTATGGAATAATTCGAACATTATTAGTGTTACGAATGCTACTGTTCTTGCTTTTTCTATTGTTGCTCCTGCTACTTCTAATTCCCATATGAATAATAAGAGTGTTCCTACGAATAGTATAGGTACTAATACTAGTATTTTTAGTAATACATATCCTGATAATAGTTTTTCTTTTGGGTTTCTGGGTTTTTGTTGCATTACTTTATCTCTTGTTGGTTCTATGCTTAGAGCGCTTGCTGGGAAAGTGCTTGTTACTATGTTTACGAATAATACCATTATCGCGGTTAATGGGTTTAGTATTCCTATTAGTACTGAGATAAATATTAAGGTTACTTCTGTGAAGTTTCCTGTTAGTAAGTAGTATATGAATCGTCTTATGTTGCTATATATTGTTCTTCCTTGTTTTACTGCTTTTACTATTGTGCTGAAGCTATCATCTGCTAGTACCATGTTAGATGCTTCTCTTGCGACGTCTGTTCCTGTTTTGCCCATGCTTACTCCTATGTCTGCTTTTTTTAGAGCTGGTGCGTCATTTACGCCGTCTCCAGTCATTGCCACTATTTCTCCTAGTCTTTGTAGTGAATTTACGATTCTGAATTTGTGTTCGGGTGTTGCTCTCGCGAATATTACTACTTTGCTCATTGCGTTATCTAAGTCTTCATCATCCATGTTATCTAGTTCTGATCCTTCTATGATTAAGTCATATTTGGATTTTACTAAGCCTAATTTTTTGCCTATGCTAGTAGCTGTGTGTTTATGATCTCCTGTTACTATTATTACTTTTATTCCTGCGCTTACGCATTCTTCTACTGCTTTGTAAACATCTTCTTTTATTGGATCTTCTATTCCTAATAAGCCTTCTAGAACATATCCTTTTTCTAAGTGTTTGAGTTCTGCTTTTGTTATTTCTCCTCTTTTGTCAAGTTTTATTGGTTTGGGTATTTTTTTTGTTGCTAGCGCTAATACTCTTAGTGTTAGTGAAGCGTATCTTGTTAATTTTGCTGAGAGTCTTGCTTTGTCTTTAGGAGTTAGTTTTTTTATTTTTCCTTGTATTCTTATGTAGTCACATTTTTCTATTATTTTATCGTATGCTCCTTTAAGGTACGCTGTTTGTGTTCCTTTATGTTTTGACTTATTTATTGTTATCATGTATTTTTGTCTTGAATCAAATGCTACTTCGTATAGTTTCGGATTGTCTTCTTTCATTAAAGCGTCATCTATTCCTGCGCTTTTGGCTAATGTTAATAGAGCGCCTTCTGTTGGTTCTCCTGATAAAATCCATTCTCCTTCGTCGAATGTTAATTCTGCGTTGTTGCATAAAACGCATGTTTTTAAGAATTCTTTGTGTTGTTGTAAATATTCTTTTTTTAATTGTTTGTCTTTTGTTGAAAACATGCTTATTGGTTCGTATCCTTTTCCTGTTACGTCTATTTCTTCTCCTGAAGATAAGTATGCTTTTACGACTCTCATCTTGTTTTCTGTTAATGTTCCTGTTTTATCAGTGCATATAACCGTGGTTGTTCCTAGTGTTTCTACTGATCCTAAATCTTTAACTATGGCTTTTTGTTTTGCCATTTTTTTTACGCCGTTAGATAATCCTAGGGTTAATGCTAATGGGAAACTTTCTGGTATTCCTGATACTGCTAATACGCTCGTAAATAGTAGTGCTTCTAATAATTCCAGTCCTTGACTTAGTAATATGAAAAAGAATAGTACACATATACCTATTACTGTTAAAGATATTCTTTTGCTCATTCCATCTAATTTTTTTTGTAGTGGACTTTTTACGTAGCCTATTTTTCTTAGAGTCATAGATATTTTTCCTAGTTCTGTTTTGATTCCTGTTTCTACAACTACTCCTAGTCCTGAGCCTCCTGATATATTTGTTCCGTTAAATATCATGTTTGTTCTGTCTGATATTACTACTCCTGGTACATCTAGTCTTTCGGGGTATTTTGCTTTTGATACTGATTCTCCTGTAAGTATTGATTCGTCTACTCTTAATCCATTGCTTTCTATTATTCTTATATCTGCAGGAACTATCATTCCTCTTTTTAAGAAAACTATATCTCCTTGTACTAAGTTTTCAGCTAATATTTCTTTTCTTTTATTATTTCTTAATACATCTACTTTTTTTGCTGTTAATTTTGATAGTGCTTCTACTGATTTTCCTGCTCTATATTCTTGTATGAATCCTAGTAATCCTGTGAATAGTATTATTACCATTATTACTATGAATTCTTCTACGTGATCTGAGAATAAGGATATTAATGATGCTGTTAATAATACATATATTAGTAAGCTGTTAAAGTTTCTTAGAAGCATTTTTAGAGCTGAGTTTTTTTCTTCTTTTGCTATGGTGTTAGGTCCGTTTTCTTGTAGTCTTTTTTTTGTTTCTTCTTCTGTGAGTCCTTGTCTGTTTGTTTTTGTTTCTGAGAATATTTCAGGTATTGATTTTATGTGCCAATTTCTATCTTCTGTTTTCATGTTTTCTGTCATTAATTAACACCCTTTTTTTTAATAACCCTCTTTTTAACTTATGTTTTTAAGGAACTAAGTTATATATAAATGTTATAGTTATTTGTTTGTTTTTTATTAGTTAGGTTTAGTAAATAATATAAATAAGAAAGTATTTAGTTGTTTAAGCACGTTTTTTTGGGGTGTTTAGTGGTGGTTATTCAAATGAGGGCGTTAAGGTTTGTATTTTTGTGTTTGTTTTTAGTTTTTTTGCTTTCTTTCATCGTTATTGCTCAGTCTTCTGATAGAATAGATAGTGATGGTGATGGTGTTATTGATGCATTTGATAATTGTCCAGATACTAATACAGGTGAAGGCTTACCTATTATTTTGAGGAATCCTGACTTTCTTGGTTGTTCTTGTTCTCAAATTTTTAGTTTGATGGAGCAAGAGTATTGTAAAGAAGTTTATTGTTTTCCTAATAGACCTTTAGAGATTAGGAATCGTGCTTTTTCTTCTAGGCCTAATCCTTGTCCTTCTCCTAGGTGTGAAGGTAATACTTTATTTAGTTATGTTATTGATGAGATTCGTTGTCATAGTGGTAAGGAACTTCCTTATGAGTGTGAAGAAATAATTATTGAGAATTCTGATATTTGTATTAATGGTTTGTTGGATGTTGAGGATTTTTTTGTTGTTGATGATTCTGTTCCTATAGATATTTATGATTTAGTTGTTCTTTCTTATCTTGAAGGTTCTGTTTTTGTTGATTATTTTGATATGAGGAGTAAATCTTCTTTAATTAATAATAATGATGTTGTTTTGGATAATGTTGTTGTTGAGCGCGAGGTTTCTGTTAATGAGCGACTTGTTAATAATAGGCGAATAGTTGTTGCTGATGTTTCTTTAGTTATTATTCCTGATAATTATGTTAGACTTGATGATTTTATTATTGTTGAGCGAATTCATGGTGATTTGAGTAATAAGAATCTTGTTATTAATGGGGATTATTTTTATGATTCTTCTAAGCAGTTAATTTTGTGGCGTGTTGATTCTTTGAAGGACGAGGTTGTTTTTTCTTATAGAATTACTCCTGGTTTTGATTTGGATTTTGAGTTTTTTGTTCAAGGTGATGTTAAAAATACTTTGTTCAGAGAATTGTTGCTTCCTTTGTTTTTATTGACTTTGCTTATTGGTTTGGTTGTTTCTTGGATTATTTCTATGCATGAGAAAAACAGAGTTTTTAAAAATTAGTTGTTCTTTCTTTTTGTTTGTAGGGCAGTGCGTGACCGTCCATTTATTGGAGGAAAGTCCGCTCACCGAGAATGTCACTCACTTTTTTGTGAGATCCTGAAAAGGATGGCAACCACTCAGAAAAGAGACCCCTCATATCCGGGATGATAGATGCGAAGGCTTAGGTGACTAAGCTGAGTTAACCTCTTGACTTTGTTTATGAGAATGGATGAAACTGTGAGTCCTTGACTGGTGCAACTCTTTGGAGAGGCTTAGTAGAATGTCACGAATAACCCTTCCATTTTATGGGGGTTGACAGAAAGCGGCTTATAACTGTCCTACTCTTGTTTTTCTATGTATTTGTATATTTGTACTTGTTCGTTGTCAAATATTTTTATGAATTGTTCGCTGTGTTGTAAGAAGAATTGTAGTCCTTCTTCTCTTCCTATCCATGTTCCTCCGTTTTTCATTTTTTCGTGTATGAATATGTATTCTATGTTGTTTTCGTTTAGTAATTGTTGTAATTCGCTTAGTTTTCTTGCGTAGAATATTTGATTTGCTATGTCTATTTTTTCGTTTTGTTTATTTTTTTGAGTGTTTCCATCTAAGAATGTTTGTTTTTGTGATAAGTATTGTATCATGAATCCTTTGTTTTCTGTGCTTAGGACTTGGTTTTCTGTTTTTATTGATGCTAAGAATTTTGATGCTTCTACTTCTTGTTTGCTTATTTGTGTTAGTTGTGTGTTTATTGTTATTATTGCTGAAAATAATATTATGTAGAATATTAGGAGTATCGCTATTTGTTTTATTTTTTTTAGTTCCCATTCCATTGTTAATAATTGGTTCATTCCTATTCCTGCAAATATTGCTAGTGCTAATGCGAATATCAGTCTTATTTCTGGTATGAATAAAGAAATTATTAGTCCTGTTGTTAGTGATGTTGTTATTATTGTTCTTTCTTTTCCTTTTTCCCACCATGCAAATAGTCCTATCGCGCTTAGTATTATTAATGGTATTGAGTATCCGTTCATACTTCCTAGTTCTATTAAAACGTTGTCTAGTATTGTTCTTTGTATGTTTATGAATAAGTCCAGTGTTAAGAAATATATTGCAAGAGATATTATTGATATTAGTAGCGTTAGTTTTATTGTTTTGTTTTGTTTTTTTAGTAATAATTCTGTTATTAGGAATATTGTGAATATTATTCCTAGTATTGGATTTATGAAAGTCATTAGTATTAGAGGTATGCTTGTTGTGTATGTTTTTTTCATGTATAATATTATTGTGAGTAGTAATAGTGGAAATGCTAAATTGTCAGGGTTTAGTGTTGTGAATTTGTATAGAAATATAGGAGTTAATGAAAATAATAGTAATGCTAATACTATTTCGTTGTCCGATAAATTTAGTTTTCTTAGTATTATGAATATTAGTATTATTGTTAGTATTCCTGTTATTAAAGGTATTATGAATGCTATTCCTACGTCGTTTAAAGGTATTTTTTTTAATAATACGTGAAATGGGTTGTTATTTGTTATTTGTTTGTGTAGTGGTTCTTGTTGTATTTGATTTACTTGTATTAGATTAAGGTATGTTTCTTCTGATGTGAATGTTTTTTCTGTGAATCCTGTTTTTAGAGTCATAGGTAATATTAATAATAAGAATATTACTATTAGGATTGCTGTTTGTATTTTTTTGTCTTTCATTTTTTTATTCTCATTGTTATTCTATTAGTGTGACTACGCAGTTAACGCTGAATATTTCTGTTTTTGATTGTTCTCCTTCATATATTTTTTTTATACAGTCGTTGTCTTCGTAAAATAGGTTTGTTATTTTTTCTTTATTTTTTGCGTGTTCAGATAATAATATGTAGTCTACTGAATAATAGTTTAGTTTTGTTAAAGCAGGTATTAAGAATCGATCATCATATATTTTTTTTGTTTCTCTGTATCTTAAGTCTATGTTTTTTATTAATAAAAAGTTTTGATCTATGACATTTTTTCTTTGCGCGTAGTAGCTCATTGCTGAGCTTTCTTCTGGTAGTGCTAGTATTGTAGCGTTTTTGTTTGTGTTTTGTTTTATCCATTCGAATGCTTCTTTGTCGTTTTCTGTTGGTACTTTTGATGCTTCGTAGAATGAATATGTTAGTGCTGGTATAAATGATGTTAATATTAGTATTATTATCAAAGTTTTTGTTAGGGTTTTTGTTATTTTGAATTTTAGATTCTCTGCATAATTTAGGGTTTTTCCAAGAGTTCCTGATGCTAATATACTCATTGTTACTCCTAAGAACATTAGTCCTATGTATATGTTTATTAGTTTAAACCATAATAAGAAAAAGAATGTTATACATATTGATATTAGCATAGTTACTGATTTTTTTCTTGATGAAAATACTGAGTCGTAAATGGTTATTACTCCGAATAGTAATGGTATTGTTCCTATCCAGTATAGGCTTTCTATGAATGTTAGTTCTTTGTATATTTCTAGTATTAGTTGTATTGGTACGTTTTGGTATATTGCTGCTGATCCGTGTGTTGTTATTGCTTGTTTGTATATTGTTAGATTAGACCATACTATTAGGAATATTGAGAATAGTAGTAGTTCTGGTTCTTTTGAGCTTTTTTTGAATCCTTGTATTTTTAGTAGTGCTACGTATATTAGTAAGCTGAATGCTAGTATTAGTGAGGATGCGTGTGATAGTGCTAGTATTATTAGGCAAGTTAATAGTTTCCATAAGTTTTCTGAGTTGCTTACTGTTTTTAGGAAGTAGTATGCTGATAAGAAAAATAAAGGTATTACTAAGGAGTATATTGATGCGTTGTTTATTGTGTTTGAGAAGTATACTGGTATTATTGCTGATGCTCCTGCTGTTATTAGTGATGCGTCTTCGTGTTTTGATAAGTGTAGTGAGAATAGAAACACAATTATTATGATTGATGTTGCTAGTATGTTAGGTATTATTTTTAGTACTAGCATTTCTGGTATTATAAACGAGAATATTGTTAGTAAGTAGTAGTATAATGGGCTGAAAACGTTGTTTCTTCCTGAGTAGCTTAATTCGTCTTTGAATAATGGTAGTCCTGTTTCTTTTATGTTTTCTATATTCCTTAGTGTGAAATAAGCGTCGTATGTTATGTCTTCTGTTTGAAATGCTATGAATAGTCTTAGGGCTAATACTAATATGAACATGATTCCTAGTATTATTGTTGTTCTGCGTTTCATGGTTTGTTGAAAAGAATATTTATTTATATATTTGATGGAATAGTTGTTTTTCACTGGTCATTTTGGGTGAATATTTAAAAAAGTGTTTTGTTTTCTTTTTGTTTGTGATAGTTATTGATAGGGTTACTGGGGATGGTGTTGTTGATCTTTGTTTAGATGTTTCTCGTATTGGTAAGCAATGTATTGTTTTTGTTGGTACTAAGAAGAGTGCTGAGGCTTGTGCTGAGCGTGTTTCTTCTAAGCTTAGTTTTTTTGAGGAGGCTTCTGTTCTTGGTTCTAGGGTTGAGAAAGTTTTAGGTTCTCCTACTAAGCAGTGTAAGCGTTTAGGTAAGGTTTTGAGGAATGGTGTTGCTTTTCATCATTCTGGTCTTAGTAGTGTTCAGCGTCGTTTGATTGAAGAGGGTTTTCGTTCTGGTGTTATTAGGATTATTTGTAGTACTACTACTCTTGGTGCTGGTTTGGATTTGCCTGCTTTTCGTACTATTATTAGGGATTTGAAGCGTTTTAGTCCTGGTTGGGGTTCAGTTCCTATTCCTGTTTTGGAGTATGAGCAGATGGCTGGTAGGGCTGGTCGTCCTAGTTTTGATTCTTTTGGGGAGGCTATTTGTATTGCTTCTTCTTCTGAGGAGAAAGAATTTTTTTGGGAGGAGTATATTAATGGTTTTCCTGAGGATATTAGTTCTAAGTTGGCTGTTGAGCCTGTTCTTCGTACTTATGTTTTGTCTTTAGTTGCTTCTGGTTATGTTAGTTCTTTTTCTGGTTTAATGGATTTTTTGTCTTTGACTTTGTATGCTTTTCAGTATCAAGATTCTGATAAGTTAAAAGGAATAGTTTTGCGCGTTATTAGTTCTTTGGAAGAGTATGGTTTTATTATTTCGTCTAGAGAAAATAATTTTTTTAGGAGTGCTTTGGAGTCTGATTTTAAGTTGGATGCTACTAGGCTTGGGCGTAGGGTTTCTGAGTTGTATTTGGATCCTTTTACTGCTTATGAATTAATCGAGGGTTTGTTGCTTGTTAAGGATGAAGTTTCTGTTTTTGGTGTTTTGCAGTTGATTTGTGGAGTTAATGAGATGCGTCCTTTTTTTAGTCTTAGGAAAAAGGATCAGGATTTGATTGAAGAGAAGATTTTAGGGTCTGATTTTTTGGTTGAGGAGCCTAGTTCTTTTTCTGATTATTATTATGATTTTCTTGGTAGTGTTAAGACTGCTTTGGTTTTAGAGGATTGGATGGATGAGAAGTCAGAAGATTTTTTGTTTGATTCTTATGGTGTTACTCCTGGTGAGCTTAATGTTAAGGTTGAGCGGGGTAATTGGTTGTTGTATTCTTGTCAGGAGCTTTCTAAGATTGTTCCTGGTATTAAGAGGGATTTGTTGCGTCTTCATGTTATTCGTGAGCGTTTGAGTAAGGGTATTAAGGAAGAGTTGTTGCCTTTGACTAAGTTTAAGGGTGTTGGTCGTGTTCGGGCTCGTAAGTTGTTTAATAATGGTGTTAAGAACGTTAAAGATGTTAAGAGTATTGATATCAGTAGTCTTGTTGAGCTTGTTGGGGAGAGTGTTGCTTTTAGTATTAAGAAGCAAGTTGGTCAGGATTTGAGTGTTGAGAAGGTTGTTGTGAAAAAAAATAAGCGTAAAGGTCAGTTTAATTTGAATGATTTTGATAGTAAATAATCAAAACACATATTTTGTTACTATTAAATAGTAGTTAAAAAAGAAAAGTTTATAAGTTAATTGTTCTTCCGACAGTTAAAAATTACTTAAAAAGTACATCTTAGGAGGAGTAAAAAAAATGTCAAAATTAAATAATGTCAAAATTAATTTTTTTCATAAATTAGGAGAATATTTACACAATGCATCTTTTAAAGCAAATACACATGCTAGAAAATTAGACGCATACTCTGAACAAGAGTTTAATGCCGTTGCGATTCCAGGTTTGCCTGCAGGAGCATCTGTGGAAGCATATGAAAATTTTATGCAAATTTTGCCTAACTTAAACACTTATATAACTCCTCAAGGAAAATACCCCATTAATAATTCTGGAAAATCATTTTATTTAAAATTTAATGTTACAAACATACCTTTAGTTATTGGTAATTTTGCAATTCCTGATAAAGAACCTCCTCTAAAAGAAAATGTGTTTGGACATTCTAAAAATATTACTTTGAAATCCTCAAATCATGCTTTGCAAGAAATGTCTAGCGGTATGGATGGTGCTTATTTAGATTTAGTTAAAGAAAAATCGCTTTTTGATTTAGAAGAAATTGTGTTTGAGCCTCTGTTTGGAAAACCTATGAAAAATCCATTAGTCATTTTTTCAAAAAATAAAAGTGTTTTTTTATATAAATCAATTAATCAAATAGAAAAGGAATTAGAGCATCCTAATTTAATATCTTCAAATCACATCCCTTTCTATTTGCATCATTTTTTAAATGACGTTGCAAAAGATATGCGTGAAAATATTTTTAGTTATAACACTGTGAAATTTCTTGATTTGAATACGAATATATTGTCTAGTTATAAATCAAAAAAATAATTTTTAAAAACGTAAAATGTCAAATAAAAATCCTTTAATAAGACATTATAAGCCAGAAGATAGGCAATCTATTAGAGATATTTGTGCAGAGACTGGGCTGTGGGGAGAACCTATTGATTCTTTTTTTCAAGATAGAGCTCTTTTTTCCGAATTGATTGTGGATCCTTATTTGCGTTTTTAACCCGAGCACGCTTTAGTTGTTGAAGATAAAGGCAAAGTTGTTGGTTACATGATTGGTGCTTTAAATAAGAATTTACATATTTTAAAGTCAGCATCTAAGCTTATTGGACGATATGTTTTAGGTCATTATAACAATCATGAATCTAGTAAGCATTTTGTGAAGTGGTCTTTTACTGAAGCTATTAAAGAAGCTCCGAAGCATCCTAATGTGCCTGCTCATTTGCATTTAAACATGCTTCCTAATTATAGAGGAAAATCGCTTGGGTTAGAATTACTTACTAGTTTCGAGTCAATGGTTAGAGATGCTGGGCAAAACCAATATTATGGTGAATTATTTTCTTCTAATAGTAAGCGTTATGAGTCGCTTTATGAAAGATTAGGTTTTGAGATTTTTGATAAAAAGAAAAACACTATGTTTGGTGATTTTTTTGGCGAAGATATTTACACTTTGTGCATCACTAAGAAACTTTAATTAATTATTTGTTTTTTAATTTCATCTACATTTAGTTCTTTTTTTCTTCCGTGAAACCATAAGTCTAAGCCGTCTTCTTTATATCTTGGCACTACGTGAAAGTGTATATGCTCTACTGTTTGTTGTGCATCTTTTCCTGATGCGTTCACTACATTTATTCCTGTCGCGTTCAATTTTTCTTGTAATTTCTTTGCTATTTTTTTTGTTGTCACAATTATGTTTTTCAGTGCTTCTTCTGTTACGTCTTGTAAGTTTTCGTAGTGTTTTTTTGGTATTACTAAAGAATGTCCTTTACTTGCAGGATTTATATCCAATATTACTATTGTTTCTTCATCTTCGTATATCTTATGTGCTTGTATTTCTTGTTTTATTATTTTACAAAATATGCAATTTTCCATCTTAATTATTTGTTTTTATTTTTGTTTTTATAAATTTTTTATTATTTTGTTATAATGCTGTTCTAGTACAACAATGTTTATATAATTTAAAATGAATAAATTATAATACTGGTATACAAAAAACATTCGTTACCTTTTTTGAAGGTGTAAACCATAAAAAAACTAAACAAGCACGACCGTTACGTCGAGAAACTTGTAAGGCAATTACGGCCTGATTATGATGATATTTCTACCCATCTAAGACTTGAGAAAAAGAAAAGAATTATTGGTGAAGTTGATGTTGTTGCTAAGCGAGGAGATGAATTGCATCTTTATGAAGTTAAGTGTTCTTATAGGATTGTTAAAGCTAGGAAGCAATTAACTAAGTTTAAGAAAATTATGCGTCATCATAATACGAGTTGTTTTTTTTATTTTGGTGCAGGCAATAAAATTGTTGAGATTTGTTGATTTTTTTCTATTAAATAATTCATATATGGCGCTATTTCAAATTCCATATTAATTTTTTTATCTACGTATTTTGCATAAGGTAACCAATTATTTATTACATTATTAATGAATATTTCTTGTCTTCTTTCCGCGGACACATTATTTTTTGGTTTCATATATTGTGTTGTTTCTAAGTTATGACTTATGTCTGCTAATTTTAATATTATTGGGTCATATGTTCCTAGTTCTTTAGTTTTTGTTAGTATTTTTTTCTTTTGTGTAAAGTCTCTTTTTGTTCTGTCTTCTTAGAATATAGATACTGAATCTATTATTTCTGAGACTTTTTCTTTAAATCTTGAATTTATATTGTTTAATTCATCTATTCCTTGATGTTCAGGTACATCATGCAGTAATCCCGACACTACTAAGTATAAAGGTCTGTTCCACGTTGCTAGTAAGTACGCTGTTGATACTGGATGAACTGCGTAAGGTAATCCGTTATCTCTGTAATCTCCAAGATGTTTTTTTATTGCGTATTCTAGTCCTTTTTTAAAGAAATCTTCTTGGGTTTCTGAGAAAACTTGTTCGTAGTCTTGCCCTATAATTATATTTGTTATTTCAGGCATTAATACTTTGTAATTATCTTCGTTTGTTTTTTCGAATATTTCATTTATTAACGAGAGCCCTTTTTCTATTTTTTGCCATAATTCCATTTGATACATCAAAGATTATTTATTATTGATTCTCAAATTATTAGTTTGACTTAATCTAATATTATAAAGAAATATTGTTAGATTTAAAACATTTTTTGATATTTACTGAATCGTAGTTATTCTTAATTTAAATCCCATTTGTTGTCAGTTATAAAATGTAAATTTTTTATCACTTTCCCATCTGTTTTTTGTTTTATTTCTTCTCCTGAATAAAGTGTTTCTCCTACAACTAAAGGTTTTTTATTTTTTTCATCCACTATAACTATTATTTCTCCTTTTCTTATGTTTTCATCTAAATCAGTTATTCCTGGTTTCATTACGTCTGCGCCGTTGCAAATGAATTTTATAGCACCCATATCAACAGTTATTGTTTTTAGAAATTGTTCTTTCAGCAATAACTTCAGCAAAGGTATTGGTTTTTCTTTTTCGAAGAAAAATACTGGTTCTTTATTTAGTTTTATGTGTTTTATAGGGTTTTGTGTTATTTGAATTAAATCTTTTTTATTAAAGAATTCTTTTCCATACAAATCGTTAAGTGTTTGATTTAGTTGTTTTATTTCTGATTTGTTTAGTGTTTTTGAACTCATATTTTTCTTATAAGAAGAAGTAATATAAAAACATTTATAAAAAAAACTTGGTTTCTTTTGTTTGATGGATAAGTCGGTCAATTATTGGCTTGCTTAAACCGGAGAGTTAAAGCCTTTTGGTTTTTATTCGAAATACTTGTTTTTACGAGTTTTTTTCTCCGTCCAGTACAATTAAAAGGTGAAATATTATGGCAAGGATGCATTCACGTGCAAAAGGTGTTTCAGGAAGCACTAAACCTATAAAAAAGGTTGTTCCTGGTTGGTTAAAGTACTCTGCTAAGGAAGCTGAGTTATTAGTTGTTAAGTATGCTAAAGAAGAAAAAAAACCTAGTCAAATAGGTATTTTTTTAAGAGATCAGTATGGTATTCCTGATATCAAAGTTGTTACAGGTAAAACTATAACTCAGATTTTGAAGGAAAAGAAGGTTAAGCAAGATTTGCCTGAAGATTTTTTGGCTTTGATTAAGAAATCCGTTATGCTTAGAAAGCATCTTGAAATTAATAAGAAAGATATGTCTGCTAAGCGCGGTTTACAGCTTACTGATTCTAAGATTAGAAGGTTAGCTAAGTATTACAAGACTAAAGGAATTCTTGAAGCTAAATGGCGTTATAATGCTGATCAATTTAAGATGTATGCTCAGGATTAATTTTTCTTTTTTTTCTTTTTAATTATTTTTTTTCATAAATTATTTAAACATCTTTTTGTAACTATTATTTAATGAATAAAAAAAATATTAGTTTGGCTTCTTTGATTGATTTTCTTAGCGTTTATAATTTTAAATCTTTAGATATTAATTTTGATGAAATTCAAGAAAGACTTGACTTTTATGATAAAGTGACTAAAAGCGAAATTAAATGTGTGCTTAGCGAGTATTTTGTCGAAAAATCTTTATACGAGTCAGGTTTTGTTTTTTTTTCTAAAGATGATGTTCCTACAAGTAATTATGATATTTTTCAGAATAATCATAATCTTAAGTTTTATCGTGGTTCTTCTCCTGTTTTTGAGTTTGATTTTTTAGGAACTTATAAAGATGATTTGTTTATTGTTGAGTCTAAATCTAATAGTTTAAAAAAATATGACGTTAATAAATTAGATTATTTGGTTAAGTGTGTTGAGAAATTATTTGGTGAACGCGTTAATTTTTTGTTTTTGGCTTCTTTTAAGAACAAAGATTTTTTTAATAATTTTAGTCAAAGTTGGGATTCTCATGATTCTATTGGCGTTGTTGATATGGGTTTCTCTAAGCAAGATTATGATGTGTTAATTAAAGATTATTTTGTTTGGAAGAACGGTGATTCTTTTGATGAATCAAATAGTATTCTTCGACGTATCAAATCTTAGAATCTCATTTCTTGTTGTTTTTTTGATGTTCTTAGTGAAGTATTTAAAGAACCTCATATTTCTCACAGTACCGCGAATTATTTGATATGGAGGTGCGTTTTTATGGCAACAATTAATATTACAAAAGATAATTTTGAGAAAGAAGTTTTACAATCAGATGTCCCTGTAGTTCTGGATTTTTGGGCTTCTTGGTGTGGTCCTTGTAGAATGATGGGTCCTGTTTTTGAAGATCTTAGTAAAGAATATGAAGGAAAAGTTAAATTTGGAAAAGTTAATACTGAAACTGAACAAGAGCTTTCTAATAATTTTCAGATTAGAGGCATTCCTAGTTTGTCCGTTATTAGAGGTAATGAGGAGATTAACAGAATTGTTGGTTTTAGGCAAAAAGATGAACTAAAAAAGGAAATAGAAGAATCTTTAAAGAAGAAATAATTATTTGTTTAAGATGATTGATTTTGCTTGTAAAAAACTGGATTTGAAGGAAGTTATGCGTTGTGGCTTCGGGATTACTAAAACAGAGTTAGATGTTTTAGAATTGCTTTTTGATAAAGATTGGAGTACAGCTCACGATGTGACTACTTTTCTTGATGTCAGCTTAGCCACAGTTCAGCGTAGTTTGAAGAGTCTTCATGAAAAGAACTTGTTAGATAGACGACAACAAAATCTAGATAAGGGCGGTTATTTATTTTTTTACAGACCTAAAGATAAAGCTTTTTTGAAAGAAGAGCTAAGAAAGATTCTTAGTGGTTGGCTTAGTAATGTTGAGTCTTCTCTTAATCAATGGTAATTCCTTATTTTTTGTTGTTTGATTCAAATTTTTCTTTTGTTTTTGAGAATAATGTTTTAATTTTTCCTTTGAATGTTTTTATGTTTTGATTTATTTTTTTGTCTCCTCTAGCTAATGCTTTATCAATTTCTTTGCTGTATTCTCTCATTAATAAATTCATGTTTTCTACTTTTGATCCGTATGAATTAAAGAATATCATTGCGTCTAAGTCATTTTCTGTTTTTGGATCGAGTTCGCCTTCTTGATATCCTAGTGTTATTATTGCTTGAGGTCTTACTTTTCCAGGAAGGTTAAATTCGTCTGATATGTATTCTTCGTTAAATGCTCCTATCCAACAAGCACCTATTCCTAATGCGTGTGCTGCTAATAATATGTTTTGTGCTGCTGCTGCTGCGTTTTGAACAGCGTATAATCTTTGTCCTCTTAATCCATAATATGTTTCTGTTCTTTCTGTGTCTGCGCACACTATTATTAGTGTTGGTGCTGTTGCTATCCAGTGTTGTTCGTTGCAATGGTCTGCTAGCGCTCTTATTTTTTCTTTGTCATTTACTATTATGAATCTGTAATCTTGTAAGTTTCCTGAAGTTGGTGCTTTTGTGGCTGCTTCTAGTATCAAGGTTATTTTGTCAAATTCTATTTTTTTGTTTGAATAATTTCTTACGCTTCTTCTTGTGTGTATGCATTCAAATAGGTCCATGTGGTGTTAATAATGGTTTTTCTTTTTATATGTTTTGATTTAGAAGGGTTTTTACACAAAAACATTTTAAATAAGAAAGTTTTTTATTAGTTATTAGCTTAATTAGGTTATTTTTATGGAAAAACGCGATAGTGAAGAAAAAAAGAATATTTTAGTAGTTTGTGCGCATTCAGATGATCAGGTTATTGGTCCAGGGGGTGCAATGGCTAAGTTTGCTAGGGAAGGTTATAATGTTTATACTATTATTTTTTCGTATGGTGAGTTAAGTCATCCTCATGTTAAGCGTAGTTATATTGCTAAGATAAGGGTTCAAGAGTCTAGAGAGGCTGATAAGATTATTGGTGGTAGCGGCGTGTTTTTTCTTGGTATAAAAGATGGTATTATGAAAGAAGATTTTTTGAAGAAAAAGATGCGTAGTAAATTGCTTAATATTTTTTTGAAGTATGATCCTGAGATGATTTTTACTCATTCTAGAGATGATTTGTTACCAGATCATAGATTTGTTAGGGAAGTTGTTCTTGGTATTTATGATGAGCTTAGTAGAAAAAAGAAATTGGTTAGTGATGTTTATTCTTTTGATGTTTGGAATATTTGGAATTTGTTAAAGAGGAATAATCCTTTTTTAATTGTTGATGTTTCTAAGACTTTTAAGTATAAAGTTCGTGCTTTGAAGGAATTTAAGAGTCAGATTAATTTTTTTTCTCATACTTTTTTAGTTAATGTTTTGTTTGTTTCGGTTTTTGTTAAGGCTTATTTGAATGGTTTAAGATATAAATTTAAAAGGGTCGAGGTGTTTTATAAGTTAAGATGATTCCTAAAAAAAAGTTGTTAATAGCCACAGATAATTTTCTTCCTAGGTGGTGTGGTATATCTCGTTTTTTGTCTGAGATTATTCCTAGTTTATTAAAGCATTATGATGTGACTGTTATAGCTCCTGATTTTGGTTCATTTAAGCCTGAAGGTTATCGTTTAGTTAAAATTAAGAAGTCTCGTTTTGGTTTAGGCGATTATGTTGCTCCTAAGTTTAGTTTTAGGACTGTTAAACGCGAAGTTAGGAAGGCTGATTTAGTATTTACTCAAACTATTGGCCCTATTGGTTCTTTGGCTATTTATTATTCTAAGAAACTAAATAAAAAAGTTGCTACTTATATTCATAGTCTTGAATGGGAGCTTGTTCCTATGTCTACGCGTAATATTTTTTTAAGAAAATTATTATATCCTGTTTCTAAAATGTTCACTAAGTTTATTTATAATAAGCCTGATTTATTAATTACTCCTTCTGGTGCTTTATCTGATGCTTTAGCTTGGAGAGGTATTACTACTAAGAAAAGTATTGCTACTTTAGGTGTTGATTGCGATATTTTTAAACCTATTTTTGGACGAACACGTGAGGAATTAGAAGAAATTAATAAATTGAAAGAAGAGCTTGGCTTAGAAAATTCTTTTGTTATTGGTAATCATGGCAGATTAGCTAATGAGAAAGATCTTGTTACTTTATTAAGAGCTTTTAAGTGGTTTAGAAAGAATCATAAGAATTCTAAGTTGTTAATTGTAGGTGATGGATTAGAAAGTATCAAAAATAAATTTTCTGGTGTTGAGGGTTGTGTTTTGACTGGTTCTAAGAATAATGTCCATATTTATTTGAATTTAATGGATGTTTATGTTACTTCTTCTTTAACTGAGACTACTTCTTTGACTACTCTTGAGGCTATGGCTTCTGGTTTGCCTGTTATTTCTACTCCTGTTGGTTTTATTAAAGAATATATTAAGAATAATAAGAATGGTTTGATTTTTAATCAGAAACATTCTTTTGAATTGTTTAAGAAACTTGAATCTGTTAAAAGAGATTCTAAGCGGGCTTCTAAGTTGGGTTTTAATGCTCGAGAAACCGTGCTTATAGATTTTCATTGGAATGTAACTTCTAAGAAAATTGTAGAAGCTTTAAGAAATCTTTCATAGTTCTATTTTTCTAAAGAATTCTAGTAAATCATGTTGAAAAGTGTTGTTTTTTATTGTTTTTTCATTAATATTAAGTAATCCTTTGAAAGATTTTATGTTTTGAGATATTTCTTTGAACGCGTTTCCATGATCTTTTCCACTCATCGTACAAAATGCTGCCACGTTTACGTTTTTGCATAATACTAAGTATGTTCTTATTGGCGAACTTATATTATATGCCCAAATAGGCGTTCCTATTATTACCAAGTCATAGCTTTCAGGGTTTTTATTAAATGATATTCTTGATTTTTTATTCGACGCGGATTCATATCCTCTTTTTAGATATCCTATTATTCCATCTCTTTTATCCGTTGTTATTTCATCTACGTCAAAACCCATGTTTTCTGCTAAGTATTCTGCTACTTTCTTTGTGTTTCCCGTTCTTGAATAATATGCTATTAGTACTTTTTTGTTTTTGAAATTTTTTCTTAGTAAGTTTTTTAGTTTTTTCCAGTTATCTTCTGATGCTATGTATCCTTTACATTTTTTTGATCCGCAACGACAAGGATGTTCTTCGAAATTGTCAACGTCATATCCATAATTATATTTGAGTTCCTCTCCTGGTTTTATGTCTTTTATTGCTTTTATCCATATTTCTTCATTTATTATTTCTGATTCGCAGTTAGGATTGCAAGAATGATTTATGAAACGAGCTATGTTGTAAGGTACGTTTCCGTCTAAGTCATATTTTTTGTTTATTTCAAATATGTAAACCGCGCCTTTTTCTTTATTTTTTTTTGAATCTTCTAAGACTTGGTCCGCTCTTCTTTCCGACTCTTTTTTTGATATTTTTTCTCCTATGTATTCTATTATTAGGGTTCCTTTTTGTATGAATTTTTTAGCAAATATACCAGTGTTATGTATTTTTGATTTTTTAGCATGAACATATTCGTTTTTCTTAATTTCTTTGTTTTCCATTAAGAAATTCGAAGATTTGGTCTTTTTAAAAACCTTTTGATTCTTAAAACTATTTTTTAAAAGTTTCATCGTCTTAAAACACTGTTTTTTTTTAATTTTCATAAGGATTTATTCATTCTTTTATTTGTGTTTAAAAAAATAACCTTTAAAAAAGGAAGAGTTCTCCTTTATTTTACGCGGGGGTAGCAAAGCCTGGTCAAATGCGCAGGACTTAAGCATCCAAAGCGAGACACTCTTTCGTTTGGAAGGAGATATCCTGTCTCTTAGTGAGTTCGAGGGTTCGAATCCCTTCCCCCGCACTTTTCTTTAGAAAAATGAGGGCTGGAAGGTTTGAAAATCTTTGATTTTCTTTATCTTCCCCCGCACTTTTCTTTAAAATGTTTAGAAATCTTTAATTTTATTCACATAGTTCTAGTTTTGCTTGTGTTTCTATTTTGATGTTGTTTTGTTCTGCTAGTCCCGCGTTTATTTCTAGTGTGTATAGTGCTTCCGTGGTTGGTGCGTATATCTTGCATGGTTCTTCTTCGCAAGGCGTGGCTGTTTGTATGTATACTACTTCTAGGTCTTCGTTTAGCCATATCATGTCTAAAGGTATTAATGTGTTTTTCATCCAGAAGGCGTGTTTTTGTTGTGTGTTGAATATGAATAGCATTCCTTGGTTTTCTTGTAGGTGTTCTCTGAACATTAGTCCTTGTTGTTTTTCTTCTTGTGTTCTTGGTATTTCTATTTCGTAGCAGGTTTCTTCAAAGCAAATTGTTGGTTCGCATTGTTGTGTTTGTGTGCAACTTATTATGAAGAATGTTATTATGAGTAAAAGCGTTGTTTTTGTTTTCATTGTTTTTTTTCTTCTAGTTCTTTTCTTATTGTTTCGCAGAATTCTTGCATTCCTTTATAGTATAGTTCTACGGGGTCAGCGTCGTTTTTCATTAGTACTTCTAGTATTGTGTCTTTTCCTTCTTTGTCTCTGTCCAAGTTTTTTAGGTCTTGTAGTTGTTTTTTTGTTAGGACTTGGTTTTCTGGTTTTTTTAAGTTTTTTAAGTGAGATTCTATTTTTTCTATGATTGTGAATAGTCTTTTCGTGTCGGTTTTTTCTTCGTTTTGTAGTGCTTCTGATAATTCGTTGTACCAATCAGGTTTTAGATTTATTGATTTTCTTAGTTCTTGTGTTCCTCCGTGGTATTTATTATAGACTCTTCCTATTACGAAGTTTAGTGCTTTGCTTTTTTCTTCTATTGACGCTATGTATTCTTGGATGTTTTGTTCTTTTAGTTGTACTGGTTTTTGTTCTTTTGTTTGTTTTGGTTTTTTCCTTGTTATTCTTATTATTGTGAAGAACATCGTTAAGTACAACACTGAGTATATTATATTTATTGATGTTAAGGTTGCTACGTCCATGTTATAGTTCATGTATTCGTAATTTGTTCCTATTAAGAAGAATGATCCTGTTATTATTAGTGGTATGAACCATATTGTTATTTTGTGATGGAATGATTCTTCGTATAATACTAAGCTTAGTATTATTGTTATTAAAGATGGTAGAAATCCTATTACTACGAAGAGTAATGGTGAATTCGTGCTGAACGCTGATATTATTATTATTGCTAATAGAATCAGTATAGAGAATATTGAGAATCCTTCAAATAGTATTTTGTTTTGTCTGTTGACTATCTCCATATCTGTGTAAGTATTGTTTTGTTTTATATATTTTTTGAAAATTTTTTTGTTTTTTTATTTATTAGTGGTGAATTAGAAGTTTTTTTGTTGTTATGCTTGTTCTTTGTTTATGTTACTTTTTAGTTCTTTGTATTTTTTTCTTTTTTCTATGTGTCTTAAGTGGTTTAATTTTTCTTTTAGAATTAAATCTTTTTTAAATTTTGTTTCTTGTAATAGTTGAGATGTGTGTTTTCCTCCTAGCATATGAGGCATTATGACGTAATCAGCTCCTGTTTCGTATAGTTCTAACGCTGTATCTATTTGGTTTGCTACTACTATTTTTATTGCTTTAGGATTTATTTCTTTTAATGTTTTTATTAGTACGTGGTTTGTTTCAGGGTCAGGTATTGTTGATATTATCATTTTTGTTTTTGATAAGTTTATTTCTGATAAGAATTCTCTGTTGTCTGCATCCCCATATATTGAATTTATTCCTTGTTTTGTTACTTCTTTTACTGTGTCAGGATTGTTATCTATTACTAAGAAAGTTTTTTTCATTTTTGTTAATGATTCTGCTAAGTCAAATCCTATTCGGTTATATCCGAAAAGTATTACTTCATGCATTTTTTTGTTTTGTTCTTGGTTTTTTTCTGATGTTTTTTTCTTTTCGAATATTGATAAATAAGGTGATAATAATTCGTATATTTTTTTATTGTATATTATTAGGTAAGTAGAGCCTGAAATTGTTATTATTCCTATGAATGTGACTAATGATAATATTTCTCCTGTTAAGTGTCCTACTGTCACTCCTAATCCTATTAGTATTAGTGAGAATTCGCTTATTTGTGCGACTGTGAATCCTGAGAATAACGCGTTTCTTTTAGAGTATCCTTGTGCACCCATCAATATCAATACTATTAATGGATTTCCTATTAGTACGAATATTGATAGTATTATTATTGGCCATATGAATTGTGTTATGTTTGAGAATACCATTTGGCTTCCTAGCCATACAAAGAATAGTAATATGAAGAAGTCTCTTAGTGGTTTTAGTTTTGAGCTTATTTCATATTTTAGTGGCGACATTGACAAGGCTACTCCTGCTAGTAGTGCTCCTGCTTCTATTGAAAAATTTAGTTTTTCAAATATTGTTGCTACTATGAAGCACCATGCTATCGCGAAGAATAATAAGAATTCTTGTGATTTTGCTATTTTTTCTGTTATTAATGGGAATATTAGTTTTGCTATTATGAATACTCCTACTAAAATAGTTATTAGTTTTATTATTATTTCTATTATTACTATTAATGATAAACCTGCTGTTCCTGTTGAGGATGATATTAACATTAGTATAAACATTGCGACTATGTCTTGTACTATTAGGAATCCTATTGCGATTCTTCCATACAACGTATCCACGTCTCCTTTGTCTGATAATAGTTTTAGTATTATTATTGTGCTACTGAACGTTAGTGCTATTGCTATGTATATTGCAGGTATTGTTGCGAATCCTAAAGTTTTTATTATTAAGAATCCTATCACTGATGTGAATATTATTTGTCCTATTCCTGTTATTAGTGCTATTTTTCCTACGTCTTTTACTGCTTTCGGATTTAGATGTAATCCTACCATGAATAGTAGTATTGCCACACCCATGTGTGCGAATGCTTCGAATGTTTCGTTTCCTGGTTTTACTAAGTTTAATAATAACGGGCTAACTAGTATTCCTGTGGCTATATGTCCTATAATTAGTGGTTGTTTGAGTATTCGCATTATCCCTGATACTATTACAGCTATTACTAGAACTAATGATAATTCTACGAATACATTATTTAACAATTTTTTTTCCTCTTTTTTATTATTGTTTTTTTTAGTTATTTATTAATTTTATTTTTTTGTTCCTTTGTATACTCTGAATCCGCTTTGTTTGACGATTTCAGATACGTTTCCAAAGGTTTCTTCTATTTTTTTAGCGAGTGTTTTTCCACCTTTGTTGTGCCTAGCAACTATTTGCAATGTTCCTTTTTTTTTAAGGTGCTTATGTGCTTGTTCTATTAATGTGAAGCAAGTTTCTTTTCCTGTTGCTATTGGCGGATTTGATATTATGTGATCGTATTCTTCTTGTATTTTTTCAAAGAGATTTGATTTAATAATTTTTCCTTTTAATTTGTGTTTTTCAAGATTCATTCTCGTAATTTTTATTGCTCTTTCGTTAATATCTGAGAATGTTATTTCTAGTTCCGGTTTTTGTTTTAGTAAACAAATGCCTATTACTCCATTTCCACATCCTAAATCAAGTATTTTTTTTTTGGTTATTTCTGCGTTTTCTATTAATAACTGAGTTGCGCTGTCTAATTCTTTTTTTGAAAATAATCCTGATGCTGAGAATAGTTCGAATGCTTGTTTTTTTAGTTTTATTTTTATAGTGAATATTTCTTCTTTTGATAATGGTTTTTCTGTGTAATAATGGTCCATCATTTTTTATTGTTTTGTATATTATAAAAAGTTTTGTTTTTAATTATTGTCTAAGTAGTCTTTTAGTCTTTGTATTGCTTTATATCTGTGAGATATTTTATTTTTTTCTTCAGGCGTCATTTCTGAGAATCTTTTATTGTATCCTATTGGTATGAATATTTTATCAAACGCGAATCCTTTATCTCCTTTCATTTCTACGACTGTTCCTTTTATTTCTCCTTTGAATATTTTTATGTCTTGTTCTGATTTTGCTAATGCGATTAAACAAGTAGTTGTTGCGTTTTTATTTTTTGTTAAGTGAGCTAGTTTTTCATATCCTAATATATCTATGAAATCTTTAATGTATGGTCCTGGTAATCCGTTTCATTCTTCGAATCCGAAGGACGTGTCTTCTATTAGGCAAGGTTTTTTTAGTTGAGCATATGTTTGTTTGGCTTTTTCTAGTATTACTTCTTCTGATGTTCCTTGTATTTCTTTTGTTTCTACTGGTATTGCTTCTAATTCGTATTCTTCTAGTAAGGATTTGAATTCTTGTAATTTATTCTTGTTTCCTGTTGCTATTATTAGTTTTTTCATGTTATTTTTATTATTCTTTGATTATTTCGCTTCCTTCTTTGGAGTCTAGAACTTTGTATCCTTTTTGTTTTAGTAAGTCTCGGAGTTCGTCACTTTTTTTCCAGTTTTTGTTTTTTCTTGTCGCGTCTCTTTCTTCTTGTATTTTTAGTATGTCTTCTGGTATCTTTTGTTCTTTTTCTATTAATTTTAATCCCAGTACTTCGTCAAATTTTTCTATTAGTGCGAGTTTTGTTGTTTCGTTAATATCTTCTTCTAGCATTTCCCACGTCGTTGCTAATGCTTTCGCCGTATTTAAATCATCATTTAGATTTTCTTTAAATTTTGTTAGTTGTTCTTCGTATTTTTCTTTTTGTATTTCTTTTTTTTCTGCTTTTTTTATTTCGCGTATTTTATTTTTTAATTTTTGTAAAGAATTTTTGGCTGTGTCCATTGCTTCTTTTGAGTACATTATTTTTTTTCTGTAATGTGTTCCTAATAAGAAATAACGGTATTCTTCTGGTTTGTATCCTTTGTCTATTAAGACTTGTAATGTTAAGAATCCGTCTTTGGATTTTGACATTTTTTCGCCTTCACTCATCACTAAGAATTCATTATGCATCCAATAAGTTACCCATTCGTGTCCGAATGCTGCTTCGCTTTGTGCTATTTCGTTTGTGTGATGAATTGGTACGTGATCTATACCTCCTGTGTGTATGTCAAATTTTTCTCCTAAGTATTTGCAAGACATAGCGCTACATTCTATGTGCCATCCTGGGAAACCTTTACCCCAGGGTGATTCCCATTCCATTTCGTGATTTTCATATTTGTGTCTGGTAAACCATAACACGAAATCAGAGTTGTTTTTTTTGTGTTTGTCTATTTCTACGCGTGATTGGGTTTCTTCTTGTTTTTGTTTTCTTCCTGTAAGTTTTCCGTATTCTTCAAATTTTTCAGTATCAAAATATATATTTCCTTCTGCTTCATACACGTATCCATTAGTTTGTATTTTTTTTATTAGTTCTATCATTTCTTGTATGTGTTCTGTTGCTTTAGGGTAATGGTTTGCTGGTTCTATGTTTAGTTTTTTTAGGTCTTCATAGAATGCTTCTTCATAAAATTTAGCGATATCCCAAACTGTTTTGTTTTCTCTTTTTGCTCCTTTTACGAGTTTATCTTCCCCTTCGTCTTCATCACTTGTTAAATGACCTACGTCTGTTATGTTTATTACATGGTTTACTTCGTAATTGTTTAATTTGAATGTTTTTTTTAGTATGTCTGCGAATACGTATGATCTTAGATTCCCAATGTGAGGATAATTATAAACTGTTGGTCCGCAAGAATATATTTTGACTTTTCCTTTTTCTAAAGGTGTGAATTCTTCTTTTTCTTTAGTTAAAGTGTTATATATTTTTATTTTCATAAATGTCATAAAGAAAGGGTTATTTATATTAATTTCTAATTATTCTTATTTTAGATTATTTAATAAATATTCTTGTATGTTTTCTATTTTTATTCTTTTTTGTTCTTCGCTGTCTCGTTCTCTGATTGTTACTGTGTTTTTGTTATTTCCTGTTTCTATTGTTTCAAAATCTATTGTGATACAGTAAGGTGTTCCTATGGAGTCCTGTCTTAGGTATCTTTTTCCGATGCTTCCTGATTCATCGTATTGTATTATTAGTCCTTGTTCTAGTAATTCTTGTTTTATTTTGTGTGCTAATTTTTGTAATGGTTCTTTTTTTATTAGAGGTAGTATCGATGCTTTTACTGGTGCCACGTTTTTTGGTAATCTTAGTTTGGGTTTTCCTGCTTCTATTTCTTGTTTGTTATATGCTAGGTCTAATAATGCTAATAATACTCTGTTTGGTCCTATTGCTATTTCTAGTATGTGTGGTGTTTCTTTTTTGTTTGTTTCAGGATTTAATGCTTGTAATTCTTTACCTGAATGTTTTGAGTGTACTTTTAAATCGTAATCTGTTCTGTCGTGGCAACCGCATAGTTCTATCCATCCGTAGCTCTTGAAATTCATTTCTAAGTCCCATGCATCTTCTGCGTAAAATGACATTTTTTCAGGTAAGTGTTGTTTGAATCTTATATTTTCTTTTGGAATGCCAAATTCTTCAAATAATGCTTGTGTAAATCCTAGTGTCCATGCGTATGCTTTGTTTTTTAGTATTTTTTTATTTATTGCGTCTTTTAATTTTATTTTTTGATATTCTTTGTTTTCTTTTTGTGTTTTTGCTGATAGCAAGTTTAGTTCTTTTTCTTCATAATCTTTGAATTGTTCAAATTCTTGTTTTTGGTCTTTGAATAAGAATATTTGTGCTTCTGCTTGTGTAAATTCACGAGTTCTTAGTAAGTGTTGGCGAGGACTTATTTCGTTTCTGTATGCGTTTCCTATTTGGAATATTCCAAAAGGTAGTTTATCTCTGTAGAATCGTAAGTAGTTCAAGAAAGGCAGATACGTAGTGGTTGCTGTTTCTGGTCTGTTGTACATTTCTTGGTTTAGTCCTATTTTTGTTTTTAGCATTAACATGTGTTTTTCTATTTTTGGTGGTAGTCTAGTTTTGCATGTTGGACAGTTTATTTCATTTTCTTTGAAAAATTCTTCTAATTGTTTTTCTGTGAATGAGTCTCCATCCACATTATGTGTTTCTTCTATTAAGTTGTCTGCTCTGTATATGTTTTTGCATTTTTCGCATTCTACTAATGGATCTGAGAAGTTTCCTAAGTGTCCTGATGCTTCCCATACTTTTTTTGGCGTTACTATTGGGCATTCTACTTCGTAAAACATTAATTTTTGAAAGAATTTTCTTATTGTGTTTTCTATATTATTTTTTAATGTTTTTCCTAATGGACCGAAATCGTAGAATCCTGAAACACCTCCATCATATATTTCTGGGCTTGGTCCGTGTACGAATCCTTTTTCGGATATGAAACTCATTAGTTCTTCTCTTGCTTTTTGGGATTCTTTTTTGTTCATTTTTATGAGTGAAGCTTTTGTTTTTATAAATATTGCTTTGAAATTTGTTATTTTTTTGTTTTTGTCATTATTTTTTTAAATATTGAGTGTTTTCTGTTTTTTTATGTGTGGAGTTATTGGTTTTTTTAATTTTGAGAATTCTGTTAGTTTAGTTCGTAAAGGGTTAGATTTGATGAGTCATCGAGGAGTTGATGGTTTTTCTTTATTTGATGGTGTTTCTGTTGGTGAGAATATTAGTGGTAATTCTTTTAATTGTGTAGGTCATAGACTTCATGCTGTGAATGGTTTTAGTCTTATGCCTTTGGTTAAGGATGGTTTTGTTTTGTCTGCTAATTGCGAGATTTATAATTTTAGGGATCTTGCTAAAAATTTTGATATTAGTCTGCATGATAATGATTCTGTTGTTTTGTTAGATTTTTTGATTAAGCAAGGTGTTAGTGTTGATTCTTTAAGTTTATTGGATGGTGTTTATGCTTTTGCTTTTTGGGATTTGAATAAAAACTTGGTTACTATTACTAGGGATTTGCTTGGTGAGAAGCCTTTGTGGTATTTTTTTCATGAGGGTAAGTTTGCTTTTGCTTCTGAGAAAAAGGTTTTGATTGGTTTGGGTCTTGATTCTCAGTTTATTCGCGAGGTTCATCCTAGGCACATTATTACTTTTGATTTGTCTTCTTATGAATTGAGTTCTAGTTATAAAGATTTTTTTGAGGTTTCAGTTCTTGATGAAGATGATGCTTTCTTTTTTAATGAAACGTCTAGGTTATTGGAGGATGCTGTTAAGAAAAGGATTCCTCCTGATAATAGGGTTGCTTTGTTGTTTTCTGGTGGTTTAGATTCTTGTTTCATCGCTCTTATTTTAAAGAAATTAGGTGTTGATTTTAAGTGTTATACTGCTTCTTTGGAGCATGATTCTTTTCAAGTGAGTCATGATGAGTCTTGGTCTTTGAGGGCTGCTAAAGTTTTAGGTCTTGATTTGGAAGTTGTTCGTACGTCTCTTGATGATTATAAAGATGTTGTTAAAGACGTTTTAGGCATCATTGAGGATAATAATGTTACTAAAGTTAGTGTTGGTGCTTCTTTTTTTATGTGTTCTCGTAAGGCTAGAGATGATGGTTTTAAGGTTATTTTTTCAGGGCTTGGTAGTGAGGAGTTATTTGCTGGTTATAATCGTCATTTGAATAGTTTTGAGCTTAATGAGGAGTGTCTTAGTGGTTTTCGTAAGTTATTTGAGCGAGATTTGTATAGGGATGATGTTATTACTATGTTTAATAATTTGGAGCTTAGATCTCCTTTTTTAGATATTAATTTAGTTAAGTTTTCTTTGTGTATTCCTCCTCATTTAAAGCTTAGGGATGGTGTTAATAAGTTTATTCTTCGTAGTATTAGTAAGGACTTGGGTTTGCCTGATGAATTTGCTTTTAGGAGGAAGATGGCTGCGCAATATGGTTCTAATTTTGATAAGGCGCTTACTAAGTTTTCTAAGGTTGCTGGTTTGTCTAAGTCTGGTTTTTTGAAGCAGTTTTATGATTTTGGTAATGTTCGTCTTGGTGCTTTGTGGAGTACTGGTAAAGATAGTTGTTTGGCTGTTCAAATCATGTTAGAGCAAAATTATGTTGTTTCTTGTTTTATTACTATTAATCCTGCTGATAAAGATTCTTATATGTATCATGGTCCTAATACTCATTTGGCGAGTCTTCATTCTGATGCTTGCGGTATTCCTTTGATTGTTCAGGATTCTGATAAGGCTAAAGAGGATGAGCTTGTTGATTTAAGGTTGGCTTTGATTAGAGCTGTTAATGAACATAATATTGAGGGTGTTGTTAGTGGTGCTTTGTTTTCTAATTATCAGCGTAAGCGTATCGAAGTGATTTGTGATGAGCTTGGTTTGAAGGTTTTTGCTCCTTTGTGGCATATGGATCAGGAGAAAGAGTTGGAGATTCTTTGTGTTAAAAATATTGATTTTTGTTTAGTTAAAGTTGCCGCGGAGGGTCTTGATAAGAGTTGGCTTGGTCGGTCTTTGGTAAAACAAGATTTTGATAATCTTCGTATTTTGAAAGAAAAATTTGGTTTGAATCCTGCCGGGGAGGGTGGTGAGTTTGAATCTTTGGTTTTGGATGCTCCCTTTTTTAGTAAGCGAATTTCTTTAGACGAAGTTCGTGTTGATGAAGAAAGCGAGCTTTATGCTTCGTTAGTTGTTGTTAGGGCTTCTTTGGTTGATAAAGCTTTTAAATGAACAAATTTTTCTTTAAATTCATAGCCTTCATGCCACGATCGCATACACAAAAATCAAAAAACGATTTTTGGTCGCGATTCGAGTCATTCACATTCATTCATGCCACGATCGCATAATCTGGTATTGCGCAAGCCTGGAAAGCTTGTCCCATCTGGGATTCCCGGTTCAAATCCGGGTCGTGGCGTTTCTTTGTTTAATATAAATTATGCGCTTGAGCGAAGCGAAACGCACAGGGCGTTAACGGGCGTACTGGTTATTCAAATCCGGGTCGTGGCGTTCTTCATGTTACAACAATAAAACATCAATATTTTTGTTTTTTTGTTTTTTTTTGTAGTGACTATTTTTTTTAGAATTTTTATTTTTAAAGGTTGTTAAAAAAAGAAAATTATATAAATACAACATAATCTTTGTTTTAGTAAATACGTTTAAATAATTTATTTTTTTACATTTTTTTATTAGGGGGTTTTATAAGTGAAGAATAAAGGAATTTTTAATGCAATTTTTAGGGAAAAGCCAGCTATGCTGTTGATTGCTTTGAAGAACTCCGAAAACGAGGTTTATGCTTCTTCTCTTGCTAAGATTATTGATGGTACTTATAGTTACATCGTTAAGGTTTTGATGGATATGGAGCGTGCTGGTTTGGTTGAGTTTAGGAAGCAGGGTCGTTTGAAGATTATTAAGCTTACTAAGAAGGGTAGCGATGTTGCTGAGAAGATTAGTTTTATTAAGAATGCTCTTTAATTCTTTTTTTTGTTTTTAGTTTTTTAAGTTTTGGTTCTTTGGTTTTGATTTGATTTTTTGTCTTTTCTTTTGTTGTTTTTTTTATTTCATAAATTATTATTCCTGCAACTCCTAGAAATATTAGTGTGTCTGCTATGTTAAATACTGGGAATATTTTGAAATCTATGAAATCTAGTACGTGCCCTTGTATTATTCTGTCTATTAGGTTTCCTGTTGCTCCTGCTAGTATCATTGTTAGTAGTATTTGGTTTTCTTTGAATTCTTTTCTGAATTTTATTAGTAGTGCTATGAATAGTGCGCTTATTATTATGAATATGAAGTTGTTTCCTTGTAGTAATCCAAAGCTTATTCCTGTGTTTGTTACTGGTCTTAGTGCTAAGATTCCTAAGTCTATTGTTTGTTTTGAGAATATTTGTTTTGTTATTTGATCTAGTATTACTAGTACTAGAAATAGTATTATTATTTTTTTGTTGTTTTTCAATTTTTCACCACATTCTTTTTTGTTGTTTTTCTTCTATTTTTTCTATTTTGTGGTTTATTGTTTGTACTTCCGCTCTTAATGCGTCTAATTTAGCTATTATTATTTGTAGGTCTTTTTGTGTTTCGTTTGGTTGTTGATTGTAGTTGTTGTTTGTTTCTTGCATCTTTTGGTAAGGTTTGTTTTTGTAATCTGTGAATTGGTTACTGGCTGTATTCATTTGCATTGTTGAGTTTATTGGGTCGTAGTCATTTTTTGGTAAGTTTAGTCCTGAATCTAGGTTTGTTAATTGGTCTGTTTTGAAAGGATCCATGCCTAAGTCTTTGTTTTCTGTGTTTATTTTCTCTGTTTCTAGGTTTGGTTTCTTTTTGAATACGTCTAATATGCCCATTTTTATTCAGTCACGTTCATTAAATTATTCATTATTTTTTTTGGAAAAAAGTTCAACATTTTTATTGATAGCATTTCTGGTTTTATATTTATGTTCTGATTTTTTACTTCTTTTATTAGGAAGTTTCCTTTTGTTTCTTTCATTTTAGTCGCGAGTAATGCGTAGTATATTTTGTTCTTTATTTCGTGCAGCCCTTCTTCTCTTAATATTATTGCTTCTTGTTGCGTTATTACTTCAGCGTTTTCTAGTATTGTTGTTGCTTCATTGCTTGATGTTGCTAATGCAAAATCTTTTAGTGTTTGTTCTTCCATTTTTATTTTTCTTCCCGATAGAGTTATTTCGTCATCATAGAAAGTTTTTTGTTCTATTACTATTAATATTCCATTTTCTTCTATTTCTTCGTAGTCTTCTTCTTTTATTTTTTCAAATAGTTCATCTATTTCTTGCGGTGTTATTGATTCATAAAATTTTTGATTAATCGCGGATGATAAAGTAACATCACTAGTTATTTTGAATGCAGTTATTAATAATTGTTCTTCTGTTATTATTATTGTTTTTTCTCCTTCGAATCCTTTTTTTAATGCCATCGCGTCTGTGTATATCACTATCCCTAATACTCCTATTAGTACTATTGAAATTATTACTACTGATATTAGTGCTTTTATTACTCCTTTTAGTAATCTGAAAGATAATAAGAATACTAAAGCAAGTCCTATTATTATTAATATTATTTGTATCGTCATTTATTGCACCTCGCGCTTTTTAATTATTTTTTATTTTTGAGTATAATTTTAGTAATTCAGGGTATATTTCTTTTTTTTCTTGAATTGTTTTTTCTTCGTATAAATAGTTTATTTTTTTGTATATTTTTATTAATTCTTCTTTGTTTTTTGTTGTCTTTGTTGTTTTTAATAATTCTTTTATGTTATTAGTTTCTGTTAAGGGTTTTAATATTTTGGGTTTTAGGTTTTCTTCTTTGTTTTTTTGAAATCTTGATATGAATAATCCTGTTTCGAAGCATATGTACATTGGAGCGCTCATTAATATTTGTGTTATTGGGTCTGGTGATGTTAGTATCGCTGATAATGTTAGTGCTAGTATTATTACTATTCCTCTTGATTTTTTTAGTGTGTTTATATCTATTATTTCTGATTTTACTAGTATTGGTATTATTATTATTATTTGTGCTGTTAGTGCAAATGCGAATCCGCTTAGCGCCACGAATATTATGGCGCTGTATACTCCCCACAAAGTAGATATTTGTGGTGGTAGTGTTGCGAAGTAGTCTAAGCTGTATTTTGAGAATATTAGTAAGCCGAATAAACATCCTATTATTGCTAGCGCGGTTGAGTAAGTAAAGTATTTTATTGCTATTTTTTTATTTTGTTGTTTCATTATTGGTTTTGAAAATAAGTATAGTTGTACTAGTATGAACGGTATTAGGAATGCTAGTGTTAGGTATAGTGATACAACTAGTTGAGTTCTTATAAATTCTAGTGGCGATAATGCGTATAGTTCTAATTTGAAGTAATCTATTAGGAAAATTATTAGTTTTTCACTTATTATGAATCCTGTAAAGAACACTAGCACAGCAGCTATTAATATGATTTTTAGTCTTTTTTTTAGTTCTTTTAAGTGTTCTTTGATTGTTAGTAGTTCTTCTGACATTTTTTTACCTTTATTTGTTTGAAATCTCCATTACTTTTATTCCATTCACGAATATTCCTTTTTTGAATAGTTCTTTTTCATTTAGTTCTGTTTTAATTTCTTTTTTTATTTCTTGTCTTATCTCTGTTCTTATTTGTGTGTTATCTGTTTTGTCAAGGAACGCTAGTGCTTTTTTTGGAAAGAAAATTAGTGCTAACAGTATGAATCCTATTGATTTCAAGAAATCTTTTCTTGATATTCTTTTTTGCATTAATTTTTCTAAGTCCATTTTTTCCCTTATATGAAAGCACTTATGTCTCCTATTATTATATCTGTTTCATTGGCGTACATTCCTAAGCTATCATTTGCACTAAATCGTATTAGTTTCATTTCTGCATTGTCTGATACGCTTAATGTTCCGTTTATTGTTAGTGTTTCTGTTGGAGTTGTTGTTCCTATTCCTACTTCTCCTGTTTGTGTTATTGTTACTCTCGCTTCACTTAATCCTACGTTTGATGTTCCCACTGTATTAGATGTTGCTAAGTGTAAGCTTCCTCTTCCATCTGTGTCTGTTCTTTCAAAAAATATTGCTGCTTTTTGATGTTCATCTCCAAATACGCCTGCTGATGATGTGACTGCGAAGTTTATTCCTGTAAAATCTCCTAAAGTAGTACTGTTTCTTTGTATTAGTAATATTGATCCGTTACTTGGTTGATTAAGATGAAGTAATTTTTGAGGAGTGTCAGTTCCTATTCCTACAAGACCTGTTGGTCTGTAAATATCTCCGTTAGTTTTGTTCCAGTTACTTCCGTCAAATTCTCCTAGTGCTGTAACTATTTCTGTGTCTACGTATTGTTTTGTTGCTGCTTGTAAATCAGATAAAGGATTGTGACTTAGTGTAACGTTTCCTCCAAAGAATGTGTTATTAGTTATATTTACTGTTCCTACTACGTGAAGTTTAGCTGTTGGTTCATATGTTCCTATTCCTACATCTCCAATTAGACGGTAAATATTATCTCCTGTTCCTGTTGTCCATTTACTTCCATCTACTTCGCTTATGTTTCCGCTTACAACTGTGTCTACGTATTGTTTGGTGGTTGCATGCAAATTATTAGTAGGATTCCCGCTAAGAGTTAAGAAACCACTCATCGTACTCCCACCTATAGCCACAAAATTAGAATCCGCAGAAGACTGCGTATAATACCTAGCATCACCCCAAGTTGGATCAAATGCTAATCCACTACTTTGTTGTGTTAAGCCTGTTCCTCCCTCTACGGTGAATGATGTTCCTGATAAGCTTATTCCATCTCCTGCTGAATAAATTGTGTCTTCGTCGCTTCTACAATTCCAGTGAGATCCGTTCCAGTAACTGTATTGATTGGCTCCGCAAGTTGTTGCTGTTGTGCTTATTGTGATTGTTCCACTTGTTTCTGATGATGTTATTCCTGTTCCTCCTAGTATAGTCATTAGTTCTCCGCTACTTATGAGTGTTGATGTTGTTCCGTCACTTATGTTCCATCCTGAGTACCCGTCTATCGCGCTTATGTTTCCACTTACAACTGTGTCAACGTATTGTTTAGTAGTTGCATGCAAATTATCAGTAGGATTCCCGCTAAGAATTAAGAAACCAGTCATCGTACTCCCACCTATAGCCACAAAATTAGAATCCGCAGAAGACTGCGTATAATACCTAGCATCACCCCAGCTCGTGTTGAAGCTTATTGTTCCTGTTGTTGTTATAGTTGTGGGACTTAGAATTATTCCTGTTCCTTGATCTATTTGTGTTACGCTTCCATCTCCTGTTCCTACATTCATACATTGAACGCCTGTAGTGGTTGTGTTTACAACTACTTGTCCTGGTGGACAATTATCTGCTTTTGCTGCACCTAAGGCTATTATTGCGTCGTTTGCTGTTGTTGCACCTGTTCCTCCTTTATCTATTTGTAATGTACCTGATATTTGTGTAAAATCATAATCTCCTGATTCTGCAACTACTATTCCTGTTCTTCCGAATACACTTGTAACGTTTCCTTGATTCGTTCCACTAATACAATTAGTTCCGTCTGCTAAACAAACTAAGGTTCCGCCAGACCATATATTTCCTGTTACGTTTAATCCTGCAGGCACTCCTGTTGATCCTATTCTAACTATTCCTCCTACGCCTGTGTTTAGAACTAATTCTTGTATGGAACTTATTTCTAGTCCTGCTGTTGTTCCTACTATTCTGTTTATTGCTGCTCCTGCAGGATCTCCATCTCCTTTTATTACTAAGTATGGACTAAATACTCTTTCTTCTGCTGTTAATTGCGTAGTCGTTATGTTACCAGTTACGTTTAAATTGCCTAGTATCGTGCTGTCTCCTAATTTGAGAACGTATAATGAGTCGTGTCCTGGGTCGTTAAACGCAGATACTTGAAGCATCATCACTAGTATTATTGTTATTACTGATATTGTTGTTAGAACAATTTTTTTTTTCATTCTAACGACCTCCTATAAGGTACTACGTTTCCTCTTATTTTCATGTCTCCTGTTTGTCTGTTAATTGTTGCTAGCAATATTCCTCTTTTGTTTGTTATTGCTGATAGTCCTTGTTCCATTACAATATTGGAGTTAGATTCTGTTAGTTTTCCTTTTAGGTGTAAGTCTCCTGTTTCTGAGTTTATCCAAATAGTTGGTATGAATTCTCCTTGGTTATTTACGTATCCTAATTGGTAATCGTGTGTTTTTGCTTGTTCTTGTGAGTTTTCTACGAAGTCTCCTTTTATTAGCAAGTTTCCTATTGGTGTGAATCTCGCTATGGTTGTTCCTCTTGTGTTTTCCAGCACTAAGTCTTCTGGTTGGAAATACGTTGTGTTTTCATTTTGTATGCATTCTAATGGTCTTTGGTTTGGATCTGGGTAATCACATCCTGGTATGTCTCCTATTATTGTTTCATTAGTTATTGTCTCATTTCCTATCATAGTTTCATTTCCTATCATAGTTTCATTTCCTATTATTGTCTCATTAATAGGAATGTCTATAGTTATTGTCTCATTTGTTATTGTTTCGTTATTGTCTGGAATTGATGGCTCTTCTATTATTTCTTGTTCTTCTTGTTCTGTTATTGTTATGTTAAATTTGTTGCTCACTATTAAATCAGTTCCATTCGTTGCGTATATGATTGATTCCCAAGTTCCTATTTTTTGTGCTATGAAATTTATTTCATTTTGATTTACAATGTGAGTGTATCCTTCACTTGATTTTGCATCAAACACTAAGTTTTCTTCTTCGAAGTAATTTTGTGCGTTTATTGTTTTGTTTTCTCCTTTTTTGATTTGAATATTTTCTACTTTTTGTGTTATGCCTTCTCCTAAGTATTCTGATTCTTGTGTATATGTTATTTTTTCTATGTATAATTCTCCTGTTTCTATTTCTATTATTATTTGTGATATGTCTATACCTATTAGTGCACAAGTTTGTGTGCATAAATTGTTGAATTCTTTTATTAAATCAAATGTTTGTGGTTCTTCTGTTGTTTCATTTATTACTGTTTGATTATCTTCAGGACTTGTTTCTTCTATTATTTCTTCTTCCAATACTTCATCTAAGTCATCTTCTACCACATCCTCAACTTCATCAACTTCATCATCTGTAATTGTTTCTTCAGGACTTTCTTCAACAATTTCATCAGAAGATCCAATTATTATTTCTTCTTCTAATAATTCATTCATGTCATCTTCTACTAAATCATCAACTTCGTCAACTTCAGTAGTTTCGTTTAGTAATTCTTCAAGGTTTTCTTCTGTTGTTTCTTCAATTATTATTTCATCTTCTACAGTAATTTCTTCTTCGTTCGTTGTTGTTTCTTCTTCTATTTCGTTTTCTTGTTCTTCTTGTGTTTGTCCTGTTACTTGTGCTGTGAATTGCGACACAGTCGTTGTTGATTCTTCTAACGTTATTTCTGCTATTAGAATTATTGCACCTTCATTCGTTTTAGCATATATTTTAGCTTTATCTCCTAGATTACCTTTATATGTTCCAGTAGCACTTATTTTTTCTACTTTTTTAAGACTTACATCTATAGTTGAATTTTGTGCATATGTATCATCTAAATTTAGTGTTTTTGTTTCTTTATTTGATAGTGTTGCTAATCCTGTTGGTGTATCTAGTGTTGATAAGAACATTGTTCCTATTATTATGAAAAAAGTGAACACTAAGAATATTGTTTCTTTGTATTTAGAAATGTTATTGGCTGGAGTCATATTGCATCATCCTCCAGTTTTATTCCTAGTCTTTCTGAGATTTCTATTATTTTGTGTGCGTTTTTTATTTTTTGTATTGCTGTTCTTTCGAATTTAGAAACTGCTGCTTGAGATATTTTTAGTTGTTTTGCGACTTCTACTTGAGTTAGTTTCTTTTTTGTTCTGAGCTCAAGCACTTGGTATTCTTTTTTTGTCAGCAAAATATAACCTCAATAAGTTTTATTTATTTTTTTAATTTTATTGATTTTAAATATAATATAACCTTTATGTATTTTAATTACCTAAGTAGTATATAAATGTTTCTGAAATTAAAAAAGAGTTTTCAAATTAGAAAATTCATTATAGAAAGCTAATAGAATTCTTGTTTATTCTTCTTAAATATATTGAAAATGTTAGAAAATTATTTTAGAAAATGTTAGAATTGTTATTTTTTTATATTTCTTGTGTATTCTTCAAATATTTCTTCTATTAATTTTGCTAATTCGAAATCTTTGTAAGTTATTCCTTCTGCTTCTACTGTGAATAGTTTTATTATGACTTGACCATGGGATAAAATTATTTTTGGGTAATGATTTTGTGCTTCTGCAACGATTCCTATTTTGTTTACGAATTCTAGTGCTTCTTTAAAGTCAGGGAAATGAAATGTTTTTTTTATAAAATCTTGATTTAATTCATCCCATCCTTTAATTCGGGTTAAGTTATCGTTTATTTCTTCTAAGTGCATTGGTTCTAATACCATTAGTTAATCTTATTTTTCTTTGTTTAAAAAAGTTTCGGGGTTTTTAGAAATTTGTTAGAAGTCTTCTAAGTGGTGAAATTCTGGGTCTTCAACCCATTGATCTGGTTTTTTTATATAGTCTATTATGTTTTTTATAATTATCCAATGCTTGTGTTCTTCTTTTGCTATTCTTAGAATTATTTCTTTTGCTTCTTGTTCTTCTTGATTTTTTGATAATTCTTCATAGAATTCTTGGCTTTTTTTCTCTACATCTAATATTTTTTTATAAAAATCTACTTGATCTTTTGGAAGTTTTTCTCTCACTTCTTTAAAGAAATCAATTATTCCTTCGAATGATTCTTTTTTTATTTTTATAGGTTGTTTTTTTTGTAATGCGTCAAAAATGTTGTAGTGTTCTTGTTCTTGATGTGCAAGCATCATTAATATGTTTTTTAGTCCTGTGTCTTCTGTTTTTTTAGCTTGCTCTTCATAGAGTTGTTTTCCTTCTAATTCCATTTTTTTTGCTATTTCAAAAAGTTCCATTTATTTGCCTCTTTATTTTCATTTTGTTATTTTGTTTATAAATTTTTTTAAAATTTTGAAAAAATTTTTAAGATAGGGTTATTTTCGTTTATTAATAAAATTGTAGGAGGTGTTTTTATGAGTGGAACTATTGTTGTCAGAACTAAAATTAAAGAATTAGCTAATAATTTTAGTATTTCTTCTGATTTTGGTGATGCGCTTGATGAAAAAGTCAAAGTTCTTGTTAGTGATGCTTTGAAAAGAGCTGAAGCTAATGGTAGAAGAACTGTTATGTCTAAGGATTTGTAATTTTTGTTTTAATTTTTTTTAATTCCGAGTTTATTTTTTGAGTTCTTTGTATTATTTTTTTGTATTGTATTAGTTGTATTTCTTTTTGTTCTAGTAGTTTTTTTGCTGATTCTTTTAGGTAGAATAAATCATCTTCTAGCTCTTTTATTGTTTTTAATTTTTTTTGTTTTGTTTGGTCTTCTTCGCCTTTTAATTCATTAATTGTTTTTACTGTTTTTAGAAAAAAGTTTCTTAATTTGTAAGAAGGGTCCATTTTTTGCCTCAGAATAAGCCAAAGGTTCTTTTTTTCTTTTCTGGTGGTTTATCTTTTTGTATTTGTTTTAGATTTGGCATGTTTTGATTTGGGAACGGCATATTATTATTTTGTTGTTGATTCATCGATTGTTGAGCATCATCATTTGGTTTTGGGAATTGTAGGTTTTGTTGGTTTTCTTGGAGTCCTTGTGAAAAATTATTTTGTTGTTGATTCTGTGATTGCTGATTAAAATTAGTTGGTTGATTGTTTTCATTATTTGTTGGTTTTGGTTCATTTGGATTGTTATTTAGATTAGGATTATTATAATTTAATGATTGGTAGTCTAATTCTATGTTGTTGCGTTGTTGCGTTGGTTCAGTATTTGTTTGTGGTTGTTGATTAAAATTAGTTGGTTGATTAAACGTTTGTTGTGGTGCTTGTTGTGATATTGAAATGTTTTCCATTTTTTCTCCGAATGATACTAGGGCTCTTGCTATTTGTCTGTTTTGGTCTAATATTTTTTCTATTTTTGAATCAGGGCCTTCTCCTGTTTCTTGTTCTAATAATATTTGTTGTTTTACGTCTTCAAATACTGATGTTAATTTGTGTATTGATTTGTTTAAGTCTATTATTGCGGAATATAGTTTGTCTTCTGAGTTTCCTTTTACGAAAGGATTATCTTTGTATTTCTCAGCTTCTTTTTTTAGTCTCTCAACTTCTTCATGAGATAGAAGCTCGTATTCTTCATCCATCACCCAGACCTCTTTTTTTTAAATTAGTTAACTTTTGAAGTGATTAAACTAATATATAAATCTTATCTAAATTATTGTTTTTATAAACCTTTTTGTTTTTTATGGTTTTTTTGTTATTTTAGCTACGAAGAATCCTTCCGTGTCATTATCTTGAGGATATATTCTTAAGCATTTTTTTACTTCTTCGTTGTATGTTTCGTTTTGAAAAGATGTTATTGGTGGACTTCTTTTTATGTTAAGATTTATTTCTAGGAGTTGTGCGTCTTGGTTTTCTTCTAATAATTTGCTTATTACTTTTTCATTTTCTTGTGGTTCTAACGTACACGTGCTATATACAAGGACTCCATTTTTTTTTAGCAATCTGTAAGCATTTTTTAGTAGTTTTGATTGTGTTTTTGACATTCGTTCAACTAATCCAGGACTCCACATTTCTGCTATTTTGTAGCTTCTTCTTATTGTTCCTGTTCCTGAGCACGGAGCATCCACTAGTATTTTGTCAAATATTTCGTTTCCTTTTATTGTTTCTCCGTTCATTTTCGTTATTAGTGTGTTTGTGACTCCGCATCTTTGTAAGTTTATTCCTAGGGCGCTTAGTCTTTTTCCTTGAGAATCGTTTGCCATTAGTATTCCTTTATTTTCCATGTATTGCGCTATTTGAGTTGTTTTACTTCCTGGCGCCGCACATAAATCTAGAACTATGTCTCCTGGTTTCGGCGCTAATACTACTGGTGGAATCATTGATGCTGCGTCTTGAACGTATATGTAACCTAATTGATGTTCAGGAGTATTTCCTATATCAAATCTTTTTTTATCTTTGTATTTTATCCAGAATCCTTCTTTACACCAAGGTACTTGTGTTAAATCCCATGTATTATTTAGTCTTTGTTGTATTTCTTTTTTTGTTTTTTTTAGCGTGTTTATTCTTATAGATTTTCTTATATAAGTTGTTGAATACTTAATGAATTCTTCATAATTTTCACCTAGTAATTTTTTGTATCTTTCTTTGAATAATTCTTTTAATTTTAATGATTGTTCTCTTGGTGATTCTGCTTCTTTTTGTTCTTTATTTTTCTTGTTTTTTGTCATGTTTTCATTTAGAAAGGTTATTTATTTTAAAAAAGTTTCATTGTTTCATATTTTTAAGTTTATGAATTTTTCTGAGAATTTGTTAACAATTGTTGATAGCAGTACTGAGTATATTATTATTGTTAATAATAGATTGTTTATTATGCTTATTTGTGGTGCTTCTAAGAATGATAACGAGAATATTAGGACTGCGACAGCTATTCCTTTTGGCATGTTAAACGTCATGAATAATATTTCTTCTCGAGTATGTTCTTTTTTTCTTAGAATTATTTTTACTGCTATGAATCTTGTTATTATTAAGATCGCGAATATCACTAATGATTTTATTATGAACTCTACATCTACGTTTAATTTTACTATGAATCCTATTAGTAAAAATACTAGTATTTCTAGTGATTTTGATAACATTCCGCTAAATTCTTGAAGAACTTCTTTATTTGACATGTATAATGCTCCGAACATGAATCCTAGTACTGCTACTGCTAGTACTCCGTTTCCTCCTAGGTTTTCTGATAATATGAATGCTAGTAGTGCTGAACATATTAGTGTTAGTCCTGATGTTTGATCTGAAAATTTTCTTATTCCTTTGAAGAATATTAAGCCTATGAGTATTCCTGATCCTATTCCTACTAATATTTGTGTTAATATCGCTGCTAAATGTGCTTCAAAAGAAATAACACTTTTTTTTAGTATTTGGTTTAGTATGTCTAATAGTATGAATGGTATTAGCACCATTATAGGCGTATTTAGTATGCCTTCTATTTTTAGGAATTCTAATATTCTGTTGCTTTTATTGTTGAACATTATGAATATTGATGCAGGGTCTGTTCCTGATATTATTGATGCGAATATTAATGCGTAGAACAAATTAGCTATTGAGAAGTCAAAGAATAATAATATTGTTGCTATTGTTATGAATATCATGTTTAGTGATAAAAATAGTCCTGATAATTTAAGTGCTGAAAAGGATAGTGTATCTACTGATCTTGCTTTGAATCTTGATGCTCCGTCGAATACTACTAATGCGAGAGTGAATACAGCTATTGTTAGTATTGCGTTGTTCGATATGTTAAATAATGCGTAGTCTGATAAGAAGTGACCCATTATTAATCCTGTGATTGTTAATAATAGTATATTTGATATTTTTAGTTTTCTTGAGAATTCTGATATAATTAGACCGATTACTAGTAGTACTACGAACGCTGTTAATATTATTAATGCGGATTCGTTGTTGTTTAACACTTAGTTGCCTCTTTTTTTGATTTATATTCAGAATTTAGTTTTTAGAATTTAAATCTTTCTTTTTGTGTTCATTTATTGTATACTATGATGTGTAAATCCATAGGTGTTCCGTCAGGGAGTGCTTTTCTGAATCTTCTTGTTAATAAATCAGATATTTCTGTTTCTGGGTTAACTCTGAATATTGTTCTGTTTATTATGTGTGGGAAAGTGTTACAACAAAGTATTCCTTCTATTTGTATGTAATCAGATAGTATCGTTGAATTTAGTTGGTGAAAAAAGTTTATTGGTCTTCTATCACACGCGTTCATGGCTATTGTACTATTAAAATCACATCCGTTTTCTCCTTGGCATTCTTTTGCGCAGATTCTTTCTCCGAATCTTGATGAAGGTATTGTACAGTGTTCATCACATGATGCATGACCTAAATTGCAATCTACTACGTTTTCCCCTGCTAGTAAAGTTATATTCCTTGCTGTACCTTCATACCCTATTGCTGAGCAAAGCATTGTTACTTTGCCAGAGTAAGCGTTGCTTATTTTGTATTCTCCTTTTTCATTTGTTGTATTTGATCTCATAAATAATGGTTCGTTTGCTTTTTGAATTTCATTTTGTGGAATTATTACTACTACTGCATCTTTTACTGTATTTCCGTCTCCTGTGTGTGCTATTCCTTTTATGCTAGCTGTACAATCAGGATCCACACATTCATTACATGAAGGCGTTGTTAATATATTTCCACATATTGCCCTTATATACATATCATAATTGTTAACGTTATAATGTCCTAAGAATGAGTAATTTATTTCCCATAAATCACTTCTATAAGTTTTTGTTTCTGCTACTAAGAATGTTCCTCCAAAATGTTCACATGCTTCATTTCCTGTGTTGTATGCTGCGGAATATTCAGTTTCTGCAGGTCTGTCAATAGTTCCTTTTCTTAGTAGTACCGTTAAGTTATCTTCATTTATTGCTCCTTTTGAGTACCATGATGGACAGATTCCGTCATCTGCTCCGCATACAAAGCAGTTGTTGCACAGTTCTACTGCTCCGTGTCCAGGCGTGTTTATTGATACTCCGCAAACACTTTGTGTTCCTACACCACAGGGTTCTGCTGTTGTTATTTGAGTTAGCGTTATCACTATTATTAGAGTGGTTAATAGAATTATTATGCGTTCACCCTTTTTCATTTTTATTATGCTCGTTTCTTTATTATATAAATTTTTTGATTGTTTAATTTTTTTGAAAAGTTTTTTATATTACTTGTTTCTTAATGTTGTTTATGGATAAAGCTGATAATTCTGATTTTTCAATGGATTCTTTGAAAAAATTTTTTGATGATGTTGGTAATTATTTTACTTCTTTGAATCAACTTGAACTTATTGCGTGGGGTTTGATTGGTTTAGGCGTCATTCTTGTTATTGTTGGTTTAATTATTATGTAAATGATAATAATCCTCCAAATATTCCTAGGAATAGGAAGTATAATGTTAATGCTACGAATACAAATAGTGGAACATATTTTATTCCTGATTTTATGTCTCCTTTTTGTATTATTGATAATATTAATGATGCAAATATTGATATTAATGTTAGTGCCATTACTGAGAATATTTTGAAGTCTTCACTGTTTATTTCTATTTCATTCATTGAAAAAGGAGTGCTAGATGATGAAGATAATGCTGGCGCCACTGTTGCTGACACCCCTATTAATATTTCTAGTAAATTTAGTGCTAATGCGAATAGTAATGGACTTATCACTGTTACTATTGCTCCTATGAATATTGTGAACATTAATGTGTTCGCAGCCATTTCTTCTTTTAGGACTTTTGTTTTTCTGAGTGTTTCGATTGTTTCGTCTAGTACTGATGCTATTTCTCCTCCACTTTCTACTTGTCCTAATATTAAATCTATTGTTCTTCTTATTGAGGGAGAATCATATTTTTCTGAGAATTCTTTTAGTGCTTCTGATAGTTCTGAGCCAGTCATTACTTTTTTTGAGACTAATCCCATTTCTTCTGATAATACTCCGAATTCTGGTTTTATCGCTGACCATAGTGCTTTTTCAAATGATAATCCTCCTTTTAGATTTGTTGATACTAATACTAAGTAATCTGCTAGGTTTATATCCATTTCTTTTACTCTGTTAAATATTTTTAAGTTTAAATAGAAGTATAGTGCGCCTATTATTATTAGGCTTATAAATAGCCCCCCTATTGCCCAAAATAAAAATACTAGTAGTCCTACTAGTAGAGGTGATAAGTGATTTATTGTTCCGTAAAAGTTTGAGTAAAAATATATTATTCCTATAAATATTAATGCTACATATAGTAATATTCCGTATAATTTGTAAGGTACTTCTCTTATGCCTGCTTTTGAGTAGTATACTCTTAGACCTGCTCTGAATGTTTCTGGTATTATTGCTTTCCCTATTTGTTCTAAAAATCCGGTTTTCATTTTTTTATATGTTTATGTTTGGTCTTATTGATTTGTATATTACGAGGAATATTAATTGTAATATTGCTAGGAAGAATAGAAATACCATAAACATGACCATATCTACGTTTAGGTTCGCCATGCTCACGATTACTACAGTTATTGTCAGGCCTAGGCTTGGAACTACTACTCCTAGCAACATGTAAAATAGTGTTACGCTTCCTAGTTTTTTGCCGTATCTGTTTATTTCTATTAGTTGTTCGTCCGCTATTTCGTTTAGTGTTGCTTCTAAGAATTTTGTTACATCTATTCCTATTTTTAGTGCGTTGTTTATTTGGAATAGTATTTTTTTGAATTTTTGTGATGGGTTATATTCTGTTGCGTTATCTAATGCTTCTTCTATTGATTTGCCTAGTTCTATTTCTCTTACTATTTCTTTAAAGTATGTGCTGGCTACTCCGTAACTTTTTGATGCATCTATTAACGCATTTACTAGTGGTTGTCCGCTGTTTAGTTTTACTAGTAAATATTTGCCTGCGAATAATACATCTCTATCTATTTCTTTTTTTCTCTTGTTTATTCTTCCTTTTAATGATGTTATATTAAAATTAAAAAAGATAAACATGAAAATAATGAATATTATTGGTAATAATATTAGTGGTAGATTAATGCTTTCTGATATGAAGAATACGAGTACTGTGAATCCTATGCTGAATATTATTGTTTTTTTGAAGCTTTCTTTTATGTATTCTTTTGGTTTTTTATCTATTTTTGCCATTCTCAACTCTTTTTTTAGTTGAGGAAATTTATTTACGAGCTTTGATGATATATTCATAATTATCAAGTTTTTATGTTTATTCTTCCAGTGTAATAGTCCGCCATGAATTTTCCTAATTCATTTATTGAACTTATTTTTTTATTTAGTAACCATTTTAGTATTTGTGTTTTTACGTCTAATTCTTGTTGGACTTGTTGTGTTGTCATTCCAGCATATAGTGATATTATTTTGAATATTTCTTGTGAATCATTTACTTTTTCTAATTTGTCTGTTGTTGCACTATATTGCATCAACACTCTTGGTTCTCCTGCTCTTGTTAATTCTGCTATTTGTATTGTTCTTCTTTTTCCTGTTCTTCTATTTCTGTTTTGTACTAGTATCATAGATAATGATGAAATCATTCCTTTTGGTATATCTATTGGAGGATTTGTTAGTCTTGATACTGTTTCATCCGCGTTGTTTGCGTGTATTGTTGCGTATACTGAGTGTCCTGTGTGCATTGCTTCTAATAGTACTTGTGCTTCTTCTTTTCTTCTTATTTCTCCTACGAATATTCTGTCAGGCCTCATTCTTAAACTGTTTATTAATAAGTCAAGCATTGTTATTCCACCTTTACCTTCTGGATTTGGTAGTCTTGTTTCAAGTGGTACCCAGTGTAAGTAAGATGATAGTTTTAGTTCTCTTGTATCTTCTATGCTTATTATTCTTTGATTTGGTGGTAAGAAATTGCTTATGCCGTTTAACATACTTGTTTTTCCTGATCCTGTTCCTCCTGCTATCAGTATTGATAATTCGTTTTGTACTGCTATCCATACTAGCGCTGCGCCTTCTGGCGATATTGTTTTCATTTCTATGAATTTTATTATGGTCCAAGGATCTTCTGCGAATTTTCTTATTGTTATTGTGTTTCCTTTTGTTGATATTGGTGCTAAAGTCGCGTTTACCCTGTCTCCTGTTTTTAAGTGTGCGTCCATTAATGGATTTAGCACCGTGATTTCTTTATTTACGTCTCTTCCTATCATGGTTGAGTAGTGTCTTATTCTTGATTCTGTGAATATTGTTATGTTTGTTTCTAGCCATCCGTGTCTTTTATGATATACCCATACTGGTTCTGAGTGATTATTTATTACTATTTCTTCCAAGTATGCATCTTTTAGTAATATGTCTATTTTTCCGAATCCTAGATTTTCTTCTAGTAAATAATTTATTAGTGTGTTTTTTGTTTTGTCATCTGATTTCGGGAAATATTTTTTTACTAGTCTTGATATGCTTAGTGTGAATTTTTTTCTTAGATCGTCTATGTTTTCTTGTTTTTGTTGTTCTAATTCTTCGTAGTCTAGGCTTGATACGAATTCTTCTCTTATTTTGTCTAGTATTAATTTTGTTGTTGGTGTAATGTTCATTATAGATATTGCGTAGGTTGGAACGTATTTGTCTTCTGATTCATATATTTCTACTTCTACATCTATGCCATTACTGTTTATAGAATATTTTTGGATTATTTTCTTAGGTCTCAATTGTTAGCCTCTTTTTTGTGTTTATTTGATTTTGCATTCTTTTTGCAAATTCTATTTTTTTTATTAGCGATGTTGCTATGTATTCTAATTTCTTTTTTATGTTTATATAGTTTTCCGGGATTAGACTTATTTTGTGTTTTAGTTCTAATATTTTCGTTTTTGCTTCTGTGAATTTTTCTTCTTTGGTATCTTTTTGTATTTGATTAACTATTTCTTGTATTTCTTCTAGTTTTAAGTGATTTTCTTTTATTACAGGTTTCTCTATTTCATGCTTTGTATTTTTTGGCAAATTTTTTATTTCTTCTTTGAGATTTTTTATTCTCATATAGAATGCGAGTAAGTCATTGTATAGTTCGGCTTTACTTTCTACTAACATCGGCGGGTATTCTTCGAATTTCTTTTTTAGTTCTCTATATTGCATTATTGCGTTTTTTAAATCTTTTTTTCTTATGCTGACAAATAATTTTTTGTTTATTTCCATCATTTGGTTTTCTATTTCTCCTGCCATTTGTCTTTGTTTTTCTTGTATTATTTCTTGTTCTTTTCTTTCTTGTTCTTTTCTTTCATCAAAAACAGTTATATTCAGAGTAGGATCTTGTTCTAGTTGTTTTGATTTTATAAGCATGTACACATCTTCTGTTAGTCTATTTTTTTCGTTGTTTTTTGTTAATTTTGATACTATTCTTACCATTTCTATTATTTTGTTAAAGTTTATTTCTCTGTATACATCGTTAGGGTTTAGTCTGTTGAATTTTTCTATGGCATCTTCTAATATTTTGCTTGCTTCAGTGATTTTATTTTGTTTTATTAGTTCTTCAAAGTCTTGCATTTCGTTATTTGTGTTTTTCATTGATTTTTTTAGATCTAAGAATTCTATTATTTTTCGTTCTAGGAATTTTTCTAGTTCCGCTTCTGATTTTGAGTTCATGATTGTATTACCTTTGTTTTAAATTCTTCCCATAATTGGTCTATATTTTCTAAGTCTCTTGTTTCTGCTTCTGAATAAAAAAATGTTTTCATAGATTCTAAATTTTCTAAGATGTGTTGTTTCCATAAGAATTCTACGTTTCCTTGTTTTGTTGCGTCATTTTGGAATTTCTTTTTATAATTTTGAATTTCGTTTTCATTTGGTTTTCCTGTTTTCGATTCGTCTTCTATTATTGATACTGTTGGTTTTGTTAAATCATAGTCCATGGCGACTATTTTTTCTTCTACTAAGAAATCTACCCAGTTTTGCACTATATCTTCTGATACTTTTAGTTCTTTTGCTAGTTTGCTTAATTCTACTTTCTTTTTGGTTTTCAAAATATCTATGAGCCTATCTACTTCTGTTTGTATAGTTTCTTCACCCATATTGTGTAAATCCCTCTTTTTTACGTATTTGTTTGTGATGTGTGCATATTTAAAGGTTTCTAATTATTTTGTTTAGAAAATGGAAATGTTTTTAAATAAGTTATTTCATTTTATTTTTAAATTCCCGGTTGGGTAAGAATGGGCTCCCAGAGTTCTGAAGGGGAGGGTGGTTAGAATTGTTCTAGGAGCCCCTTTAAATTTTATTTTTTGGTTTGTTGTTTTATTGTGAATGCTTTTGGTGGTTTTCTCAGTTCTTGTAACCACATTAGTCCGACTTTCATCATGTTTTTGTTTAGTTTTTCGCTTAACTTATAGGTTTTTTTGTATAAGTCGTAGTCGATCATTCCCATTGTTTTCATAGGCGTTAGTATTCTATCGTAAAATTGTCTTTTGTTGTATGATATACTTACTGGTTTTTTTCTTAGTAAAGGTGATTGTTCTTTTGATTCTAGTATTATTCCATCGTGAAGGGCGGTTGCGAACATACTCATTTCAGTTTTTCCGATTTCTCCTCCTCTCATTTTCATTTCTTCCATTAACATATTTGCTACAATTACTTGTTGGCTCGTCGAAAATATTATTTCGAATATGTTTTCTGGCATGTTATATTGGTCAAATAATATTACCATAACTCACTTATATAACGCAACTAATATATAAATGTTTCGCTTTGTATACGTTTTAGTATACTGGTATGGTTCACAAATTCTGTTTGTTAATATCGACAAAAAAAGGCTAAAAAAAGCTTATTTTTAAAAAAAAAATACTTTTTATTGAATTTTTTATGCTTTTAATAATGAAAAAAATACTTCAATAAAGATATAGTCTCATTTTTACTACTTCAAAAATTTAAAAGAAACCAAAAAATCATGATTTTTTTCAAAAGATTTATATAGATGTTTTATTTTTCAATAATCATAAAAAATATTAGGGAGATTAACAAAAAATGACTTATGTTGATAATGTTCTAAGTTTGATTGGAAATACACCGATGGTTCCATTGAGAAAAATATTCTCAGATCAAGGACCTAATATCTTCGGAAAATTAGAATCTTTTAATTTAACTGGTAGCATGAAAGCCAGATCAGCTTTAGGCATGATTGAAGCCGCAGAAGAAAAAGGTGAATTAAGACCTGGTATGACTATTATAGAATCAACTTCTGGGAATCTAGGTTATGGTCTCGCAGCAATAGGTTCTCAAAAAGGATATGAAGTCATATTAGTTATTGATCCTAAAACGGATTCTTTAAAAAGAAATATTCTTCAAGCATATGGCGCTAAATTAATCATTGTAGACAAACCAGATGAACAAGGCGCGTATCAACCTACTAGGATTCTTAAAGTGCGTGAGTTATTAAATGAAATTCCTAATTCTTGGACTCCTTGTCAATATCATAACGAAGATAATTTTCGCGCGCATTATAAATCAACAGGACCTGAAATAATGAATGATTTAGAAGGTAAAGTAGATGTTTTAATTGGCGCTATTGGTACTTGTGGCCACTTAGGAGGCTCTGCGAAGTACATAAAGGAAAAAAATCCTGATTTAAGAGTTATAGGTATAGAGCCTGAAGGCTCTGTTATTTCAGGAGGGGAATACAAACCTTATTTAATTCAAGGCCCTGGTTTAAGTATTATTCCTAAGAATTATGATCCTGATGTTATTTCAGAGATTCATAAAATTAGTGATTCTGATGCTTTTAGAGCAGCAAGAGATTTAGCTGTTAAAGAATCTATTTTATCAGGAGCTTCCGCAGGAAGTGTTATTCACGCAGCTAAGAATTTGTTTAATACTTTTAAGTCAGGCTCTAATGTTGTTTTGATTTTAGCCGATGATGGGTTTAGATACGGCACTAATTTTTATGATGATAATTATTTATCAACTCACGGAATTACGCCTTACAAATATTCTAAGGATTAGAAAATGAAGACTTATAAATTTAGGGATTTGATAGATGCTGACATAGCTGTTTATGCTGTTGATTTTTTATCTCAACCAGATACCACTCTTGTTAAAAGAAAGCCTTTTGTTTCTAAAAAAACTGAAAGAGTTTTACCAATGGCTAAAACTTCAGACATAGTCATTGTGACTGAATCAGTTAATAAGCAATATTATGAATGGCTTCGTTCTGTTGATTTAGGCACTGATAATATTTTTGAATTAAATGCTTCTAAAGGAACTCCTTTGATGACCGCCATAATTAACAACTCTAATATCAATTCTTTAAAAAATTACATTCATAGTTTTTATGGAACTAAAAAATTTGTTCCGTTAATGACTGTTAATGATGAACCTTTGGTTGCGCATAGTTTAGATTTGGAATTGTTAGGAGGCAATCCTGTTACCACGCTTAAATATTATAATAAAAGTTCTTTTAAAGAAGTTGTAGCTAAAGCTAATTTGCCTGTTTTGAGAAGTGAATTAATTTATTCTAATAATGATTTTGATTCTTTGCTTAAAAATTATGTTAATGATTTTGGTTCTTTAATAGTTAAACCTGTTTCTGCTTCTGCAGGAGGAGATACTTATTTTGTTGATAAAAATAATATTAAAAAAATTGTTTCTTTAATTTCTAATAAAGGTGATTTTTTAGCTGAAGAATATTTCAATAAAGATTTTGAAACAAATGATCAATGGTTTATTGATAAACGCGGCGATATTTATTTTCTTGGTTTTTCTAAGCAAATCATAGTTAATAATTCTCATATTGGTAATGATTATAGCATTCATAATAAAGATGGTTTGTCTTCTTTAGAATCTTCTTTAGTTGTTGCTAATTTGATGAAAAATGAAGGATATGTTGGTGTTTTTGGTTTGGATTATTTGCATAATGATTTTTCTCATTTTTTAATTGAGAATAATGCTCGTTTTAATGGATCTACATTTACTAGAGGAATTATTGATAGAACAGGCAAGGATTTTTCTACTTGGAAAACTCGTGCAATTAAGACTAATCCTATGACTTTTAATGAATTGAAAGATTTAACTAAAGATGTTCTTTATACTGGTTCTGATGCCGATGCTAGTTTTATTCCTTATGATATTTCTCTTTTAGATACTAATGGTTCTTTTATTGGTTTATTTGTTGGTTCTAATTCTGAATCGATAAATTTATTATATAATGATGTGAGTTCAAGATTATGATTTCGAATATTACTAAGGAAAAAAAAGAATTTTATATTAATTTATTAGCTGAAATAGTTTCTAAGAAATCCGTGCTGAAAGATGAGTATTTAGTCGCTGATGTTATTAAAGATTTTTTAAATTCTATTAATGTTAGTTATGATGTTCATTTTTTGGATGAGCAACGTCCTAATGTTATTGCTAAGATTGGTTCTGGTAAGAAAAAGCTTCTTTTAGTTTGTCATATGGATGTTGTTGAAGGTAGTGGCGTGTGGGAGTTTGATCCTTTTGTTCTTTCTGAACAAAATGGGAAGCTTATCGGGCGAGGTGTTGCTGATAATAAAGGTCCTTTAGTTTCTTTATTAATTTTAATTGATAGTCTTAAAAGTGAAAACTTTGATGGTGAATTGCAAATTCTTTTTGCTTCTGATGAGGAAAAAAGTGGTCCTAATGGTTTGAAATATCTTTTACGTGAAGATCTTATTCATGCTGATTTTGCTATTGTTGCTGATACCCCTGGTGAGTTTAATAAAATAATGGTTGCTGAAAGAGGTAGTTTAAATGTTGGTGTGATTGCTAAAGGTAAACAAGTTCATAGCGCTTATACTCATCTAGATGGTGATAATCCTATTGATAAAATGGCTAGTTTTATTGTTAAGCTTTCTAGTTATGAATTGAATCATGATCCTCATAAGTATCTTACACCGCCTTCTTTATCTTTTGTTAAAATAAATGGTGGTTTTGCTAATAATGTTGTTCCGAGTGTTTGTGAAGCAACTATTAATATTAGGTATGTTGTTAATCAAAGCGTTGATGAAATTCTTTCTGAATTGAAAGATATTGCAGGAGATAATTTTGAATTTAGAGTTAAATCATATACTGTTCCTTCTGAAGTTAATGAGGATCATGAAAGTATTTCTTTGCTTAGATCTGTTGCTCAAAAACATGGTTTTAATCCTATTCTTACTGGTCTTGATAGTGGAACTGATTGTAAGAAACTTGTTCATGCAGGTATTCCTGCTGTTGGTTATTGTTTTCCTAAGGAAGGTGTGGCTCATCAAGTTAATGAGTGGATATGGGAAGAAGACTTGTTCATTTATGCTGATTTAATGAAAGATTTTGTTATTGAATTTTTTAAATAAATAAAAGTTAATATTTTTAAATAAGTTATTTAATCTGTTTTGTTATGAAAGTTTTATTGTGTTCTGATATTCATAATCCTCGTAAGGATCTTGTTTTGCTTCGTGAGAAATCAGAGGATGTTGACTTCGTTGTTTGTGCGGGTGACTTCACTAATTGGGGTAGTGGTTTGGTTAGTACTTTGAGGGAGATGAATTCTTGGGGTAAGTCCGTGTTTGTTGTTCATGGTAATCACGAGGATGAGTCAGAGGTTCGTAGGGTTTGTAAGTCTTTAGAGAACGTTGTTTTTTTTCATAGGGATGTTGTTGATTTTAATGGTTTTCAGTTAGTTGGTTGGGGTGGTGGTGGTTTTTCTTTGCAGGATAAAGATTTTGAGCGTTTTGTTTCTGGTTTGAATATTAGTGATTTTTCTCGTGTGATTCTTGTGACTCATGCTCCTCCTTTTGAGACGTGTCTTGATGAAATTCAGAAAGGTGTTTTTGTTGGTAATGATAGTATTAAGAGATTTGTTTTGAGTAGTAAGCCTTTGGTTGTTGTTTCTGGTCATATTCATGAGACTTCTGGTTTGGTTTGTAATCTTGATGGTGTTCTTCTTATTAATCCCGGGCCTGAGGGTGTAATTGTAGAATTATGATTTTTCTTCTTTGCATGCTAACGCGTATAATAAATCGGATAATCTGTTTATGTATTTGTATATTTCTGGTCTGATTTTGTTTTCTAGTAGTTGTTTTGTTAGCATTGTTTCTAGTTCACGGGTTCTTACTCTGGCTTCGTTTATTCGCGTGGATGTTTCTTTGGTGAATCTTATGAAGTATGTGTTTTCTGGGTGGTGATTATCTATGTGTTGTTCTAGTTCTGTTATGTCTTGTTCTGTTATTGGTTTTTTTATTATTTCTGAGAGTCCTTGGTTGCTTATTTCTCCTACTGTTTGCCAGAGTTTTTCTTGTATTTTTTGAATTATTTTTTTTATTTCTTGGTTCGTTATTATCACGTTTGTTGAGTCTAGTGCGCTTTGTAATGAGTCTATTTTTCCTGTTATGAGTATTATTTCATGGTTCTTTGGGATTTTGTTTCCTTTTAGTGTGGATGCGTATCCTTGGTCTCCTTTTTTTGTGTATATTACCATGTTGTTTTTAGAAATGTGTTGTTGTTTTTTTAGTTTGTGTTTTTATTGAATAAGTAAATTAAAAAAAGGTTGAAAGAAATTATTTCTTTTCCATATATCCGCATTTTCCGCATGAGGAGCGGTCTTTGTGGTTCGCCATGAATGTTCCTGGTCCGCATTTTGGGCAAAATTTGTTTTTTCTTTTTGCGTCTTCTCCTGCGACTTCGTATACTTTATGTATTTTTTGAGTTTCTTTTTTTGCTTTTTCTTTTGTTTGTTTTGGTGCTGGTTTTCCGCCTTTCTTTTTTGCTGCCATTTTTTTATTCCTCTATGAATTATTCTTTTTTATCTTCTGATTCTTCTTCGGGTTTCGGTGATTCTTGTTTTTCTTCTGTTTCTTCTTTTTTCTCTGCTTTAGGCGTATTTTTTTCTATGACTTTTGAGTATTCTATTTTTTTTAGTGTTTCTTCATCTTTGTACGCGTAAGCCGTGATTTTTGCTGTTCTTTTTCCGTAATCCGTTAATATTTTTTTTAGTATTAGCAATTCTTCTTTGTTTTTTGTTTTTTTTGCTATTTCTTTTTTTAAGTCTAATCTTTTTGGTGTTGATTTTTCGAATGTCACTTCTAGTGTTATTTCTTTTCTTGGTATTATTGCTTGTTTTTCATTTATTATTTTGATGTCCATTTTTTATCTACCTTACTTTTATTGCGTATTCTCCTTGTTCTTCTAAGCCCATTATTTTTGCTATTTCTGATTTTTCAGGGTTTACCACGTATATTCTTCCTTGCCAGTTAGTTGATGTTCCTGCTGACACTTTGTGTTCTTTGAAGTTAGGATCGTCTAAGAATTTCTTGGTTTTTTTGCATACTTCTCTTTTTACTGCCATGTTTATTCACCTTTCTTGGTTGTTTTTGTTTTTTTTGGGTTCTTCTTTGTTCCATTCGTCTTTTCCTAGGCCGTCTTGTCTCATTGTGAGTCCTATTTTAGGGTTAGATACGTCTTTGTAAGATATGCTTATTATTCTTGCTTTGCATAAGTCTCCTACTTTTAGTACGCGTTTAGTTTCTTTTCCTAGTAATGTTTTTTCTTTGTTAAAGCTTACGAAGTCGTTCATTGTTTGACTTATGTGTATCATTCCTTCTGCAGGTCCTATGTTTATGAATGCTCCGAAGTCAGCTATGTCTTTTATTGTTCCTAGTATTACTTCTTGCATTTCTGGAATGAATGTTATTAGTGAAAATTCTGTTTCATAAAACGTTGCTCCGTCTCCAGGTATTATTGTTCCGTCTTCTATGTTTTCTACACCTAGCACGTCTATTACTATTCCTAGTTCTTCTGATATGTGTCCTTCATATTTTGATTTTATTTCTACTATCATTGCTTCTTCTAGGTCAGTAGCAAATTTGTCAGGTGCTATTCTTATGAAATCTTTTACTTTTATTTTATAAAACATTTAGTTTTTCACCCCATTTCCAGGTATTTTTTTTGTCTAAGTTTGATTATGCGAGCTGGTATTTTTTTTATTCTGTTTCTTAAGTCTTTGTCTTGCGTCGCGATGATTGTTTTTGGATTTTGTGCAGTATACTCGATTATAGAATCGTCTGCGTACTCAGTGAAGGAACTTCTGATTGTTTTTAAGTTTTTTTGTTTTATAAGTATTAATGCGAGTTTAGCGTTTAGTCCTTGTTTTTGTTTGGCTGTTTCTTTTAGGATGTTTTCTAATTCGTGTATCGTGGATTCCATAACGCATAATTCGTAGGGTTCTTGAATTATTTTATCTATTTCTGTGAATACATCTATGCCTAGTTCTCCTGGTATGAATAAGAAATTGGTGTCTAGTATGACTTTGGTTTTCTTTTTTAATAAATCTAGCATGTTATTAGTTTTTTTTGTTGATTTATAATAATTTTTATAATTAGTAAGGTTTTTCTTGTTTTTTATGAGGATTTGGAGTGTTCATCCTAGGTTTTTGGATTCTAAAGGATTGGTGGCTTGTTGGCGTGAGACTTTGTTGGCTAAGCACGTTTTAGAGGGTAAGACTAAGGGTTATAAGAATCATCCTCAGCTTATTAGGTTTAAGAATTGTGATTATTCTTTGGGAGTTATTAATTCTTATTTGTATTATTTGTTCTTGGAATCTGAGAGGCGAGGTTTTAATTTTGATATTTCTAAGTTTGAAAGGGTTTGCAAAGATTATTCTGGTTTAATTTTTCTTAATAGGGATCAATTATTATTTGAATTTGAGCATTTGTATAAGAAAATCTTGTTTAGGAGTCCTTCTGAGCTTAGTTTTTCTTTGGAAGAACTTGAAAAGTTAAGTTTGTTGGATTTGCAAAGTTTTTCTCATCCTTTGTTTGTTTTGATAGAAGGTCGTGTTGAGTCTTGGGAAATTGTTTGATTTTTTTGTTGTTTTATTTTATTATTATGTTTTCTTTTGGTGTGTCTGTATTGTATTCTTGTTTTTCTTGGAAGAATGCTTCGAAGTCTATCCAGGTTTTCCATTTTCCTCGTATTTTGTGTTTTATGTGTGTTAATAGTGCTACTCTTGATGGTTTATGGTCTGACATTAATTCGTAGTTAGGTAAGTGTTTTTGTATTTGTTCTGTGAATTTCATTGTTTCGGTGTGTGTCGGCATGTTTTCTTTTTTTAGTCTTTCTTTAGATGCGCCTATGAACATGTATGATTTTACTTCTACGAAGTCTGGTTCTGCTTTTTTTATGAGTTCTGCGTATTTTTCTGGGTTTTTATCATTCATTCCTTTGATTAATGTTATCCTGATGCATGTTCTGTATTTTTTTTCTTTTAGTTCTTCTAGGCTTTTTAGTAGTCTTTCCCAGTAATCTGTGAATAATGGTTTTCCTGTTTCTCGTAGTGTTTCTTTGTCTGCTCCGTCCACGCTTAGATATAGTTGTGTTATTCTTCCTAGTTTTTTTATGCTTTCTGGGTTTTGTCCGTTTGTTACTAGGAATGTTGATATTCTTTGTTTATGCATTTCTTGTATTAATTCGTTTACTTTGGGATAGTTTATTGGTTCTCCTGTCAGTGATAGTGCTGCGTGTTTGATTTTTTTTGATTCTTTTAATGCTTTTTTGTCTGTTTTGTCGTTTCCGAAGAATCCTATTAGTAGTTTATGATGTGCTTCTTTTGCTTCTTCTAGTACTTTGTTTGGTTCGTCTATGTTCCATATCCAATCTTTTGATACTGGTGATTTGTAGTCTCTCCAGCAAAATACGCATCTGTTCGCACAGCTCATGCTAGTCGTCATTTGTAAGCATTGATGCGTGTTTATTCCGTAGAATTTGTGTTTGTAACAAGTTCCTTTTCCCAGTATTGTTTTCTTTGTCCATCCGCATATTTTGACTGCGCTGTGACTTCCTGCGGTTCTGTATCCTTGTTTTTCTAGGTTTTTTTTGATTTCCTTAGTTATCATGTCTTGCATTGTTTTTAGTATTCTTTTGTTTAATAAAAAGTTGGTGTTTTTTACCCGTAAATTTTATAAGTATTAGTTTCTTTAGTTTTTTTATGTTAAATCATGGTATTGTTGGAAACTGTAAGACTTGTGCTTTAATTAATAATGCATCTGTTGAATGGATGTGTTTTCCTGATTTTGATAGTCCTAGTGTTTTTGGTAAATTGTTGGATGAAAAGAATGGTGGTTCTTTTGAAGTTATTCCTGAGGGTGATTACGAGGTTTCTCAGAGTTATGATGGTTATACTGCTGTTTTAGAGACTTTTTTTCGTTCTAAGAAGTCTTCTTTTAAGGTTGTGGATTTTTTTCCTAGGTATCGTAAGATTCTTCCTAATAATAAGACTGGTTTGTTTCGTCAGAGTTATTTTGTTCGTTTAGTTATTCCTTTGCGTGGTAAGTCTAAAGTTAGTTTTGTGTATAATCCTAGGCCTGGTTATGCTCGTTTTAAAGTTAAGAATTCTGTTTATGATGGTTTGCTTGTTAGTTCTGCTGGTAAGGATAGTGTTGCTTTGTGTTCTAATGTTGATTATGATTCTTTGCTTCGTAATGATTCTTTTGTTTTGGATAAGACTTTTTATTTTGTTGTTGGTGCTGATTCTTCAGACGGTATTAATGTTTCTTATTTGAAGAGGTTGGCTAGTTCTACTATTAGTTATTGGAAGCGTTGGGTTTCTACTTTGGTTATTCCTTCCGGTAATAGTGATGCTATTATTCGTAGCGCGATTACTTTGAAGTTGTTGACTTATTCTCAGACTGGTGCTATTGTGGCTGCGCCTACTACTAGTATTCCTGAGGAGGTTGGTTCTGTTAGGAATTGGGATTATCGTTTTTGTTGGGTTCGTGATGCTGCTTTTACTGTTAGTGCTTTTAAAAAGATTGGTCGTGATTATGAGGCTAAGAAGCTTATTGAGTTCATGTTTAATAATTCTTTGAAGAAGAAGAAGTCTTTGCAGTTGATGTATGGTATTCGTGGTGAGACTAAGTTAACTGAGAAGTTGCTTAAGCATTTAGATGGTTTTAAGGGTAGTAAGCCTGTTAGGATTGGTAATGCTGCTTATAAGCAGAAGCAGAATGATATTTATGGTAGTTTGATTGATTTGATTTATATGTATTATATTTTTTATGAGTATGAGAGTAAGCTTAGGAGGAAGCATTGGGATTTTCTTATGTATTTGGTTAAGGAAATTAAGAATAATTGGAGGAAGCCTGATCATGGTATTTGGGAGTTTCGTGGTCAGAAGCAGCATTTTGTTTATTCTAAGTTGATGTGTTATGTTGGTATGGATTTTGCTATGAAGATTGCTCAACATTTTGGTAAGTCTTCTTATGCTGAGAGTTGGGCTGTTCTTCGTGATACTATTAAGGATGATATTCTTAGGAATGGTTGGAATGAAGAGGTTCGTGGTTTTACTATGTTTTATGGTTCTGATGATTTTGATGCTTCTATTTTGAAGATGAGTTATCATGATTTTTTGGATAGGGATGATCCTAGGTTGATTAACACTGTTTTGATGATTAATAAGCATCTTAGGATTGATTCTTTGGTTCATAGGTATAAGATCGTGGATGATTTTGGTGTTTCTAGTAGTACTTTTAGTATTTGTTCTTTTTGGTTGGTTGATGCTTTGTATAAGATTGGTTTGGAGGATGATGCTAGGAAGATGTATAGTGAGCTTCGTAGTTATAGTAATCCTTTGGGTTTGTACGCTGAAGATTTAACTATTGATAAGAAGGAGAATATTGGTAATTTTCCTCAGGCTTATACGCATATCGCGTTGATTAATTCTTCTCTTCTTCTAAGTGAGTGGAATACTCATAGATTAAAGCCTAGTCAAGAAATTAAGGATTTTAGGATTAGAAGAAAAATCGTGAAATAAAAAAAGAAAAAAGGTTAGTTGAATTTACATACTTGTACGCATTGTAGTGTGCAGAATTCTGCTTCTGGGTCGTTTCTGCATGCTGATTCGCATTCGTAGAATTTACCTTCTATGTAAGTGCAGGCATCTTCTGGTATGTATTCACATTCGTTGAATTCTGGTAGTGGTGTTCCGCCTATTTGTGCACATGCTTCATATTTGTTTTCTGGAAGGTTAAGTTCTTCGTAGTTAAGTTCTTCTGTGAAGTATTCTCCTTGGTGTATGCATCCTCTTGGGAAGCTTTCCATGATTGGGTTGCCTGCTTCTTTACATTCTTGGAAATTAGTTACTTGTTTTTCTTGGTTTAGTGGTTGTATGTTTGTTGCTCCTTTTGTTTCTGCTTCGCATCTATTTCCGAATGTTTGAATTATTGTTATTTCTCCTTCTTGTGTTGGTATTGTTAGTTCTCCTGTTACTGGCATGTATTCTTTTGTGCAGATTCCTGGTTCTCTGTAGTATTCTTCGTATTCTGGGCATTGTGTTTCCCATACTCTGACGCATTCGTTTAGTGATGGGCACCACGTGTATCCTGCGCTTGGTATGCATCCGTATTCATCTGTGTCTCCGCCTAGTATTGGTTCTTCTGTGTCGTTATCGTTTGCGTTTTGGTCATTTGTTTGTTCTTTTGTGCATGCTGTTATTGTTAAAGCAAGTATTAACAATAATGCTAATAGTAAGTATTTTGTTTTTTTCATTATTTTCACCTTTTTTTGTTTTTTTTTTAATTTTATATGTATTATTGTTGGTTAAAGCATTGAAGTATTTAAATACTTTTTAGTGTTCTATTTGGGTTGAAGTCATAGTTAGAATTGTCATAAATTGTTATAAAAAAAAAGAAAATGCCTTCACGAAGTTGTTTGGGGGGGTTGCTAAGTGAAGGCAATAGAAAATAAAAGGTCGGGCTTTTCGCCCTTTTTTGTGTTTATCTTACTATTTCTATGCCTAGTTCGCTGCTTAGCTGTTGTCTTGCTGCTTCTGCGTGTTTAGCTGTTGGTTTGCCTAGTATCCATGGGGATTTTACTCCTGTTATGATTGTCATAACAGTGATTTTTCCTTTCATGTCGTCGGATACTCTTGCGCCCCATATTACGTTTGCATCTTCGTCCATTGCTTCTGTGACTAGTTCTCCTATTTTGCTAATTTCGTCTAGGGTCATGTCCATTCCGCCGTGGATTTGGATGATTGCTCCGCTTGCTCCTTCGTAGCTGATGTCTAGTAGTGGGTTGCTTAGTGCTCCTTTTACTGATTCTTCTACTCTGTTTGCTGTGTCGCTTGCGCCTACGCCGATTGCTGCTACGTCTCCGTTTGTCATGATTGTTCTTACGTCTGCGTAATCTAGGTTTACCAGTGATGGTACCGCTATTGTTTCTACAATTCCTTTTATCATTGTTGCTACTAGTTCGTTTGCTACTGCGAATGCTTGTTGTACTGGTAGGTTTCCTGCGATTTGTACTAGTCTGTTGTTATCGATTACGATTACTGTGTCTGATACTTTTCTTAGTTGTTGTAGGCCGTATTCTGCTTTGTCTACTCTTGCTCTTTCTATTTTGAATGGCATTGTTACGGTTCCGATTACGATTGCGCCCATGTCTCTTGCTACTTGTGCTACGATTGGTGCTGCTCCTGTTCCGGTTCCGCCTCCCATTCCTGCGCATACGAAGACCATATCTGATCCTTTTAGTGCGTCTTTAATACTTGATAGGCTTTCTTGTGCTGCTTCTGCTCCTTTTTCTGGGTAGCCTCCGCATCCTAGTCCGCGTGTGACGTCTTTTCCTATTAGGAATTTTCTGTCTGCTTCTACGATGTTTAGGTGTTGTTGGTCGGTGTTGCATGCTAGGATTTCTGCTCCTTGGACTCCTTTTAGGTAGAGCCAGTTTGTCATGTTTGTTCCACCGCCACCGCATCCGATGACTTTGATGTTTGCTTGTCCTACGTCTAGTTCTGGTTGGTATTCATTTATTTTTTCCATTTTTTTTGTTTCCCCCTCCACTTTTTTTGTTTTGTTGAGCATAAGCTTTTCCTGGCTTGGGACCAGTATCGAGCAAGGCCCTGTTTTTATTGGAGTTTAAGTTTTTTTGGTGCCGAGAATTTGTTAGTTATTTTTTGATATATATTTTATTTTATATACTTTCAACTAGCAAAACATTTATATAGTCTTTCATCTCAGTACCTTTTAGAACACGTTGTGACTTTCGCCAAGGTCACGTTTGATTTAATCGCTAGGGTTTGATTGTTCGTCGAAACCGTCTCGCCAAAAACGTTTTTCGATGATTTAGGAATTTCTGTTTTGTTTAACCCTCAACTTCAATTACTTAGTTTACTTTGGTATGTTATATATAAATGTTTTTATTCTGGAATTGAGTATATATAAATAGTAGTTTCTCAAAATATATGTTATAGAATAATAGTTTGTTTTTTTTGTCGTCTAAGAATTATACAATATTACTTTTCTTCCGCGATATAATCCCATCGAACTAAGTTGTTCGTATTGGGTTGGAGCAAGTATTAAATATATTATATTGAATTTATATTTCTCTTTTATTTCATTAGTTTTATCTCTTATTATTGTTTGATCTAGTTCTTCTCCCACTATTAATAGACTTGCTTTATCTTTTTCTTCTTCTCCATGAAGTATCACTGTATTCACTCCTTTTACATTCGCTATAAAGTCCGAAAATTCTTTGAGTGCTGATTTTTTATCCTCCAGAAGTCCTGAGAATAAGTCTATGTTTTGTTTAATTGAAGAGTATGTTTTTAAGTATCTATCTTTGGTTTCTTGAACTAACTCTAAGTCTTTTAGTTGTTGCAATATTCTGTGTGTTGATGCTGGGGGAACTTTTGTTATTCTAGATATTTCTCTCAAATAATAAGTCTTATCTGAGTTATTTATGAACAATCGCAGTATTTTTATTATTTTTTTGTCAAATAGAGTCTCTATTATCTTTTTTTTGTCCATTTTGATTGAATCTCGACTTAAACTATATAAATATTTCTATTTTGGAACATTGTTCCATTTTTGAAACAATAGTTTTTTTAGAAAATATTAAAACAAAATAACAATCACGTAAACTCTATGAAGCCTTATTTGATTGGATTGTTGTTTTCTAAATATAATTTAGAATTAGGCAAGACTGAAGCATTGTTATGTTTTAAAACATATTTTGAAGTAGAAGAGATTTTGTTTGTTGATAATTTTTGTGTGTTTTCTGTTAAGGGAGTTCCTGGAGATATTTTGAATTGTGTTAAAAGATTAGCTTTTACGAAAGAAGCTTTTGTTGTTTCTAAAAATGTTGAATGGTCTGTTGATTTAATTAGTTTTGTTAATGATTTTAATTTGAAGCACGGTGTTGATTCTTGTTTTAAAGTTGAATTATTTTTGAAACAGAAAAATATTGATTTGATTAATACTGTTGCGAACGTTGTTTTAGAATCTGGTTTGTCTGGGAAGATTTGTCTTTCTAAGCCTGATTTAGTTGTTTGTTCTTTCATTCATGAGTTTTATGGTTTGAGTATCTGGGTTAACAAAGACCCTTATAGATTGAGGAGGCCTCATTTGAAAGTTAAACCTCATCCTAGCGGGATTGATCCTAGGCTTGCTAAAGCTATGATTAATTTGGCTTCTGCTAAAAAAGAAGTTATGGATCCTTTTTGTGGTGCTGGAGGTATTTTAGAGGAAGTTAAGCTTCTTGGTTTAAATTACGTAGGAGTTGATGTTTCGTGGAAGATGATTAATCTTGCTAGAGCTAATCTTAATAGTAAAGATAATTTGTTTTGTATGAATGCTTTATCTTGGGATAAAGAGGTTGAGTGCGTTGTTACTGATTTACCTTATGGTAAGAATTCTAAGCTTGATGGTTCTTTAGATTCTTTAATTAGTGGTTTTTTTGATGTTTTTAATTCTTTAACTTCTAGAATCGTTGTTTGTGCTCCTAACACTTATGATTTGGAAAGTGTCGCGTTTAATCATGGTTGGTCTTTGTTGTTTAAATTTGAGGTTTATGTTCATGGTTCTTTGACTCGTAGAATTCATGTTTTCGAGTTAAATAAGTAATTCTACGAAGTTTTTTTATTGGAAATATTTATATAATGCTTTGTCTCTTGCATTTTAGGTGATTTTGATGTTGGTTAATACTAAGAGTATGCTTAAGAAAGCTCAAAGGGAAGGTTATGCTGTCGGGGCGTTTAATACTAGTAATTTGGAGTTTACTAAAGCTATTATTAGGGCTGCTGAAGAATTAAAGTCGCCTGTGATTATTCAAACTTCTACTAGTGCTATTAATTATGCTGGTATTAACGAGATTCAAAGTATTGTTAGTAGTGTTGCTAAAAAAGCTAAGATCCCTGTTGCTTTGCATTTGGATCATGGTCCTGATTTGTTTTGGGCTAAGAAGTGTTTGAGTAATGGTTATACTTCTGTTATGATTGATGCTTCTTCTTTGTCTTTTAAAGAAAATGTTTCTGTAACTAAGAAAGTTGTTGCTTCTGCGAAAAAATTTGGTGCGAGTGTTGAAGCTGAGCTTGGTGCTCTTCAAGGTATTGAGGATGAAGTTAATGTTAGTTCTAGTAATGCTTTTTTGACTGATCCTCTTGATGCTAAGAAGTTTGTTGAGCTTACTGGTTGTGATTCTTTAGCTGTCGCTATTGGTACTAGTCACGGCCCTTATAAATTTAAGGATAAATCTAATCTTGATTTTTCTAGATTGAGAGCTATTCGTGACTTAGTTAAGGTGCCTTTAGTTCTTCATGGTGCTTCTTCTATTCCTGCTAAAGTTGTTAGTAAGACTCAGAAATTTGGTGGTAAGTTAAAGAATGCTCATGGTGTTTCTGATTCTGATTTGAGAAAAGCTGTTAAGTTAGGTGTTTGTAAAGTTAATATTGATTCTGATTTGAGATTGGTTTTTAATGCTTCTTTAAGAGAATTTCTTAGTTTGAATCCTGGTGTTTATGATCCTAGGACTATTTTGAGTTTTACTAATGATGCAATTTATGAGTTTGTTAAGCAGAAAATTAGGGTTCTTGGTAGTGTTAATAAAGCTTAATTAGAGTTCTTTCATTATTATTTCTCTTTTGTCTTTTTTTAGTTCTTCATTCATTTCTTTATGATTTAATAATTTGTTTTTTGCTCCATAACATCTTATTACTGATTCTGCTTGTATCATTCCTGCTTTTAATGCTGTTTTTATACTTCCTCCTCTTATTATCGCGGCAGTGAATGCTGATGCGAATGCGTCGCCTGCACCTGTTGTTTCTAGTATTTTTACTGGTTTTGGTTTTGCGTAGAATAGTATTTCTCCATCATATGCATATGCTCCTCTTGGTCCGTCTGTTATTACTACTACGCCTTGTTTTTTTATTTTTTTTATTAAATATTTGAATGCGTCTTCTATTGTTTTTTTCTTTGATAATAAGAATGATTCTTCTTTGTTAAATACTAATATGTTTGATGCTCGAAGTATTGGTTTTAAGTTGCTTGTTCCTTTTATTACTAAGTAATTTGATGGGTTGAACGCTAAGTTTATATTGTTTTTTCTTGCGTATCTAGCCAGGCTTTTTAATAAGTCTAAGCTGGAACTCATCATGGAACTAAAGTAAAACCATTTTGTTTTTATTTTTGTTTTATCTACTTCTGAGTATCTGAAGTTATCGTTTGATCCTTTATGCGTTAGTATTGTTCTGTCGTGTGCTTTTGAATCTAGTATGACCGAGAATCCTGATTTTTTTCCGAAGGTTCCTACGAAGTCTATGTTTAGTTTTTTTAGTTCTCGGACTATTTTTTCTCCGTTTTCGTCATGACCTATTTTTCCTAGGTAAGCTGTTTTTAGACCTAGTCTTTTGAAGGACGCAGCAGTATTTGTTCCTCCTCCTCCTATGTGAAATTCTAGGTTCGTTATTAGTATTTTTGCGCCTAAAGGATATGCTAAGCAGAGTTCGTCTTCTTTGTTGTCTTTTTTTCCTGTGTGTATTTTTACTAATTCCGCGTTTGTGTGAACAAATGCATCTAGTGTGTTACTACCTACTGTTATTATATCGTACAATTTTTTTGTTCACCTCTAGCATTTTTCTTTTTAATGAATATAAAAAGTTTGTTATAAAAAAATAAAAAAAAGATTAGAATTAAATTATAGTAACGGGTTTTGTCCTCCGTATAATGCGTGGAACGATCCGTTTTTGAATTCGAAGCTGAATACGTCTGGTTTAAAATTTGTTGCTCTCATTTTGTCTATTTTTATTTCTCTTACTATGTTTCTTCTGAACGGCGTTAATCTTAAGTCTATTATTCCATCTGATAGGAATGCTTCGCTGTCATATACTGCTGAGTCAGCTGTTTCGTTGTATGTTCTTTCTGATACTAAGTAAGATGTTATTCCTAGGTCTCTTAAGAATTCGAAGTAGTAAAATAGTTCTAGTCTTGGGTTTTCGAATGTTGATACTGTGTATAATGCTCTTAGTGAATCAAATGTTAGTAGTTCTACGTTTACTTCTTTTTTTGCTCTTAGTATTATGTTTTTTGCTACGTTTAGCCAGCTTCTATTTTCACTCACTTTTACGTCTTTTACTTGTTTTCTTATGCATGCTACGTCCGTAATTATGATGTTTCCTTGGTCAGGTTTTACTTTTTTTAGTATCGCGCTGAAGTTTGTTAAATCATCTACGTGAACTATGTTAACTTTTTTTAAGTCGTATCCCATGTTAACCATGTTTTTTAGTATTGAACCACATGATTGTTCTAGTGATATGTATAGGCTTGTTTTTTTGTTTAGAATTGCTTCGTTGTATAGTATGCTGAAGCATAGCGAGGATTTCATTGTTCCTGCTGAGCCATGTACTAAGACTATGTGACCTTCAGGAATTCCTCCTTGCATGTTTTCATCTAGTCCTTTTATGTATGTTTTTACTCTACGAATCTGATTTGGATCTTGTATTGTTAAGTCTGCAGACATTAGGTTCTCACCCCTTCTCTTTATTAAAAGTTAGTTCTTTATAAACTTTTTCTTTCATTTTATTTATTTTCCTTCTTCGTGATGAAGCCATAGTACTTTTCCTTCTTTGGTTTGTACTATTATTTTATTTTTTATTACCGCACATCCTATTACTAATCCTCCGGTTCCGTATTCCCATATTTTATCACCTATTAATTCTCCTGGTGTGTTGCTCGGTATGTCTGAGTAGCTACCGTTTTGTGCAATTATACCTGATACTCCTGGTACGTATTCTATTATGTATATTCCTTTTCCTGTTAATACGTATATGTTGTTGTCGTATGATCCTATTATTACTTCCATTGCGCCGTCTTGGTCTACGTCTTTTGTTACTGGTTTTCCTATTATCCAAAAGTCAGTTTCATAATTCCATAATTGGTTTCCTTGCATCGTTATTACGTATATTTTTCCGTCTGCTGATCCGAATACTATTTCATTTAATCCATCGTCATTTATGTCTAGTACTACTGGTTCTGTGTATAGTGCTCCTTGTGTTTCAAATTTCCAGATTAGTTTCCCTTCTAGTGATAAGCAGTACAAATTATTATCTACCCCTCCTATGAGTATTGCTTCTGTTCCGTCATTCATTTTTGTATGTATTGCTTTTGATACTATTTTGTCTTTTGTTTGAAAAGTCCAATTTATTTTTCCTTTTAGATCTAAAGATTTTATTTTTCCTTTATTATCTCCGAATATTATGTTGTTGTTTATTACTATAGGTGTTGATTCTATTTGTGCATCGTTTAGTAATTTTCTTAGTAGTTTTCCTTTTGAGGATAATAAGTACAAATATTTGTCTGTTGAGCCAAATATTATGCCTGTGTTTTTGCTTTCTTTTATTTTGAAATTGTTTATTCCCCCTCTTATAGGGTGTTCAGTTGTGTAAGCCCATATTTGTTTTCCGTTATGATCTAATGCATATACTTTTCCGAATTCTGTTCCGAACAAGATTTGTTTTTTTCCGTTTTGTTCTATGTCTGCTATTAATGGATAATGGTTTATGCTGTTGGTTCTTTCTTCATCTAGGAACATCGCGTCTTGTTCTGATACTTTTTCTTTTATTGCGTATTTCCATTTTATTTCTTGATTCTCTGAGAATACTATGACTTCTCCTTTGGTGTTTGTTATTATTGTTTCTGTTTCTGAATCGTTATCTATGTCTTCGCATATTGGTTGTGTTAGGCTTTCACATCCTAAGTCGAAGCTTTTTAGCAAGTTTATTTTTCCTTTTTTTATTCCGAAGACGTTTCTTATTATTTTTGATAGTTTGTTCATATAGCATCACTTCCTTTGTCTGAGGCCCAGAGTACTATTAAAAAGTATAGTGGAACCACTAGTATTATTATTCCTAGTCCTAGTATTTTAAATAAGTAGCTTAAGCCGTGTGTTTGAGCTATGTATGCTCCTCCTGTTACTAGTATCATGAAAGGTATTAAGCTTAAAAATCCTGATGATGAGTAAAAGTTTTGTCTGTCTTTTGCTGATAGTACTTTTGCTGATAGTGTTCCTTGTGCTGATCCTATTAGTGCGGCGCCTAGTACTGATAAGCTGTTTGCTACGACCATCGCCGGATAATGCATAGGGTTGTATACTATTGTTAGTGGTAGCATAGATAATAGTAGTGTTCCGAATACGAACATTGGAACTATTCCTACTGTTTTGTTTATTTTTGATGTTATTACAGGTCCTATTATTGCTACTATTAGCGCTAAGGAATACATTATTGCTACGTTCATGAATCCTCCTAGCCACGCGTTTTTTAGGTGAGTGTATACATATATTCCTGTGTATGAATTTATTAGTGATTGAAATACTGATACTAGTATCATGCTCATTGTCATTACTAGTAAATATTTGTTTTTGAAGAATGTTTTTGATTTGTTTATTAGTATTAAGTAATATTGTTTGTAGTCTATTGCTTGTATTAATGATTCTTGTTTTATTTTTACTTTTGAGAATAAATATGATGATATTATGAATGCGAATGCTGTTATTTCAAATGTTATTAAGTATCCGTATATGTTTTGTGTTAGTGTTTGTCCTAATATGTTTATAGTTATGATTTTTCCTTCTAAGAATGCTAAGTCTATTATTGCTGCGGCTAATATTATTGAGGCTGCTGCTATGAATAGTCCTTTAAATGTTGATTTTGATGATAGTCTTTGTATTTTTCCTTTTTTTGAGTATTTATTTAGGAAATTGTTGAATAGTTCTCCGTATGTTGCTACACCTATGCTTCCTAGTAAGAGGCTTGCTACGAATAAGTATGGTTGTTTTATTACTACTGCTAATGATAGTAATATAAAGCTGAATCCGAATAGCAGTCCCGATATGCTTATTACTTTTTTTGAGATTTCTCTTTTTTCTGTTATTTCTTTTATGAATGTTGATATTAGTGTGTTTAGGAATGATTTTATTCCGTTAGTTAGTCCTATTAAGAAGAATGATGCTCCTGTGAATGAGAATAGTATGTTGATGAATTGTGTTGATGAAAATCCATATCCTATTTTGTCTAGGTAAAATTTTTTTTTGAGGAGTCTTTCATTTCTTTTGTCAATTACTTTTTCCTCTTCTCTCCCCTCTTTTTCCATCTTTTATTCTATTTATGAATTGTGTTTATTTTTATAGTTTTTGAATTATTCTTATGGCGGCGTCATTTGGTCATAAAAATATTCTGGCATTTGTTCAGGCGTCTTTAGGTTTAAGTATTGTTTTATGACGTCTTGTAATTTGTATGTTTTTATCCACAGGTCTGTTTTGTAGTATTCTATTTGGTCTTTGTAGAAGTATATTAGGAAGTATTTGTATAAGTATTTCATTATAGGGTGTTTTCTCCATTTTTTTTGGTAGTCTATCATTAAGTAGGATTCGCATCTCATTATGACGTCTCCGAAGTTTGATTTTAGTTTTTTTCCTTTGTATGTTGTTTCTTTTTTTCCCATATTTAGTGTTTGGAAGTCTAGTTTTAAGTAGTATTTGAAGTATTTGCTTCCGTCTGGTATGTGGTGTGTTCTCCACCATATGTGGTGTTCTTTGTTTCCGTTTCCTAGTACTTTTTCGAAGTACATTGTTTCTATTTTGTCATCATTTGAATCTATTGATAAGAAGTTGTGTGTCATAAGCCAGTTGTGTGCTAGTTTGTATAAGTTTTTTAGGTGTAGTACGTCTTCGTGTTCTATTTCCCATTTTGCCATTTGTAAGACATGGTCTTTGTCTTTTGCTGGTTGAAAATTTAGGTCAGGCATGTTTGTTTATGAAATGTTTATTTTTATAAATGTTTCTGAAGAGATTTTGTTTCGTTCTTAGATTTTAATGTTTTTGTTTTTTTTTTCGTAAGTTTTAAATACCTTGGGAGTAATAGTTTATTGTTTGTTATTAGAGGTGAATGATTGGTTTATACTTTAACTTATTCAAGTATTCATGAATCCGAGGTTAGTCTTGTTGGTAAAAGGGCTTTGTTTTTGGCTGAGGCTTCTCGTAAGAGTTTGAATACTTGTTTGTTTTTTGTGGTTACTGGTAATAGTTTAAGAGAGTTTTTTGACGTTAATTCTTTACAGAAAAAAGTTTTTGATTTGTTGAATACCGGTTTGCCTGAGGATTATTTTTGGTCTGAGGTTAAAAACTTGTTTTCTGGTTCTGTTTTGCCTGATTCTGTTTTGTTAGATATTAAAGAGTCTTATGATGCTTTGAGTGTTTCTGTTAGTGATGCTGATAATATTTTGAGGTCTTTTGAGCCTAGGGTTAATTTGTTTCTTAGTTCTGGTAGTGATTGTGGTTTTAAAGAGGTTTTTCTTAATATTAAGGGTTTTGATAATGTTGTTAATGCTTTGAAGAGTTGTTGGTTTTTGTTTTTTAAGAAGCAAGGCGTTGAGTCTTTAAGGAAAGGTTTATTTAATTTTTCTTGTGGTGTTGTTGTTGAGAAGTTTGTTTCTTCTGATTTCACTGTTGAGGTTGAGGGTTCTTCTGATGAGAAGCATTTGTTGGTTAGTGCTTATAAGGGTTTGCCTGAGGTTTCTGTTGGTATTGTTAAGGATTTGTATGTTTTATCTTTTAATCATTTGGAGTTTGTTAATCATGAATTGAATCATCAGAATTTTAGTATTCTTCATCAGGATGATTCTGGTGTTTTGTTGAAGAAGCGTCTTGGTAAGGAAGGTTCTGATAATAAGGCTTCTAAGCAAGTTATTTCTGATTGTGCGCGTTTGGCTAAGCGCGTTTTTTCTTTACTTAATAATTTTGTTAGAGTGGTTTTTGTTGTTAGACAAGGTATTCCTTATTTGTTTTTAATTGATGATTGTGTTTCTAGTGATGTTGCTGATAAAGTTGATGATGTTGGTAAAAGTATTATTTCTGATAATGTTGGGGTTTTGTCTGATTTGGGTGTTTCTGTTCCTGGTGGTTCTTTTAGTGATGATTTGGTTGAGTCTGATGCGTTGGATGTTGTGGAAGATGATGATTTAGTTGATTCTTCTGATGTTGTAAATGATGCTGATGAATTCATTGTTCAAGACGATCAGAGTGTCGGGGTTAGAAGTAATAATGATTTTTCTTCTTTTTTTAGTTTAATTGAATTATTGGAGGAAGATGTTGTTTCTTTGTATAGGGAGTCTTTTGGTTTTAGTCCTGTTAGTGTTGAAGAGGCTATTTTTGAGTTGGATTCTAAGCATGGTTTTGGTGATAAAGAAAAGGTTCTTAGGGCTTTGGAGGTTAAGTCTTTGTTGATGAATGGTGAGAAAGTTGATGATGATATTATTTCTTCTCTTATTGGTGTTTTGGAGGATTTTCTGAAGAGGGAAGGTTAAATGATGAAGTTTTTAAAAGAGTTATTTAAGAAAGAATCCGAGTTGTATTCTATTGAGAAGAATAGTGTTTTAATTAATAAGGAGGTTTTTAGTTTGATTGTTAAGACTGAGAAGATTCTTGATGAGTTAAAGAATTATTTGGATTCGGGTAAGGTTTCTTTTAAGGATGCTAAGCTTGCTGAGTTTGAAAATTCTTTGATTAATATGAAGTCTAAGATTGATTCTTTGCGTCTTGATGTTCAACGTATTCTTGAGATTGAACTTAAGAATAAAGATTATATTTTGTTGAATGATGATTTTTATTTGAAGGATAAGTTTTCTAGGATTGATACTATGAGTCAGATTATTGATGAGTTGCTTGATTTGATTAATGAGCGACCCGCTGTTTCTGAGTTAAAGGAAATGACTAGTTATTTGTATAGTAAGATGAATTCTTTAGCTGATTCTGTTAATAATATTATTACTGATGATAAGTACTTGGAAGATGTTTATTCTAGGCTTAGAAATCTTTGATGTTTTTATTTATGATTTGTTCTGCGTCGTGTTTTATTCTGTGTTCGTAATCAGTTGTTTTTTCTGCTTCGTTTTTTTCTTGTGATAATGTTTTTATTAATTCTAGTATTGTGTTTTTTTCGTCTTTGAAATTGTTAGGTACTTGGTTTAGGTATTCTGTGATTATTTCTTCTTCTGTGTTTTCTTTGTGGTTTTGTTCTTCGTATGTGTCTGGTCCTAAGAGTTTCGTTGTGCTTTTCATTACGTAGTATGCTTGTTTTTCTAGTAGTTTTTTTATTGTGTTTGTTATATCTAGGTCTTGTGGCTTGCCGTCTTTTAATTGTCCTATGATTCTTATTAGTATTATTTTGTTTTTTACGTCTTCGAATGCGAATCTTTGTTCTATTTCTTTTTTTATTTCTTCCGTTGTTTTATTGTTTGCGTCAAATTCTGTTGTGATTGTTTCTTTTGTTTTTACTTCTATCTTTGTTATTTCTCCGTCTTCATAATAGTAGAATGATCCTGTTTTTAGTTTTTCTAGTTCTGAGAAATTAGCAGGAAATAAGGGTCCTGGGTATACCATGTTTTTGTATCCTGGAATTGTTTTGTTTTCTGTTATGTGTATGTGTCCTCCTGCGTAATAGTCAAATCCTTTTGGTAAGAGATTAGTTGAATAAGAAGTCATTTGTTCTAGGTGTTTTGGTTTTAATTCGTCTAATGATGTGTGAAACAAGAAAATCTTGAATCCTGTTTCTTGTTCTAGTTCTTCTTTGTTCATTGTTTCATAATTATGACGATCTAGCATTCCTTTTAATCCGTTTATCCCTGTTAGTTTTGTGTTGGTTTCTTTATCGGTTGTGAATTTAAGGTTTAGTTTGTTTTCTGTTATTGTTCCTTTCATCACGTTTATTCCTAGGTCTGCTTCTTCTATTACGTCTAGCATTGTTTTTCCTGAAGGAGAATAATCATGACTTCCTGCTATGAAATAAACTCTTATGTTTTGATTTCTTAGTTTTTTTAGTTGTTTAACTACTTCTTTTACGTGATCAATTGAAGGTAGTGCTGTATTGAATAAGTCTCCTGCTATTAAATAGAAGTCTGCTTTTTTTTGTATTGCGAAGTCTATTGATTCTTTGAATGCTTGCACACTTATTTCTTTTAGTTTTGGGTCTCTCCAGCTTCCTATGTGTGCATCTGCTACGTGTACGAATCTCATTGTTTCTTAGAAATATTTTGATTTTTATATATGTTGTTAAAAAAAAATGAAAAAAAGTTTTATGGAGTCCATCTTAGTGCTGTTCTAGGGAATGGTATTGCGTCTTTTATTGTGTCTAATCCGCATATCCACGATATTAGGCGTTCTACTCCTAGTCCGAATCCTCCGTGTGGGACGCTTCCATATTTTCTTGTGTCTAAGTAAAATGTGTATTGTGAAATGTCTTCTCCTTCTTCTTTTAGTCTTTGTTCTATTTGTTCTAAGGATGATTCTCTTTCACTGCCACCTATTAGCTCCCCGTATCCTTCTGGCCCTATGAAGTCTACTCCGTGTACTACGTCAGGATTTTCTGGTGCTTCTTTCATGTAGAATGCTTTGACTTTTTTTGGGTAATGCGTTACTAATATAGGCGTATCGTACAAAGAACTTAGTTTGTCTTCTTCGATTGTTCTTAGATCTTTTCCCCATTCTATTTTCATATCAAATTTTTCTCTTAATATTTTTAGTGCTTCATCATATGTCATTCTTGGAAATTCTTTTTTAATTGTAGGTTCTAGTTTCTTTATGTCTCTTCCTAGTATTTTTAGTTCTTCTTCGTGTTTTTCTAATACCCTAGTCATTACTTTTTTTATTAGTCCTTCTCCATGATCTTGTATGTCTTTGAAGCTCGCCCAAGCCATTTCCATTTCTGCGTGCCAGTACTCCGTTAGGTGTCTTGATGTCTTAGAATTTTCTGCTCTGAATGACGGTGCTAACGTGTATATTTTTTCTAGTGAAAAAATTGCTGGTTCTGCGTATAGTTGCCATGTTTGTGCTAAGAAAACTCCTTTTTTTCCGAAGTAATCCACGTGGAAAAGGCTTGATCCTCCTTCGCATTGTACTGATTGAAACGTGGGTGACTGGTATTCATAGAAGCTTTGTTCTCTGAAATATTCGTGTATCGCTCCAAATATTGTGCTTCTTATTTTTAGTATAGCAGTCATTTTTCTGCTTCTCAACCATAAGTGTCTATTATCTGCTAAGAATTCTTTGCTTTGATCCTTTGTTATTGGGAACATGTCTGAAGTTCCTACTACTTCGAAGTCTGAAACGCTTATTTCGTAACCTGTTGGTGCTCTTTCATCTTTTTTTATTGTGCCTGTTATTTGCATTGATGCTTCTACTTGTAGTTTTTTTGCTTCTTCAAATTTTTGTTCTCCTATTGATTCTTTTTCTATTACGCATTGTATTATGTCTGTTGAGTCTCTTAGAACTAGGAATTTTAGTTTATTTGAACCTCGCTCTCTGTGTATCCAGCCTCTGATTTTTATTTCTCCTTGTTCTTGTTTCATTGCTTGTTTTATTGATAAGTATTTCATTTTTTATCCTCCGTTTAGTTATATCTTTATGTTTTTTTTAAATTTTGTTAATATTTTTTTTTGAGAGCAACTCGTTTAAAGTCACCCTAGAATTAGGTTCAATTATTATTAAATTTGTGAGTCGTAAAACTAGCATAAGTGTATTTGTCCGTTGTGCTTATTTGTGTTTTTCGTATCATTTTATGTTTGTTGGTGTTAAAAAGTTTATAAATGTTTGTTCTTTTCTTTCAAAAATGTTCGTTATTACTCACGAGGATGGAGATGCCCGAGTTGGTGTTTTGAAGACGAAGAGTGGAGATATTGAGACTCCTTTTTTTATGCCTGTTGTTACTAAGGCTACTGGTAAGTTTATTACTACTGATGATTATTCTTGTCTTGGTTCTGATTTGGGTGCTAGAGGTGTTATTTGTAATAGTTTACTTCTCAGTTTCAGACCTGGTACTGATATTATTAAGAAAGCTAGCGGTATTCATAAATTCATGAATTTTAAGGGCTTGGTGTTTACTGATTGTGGTGGTTTTCAGAGTAGTAGTAGTTTTTTTGAGCTTAAGAGTAAGAGAGGGTTGCATTTTCGTAGTCCTTATGATAATAAACGCGTTATTTTAACTCCTGAAAGTATTATGCGTATTCAGTGGGATATTGATTCTGACGTGGCTATGATGCTTGATGATATGTCTGGTTATGGTGTGTCTTATGATGAAGCTAAGCAAGCTATGATTAATACTCATCGTTGGGGTGTTGAGAGTTTGGAGCATCATAAGAAGCTTAGATCTGAGAATAATGTTAAAGATGGTTCTAGGCAGTTATTGTTTGGTATTAGTCAAGGTAATTTTTTTCCTGATTTAAGAGCTGAGAGTGCTAAGTTCATTAATGGTTTAGATTTTGATGGCGTAGCCATAGGAGGTGTAGCTATTGGTGAGCCGTTAGAAGATATGTATTTAGCTGTTAAAGCTAGTTTGCCTCATATTTCTAAAGATAAGATTAAATACGTTATGGGTCTTGGTAGCCTTGTTGATTTAATAGAAATGATTAGTTTAGGTGTTGATTGTTTTGATAGTATTTATCCTACTCAGAACGCGCGTCACAGCTCAATTTTTACTCGCAAAGGTAAGATTTATTTAGATAAAGGTAAGTACGCAGAGGATTTTACTCCTATAGAACTTGGTTGTGCGTGTCATACTTGTAATCATTATACCAAGGCGTATATTCATCATCTTACTAAGATTAATGAGCCTGCAGCTCACAGACTTAAAAGTATTCATAATCAGTACTTCTTACAAAGATTAATTGAAGATGCAAAAAATGCTATTAAGCAAAAAAGATTCAAAGAATTCAAAGAAGAAATAAAAAAGAATTGGTAAATTTTATTGTTGCGTATATTCATCATGATCATAACCACAATCAGGATCTTCTATTGGGCAAGGGCCTGATCCTCCTCCTCCGCCAGTTCCTCCTGTTGGGCATTGGCTTGCGCTAAATTCGTTAGGATATGGTTTGCCTGAATATGCTAATCCCCATGTTTTTCCATCACTTATTTGATAATATTCAGATGTTTGATAAATTGAGTGTGAACAAGATAATTGAACACTTATTCCTACGAAACAAACATTATCTCTATAATAAACGTCTCCTCCATCTACTGAAAAAGCACTAGCAAAACATGCTGATGAAACTGTTTCATGAACTAAATTATTAATACAAAATATTCTACCCCAGGATTTGTATCCTTCTACATGTATTACAGGATTACACCCTGTGTCTTGTACGCAGTGTCCTTTATTTGCTAATACTTCACAATTATACAATTTTCCTTGAGAACAATCATCGCCTAACTTTCCAGGAGTACAAACTTTGTTAGCACCGCACATATCATTACAATTTAATGTGCCACCGCAGCCATCACTTAGGAAGTGACCGCAATTATACCCGTTATTAGCTGCTTCTAATGATGCAAGTGGGGAATTGCAAGTAAGACGAGTGCAACATTCACCTTCATTTATGCATGATTGTCCCGCCGCACAAAGATCATTAACCCATTGCTCCGTATCTCCCCCACAACTTTCTGTTCTTGTTTGTTTTCTTTGTCTTACACCTGATGAACATCTATATTCATCAGTGTTAATCCATGATGAAGGAGTGCAACACACACCTTCATCTACACAAACTTGTTCTTTAAGTGAACAAGGATAATCTATCCACCTAGTAGTTACGCCACCACAACCCTCAGTCCTCGTTTGTTTTCTTTGTCTTACCCCTTCTGATGAACACTTATATTCATCAGTGTTAACCCAATCAGTAACAGAACAACACGCATCATTATAACAAACTAGAGCACCACAACCAACACAGACACCATTAGAACAAACAGGGGAATCACAAACACAACTCACACAATCAACATAAGATACAGAACTACTACATGCGCCTTCAGAACAACTCCAAGTAGTATGCGTCTTACAACGCTTACCATCCGCATTACAATAATTATAACCAGAAGTAGTATTAGTACCACAAGACTCACAACTCACTAATTCAAAACCAGAAGCAACACACTCACCATTAGAACAACCATAAAATGTTTCAGTCTTACACTTCTGAGAACCACTACATGCATTAAAATCAGAAATAACAGAATCACAATGATCATCAACACAACAACTAATACTATTAAGAGCAACACCACTAGGTGTCTCACTCAAAAAAGCACTCCACTCCTCACTCGTATTACTAGGAATAAAAATCTGATCATTCCTACTATTAACAACTCTTCTAAAATCATCATACAAACAAATATCAAACGAAGTATTTACATCAATATAAGTACCAAGAACTTTACCATCAGAATCAGAAACTACTTGACTAACACCTGTTTTAATATTGATTATTTGTGTGTTAAACGAAGCTGTTTGAGCGTTAACTATTGTTAAAATTGAAAGAAGTATTATTGCTATAAATATTAGTAGTGATTTTATTTTTTTTTTATTCATAATTAATCCTTTTAAGAGTTTATTAGTTTTGTTAACTCGTTGATTGTTTGTTGTTGTTCTTCTAGTTTTTGGGTTAGTTCGTTGATTTGTTCTTGTTGTTCTTTTATTGCTTGTATTGCTGGAACTACGAGTAATGAGTAATCTACTCCTTTGTATTCTCCTTTTTCGTGTACTAGTTCAGGGTATATTTTTTCTAATTCTTGCGCTATTATTCCTATTTGTTGTTCTTTTGATTCTTTGAAGTTGAATGTGTACGTGTTTAGAGATGTTATTTTGTTTAATGCATTGTTTAGTGGTACAAGGTTTTCTTTTAGTTCTATGTCTGAATCGTGTATGAATGCTGACGCGTATACATTACCTGTTACGATTGCGTTTCCTTTTACATGTAATTTTTCAGTAGGCGCATCTATTCCTATACCTACATCATCGTTAAAATAAGATTTTTTATCTGCTTTTAGCACAAGATTTGGTTGACCTCCTGATACACCTCTAGCCCTATCACCTGTTATGAATGCCATATAAGCAGAATCTCCTCCAGTGGCCATAATATAGTTAGCATCATTTCTACTAAATTCTAAATGATTTTGATCATCTGTAGCTGTTGATATTAATCTAGTCCCCGCTATATCTCCCGATACATCTAAAGCTCTGCTTGGTGATGTTATTCCTATTCCTAGTCTTGAATTAGTATTGTCCCAGTGTAGATTCGTAGGACTTATAACTGCGTCTTCTCCGTTTCCTACTAAGACTTTGTTTGCTGCGAGGATTGTTTTGCCTGTTCCTCCGCGAGGTACAGTTACAAGATCTAAATTTATTGTTACTTGTCTTGTTGATCCTGCTACTGTGCTTATTCCTGTTCCTCCTGTGATTGTTGCTGTTTGCATACTTCCTATTGTTTGTGCTGTTCCACTATCTCCTGCTAATGTCCAACTCGCGTAGTTATCTGCGCTATCTGGGAGTCCGTCTAATTTTGATTTATCAGCTGCACTCATCACTCCTGCAAGAGTATCTGTTGCTATGTTTAGCGTTGCGGGCGTTCCTGTGCTTGATGTTATTAGAACTGTTGTTGCGGTTCTTGTTCCTTGCGCTATGTTTGTTGGTGAAACATCTAATTTGTTTGTGTCTGAATTCCACGTTAAAAAAAGTCCCGCTATTTGACTTCCTCTTTGTGCAAATGCCGTGTTCCAGTTTCCTGAGTTTCCTCCTAGTGCTATTATTGTATCTGATACATCTAGTCCTCCGCTAATCGCTACTCTTCCACCCGAACCTAGATCCATATTAGTTATTGTGTCTGTATATAGAATTGTGTGGTATCCTGCTATTCTAGCGTTGTTTGATTGCGCTAGTGTTAGTGTTGAGCTTATTAGTATAAGCAGTGTTATTATTGTGATTGTTAAGATTCTTGATTTTTTTAAGTTAGCCATGTTGTTTGTTCTTTTCTTTTTTGTTTATATACTTTTCTATTATTTGTCGTCTTTACCACTTCTTAGTTAATTCTTTTTGTTTTGTTTTTTTTATGGAAAGTTATTTAAATAACTTAATTAATTGTTTTGTTATTATTTTTTTTTTAATTGTAGGTGAGTTGTTATGAATAATAGGTTTAAGAAGAGGTTTAAGAGGGATTTCTTGATGTTTTATCTTGGTATTTCTTTGTATATTATTTTTTTAGTTCTTTGGTTTGTTACTTTGCCTAAGCCCGAGAAATCTTTTGATGCTATGACTGTTGGTGAGAAATTGGATAGTGTTAGGGCTAGTGAGTCTAAGATGCTTGATGATTCTAATTATTTGAGAGCTGTTAACAGTAATAACAATGTTTACTGTGATAAAATCGTTGATGTTAAGCTTAGAGAAAAGTGTTTTAAGGAAGTTACTTCTTCTGAGGTTTTAGTTGTTGATGATAGGTCTGAGCAAGATATTCTTGATGATTCTAATTATTTAAGAGCTGTTAACAGTAATAATGTTGTTTATTGTGATAGAATATTTGATGTTGATTTGAGATATGAATGTTTGGTTGAGGTTCAGTCTTTAAGTAATTGATCGGTGTTTTTGAGAATGGTTGCAGGAATTATTTTATTGAATGCTTTTTTTGGGATTTTGTCTGTTGCTTGTTTAGTTTTTTCTTTGTATAAATTGGTGTTTATTATTTCTCAGTATAAGAAGTATGAAGTTGTTATGGCCAAGGTTCTTGAGTTGTCTAAGGATAATAATTCTAAGAGTTTTGTTAAAGCTAATCTTATTAGTGAGGATTATGCTGAGTACGTTGTTGATGATATTCTTGATGAGTATTATTCTAGTGAATAATAATATTTTTTTTGGAGAATTAATATTTTTTTGATTTATATGTTTCCTTTAGTTAATAAGAACATTGCGAATGCGCCTACTAATAATATTACTATCATTCCTAGTACTTTTGGGTGGAATAGTGTGGCCGTTACGTCTTCTCCGAAACTTGATGGATCAGAACTTCTTGTTGTTGTCGTAGTTGTTGTGTAGTCATCTCCGTAGTATATTTGTCCTGGTTCTCCTGTGCTTGGCGTAGTTGTTTCTGTGAGCGTGGTTGGTCCTGTTGTTGCTTCTCTTGTTGTTTGTCCGAATGCTGCGCCTAATCCGAATAACATTAGTACCACAGTTATTATTATAACCCATGTTCTTAGTTCTGATGTTGTTCCAGCTACTAAATCTTTTTGTTTTAGTCCGAACATCATTAGTACGAATAATATAAAGAATCCTATGAATATTATTGTGAAGAACCATGGCGTTATGTATGCTATTAGTGTTATGAATCCTTCGCTTGTCATACTTATTATTGCGAATCCGAATGCTATTAGTGCGTAGAGTCCTTGGTTTTTGTCTCCAAATGGTTTGGTCCAGGAGAGGAAGCCGTACATGATTACAAATACTAATATTATCATGAATAACGAGCTCACTGCTCCTAGTAAACCTATATCTAGAAACGTTACCATTTTAGGTTTTAGTTTCCTCCGAACATTTTGTTGAATTCTTTTGCGAATCCTTTTAGTCCTGAGTTGTCATCTTTTGGTTTATCTTCTTTTGTTATGAAGTTTATTATTAATGCGAAGACTAGTAATGTTACTATTAGTGCTTGGAATTGTGGATCATACAAGAAATATAGCCATCTTGGTATGTATCCTCTTCCTATCCATCCTGCTGCTATTGCGAATATTAATCCTACTGCTAGTATTGATAATGCTACGAATCCTCCGCCTAGGTAGCTTTTACTTGTGTTTAGTGGGTTTCCAAAAACGCCTGTTACTAATAATACCATCACTACTCCTACTACTAGTAGTGCTACGTTTGGTATTGCTCTGTTTATTACATCTACTACGTCTAATCCGTAGATGTATCTTCCTGTTATGTGTGGTATTACTACTCCTAGTGCCATTACTAGTGATAGTATTACGTTAAAGTTTTTTCTTGGTTTATCATGTTCATCTGTTCCTAGTATTTTGGTTTTTTGTAATACCGCGAATACTAATGTAAATATTAGTATAAATGGTAGTAGTACATCTAGAAGTCCTATTGCTTCTAAGTTTTGTATCATACCTCTGAAGTCTAAATACATTCGTGATCACCTTTTTTGTTTTTTTGTTATTTTTTAGTGTTATTTTTTTATTTGTTTTTTTTGTTCTTTTTATTTGTTTGTTTTTTTTAGTCTTTCTTTTTTTCTTGTTTAGGATTTGGATCTTTCGTTATGTACCATATAAATCCTATGAATATCGCCATCATTAGTACAGTTGCTAATATTTCTCCGCTCCAATTACTTTGTAAATACGCGTATATTTTGTCTAACCATCCTAGTGAGTTTAGGAATATTAATGCTATTCCTATGAATACTATTACTTCGAATATTATTGTCCATGTTTTGTTTAGGAAGAAACCGTCTTTTTCTTGTTTTTGGAATGCCCCTATTGTGAGTGTGAATGAGAATACTAGCACTATTAGTAGTACTACTTTTGATGTTACTTCACTTATTAGTGATACAAGTTGTGCTGATGCTACTACGAAGAATGCGATTACGAATGCTGTCATGCTGTTTAGGTTTTTTCTGGTTACTTGGTGTATTTTTCCGTCGTTTTCTGATCTGTATTCTTCTGTTCCATATATTTTTGTTTTTTCTAGGAATGCGAATACCATTGTGAATACGAGCAGGAATGGTAGTATTATTTCGAATACGCCTAGTTCAACTAAGAAATTCATCGCGTTACCTAGTACTGTGTTAGCCATAGTTGATAACTGGCGTTTAAGAGTTTATAAAACTTTTGTTTTTTTCTTAGTCTTATTTTTATTTTTTTGTTGGTTTGGAAATTTTTAAATAATACTGTTGTTTCTTTGTTTTTTATGAAGAGCAGAATTCGTAATGTGTTTTTTATTTTGATTATTGTTAATATTAGTGTGTTTTTGTTGCAATTTTTGTTAGGTGATTCTTTTACTAGGGCTTTGATGCTTGTTCCTGAAGATATTCTTAGTAGGCCTTGGACTTTGTTGACTTCTATGTTTCTTCATGGTAGTCCTGCTCATTTATTGTTTAATATGTATGCTTTGTTTATTTTTGGTGGTTTGATTGAGCAAAGAATTGGTACGTCTAGGTTTTTAGGTGTTTATTTGTTTGCTGGTTTGTTCGCAGGTGTTTTGTATTCTGTTTTTTCTTCTGTTCCTGCTCTTGGTGCTAGTGGTGCTATTATGGCTGTTCTTGGTTTGGCTATTATGTTGTTGCCTGATCTTCAGGTTTTGTTTTTCTTTGTTATTCCTATGTCTCTTAGGACTGCTGGTATTATTTTTGCTGCTATTGATATTTTTGGTTTGTTTAATCCTGGTTCTGGTATTGCTCATCTTGCACATCTTGGTGGTTTATTTGTTGGTTTGGTTTATGGTTTTTATTTGGTTTCTAAGAAAAAGAAGCTTGTTGCTAAATTTGTTAGGCCTCCTAAGAAAGTTTTTGGTAAGAAAGACACTATTGAGTTAAGTGATGAAGATATTGAAGAATATATTAAGAATGGTCGTCTTTGATTATTTTATTGTTTGTTTCCTTTCATCATGCCCGCCATGTCTAGTAGTGATGCTTTGTTGTTTCTTATTATTTGGCCTGTTTCTGCGTTGATTCTTATGTTTATTATGTTCATGCTTTTGCATATGAATGTCATGTTCCATACTGGTTCCATGATGTGTTGTAGTATTATTATTTTTTTGTTTACTAGTTCCGCAGAGTGTTCTTTTTTTAGTATTTCGTTTGTTTTTTGTGTTGCTTCTTCGTAGTTAATTTTTATTTTTTTTATTTCTAATTGTTGTATTGTTTTTCCTTCTTTGAATATGTCTTCTTCTTTTTGTTTTGTTATCGGATTAGTTTTGAATATTGTTATTTTGTCTGTTCTTGGATTGTAGTATCCTATTTCTAGTTCTTGTTCGTTTTCTGGTACTAATATGTGTACTAAGTAGTATTCTTTGTTGTTTCGCATGAATTTTTTGTATTCTATGTTTTGCGTGAGTTTTTCGTATTCTTTTATTACATTCATTATTTTTTAGAATGCGTTATTATTTATAAGTTTTTTTGAGGCGTAAAAATTTTTGTTAGTATTTAGAAAAAAGTATTTAATAATTTTAATTATGTTTTTAAATACTGTTTTTAATATTTCAAATAAATGCGAAGGATGGGATTCCTCGAACGTAGCTGAGAGGTGCCAAAAATATTTCTTGATTTTTGAGCATGTTCAAATTCCGTTTGTTGCATTTAGAATAAATGCGAAGGACGGGATTTGAACCCGTGTCCCAGCCTTGGCAAGGCCGAATACTAACCACTATACTACCTTCGCGTTTTTATTCTTGGGATGTGGTTTTTTATTTTAAAGGTTTCGATTGGTTTTAGAATTGTTTATTTTTTTAGTTCTTTTGTTATTCTTGAGAGTTCCGCGACGTTTTCTGCGAATAATGGTAGGACTTTTGAGAATACTTTTTCCATTGCTTTTACTTCTGCTCCTACGTTAGTCATGTTTCTATCGTAGTCTTCTACTTTTGATATTATTACTGTGTGTACTTTGTCAAATTCTCTTCTTAGGTCTTCGAATTTTTGTTCAAGCGTGGTTACTCTCGTTGTCATTGTGTTTTTCCATTCTGCTAGTTTTGTTAGGTCTTTTAGTAGGTCTTCCCATTTTTCTTCTATTATTGCTTCTATTAATTCTTCGTTTCCCGTCGTATTTGTTAATTGTTGAGGTTGTTGAGGAGCGTAATTTTTTTCTTGTAGTTTTTGGAATGGATTTTCATCGAATTGATTCATTGGGCACACCTTGTTTTTTTGTTATTTGGTCGAACGCGTCGAATATTGCGTTGAAGCAACAGCCTTGTTGTTTTAGTTGTTGTATTATTTTTTTGTTTTTTAGTCCTTGTTCTTTTTTTGTTTTTATTATGTTTGTTAAATTTTTTATTGAACAAAAATTATTGTTTTCCATGTCTTCTTCCTCTTGTTATTTCTGTGTTTTTGTCCTTTTTTTGTACGCTTTTATTTTTTGGGTTTTGTTTTTATAAAAAGTTTTCTAATAATTTTTTTGTTTTAGTAGTTGTTCTATTTCTTTTCTTGTTACGAATTGCATGGGTTCCCATAAGTCTAGGTATGTGTTTAGTACTTTTAGGTCTTTTTGTTTTGCTGTGTCTTTTAATTCTCCTTTCATTACGTGTAAGTCATCTGTTAATTCTTGTATTTTTATTTTTGCTTCTAGTAATTCTTGGTTTAAGTGTTTTTTTTCTTTGAAGTATTCTTTTTGTAGTTCCATGAAGTTTTGGTCTGTTAGTTGTGATTTTTTTCTTAAATTTAAGTATCTATCTTCTAGTATTCTTATGCTTGATGCTACTTCAGATATTGTTTTTGTTACTTCGTCACTGTCTGGTTTTGCCCATGCTGCTTTTGTTTGTGGAAAATTGTTTTGGAAATTAGCTTGTTCTGGTATTATTGGCTTTTCGTTATTTGGTTCCACTTAATTTCCACCTTTGTTTTTTATCTTCCTAGTTGTTCTTCTTTTTCTGCTATTGTTATTCTTGTTTTTACAACTGTGTCAGGATTTAGGCTTATGCTTTGTATTCCTTCTTCTACTAAGAATTCTGCGAAGTCTGGGAAGTCGCTTGGTGCTTGTCCGCATATTCCTATGTATTTTTCTTTATCGTTTGCTACTTTGATTACGCGTCTTAGGAATTTTTTGACTGCTTCGTTTCTTTCGTCGTATACGTGACTTACTAATTCTGAATCTCTGTCTACTCCTAATGTCATTTGTGTTAAGTCATTGCTTCCTATGCTGTATCCATCGAATACGTCTAGGAATTCTTCTGCTAATATGACGTTGGAAGGTATTTCACACATAGCATATACTTTTAATCCTTTGTGTCCTTGTTTTAATCCGTTTTCTTCCAGTATTTTAAGTACTTTTTTTCCTTCTTCTACTGTTCTACAAATAGGCACCATTATGATTATGTTGTCTAATCCGTATTCGTTTATTACTTTGTGGAATGCTTTACATTCTAAATCAAACGCTGGTTTATACTTTGGGTCGTAGTATCTTGATGCTCCTCGCCATCCTATCATAGGGTTATCCTCTACTGGTTCGAATTCTTTTCCTCCTAGCAGGTTTGCGTATTCATTTGATTTAAAATCTGACAATCTTACGATTACATCTTTTGGGTAGAACGCGGCCGCAATTGTTCCTATTCCTTGTGCTAATTTATCTACGAAGAATTGTTTTTTATCTTCGTATCCGTACGTTAGTTCTTTAATTTTTTGTTTAGCTTCTTGATCTTTTAATGTATCGTAGTTCATTAGTGCAAGAGGGTGTGCAACTATGCTATTGTTTATTATGAATTCCTCTCTTGCTAATCCTACACCTTCGTTTGGTATGAAGCTTAAATCGAATGCTTGGCTCGGGTCCCCTACGTTCATCATTATTTTTGTTTTTGGTTTTTTTACTGCGCCTAAGTCTAGTTTTTCTATTTCGAAATTTAGTAAGCCTTTGTATACGTATCCTTCATCTCCTTGTGAACAATCTACTGTTATGTCTTCTCCTGTTTTTAGTTTCTCTGTTGCGTTTCCTGAACCTACTAAGCAAGGTATTCCTAATTCTCTTGAAATGATTGCCGCGTGACAGGTTCTTCCGCCTCTGTTTGTTACGATTGCTGAGGCTATTTTCATTATTGGTTCCCAGTCAGGATCAGTCATATCTGTTACTAGTACTTCTCCTTTTTTGAATTGTCTTATGTCTTTTACGTCTTTTATTACGTTTGCTTTTCCTTTTCCTATTCTTGAGCCTACGCTTCTTCCCGTTACTATTCTTTCTCCTTGTTCTTTCATTACGTAAGTTTCTAGTACGTTAAGGTCTTTTCTGCTTTGTACTGTTTCTGGTCTTGCTTGTACTATGAATAATTCTCCGCTTTTTCCGTCTTTTGCCCATTCCATATCCATTGGTTTAAAGTATCCTGCTTTCTCTGAGTAATGGTCTTCTATTATTTGCGCCCATTTAGCAAGTGTTAATACGTCTTCGTCGTTTATGCAGAAAACTCTTTGTTCTTCTTCCGGTACTGGTATATTTTTCACGGTTTTGTTTCCTTGTAAATCGTAAACCATTCTGATTTGTTTTGATCCTATTTTTTTTGTTATTATTGGTTTGTATCCTTCTCGTAGTTTTGGTTTAAACACGTAGAATTCGTCAGGGTTTACTGCTCCTTGTACTACGTTTTCTCCTAATCCGTAAGCCGCAGTTATTAGTATTGCGTCTTTGAATCCTGTTTCTGTATCTATTGAAAACATAACTCCTGACGTTGATAAATCTGATCGCACCATTTTTTGTACACCTATACTTAGTGCTATGTTGAAATGATCAAAGTTCTTGTCTTGTCTGTAGCTTATTGCTCTGTTTGTGAATAATGATGCGAAACATTTTTTGCAGGCTTCCATTAACATTGATTCTCCTTTTATATTCAAATAAGTTTCTTGTTGTCCTGCGAAGCTAGCATCAGGTAAATCCTCAGCTGTAGCGCTACTTCTTACTGCGACGTCAGTATTATTTCCGTATTGAATGCACATGTGTTTGTATCCTTCTTTTATTGTATTTTTTAGATCTTCTGGGAATTCTGCGCTTCTTATCATATCTCTTATTTTGTGTCCTCTTTCGTATAAATTATCCATGTTATGAGTATCTAAGTCTTGCAGTGTTTCTCTTATTTTGTCAGGTAAATGATTGTGTTCTAAGAATCTTCTATAAGCGTGCGCTGTTAATGCAAAGCCATTAGGTATTTTTACTCCCTTCGGCGTTAATAATCTGTACATCTCTCCTAATGATGCGTTTTTTCCACCTACTATTGGTACGTCTTCTATTCCTAATTGATCAAACCACAGAATTAAAGCATTATGTTTATCCAAATTAATACACCTCTTTTAAGTAACCCTCTTTTTTATACTTTCTTTAAATTGATGTTGTATATAAATCTTTCTGAATGTTTAGAGTAAAAAATTAAATTATTTTTAGTACTAAGTAAGCTGTTAATCCGAGTAAAAAAGGATATATTATGAATAAGAAAAATATTGATAATATGCTTTCTTGTTTTATTGCGCTGATACCATGTTTTGTTACATTGTTTAACAAATCATACCAAGTTGTTATTTTCAGGAGGTTTGCTAACACGTTTAGTATTATAGCCATGATTAATATTGCGAAGCCCGTTGTTAGTATTTTTATTATCGTTGTTATTTCTGGTTGCATGTTTCTTGTTTTATTTTTGGATCATTTATATTTTTTTAAAAGAAAAATGCCCCCGCCGGACTCCGAACCTTTCAGGTTCGAATCCCTCTCTTTTTTATAAATATTGCTTGGATCATAATTGTTTAATTTTTTCTTGGATTTTTTGTATTTCTGTTTTTTTTAATGTTGCTATTTTCTCTCTTATTTCTGTGTTGAATTCCTCTGCGATAATTATTCCTTTTTTGACATCTTCTTTTGTTGCTTTGAAGTCTGTGTAATATTGTTTATCTACTCTTTCTTTTTTTGCTTCTTGTAATTTTTTATTATCTATTTTGAAAAATTCTTTTAATAAAATTATTGTAGCCGTGTGATTTTCTGATTTTATTCCTATTTTATATAATAATGCCAAAGAACAATAGTACATAGAATAATATGTGAGTGCTACGGCATCATCATAATTTTCTATTTTTGTTAATGTTTTTGCTGATATTAGTGATTTTTCTGATTTTTCTAAATAAGCAAAGCAAATTTCTTGGCTTGGCTCTGTTATTTTTATTTTTTCTTCTTTTTTTAGTTTTTTAATAAATGAGTTCATAGTATCTGTCTACACCTTTTAAAATTATATGATTTTTTATTATTTCCTTTGTTAATAAACTTTCCTTGTTAAAATCCCCTGTTTTTACGTTAATTTTAGAATCTTGTAATTCTATTTCTTTTTTTATTTGTTTATTTTTTGTTTCAACATATATATCAATATCGCTACTTTCTTGTTGTGTGTGTTTTGCATATGAACCAAACAATATTGCTAATTTTATGTCTGGGTTTGATTTTATTTTTTCTACTATTTTTCTTAGTCTTGGTTGTTTTTTTATTATTTCTAAGAGTTTGTAGTGTTCTATTATTTTTTTGTATTCTTTTGTTTCTAAGTTATTTTTTAAGAAATAAACTTTGTTTTTTCCCTCATAAACATAATCAACAAGGTTTTGTTGTTCTAACTCTTGCATTTTTCTCGCAATGGTTGTTTGATTCGTGTTTAGTGCTTTTGCCAATCCTCTTATATGGTTGTTCTTTTTTATTAGTTCCAAAACGATTTCGTAATTTATTTGTGACATATGTAACATAAAAGTTACAATATTATTTAAATGTATCGAAAAACTCTGAGAACAACTCGATCATTAACCTAAAAGGAAAGTGCTCCCACCGGACCCTTTTCAGTCTAGTTTCTTTTTGCTTTTTTGTTTTGGTAAAAAATTATCTTCAGAGATTACGCTTTTCCCCAGATTTTTTTCTAAGTCTTCTCTAGCTCTTTTCGCAACATTTCCGCCTTTGTTTGCAGAGTTTTTGCATTCTTGGAATCCTTGAGAATCTTTTTCTTTAGTTATCACAGTCGTAGAAGCTTCACCGAGCATGGTAAATATTAGTTCTAAGTCAGTCATGTGATCTCTTAAATTTTGATTCTTTTTTTGTAGTTGTTTGAATTCTTTATATTCAGGAATTGTTTTACCAAATGTGGCTTTACTAATCTCGTTAGTTAGTATCGCAAATTCTTGTTCTGTTTTTATATCCCTATTTTTCCACTCTTGTGTTAGTTCTTGTCTAATCGCGATTCCTCTAAGTCGCTTATCTATCCACTCTTTAGGATATCCTTTTAATTCATAATAATTCTTTATTCTATCCTGACCTAGTTCTGGGTTTTCTATTTCTTCAATACGTTCATAACCAACTTGCGCAAGCCATTGCTTGAATGGCTCGGCTTTCTTTGATGGAATTGATTGAATTATTCTAAAAAGAGATTTTGTGTTCGCACAATCAGTAGCATAAAATTTACCATCGGAGGATTCTAATTTGAGTTGTCGACAATTTGTCGATAACTCAACGCCGACTTCTGATTCTCTCTTTTTTAGCCTGTACCAATAATCTTTCGCATCCGAACTATCTGTTAAAACTCGCACCACATCAACAACAGAAAAAAACCACTCTTCATTATATCTTATTCGTCTGATTTTTTTATTTTGAAATACTACTAAATTATTGGTTTTATTATTTTGATTCATTTTAAAGTTTGATAGTATTAATTCATTTATATATTTCACGCGCGTACTTGTTCTTGTGCTAATGAAAAAACAACCATAAATATCTCATCTATAAATGCACTCATTGTTTTAGAAAAAAGAAAAGTGCCCCCGCCGGGATTCGAACCCGAGTCTTAGCCTCGAAAGGGCTAAATGATTGGCCGGACTACACCACAGGGGCGTGGTTTGTTTGTTTTATTGGAAAATTATTTTATTTATAAATTATTATGTTTTTTTTTAAGAGTGGGCCTGGGGAGATTTGAACTCCCGACCACTGGCTCTCTTAGAGCAGTTGTTTTTTTTTGTTTGAAACGTTGTCATATAAGACCAGCGCTCCACCAGACTAAGCTACAGGCCCGGTTTACTTAGTCTTATTTTGTGAATAGTTGTTCTTTTTTAAAGTTTATTAAAGTTGTTTTTTTTGGTTTTTTAGGTTTTTTATAGAAAAAGATTTAAATTGAGAGCATTATAGTGTTTTTTAGTTTAGAGGTGAGTTTTTATTTTGTTTCGTAATTTTAAGGGTCAGAGTTCAGTTGAGTATCTTAGTATTGTAGCTATTGCTTTGATGGTTCTTGTTCCTGGTTCTTATTTGTTTTTTAATTATTCTAAGAGTACTAGTGATCAGGTTGCTGCTAATCAGCTTAATCTTGCTGGTGTTGAGATTCTTAATGAGGCTGAGAAGATGTATGTTTTAGGTAAGAATTCTTGGGTTACTTTGGATGTTAGTTTTCCTGGTATCTTTATGGATGCTGGTATTTATGATGAGCGCGAATTATTTTTTAGGTATAGTACTGGTTCCGGGGAGTCTTATGTTGTTTTTTTCGCGGTTGGTTTTAATATTTCTAATAGTACTGTTGCTTGTGGTGAGTATTGTTCTTTGGGTTTTAATCCAGGTGTTAATAGGGTTAGGATTCAGTCTCAAGGTAATTATGTTAGTATCGTGAAAATATGATTTGGTTTAGTTTTTCGAGGAAGGGGCAGTCCGCGATGGAGTTTCTTATACTTGTTGGTTTTGCTTTGATTATGATTGGTGCTTTAGTTGTTGTTTTTCATAATAATATTGTTTCTATGGAGAAGGTTCGTGAGGATGTTTTGATGAATCAAGTTTTTAATATTGTTTTTAGTGAGTTCGAGTTTGCTAGGTTGGCTATGCCTGTTTATAATCGTACTTTTTATTTGCCTAGTGGTATTGATGGTAATGTTTATAATATTTCTATTTATGATGATGTTGAAGTCGTTATTAATTATAAGGGTAGGGAATATGTTAAGTTTTTGAGTGATGATGTTGTTATTGTTGGTGATTCTTTTTTGGTTCCTGGGCCCAATTATTTGGTTAAAGAATGTGTTGATTGCGCGCTTTTGTTAAATTAAGATTTTTTTGAGTGAGTGGTTGTGTGCTTCTACGTAGTTTTTTATTAGGTCTTTCCAGTCCGCTGTGTTTGCTAGTTTTTTGGCTTGAATTTTGTGTTCTACTCTTTCTGAGTGTGTGTATTCGGTGTATTCTTTGAATACTTCGTATAGTTCTTGTATTGCTTTTTCTTTGTTTTTGTAGTCTCTTTTTATTATGTATATTCCTTTTTGTTCTTCTTGTTCTTGTTCTTGTATGTATCTTCCGAATCCTGCTAGGTCAGTTGTTATTGCTGGCACTCCTAGTGCTGCTGATTCTAGGGGTGTATATCCCCATGGTTCGTAGTAGCTCGGAAATACTCCTAGGTGTGTTCCTGGTATTAGTTCATAGAATTCTTTGTTGAATAATCCGTCTGCTCCGTTTAGGTATGCAGGGTATAGTATTATTTTTACTGGGTTTTCTTTGTTGTTGTTTAGTCCTTCTTGTTTGGCTAGATTTATTATTGGGTCTTGTTCTTCGTTTTGTATGTTGTGCGTGCATATTTCTGGGTTTCCTTGTTTTTTGAATCTTTTTATTTCTTTTTTTAGTTCTTCTATGAATTCTTCTGTGAATAATTCGCAAGGTTGTGTTTTTTCTCCGTTTGTGAAGTGTTGTATTATTTTTTGTGGTAGTGATTTGTTGTTTTGATGTATATATTTTTTTATGTGTCTGTAATAATTTTTTTGTTCTAATAGTTCTTTTTTTACGCCTTGGTTCGGCATTGCTATTAAGAATAGTGCCGTGATTGTTATTTTGTTGTTTTTTTCTTTTAGGTGTTGGTTTAATTTTGATAGTGCTTTTATGAATATGTCCATTCCTTTGTTTTCGAATTCGTATCTGCTTGCTAAGTAGAATGTTAAATTATTATTTGTGTCAAACGAATAATAGGGGAAAAACATGTATTCTAGGAATTCTTGTATGTCTTTTTTTTCTTTTCTGTGTCTTATTGATGCTTCTTCCATTGATGGGAATAAATCTGTGTCTAATCCGTTGAGTGTTAATACGTGTGGTTTTTTACTTAGTATGTATTCTGCTTCTCTCGATGTTATTTGTGATACTGTTGTGAATGTTTCTGCTGTGTGTGCGCATGCTTTTTCTGTTGTGTGTTTGTCTTCTACGTTTAGTTCTTTTGCTTTTTCTTCTGGGTTGAATTTTCCTAGTGTTCCGTACAAGTCTTGGTTATTTCCTGCTATGCTTCTTCCTAGCATCGTCGCGTGCGTTGTGAAAGTTGTTCCTATCTTGGTTTGTTTGTTTTTTAGGAATAGTATTGTGAACCCAGTCATCCATTCATGTGTTTGTAGCGCTGTTTTTTGTTTTTTTCTTTGTTCTAATTCATGTATTAGTTCTGCTGCTGCGTATGAAAAAAGCATTGGTTCTTCGAAGTCCCATCTTGATTTGTATGAATCTATTTCGTGTTTTTCCCATAGCCATTGTTTTAGTTCATTTATTTTATTTATTGTTCCTGAGAATTCTAATAATATCGTGTTTGGTTGTCCTTTTATTAGCCACGTGCCGTATCTCGCGTTTATTCCTTTGTTTTTTATTGTGTTGAATGCTTCTTGGTATTCTTTGGGTGGTTCTTTTTCTTGAAATTCTTGTTTGGCTTGTTCTTCTATGTATGGCCCTATGCAAGTGTATTCTTTGTATATTTCTTTTGTTTTTTTAGCTTTTGTTGAGATTACTGAGTAGATTCCGCCTACTTTATTACATATCTCCCAAGATATTTCTATTAAGTGTTCCGCTTCTGGAACTAAGTTTTTTTGATTCATTTTTTCTTGGGTGTTTTTTTTACTATGTGTTTGTATATTGCTAGTCTTATATGGTCTTTATTTTTTAGTCCTGCTATTTCTTCTGCTAGTTCTACTTCTTCAAATACATCTTTTACCCAGTTCACGAAGTCGTTTCTGTTTTCTGTTACGTGATGATTAAATACTTCTTCTTGTATGTTTTCTAATTTTTCTGCTAGTTGAGTCACGTTTCTTACAGGATGCCCATCACAAAACACGAAGTATTTGTTTTCTGGGGCGTCTTTTAGTATTTTTGATGCTTTCTTTGTTTTTGTTGTTTTCCTGGTTGTTTTCTTTTTTGGTTTTGTTGATTTTTTCTTTTTTTCCATTTTTTTCACCTTCTTTATGTTTTTGTTCTTTTTTTCTTCGTTAGTTCGTTTTTGTTTCCAGGAGTAGTTCAGGGTTCTCCCTGATTTCGTAGGTGAATGTTGTATCTTTTTGTTTTTGTTGTTTTTGGTGTATTCTTCTAACGAAGTCGTTTAGAACCGTCATGAATATTATGTATGCGTCATATGGGCTGTCGTATGGGCTGAAGTATTTGTGTACGTCTCCATCATTGAACCACTTTGTGCACATGTAGTATACGTGGTCTGATGTTGTTAGGTTTCTCCAGTCTCTTATTAGTTCTTCGTCTTTTGTTTCTTTAACGTGTTTTTCTATTTTGTATAGTGCTTGCATGGCTGAATCTTGTAGTGGGTTTCCTAGCCACGCTGTTAAGTCACGTTCTATGTCCGCCCATGATACGTAGTTATGTACATCTATTGTGTCTCGTATAGGATATTTTTCTGCTGCTTCTGTTACTGTTAAGAATTCGTTGTGTGGATGTTTTAGTAATTCTTCTGGTAAGTGTTTCATGAATTCGAAGATTCCTGTGTCTTCCCATTGGTGTTCTCCGAATGTTTCATAATCCATGAATAGGTTTACTAGTTCTCCTCCTCCATTTATTTCATTTATCCATCTTGAATATTTATCAACGGTTAATGGGTGTTCGTTCCATTCTTTGTTGCTGAATCTGAATGCTATGTCATCGCTTAATTTGTAATTTTTTAATAATAATTTTATTTTGTCTGCGAAGACTGATTTGTAAACGTGGTTGGGTGTTCTTCCGTTCAATACGTGGTCTGCTCCTTCTGCTAGTATTGCTTTGTATCCTAGGTCTTGTACGAATTTTGCTAGTTCGTTGTTGAATATTAGTTCTGTGTTTCTGAATACTTTTGGTTTTATTCCGAATAGTTCTTTAATTTTTTTTTCGTGTAATTTTACTTGTTCTTTGAATTCTTCTTTTGAGAATATGTATGCTAGGCTGTGGTGGTATGTTTCTCCTACTATGTCTACGTGTCCTGTTTTTATTAGTTCTTTGAAGCTTTCTAGTGCTTCAGGGGAGTATTTTTCCATTTGTTCTAGTACTGTTCCTGTTATGCTGAAGCTTATTTTGAATTTTCCTTTATGTTTTTTTATTAAATCTAATAATACTTTGTTTGTTGGTAAGTAGCATTTCTTGGTTACTTTGTGCATTATTTCTTTGTTTTTTTGTTCGTCAAAATAGTTTGAGTGTTCTCCGAAGTCTAGTACTCCGTATTTTCCTAGTCTGTGTGGTTGGTGTACGTGAAAGTAAAAGCATATGCTTACCATTTTTGTTTTTCCCCTTGTTTTATTTTTTTGATTTTATTTTTTCATGTTTATTGCTTCGTTGTATACTTCTATGCATCTCGTGGCTGGTTTGTCCCATGTGGATAGTTTGGCTTCCCAGTATCCTTTTTCGCTTAATTCTTTGTTTAATGTTGTATATTTTAGTAATGCTAGTATTTTGTTTGCTAATTCTCTGACGTCCCAGAAGTCTACTTTTAATGTGTGGTATAGTACTTCTGCTATGCCTGATTGTTTTGATATTATTGTTGGTGTTTTTTTGATTTGTGCTTCGAAGGGTACTACTCCGAATGGTTCGCTTACGCTTGGCATTACGAATACGTCGGCCATGCTGAATAACTTTTCTGCTTGTTCTCTTGTGTAGAATCCTGTGAATATGAATTTTTCTGATAGTCCTATTCTTGCTACTTTTTCTATTATTTGTGGTAGCATATCTCCTGATCCTGCTACTATGAACATAGTGTTTGGTTGTTTTTCTAGGACTAATTTTGCTGCGTCTACGAAATAATCTGGTCCTTTTTGTAGGGTTACTCTGCCTGCGAATAGTACTACTTTGTCTGTTGCTTTTATGTGTTTGTTATCGTAGAATACGTTATCATTCATAGGTGTCGCGGCGTTGTGTATTACTCTTATTTTGTGTTCTGGTACTCCGTATCTTTCCATGCATGTTTGTTTTATTTTATTGCTTACTACTATTATTAGGTCTGATTCGTGCATTCCTCTTCGTTCTATTTCGTATACTTCTGGGTCTGCACAAGTTTGTCCTGTTTTGTCAAATTCTGTTATGTGTACGTGTGCTATTAGTGGTTTTCCTGTTTTTTCTTTTAGTGCAATTCCTGCTATGTTTGTTACCCAGTCATGTGAGTGTATTACATCGAACTCTTCATCTTCTACTAGTAGTTTTACTTGTTCTGCGAATCTGTATATTTCTTGTTTTAGGTCTTTTCCATATATTGGTTTGTTTTTAGTTAAATTTTTTCCTCGTTCTATGTATGATTCGTATTCTTTTTTGTATGATAATGTGTCTGTGTATGCTGTTAGTAAAGAATTAATTTTTGCTGTTTTTAATCTGACATTTTTGTAACGGTTATTCGTTATTATTATTTTGAATTTTCCTTTACCGCAAGGTGATCTTTTTTGGTTTAAATCTTGATATAAATCTTCGGGTCCTGAGGGCATTACGTAAGTTAAATCTATGCCATGATTTACTAATGCGTCTGATAGTGCTGCGCACACCATGCCTACGCCTCCTGCGAAGAAAGGCGGGAACTCCCAACCTAGTTTTAATACTTTCAAATATCGACCCTCTTTTTCCTTTTTTGTTTTGGATTTTTTGAATCCTTTGTTGTGTTTTTTTTTAACAAAAATTTGTGTTAATTAATCTATTTTTGTTATTTTTGTTTATGTGGGTTTAACCCATATATAAATGTTATGCATTTTCAGTCGAGAAAAAAATATCTTGAGTTTTTTATGTTATTTTGAGTTTTTTTGTGATTTTTTTTGTGAGTTTTGTCGTGTTAAAAACAAAAATATATTAAATCTAATACTTTATTATGTTATTTTGATATTATTTTATTTAAATAATCAAACAATACATTATCATCTTATCATAATATATGTTGTAAGACATAAATGTTTATAAAAAAAAGAATTAATTTTTTTAGTTGAATGAGTGACTTTGATTTTGATTTTTCAGGAACTAAATGGGTATTATTAAAACAGCTTGAAAAAGAGCCTTTATCACCTAAGGAACTTGCTAGTTTAACTAGTACTAGTGTTGCTAATGCTAGTCAGCAATTAAAGCTTTTGGAAGCTCAAGGTTATCTTAAAAAAATTAAGATTAAAGGAGATTATACTAGGAAGGATCGAGATGCTAGAATTCTTTACAGCATATCTAAGCCCATGGTTTGGATTAGTAAGATTGGTAAAGATTATGTTAATAGGAAAGAAATTAAGAATCCTGATAATTTTTTGTTTAATCTTTTACTTTGTGATTTGAAAGATGCTATGCCTGTTTTGAAATTTTTTCTTAATAAAGAAGAGTTGTTTAAGCGCATTAATTGTTTGTTTTATTTGCAGACTATTAACAATGAAATTCATTTCCTCATAGTTACTGATGATTTAGATTTTTTTAGGAAAGAACATCATTCTTCTGAAGTTTTATTTGATAATAAGAAGCACGTGGTGAAATTTTGGAGTCATTCTGTTGATGAGTTAAAAGTTGGTTTGGAACGTAATGAGCACTACTTTGTTGATTTGATTAAGCGAGCTGAGATTGTTCTTTGTGATAATGAAGATGTTAAGGTTTTGTTTAAGGAGTGGCGGAAATGAATAAGCTTTCAAGAATTATTAGTTCATTGAGTGAAGAGGATTTGTTGAAGATTAAGCGCGACTTAGTTGCAGGCAATGTTGATAGATTAGTTGAGATGCGTTTGTCTGAGTTTCAAGAAGTTAAATTTTCGTCTAAGCAGTGTCCTGTTTGTGGTGGTAAAATAACTAATGATTCGTTTGTTTTAGAGTTTGGTAAATCATATATTAGGAGACGTGCTTTTTTTGATGGGTTAGATTGTCTTGAGTACTTTGTTAGTGTTAAGCTTAAGAAGGAAGATTTAAAAGAAGTTCATGATTAGTTTTTTTTTAAAAAGAGGGGATTTATTTTGATTAGAAAGAAAAAAGGAAGTGGGTTTTTTGAAGATTACTCTATTAGTAAGGAAAGTGTTGATAATGTTTTAAAGGTTAATTATTTGAATACTCCTAGGATTCCTTCTATTGAAGAAGATTCTTTGTGTATGGCTAAGACTTGTGAGTTGCTTGCTAGTAATCCTAATATTACTAAGATTATTTTTTCTCAGAAGCATGATTTCGAGTACGAGTATGATCAAGTTCGTTTGTTGTTAGAAATTGCTAAGTTATATAAGCGTTTAATTAAGCAAAAAGATGTTTTTTCTTATTCTTCTCTTAATTCTATTAGTTCTGGTCCTGATATGTTGACTGAGCGTTATAACGAGGTTCAGAGTCTTATTTTTAGTCATTTAACTAAGGATCCTATTGGTTGTTATGTTGAGTTAAAGCGTATTACTCGTAGGGAAAAAATTGAATTGGATAAAGAAATTGATCCTGTTATTCTTGAGTCTAGGAAGAAGTACGTTGAATTGCTAAATTATCTTATTCAGAGTCTTGAGAATACTCGTTTGATCCAGTTGTCTTCGCATTATTTGGCTGGTTTTAAGGTTGGTAGTAGAGATATTTATCGTAAGTTATTCAAGCCTAATATTAAGCCTGATTTTATGTTTACTAAGCTCATGGCTACTTATCCTAAGGGCGCTGAGGAAATTATGAATTATAGTCTTGGTGATACTGAAGTTATCATTTTTAAGTTGCCTGAGAATGTTCAGTATTTGTATCATGTGACTCCTCCTGAGTTTAATCTTAGTGAAGATAAATATGAAGTTCTTGATATGGCTCGTAATATTATGTCTGAGTATAGTCCTGATGAGCAAGACTTTGTTGATCCTGAGCGTATCAGAGAAATTTTTTATAACGTGGGTGCTGATTTGTTGGAGGAGCTTTGCGTTCATAAAAATCTTGATGTTGATACTACTGAGCTTGAGGAGTTGACTCAGATTCTTGTTCGTTACACTGTTGGGTTTGGTTTGATTGAAGTCTTGTTGAAAGATACTAATGTTCAAGATATTAGTGTTAATAGTCCTACTGGTCAAGCACCTATTTTTTTAGTTCATAATATTTTTGGTGATTGTAAGACTAATATTTGGCCTAGTCTTAGTGATGCTGAGTCTTGGGCTTCTAAGCTTAGAATGATTTCTGGTCGTCCTCTTGATGAGGCTAATCCTATTCTTGATACTGATTTGGAAATTCCTGGTGTTGCTACTGCTAGGATTAGTGTTATTAATAAACCTTTGAATCCTACTGGTTTGGCTTATTCTTTTAGGCGTCATCGTGATAAGCCTTGGACTTTGGCTTTGTTTATTAAGTATAAGATGATTAATTCTTTGGCTGCTGGTCTGCTTAGTTTTTTGATTGATGGTAATAGGACTATGTTGGTCGCTGGTACTCGTAGTGCAGGTAAATCTTCTTTGCTTGGTGGAGTTTTGGTTGAAATTATGCGTAATTATCGTATTATTACTATTGAGGACACTCTTGAGTTGCCTAGTTCTGCTTTGCGTCAGCTTGGTTATAATATTCAGTCTATGAGGGTTGCTTCTGCTTTGTCTAAGGGTACTAATGAGCTTGCGGCTGATGAGGGTATTAGGACTACTCTTCGTCTTGGTGATAGTGCTTTGTTTGTTGGTGAAGTTCGTAGTACTGAGGCTCGTGCTTTGTATGAAGCTATGAGGGTTGGTGCTCTTGCGAGCGTGGTTGCTGGTACTATTCATGGCGATAGTCCTTATGGTGTTTTTGATCGTGTGGTGAATGATTTGAATGTTCCTAGAACTAGTTTTAAAGCGACTGATTTGATTATTGTTGCTAATCCTATTCGTAGTCCTGATGGTCTTCATAAGTGGAGACGTGTTACTCAAATTACCGAGGTTCGTAAGGATTGGGAGCATGATCCTATGGTTGAGAAGGGTTTTGTTGATTTGATGAAGTATAATTCTGTTACTGATGAGTTAGAGCCTAGTGATGCTTTGATTAATGGTGATTCTGAGATTTTGAAGGCTATTGCTAGTAATGTTAAGGAATGGGCTGGTTCTTGGGATGCTATTTGGGATAATATTTTGCTTAGGACTCGTATTAAGGAGACATTAGTTAATAGTGCTGAGACTCATAATGATCTTGATATGTTGGAGGCTGAGTTTGTTATTCTTTGTAATGATCAGTTTCATAAAATTAGTGAACGAGTTAAAGATGAACGCGGAGTGCTTGATAGTGAGAGGATTTTTTTTGAGTGGAATGAGTGGCTTAAGAAACAGGTTAAATTAAGGATGGATGAGCGTAATGCTTAGGGTAGGTTATTATGAAAAAGGACGAGCTTGATTTTTTGAATGTGAAGAATAAGTATAAGCGTAAGTTAGTTCAGGAAATCGGCGGTACTCCTGAGGAGGTTAAAAGGGTTAGTTCTAGTGATTATGATTCTTTTAAGAAATCTTTTATGCCTAAGAATCTTTCTTTGTATGAGAAAGTTTGTAATTTTGGTGAGAAAATTCTTCCTATTAAGCCTGATAAGAATGATATTCCTAAGATTCAAGATGCTATTAAGACTAGTCATTTGAATATTACTCCTAGTGGTACTATGAGTTTTGCTGCTGTTGGGTCTATTAGTGTTGTTCTTGCGTTTATTGTTCTTGGTTATATGGTTCCTTTGGTTCTTAGTGGTGGTAAGACGATCGATATGTATTTTTTCGTGTTTTTTGGTTTAATGGCTGGTTTGGCTTTGTTTGTTCCTATGACTAAGTTGCCTTTTATTATTGCTAAATCTTGGCGTATGAAGGCTTCTAATCAGATGGTTCTTAGTATTTTTTATGTTGTTACTTATATGCGCCATACTCCTAACTTGGAGTTGGCTATTAATTTTGCGGGTGAGCATTTGGCTCCTCCTTTGTCTTTGGATTTTAAAAAGATTATTTGGGATATTGAGACTGGTAAGTTTGATAATGTTAATCAATCTTTGGATTCTTATTTGGATGGTTGGCAGAAGCATAATCCTGAGTTTGTTGAGAGTATTCATTTAATTCAAGGTAGTTTGTTTGAGTCTTCTGAGACTAGGCGTATTAGTGCTTTGGATAAGAGTTTGAGTGTTATTTTGGATGAGACTTTTGAGAAGATGCTTCATTATTCTCATGATTTGAAGAATCCTATTACTACTCTTCACATGCTTGGTATTGTTTTGCCTATTCTTGGTTTGGTCATTCTTCCTTTGATTACTGCTTTTATGTCTGAGATTAAATGGTATCATTTGTTTGCTTTGTATAATTTGGCTTTGCCCGCGATGGTTTTTTATCTTGGCAAGGATATTTTGTCTAATCGTCCTACGGGTTACGGTGGCATTAATCTTTCTGAGTTGGAAGAAGATACTCCTTTGGTTAAGTTGAAGCTTGGTTCTAGTAGTTTTGATTTGGCTCCTCTTAGTGCTGCGTTGTTAATAGGTGTTTTTTTCTTATTTATTGGTTTTTCTCCTTTGCTTATTTATTCTGTTAATCCTGATTTTGATTTGTATTTGACTGAGGATATTCAGATTTTACAGCCTGGTGATGTTGATCCTAGGACTGTTGTTTATGCTAAGTTCTTAGATTATAGGGAGCAGAAGGATGAGAATCATCTTTTTACTGGTGATTATATGGGTCCTTATGGTGTTGGTGCTAATCTTCTTAGTATTGCTATTCCTCTTGGTCTTGGTTTGGCTTTTGGTTTATTTTATTCTTGGAAGACTAAGCGTTTGGCTAATCTTCGTAAGGAAACTATGAAGTTGGAGCAGGAATTTGCGTCTGCTTTGTTTCAGCTTGGTAATCGTTTGGGTGATGGTATTCCTGCTGAGTTGGCTTTTAGTAAGGTTGCTCAGGTTATGCAGAATACTAAGTCAGGTAATTTTTTTGATAAGATTTCTTTGAATATTGTTAAGCTAGGCATGGGTGTTGAGGATGCTATTTTTGATCCTGAGCGCGGAGCTATTAATGATTTTCCTTCTAGTATTGTTGAGAGTGCTATGAAGGTTTTTGTTGAGAGTAGTAAGAAGGGTCCTTTGATTGCTAGTCAGGCTTTGGGTACCGTTGCGGAGTATATTAAATCTATGCATCGTGTTGATGAACGTCTTAAGGATTTGATGGCTGATGTTGTTAGTAGTATGCGTAGTCAGATTAATTTTTTGACTCCTATTATTGCGGGCATCGTTGTTGGTATTACTAGTATGATTATTCAGATTCTTGGTATTTTGAGTGAAAAAATGGATGAGTTCGGTGATATTCAAGGTACTGGTACTGGTATGGAGGGTATGTTGGAGATGTTTGGTCAGGGCGGTATTCCTACTTTCTTTTTTCAAGTTATTGTTGGTTTGTATGTTGTTCAGATTACTTATATTTTGAGTATTATTATTAATGGTATTGAGAATGGTTCTGATAAGATTGGTGAGATGCAGTGTTTGGCTACTAATATGATGAGTTCTACTCTTCTTTATTTGGCGGTTTCTGCTTTGTCTACTATTGGTTTTAGTTTTGTTGCTGCAGGCGTTGTTTCTAGTATTTGATTCTTTGTGATTATTTTTGTTGTCGTTACTGGAAATATTTATATACTTAGGTTATTGGTTTTTATGTAATTGTTTGGAGGTCGTCTTTATGGGTGATTCTGAGTTGAGCGTGATTTGTAGGGTTTGTCAGCGTAAGGTTAGTATGGATCGTGTTAGGTTTGATGAGGTTCGTAAGCTTTATGTTTGTGATAATTGTTTTAATTCTAATCATGGGTTTGATGAACGTAATTCTTTTGTTGGTGAGGCTGAGCGTAGTGTTAAGTCTTTGAAGGATAGTTTGGTTAAGTATACTTGTGTTAAGTGCAGGTATCATTTTGTTAGGCAGAAGAATAAAGAAATTAGTAGTTGTCCTTATTGTGGTTCTGATAAATTAGAGATTCTCGATACTGGGGCTAGTAAGATTATTGAAGAGTCTCATAAGTTTTTTTGATTTTTTTGGTTATTTTTTTATTGTTTCTAATTTTGTTTTTCCGTACATGTATGGTTGTAGTGCTTTTGGTATTGTTACGCTTCCATCTTTTTCTTGGTAGTTTTCTAGTATTGCCACCATGATTCTCGAGGTTGCTAGTGCTGTATTATTTAGTGTGTGTAAGTATTCATAAGTGTTGTTTTGTTTTCTGTGCATTTTTATGTTGGCTCTTCTTGCGTGGTAGTCTGTAAAGTTTGAGTTTGATCCGGTTTCTTTGTATTCTTTTTGTCTTGGCATCCATGTTTCTATGTCGTATTTTTTTGCTGCTAAATCTCCTATATCTCCTGTGCATATGTTTACTACGCGGTACGGTAATTCTAGTTTTTCGTATAGTTCTTCAGCATTTTTTTGTATTTCTTCATGATATTTCCATGATTCTTCTGGTTTGCATAATATTATTTGTTCTACTTTGTTGAATTGGTGCGTTCTGAATAATCCTTTAGTATCTATTCCTCTGCTTCCTACTTCTCTTCTGAAGCACATGCTGTATCCTATTAGTTTTATTGGTAGTTCGTCTTCTTGTAGTGTTTCGTCTTTGTATTGTGCTAATAGTGGATGCTCGGAAGTTGCGATTAGGTATGTGTTTTCTCCTTCTATTTTGTACATTACGTTTTCAAAGTCAGCCATGGATACTCCTGTTTCGTATGCTTCTCGGTTCATCATTAGTGGTGGTTCTACGTAGGTGTATCCTTTTTTTATTAGTTCGTCTACTGAGAATCTTATTATTGCTTGGTTTAGTAATGCGAGATCTCCTTTTAGGAAGTAGAATCCGTGGCCCGCTATTTTTGCGCTTCTTTCGAAATCTGCTACGCCTAGGTTCTCTGCTATTTCTTGATGTGGTTTTAGTTCGAAATCTTGTTTTTTTGGTTTGCCTATTTTTTTTAGTTCTACGTTTTCTGTGTCATCTTTTCCGTAGGGAACTGAGTCGTGTAACATGTTAGGTATTGATTTTAAGTAATTATTTAGTTCTTTTTCTAATTCGAGTCTTTTTTCTTCTATTTTTTTTAGTTGTTCAGGTATTTTTTTGGCTTCTTCCAGTATCGGTGTTGGGTCTTTTCCTGTTTTTTTGGCTTCACTTATTAGTTTGCTTGTTTGGTTTCTCTTGCTTCTTATTTGGTCTTCTTCGTGTTTGAGTTCTCGCCATTCTTTATCTAGATTTATTGTTTTTTGTAGAAGTTTTATTTTTTCTGGGTCTTTTCTTCTTTCTAAGTTTTTTTGTACTTCTTCTGGTTTTTCTCTTATTAGTTTTATGTCGAACATTTTGTTAGAGGAGTTTTTTTATTATAAAAATGTTGTTATCTTTTTCAAAACCACTTAAAACTTATTATCACTTGAGAGTGGAAACATTTATATATTTGTTGTTGTTAATCTTTTTTAAATTTTTTAATTAATTTATTAGAGGTAATTTTTATGGATAAAAAAATGGAAGTTTTGAAAAAAGCAGTTATGAGTGTTAATGACGCTAAGCATAGTTATAAAAAAGTTTTGGAAGATACAAGGAGTAAGATTACGACTATTCAATTCATGCTGAACAATGAACGATTTCCTGTTTCTGAGTCCATTGATACTGTTCTTGATGAATTTAAAAATCTTAAGGCTCAGGAAAGAGTATTAATTAGTAATTTGTCTGGTTTAAGTGTTGTTCAATCTGAACTTAAAGATCCTTGTTATTTGAGCTTGGTTGGTAAAGTTACTAGTTCGGCTGTTTCTAATGCTTATGCTTTGAATGGAAATAATTATTTGTAATTAGGTGAATTTTTTATGAATGAAGTTAAACTTGGTTTGATAAGAACAAGTATTTTTAGTGGTTTGTTAGTTGGTTTGATGTATTTAGCTAGTACTTACTTGGTTGGTGATAAGCCTAAGCATCCTGGTATTATTTCTAAGGGTTTGCCTGAGAGTCATTTTGTTTTTGATTATTCTTTGAATAATACTAACGTTGTTACTAGTATTAGTATTGATACCGCTAAATTTAATTATGATAAGTTTGTTAATGATAAAGGTGTTAAAACTTTTTCAGGTCCTGTTTTTTATGAGCAAGTCATTTTTAATAAGGATTTTAATTTTTCTGATTTCAATAAAGGAATTTATGATTCTAAATTAAGAATTGATAGGTTTGGTTCTGTTAGTGTTGCTCCTGATTCTTTAGAGCACGTGTTAAAGAAATTCTAATTTGTTTAATGAAAAAATATAAATAAGACTTGAGCTATTTTTTGTTAATGGTTAAAATTCATGGCTCTGTATGGATGATTCTCGGCGTGTTAATGGCTGTTTATTCTAAGTTTATTCAAAGTAAGATTCAGAAGAGTAGTTTGTCTTTGTTTTTTTGGGTTGGTATTGGTTTCGTTGTTTTTGGAGTTTTTAGGTTGATTATTGATTATGTTTTAAGTGATTCTTCTAAAAAATCTAGAAAAGATAATGATGTTGATTCTGTTTTGGATCGTTTAAAGAAAGAAAAAGATGAAATGTCTAAGAATCATGTTTATTCTAGCAAAGAAATTATTTCTTGTGCTAGGTGCGGTACTAGGCATTATAGTAATAGTAATTTTTGTCATATGTGTGGTTATTCTTTAAAGTGATTATTTTAGCAATATGAACTTTGCGAGTAGTGCTTCTAGTTGTATGTATTCGTCGCTTCCTTCTACCATTCTGAATTCTGCTTCTCCGCATGCTTTTATCATTTCTAGTTTTGATTTGTTGCTTACTTGGGAGTTCCATGCTTCTTTTTGTATTTGTTTTATTATGTCTATGCCTGATAATCCTTGTTTTATCATTGTTTCTAAGAGTAGTTTTCTTGCTTCTTGAAAGTTTTCTTGGAAGCATAATTCTAGTATTTTTCTGATATCTTTTGGTTCTGCGAAGCTCGCTACTGAGTATATGCTTTCTTCATCTATGTTCTTGGTTAGGGATGACGTGCTTTGCATTATGTTTTCTAGTTTTCTACAGTCTCCTCCTGATACTTGGTACAGGGCTTCTTTTGCTGAATCTGTTATTTCTAATCCTTCTTTTTTTGCTATTGCTTCTATGATTTCTATTATTTCTTTTTTTGGTATTGGTTTGAATTTGAATACTGCGCATCTGCTTTGTATGGGGTCTAAGATTTTACTGCTGTAGTTGCATGATAATATGAACCTAGTGGTTTGTGTGTAGTTTTCCATTGTTCTTCTTAGTGCTTGTTGTGCTTCTCTTGTTAGTGCGTCCGATTCGTCTAAGTATATGATTTTGAATGGTGCGTCTCCCAGGGTTTTTGTTCTTGCGAAGTCTTTTACTTTTTGTCTTATCACATCTATTCCTCTTTCATCTGACGCGTTTAGTTCTAAGAAGTTTTCTCTCCATTCTTCTCCAAATAATTGTTTCACTATTACTAGTGCCAGAGTAGTTTTTCCTACTCCTGCTGGGCCTGAGAATAATAGGTGAGGCATATTTTTTGTTTTAACGAAGGATTCTACTCTTTGCACTATGGGTTCTTGTCCTTTTATTTCTTTGAATGTTTGTGGTCTGTATTTCTCTGTCCATATGCTGTATTCGTTTATTTTAATGTCCATGTTTTGAGGGAAAGAAATTGTTTTTATATAGTTTGTTGTTAAAAGAAAAAAAAGAAAAAAAAGTTTTTTTGGGTTTATTCAGGTGTGTATACTACTGTTACTGTTTCGTCTATGTACGTTGAATAGTCGTATCCTAGTGTTATTCTGAATGGTTGCACTCTTGTGTTTCTGTCTGCTAGTGTTATTGTACAAGATACTTCTCTTGGTTCGTTCTTCGTCAAGGTTATGTATCCTGATGAGCTATCTCCTCCTATTAAACCTATGCATCTTACTTCGTCTGTTGTTCCTGTTACTAGTCCTGTTACGCTTACGAATACTCTTTCTTCATCTTGTTGAGCAGTACTACATTCTGTGTTTGTTCTTGAGACTTTTCCTGCTGGATTAAGATCTTTTTGTTGTATTGAGAATGTTATTGTGGATTTATCTCTTCCTTGTGGTGCTTGTCTTATGCTTGTTACTTGTACTGGTGCTCCTGAGTTTGATACTGTTCTTTCACCACTTACTTTACATAAGTCTCCTGCTCTGTCATCGTTGTAATTTTCTTTTACACAAATATCTGTTATTGCTATTGTTTCGTATGTGTAACAAGCTTTTGCTCTAAAAGTAAAAGGTACATTTGCTGGAGCACTTAGTTGATAATTTAATCCTTCAAATACTACAGGTATTGATGGTGATGTTATTATTGATCCGTCCGGACTTTTTCTTACTGCGAATAAGTCATCTTCTGGGTGTGCTATTAAGTCGTTGTTTGTTACTCCGAAAGAACTAGCTGAGAATCCTTCTAGTTTTACGAATACATCTTCTCTTAGAACTTCGTGTTCCCCTCTATTTGTTAGTTCTATTACTACGTCAAAAGGTTCTTGTCCTCCATCTGATACTTTTTCTGGGGGCGCGTTTGTTACAAAGGACATTTCTATTCCTTTTGTTCCACCAACAAATCCTGTTTGTTGATTTGGAGCTTGTCCTTCTTCGCACGCAGTTAATAATAGTAGTGTAACTGCGAGTATTATTAATAGTATTTTTTGTTTCATATTTTTACCTCCTTTAGGGTTTTTTTTGTTTGATTATCTTACTCTTCTAACTGTTATTGGTGGTGCAGGCGCGTGTTTTTCGTATCCGTACCATAGTTCTAGTCTCAGTGGTGTTTCGTATGCGCTTCCTATGTATGCTGAGTCTGCGATGTCGTATCTGCATCTTAGTGTTGCTTCGTTTGTTCTTGGATCTAGTCTCATTCTGAACGTGTTTCCACAATCTAGTAATCTGTCTTCCATTATTGCATATCCTACGTATATCACGTTTTTCATTGAGTCTCTTACCGTTGATGGATAATATGGGCTGCAGTATTCTAAGTATCCTACGTCCCAGACTTCTCCCCCGCCTATATTTCTTATTGTCATTTCTATGAATACGTTGCTTCCTGTGTTTTCTGTTCTTATGTTGGTTACTGCGACTGGTGCTCCTTGTGAGCTTTGTATTTTTTGTGAGTAGTCACTGCATACTTTTTTTTCTGATGAGAATGGATCAGGGTCTATGCATACTTGTGGACTTACATAAGTCGTGTATGCGTAGCACGTTCTTATTTGATAATTTAATGTGTAGTAATCTGTTCCTGCTGGCCAAGGTCCTACCATTTGCATTTGGAATGTTTTATAGTCTGCTTCTCCTCCTGGGAATTGAGGGTTGTTTCCGTGTAAGTAGAATGATGCTCCTCCGAATGATTCAAAGTCTAGTGATGATACTAATAGCATTAGTGATCTTCCAAAATTTAGAAGTCCTAGGTTTGATCCTAGTGAGAATTGTGTTAGTTCTCCATCTCTTAGTTGTAATCTTACATCGTTTATTCCTAAGTCTACCACTCTTTGAAATATTGGTATGTTTTCTGCTAGTGTTCTGAAGTTTACATCTATGTTTGTTCTGTCGCCGTATTTGCTTATTCCTCCTCCTGTGCATCTAGTCATGAAGTTCCATGTTCCTACGTCTTTTATGTCGCCTACGTTGAAGATGTCTAAGTAGCATGCTTGTGATGTTCTTAATCCGTCTACTGGTCTTTTTCCCATTGAGTCTATTCTGAATAAGTCAAATGTTGTTAGGCTTATTCCTGTTAGGAATACTGCGCCGTACGCGTCTGATGCTCCTTTGTTATCTACTCTTAGGTTTACTTCCACCATGTTTCCTTCAGCGGTTCCTGCGTCTAAAGTGTTGTAATAGAAATTTGTTGGTGGTCTATTCATGTAGGTTTCTACTCCTTGTGATCCTACGAAGTATCTGCAGTGGTCTCCTGTGCATGCTGGTGTTCTTCCAGGCATTCCACTGCACGCAGTTATTAGCAGTAAAGACATTATTAGACTTGTTAGTATTATTTTTTTCACGAGCTCTTTTTTCATTTTTATCACGCTTATGTTGTTTAATTTGATACGATTAGTATATAAATATTGCTTTTTGTTTTTTTTTATGATGTTCTTTGTATTCTTATTGGTTTAGTTATTGATTCTCTGTAGTAGTAGTCTAGTTCTATATATAATGGTACTTCTAGGTTTTGTCTTAAGTATCCTGTTTGGTTCGGGTGTAATCTACACGTTATGAAATCTGATGATAGTGCTAGGTTTAATGTGTTTTTTGTTCCGCAATCCATGTCTAGTCCGTCTAGTGTCGCGTTTAGTAATTTTACTTTGTTGTGGTCTCTGTACATGAATGATTCGTCTCTGAATGTACATAAGTTCATTGTTTCTGTGTTTTCTTGTTTTGATATGAATACATCTCCTCTTCCTAAGTTTCTTGCATATATTCTTATTACGGGTTCTACTAGTACTAATGTTCCTGCTCCTGATGTTAGTTCTAGTCCTATTAGTTCTCCTGTTTCGTTAACTACGGGTGCGTGGCTGTCTGTTACTGGTGATTCTATGAATCCCATTGGTAGTATGTCTACTTCTATCTTTGTTATCGCGATGGGTGCTCCTTGGTTTGAATGAATATATGTTTCTCTGTTTCTACATATTGGGTTTTTGTCTACTCCGTATATGTCTGTGTCTAAGCATATTGTTTGTGTTAGGAATGTTTTGTAAGGATAGCAAGCTACTAATTCTATGTTCGTTGTTGGTGTTTCTCTTGTTCCTAGTATTTGTAAAACGTTTAGTCTTGTTAAGGGCAGTAGTAGTCTTTCTCCTGCGGGCCATTCTTGTGATTTTCCTGCTAATTCATTTTTTAGTAGTCCTTCTGGGTTTTGTGATGTGAATAAGTATTCATCTGTTAAGTCTTCTTTGAAGTATATGTCGTCGTATTTTAGGCTCAGTAATAATTCGTTTTCTGGTATGTTGTATGCTCCTTTGTTCCATATTTCTATCATTATGTTTGTGAATGAATTTTCTTGTACTGTGTTTGGTGGTGCATTATTCATGAAGCTTAATTCTATTCCTTGTGTTCCTCTGTACGTGTCTGGTATTTGATGGTTTGTTGCACATCCTTGTATTGTTATTAGTGTTAGTACTAGGAGTATTATTTTCGTTGTTTGTTTTTTTGTTTTTGTTTTCATATGTTTCTCACATCTATGAATTCTCTTCTTGTTAATTTGTAATCGTATGTTGTTGATCCTGCTATTGTTATGTCTCTTTTTCCTGTCGGATCATTTAGTAGTGTTCTTGCTCCTGTTGCCGTTATTTCTGCGTTGCATGAAACTGTTAAGTATTTTCCTGGTAGTTCTTCGCTTACTTTGAATGAGTAAATATCGTATCCGGTTACTTTGTCTTTTGTTTTTTCTAGTTCTGTTCCTGTTATTCCACCAGGCATTATGCATTTTTCTTTTGATATTTGTATTTGTGGTGGAACTCTTATTTGGAACGTGTTTACGCTTATTAGTTCTCCTCTCGCTGTTCCTGTTGGTGGTCTGTCATCTATTGTTATTCCTAGTGGTATGCTGTTTGTTTGATCTGTTTGTGTTGATATTGCTAGTGGTAATTCTAGGTTATCGTTTAGTCCTAGCATGATTGGTCCGTTTGTGTATATTGTTCTTATTCTTGGTTGGATGTTGTATCTTCTTTGTATATCTACGTCATTTAAGTATAGGCTTGATAAGAAGTCTCGGTCCATGAATGATATTGTTATGTATGCCCATGTTTCGAAGTTAAATTCTACTTCGAAGAATACTTCGTATCTTCCTCTTGGTAAATTAGTTGAGTTGAATGAGCATTTTACTCCTCGGTAGTCTTCTCTGTATACATTTATTAGTTTTGGTGGATCCGTTGTTCCGTATGCTACGAATTCTCCTCTTGCATCTTTTGCGTAGCAACTCGTTGTTAGGTTTATTTCATCTACGAAGCTTCTCATTCTTAGTGTTGCGAATAGTTCTACTGGTTGTCCTTCGTAGTATGTTCCCATTGTTCTTAGTTCTGTTATGAATACTCCTGTTAGTTCTTTGTTTTGTTCTACTTGTCCTGTGTAGTATTCTCCTAGTGAATCATTTCTTAGTTGAGTGTATGTATTGTTTAGCTGTGTGCCTATTCCTTTTATTGCGTTTAGTACACTTTCGAAGGGTGTTGATATTATTTTTATGGCTCCGCTTATAGCTATTCTAGTATCAAATCCTGATCCTGTTATTCCTGCTTGTTCTGATCCTAGTGTTGCTAGGTTTATCATTAGTGACATTAGTGAGAATGTTATTATTATGAATAATAGAACTGTTAGTCCTCTTACCCATCCTGATGGTTTTAATATTCCGTCTTTGAATCTGTCCCATCTCGTGGCTCCGTTTAATGAATAATCTATTCCTGATAAGTATAATAAGTATAATGCGTATATTGGTAGCATTAGTGAGAATCCTGCTATTATTTCTGTTACTTCTGGTGATACTCCTAGTAATCTTACTGTGTAGTCTAGTAGTGGGATTATGAATAGTACTACTGCTGCTGGTTTAAAGAATTTGAAGAATGCGTGAAAGAAATGGCTTAGTTGTCCTACTAGTATTGATGTTAGTATTAATAGTATGAAGTATATTGTTATTCTTCCTTGTATGGCTCCTGAGTCTATTGATAGTCCTGTTAGTGTCCAATCGATTATGTGAGCTATTAATGCGAGTAGCATTATTATTTCTGCTAGGAATCTGTCTTGAGGCATAGGTACGTTCTTTGATGATAATACATTACCTATTTTTTTGAATAGTGTTTTTCCTCCTCTGAGTATTCCTCGTCCTAAGTTTTTTGTGCCTCTTGCTGTTTTTCTTAGTCCTTGTCCTATGTTTCTTCCAGGAATAGTTGTTCCTTCTCCTATGTCTTCATAATTATTTTCTGGTTCCTCAGTTGTTTCTGATTCTTCATTTTTTTCTTCGTGTTCTTTTATTCTGTGATAATTATTAGTTCTTACAAAAAAAGTTGTTTTTTTTCCATTACTTTGTATGTATAGTAATTGTACTCCTTCAGGGTCGCTCATAGGTTGTACTACTTCGCAAGTTATTACGTCAGAACCATCAGCTTTTGTATAATCTACTTTATCTCCTTTTTTGTATGTTTTTCCGTTTATTTCTATTTCGTCGCTCATTTTTTCTTTAGAGAATAGTTTGTTTTATTTTTTATTTTTCTCTTATTCTAATTCTTATCTCTGTTATTGTTAGTTCGCTTTTAGGATTTATTTGTATCGAGTTAGTTCCTGGTTGTAAGAAGAACTGCATGCTTCTTGTTTCTCTTAGTCTCGCTGTGTTGAAGCTTATTGGTTTTCCGTTTATTGTTAGTTCGAATCTTTTTTGGTTATTGTTTGGAAAAGTTATATCTAGCATTGTTTCGTAATTATTTTTTAGTTCGTATTCGTCATTTACGAAGTTGAAGTATTTGTCTTGTACTTCGAAGTAATATGTTAATGTGTATGGTTTTTCTAGTGAGTTTTGTATTATTGCTCTGTCTATGAGTACTCGTCCTTCTTCTATTTGAAATGTTATATCATTTATTCCTTCGTACAAGTAGTTTATTGGTATTTGTATTGTGTTGAATACTTCGCAATCTGGTATTCCTGAGAATATTTCAAAGTTATTTATGTGTACTCTTAAGTTCTTGGTTGTTTCTGGTTTACATGCTGGTAAGTATCTTATGTTTGATGCTTTTAGTTCGTTTGCTTCTTTTGTTGCTATGTTGAATACTTGTGTTGCTTTGCTTCTTGTTAGGTCCGTTATGTCTCCGTACAAGTTTATGTCTTTTATTGTGTAATGATTGTATCTCCAGAAGGCTGCTCCTGGTCCTGATACTTGGAATTGTAATGTGTTTTCTTGTCTTAACAGTGATGGTGCTATGTTTATTGGTGGTGAGTTTCCTGGTCTTATTGGCGCGTTATATATTGTTTCTCCGTTTAAGTGTATTATTAGTGAGCCTGATGATTGTTCTACGTTAAAATTTAGTAATATGTTGTTAGTTGTTTCTGGGTTTATTTTGAATGTTATTGTGTCTGTTATTTTTTCGAACGCGGAATTTTTTAAGTACATTGAGTTCTTTGTGTGTATTAGTTCTCCTTTCACTTCCGCGTTTAAATTAAATGGTGAGAATTCGTGTATTATTTCTGTTTCTGGAGAATATTTGACTTGTCCTGGTACTGCTCTTATTAGTGTTGTTGATCCTGGGAATAATGGGTCTTCCCCGTTAGTTGTTGTTTCATCATTCAATAGTTTTTCTCTTTCTTCAGGGGATATGGATAGTACGAATAGTACTAGTAGCCCTGTTATTATTATTACTAGAATTGCAGCATGATTTCCTGCTTGAGCTTTTGTTTTTTTTATCATATGGATTCTCACATTGTTTAAACGTGAATATTCCTATATAAACGTTTTGTTTTTTTTGTTCGTGGTTTATTCTCGATTATTTGTTTTGTTGTGTTATCACTTCGTTATCTTTTATGTTGTGGTTTTGTTCCGTTATGGTTATTTTTCCTTTGAATGTGACGTTTCTTCCTATTTTTCCATCTTTAGCGTCCCATTTTAGTTCTTCTAATTCTTCGAAATTGGTTGTTTCTCCTCCGTCTGCTATTTTTTGTTCAAAGTCTTCTAGGTTTTTTAGGAATGTTTCTGGTATTTTCATGATTGGTTTTTTTTCTTTTATTTGGTGTACTGCTGATGTTTCTTCTTGTAATTTCATGAAGTTACTTCTTAGTAACCATAGGTCTGATAAGTATTTTATTGGTAGAAATCTTTGTTGTCTTTTTACTTCTATTAGTTTTGAGGGTTTTATTCCGAATATTAGTCCTATTGCTGCTTCGAATCCTATCATTTCTTTTTCGTCTATTTTTTTCTTGTTTATGAACGTAGGTATTTGGTTGTTTATTTCTTCGTAGTAATCTAATATTTTTGTGTCTAAGTATATTAGGTTAGTGTTGAAGTATTTGTTCGTGTTTGTATCGTTAAATTGTTCTTCGTATTCTTTTGGTACCATTGGTCCTTCTAATAGTCTTAGTTTGTTTGATATTCTTGCGAATGTTCCTCCTTTGTCATTTGGTTCTTTTCTTGATATTTCTGGTGTGAATAAGGATTCTTCTTTTAAGTGTATTCCTAACAGTAAAGGATTTATTGTTGCTCCTAAGTTATCTATGTTGTTTATGAATATTGTTTGTATTCCTTTTTGTTTTAGTTCTTGTTTTATTTCTTTTAGTAACGTGAAAGCGTCATAGTGTCCGCCTGGTGCGTAGCTTATTTCTCCGTTTTTTTGTTTTGCTACGTTTAGTTCTTTTCTTGTTTTGTTTTCTTGTTCTTCGAATCTTATTGTTACTGGTTGTATTATTTTTATTAAGTCTATGTTTTGTAATCTGTTTTCTTTTTCTAAGAATTCTGTTATTGATTTGTCTGTTTCTTCATTAGTCATTATTATGACTGGTATTTTACAATCATATTTTTTTTGCGTTTTTCTTATGTGATCTAATTTTATTTCTAAGAATGTCTTGTTTTGTTTTGCATTTAGTATTGCTTTTGAGCATCCTCCCATCGAGGTAGATATTCCTCCTGCCATTACGAAGTAAGCGTACTTTGATTCTTTTAGGTGTTGTATTCCTTTTTTTTCTATTTCTTTTTTTTTGTTTTCAATAATGAGTCGTGGTTTTATTATGTCTTCTTCTTTTAATGGTTGTATGTTTTTTGCTTCATATTTTGTGATTAGTGTTCCTTCTTCGTATTTTTTTGCGTTTTGTATTGCTCTTTGTGTTACCCATTCTGGTTGTGTTAGTAGTGCTTTTTTTATTTCTTCTATGTTCAAAGTATCACCTTTGTTTATTTATTTAGATTAAATTATTTAAAATTAACTAATGTTTTTTTATCGAAAAGCATTTAAATTCTTTGAGTGTTGTTTGTGGTTCTTTTTTTTGATTGCTGAATTAGTAATTTTGTTTTTGTTTTTAATTGAGTATATATTAAGGATTTATTCTGCTAGGAATAGGAAGAAGTATGTTTTTAGTTTTTATGTCGTCATTGCTGTTCCTACAGGTATCATTGTTTCTGATTATGGTGATGTTTTTAGAAAAACTAAAGATGATGTTGTTTCTAGTGATAAATAAAACTTGATTTTTTTTTTAAGAATAGTTTTATATATTTTGTTTGTTTTTGTTTTTTTATGTCTTTGAAAAGTAAGGGTATTAATGCTGAGCGTGATTTGGTTCATAAGTTTTGGGAGTTTGGTTGGGCTTGTATAAGGGTTGCTGGTAGTGGTAGTTCTAAGTATCCTAGTCCTGATTTGCTTGCTGGTAATAATCTTCGTAAATTCGCTATTGAGACTAAGACTACTTCTGGTACTAATCAGTATTTTTCTAAGAAGGAGATTATTGAGTTGAAGGATTTCGCAGGTAGGTTCGGCGCTGAGTCTTGGGTCGCGATTAAGTTTAAGGGTTGTAGTTGGTTTTTTCTTAGTTTGGAAGATTTGGTTGAGACAGGTAAGGGTTTTTCTGCTTCTAAGTCTTTATGTGAGCGTCGTGGGTTGTTGTTTGAAGAATTAACTCGTGGTTTTTGATTATTTCATTTAATATTATTTTTGATGGGTCAAATGTGTATGTGTTTTTGTCATCAAAGTATCCGCACATGAATTCTGTTAGTGGTATTCCTGATCTTTTGCTTAGCATTAATGCGTAGAAATATGTTTGTGTTGTTGCGTATTTTTCTCTGTGTGCGTTTGGTTTGTAGTCCCATATCCATATCTTGTTGTTTTCTATTCTTATTATGTCTATGTGTCCTGTTAGTGGTTTTTCTTCTTTGAATATTGTTTTATATTCTTCTATTTCTTCAGGGAGTAACCATATAGGTGTTTCTATTGCTATTGTTTTTTGGTCGTAGGATAGCATGAACATTTGTACGTTACTGTGTGCGTCTTGGTAGTAATTGCTGTCCAGTCCCATTCTTGCTAGTAGTGTTACTTCGTGTTGTATTCGTGGTGGTTTTTCTTTTAGTACTGAGAATTTTAGTATTGAGCTTCTTGGTCCTTCTAAGAAGTATTTGTTTGGGCAATTAGTGAAACTAGTCATTATGTATTTTTTTAGTTCCGCATATTTTTTTTCGCATAGTTGTTCTAATTTGTGTTTGTGTATTCTGTAGTGGTATCTTACTCCGTGTGGGAGTGACGCGCTTATTATCATGTTTTTTTAGAAATTGTGTTTGTTTAAAAAAATTGTTGTTATAAAAAAATAAAAAAATAAAAAAGATTAAGGATTTATTTTCTTTTTTTCTTTACTGTTTTCTTTTTCGTTGTTTTTTTCTTCGTCGCTGGTTTCTTTACTGCTTTTTTTAGTCCTTTAACTTCGTTTAGTAGTGTTTCTATTTTTATTTCTTCTTGTTCTATTTTGTTTTCTTCTGCTAGGACTCTTGTTACTAATGATTCTATGTGCATGTCTATTCTTGCTATTCTTCTTTCCATTAGTACTAATACTCTTAAACTATATACTATTGCGAATAGTGTTCCTAGTATTATTGCCAATATTACAACTTCTAATCCATGGGTTGCCATTTTGTTTTTTCACCTCTCCTTTGCGAAACATAAATTTTTTTTTAATTTATTTTTTTTTACTTATTGTTTCTAATTTGTTTGATATATATTTAAATGTTTCTTTAATTACATTGCTCTTAGTCTTTTTATTCTTTCTTCTGTTGGTGGATGAGTGCTAAATAGTTTAGTCATCATTCCTGTTTTTTTCTTTGATGGATTGCTTATGTATAAGTGTGCCATCGCGTTGTTTTGGCTTTTTAGTACCGCGGTATCTTTTGATATTTTTTCTAGTGCGCTTGCTAGTCCTTCTGGGTATCTTGTTAGGATTGCGCCTCCTGCGTCTGCTGAGTATTCTCTTTTTCTGCTTATTGATAGTTGTATTAGTTTTCCTATTATTGGCGATAGTATTGCTAGTGCTATTCCTATTAGTATGAATATTAGTTGTGCGTTTCCTTTGTCTGATCTGTTTCTTCCTCCACCCCATAGGAATGTTCTTAGTAAGAAATCGCTTAGTAGCACTATTACTCCTACCATTACTGCTGCTATCATCATTGATCTTATGTCATAGTTTTTTATGTGTGACATTTCGTGTGCTATTACTCCTTCTAGTTCTTGTCTGTTTAGTTTTTGTAATAATCCCCTAGTTACTATGATTGCTGAATTTTCTGGGTTTCTTCCTGTTGCGAAAGCGTTTGGTGCTGAGTCTTCTATTATGTATGCTTTCGGGGTTGGTATTCCTGCTGCGAGTGCTAATCCTTCTACTGTGTGGTATAAGTAAGGTTCTTCTTTTTTTGTTACTTCTTTTGCGTTCGCGAAGGATACTAGCATTTTTCTTCCTGAGTAGTATGCTATTACTGAATAAGTTATTCCGAATATTGTTGCTATTATTAATCCGAAGTATATGTTTCCCCAGACTAGTCCTATTATTGCTCCTAGTCCTATTATTATTGTTAGAAATACTATGAATAAGATTATTGATTTTATGTTGTTGTTTCTTATCTCGTCAAAGTTCACTAGTTTTTTTTTCATTTTTTATGCACCTTTTTTTGTTAAAGAAAATAATAAAAAAAAGGTTTTTAGAATTTTACTTTTACGTTTTTCTTTTCTTGTTCTGTTGCTTTAAACATTTGTTCTTGTTTAAAGTTTAGCATGTTGGCGAAAACGTTGTTTGGAAATAATTCTATTTTTGTGTTGAATCTCATTACCATGTCGTTGAAGTGTTGTCTTGAGTATGCTATTTTGTTTTCTGTTCCTGTTAGTTCTTCTTGTAGTTGTAAGAAGTTTTCGTTTGCTTTTAGTTGTGGGTAGTTTTCTGCTACTGCGAATAATGATTTTAACGTGTTGCTTAGTTGGTTTGATGCTTCTGCTTTTTTTTCTGGGCCTGTTGCTTTCATTACTGATGTTCTTGCTTTTGTTACGTTTTCGAAGACTGTTTTTTCGTGTTTTGCGTATCCTTTTACTGTTTCTATTAAGTTAGGGATTAAGTCGTTTCTTCTTTTTAGTTGAACGTCTATTTGTGCCCACGCGTTTTTGACTTGGTTTTTTAGTCTTATTAGTGAGTTGTAGATGCTCCAAATCATTAGTATTATTAGTACTGCTATTCCTAGTATTATCCATGCTGTTGCCATTTTATTTTTCCTCCTTTATTTTTTATTTTTTTTAGAGTTTTGTTGCGAGTTTTATGTCTTCTGCTTTAACTGTTTTTCTTCCTGCGTGTATTGCGTATTTTGATGCGCTTTCTCCTATTCTTAGAGCGTATTCTTCTAGTGAATCTTTGAGGGCTTGTTTCGCTGATTCTGATACCCTTGTTGCTCCTGCATCTTTTAGAAGTCTTTCCATTGCTGCTAATGGTATTCCTTTTTTATTTGCCATTTTTTACCCCTCCTTTTACGCGTTTCATGTTTTTATTTAGTTATTGTTACTTTTATTGGTAGTTAAGCTTTTATTATAAATGTTTTGGAGAAAAAAGGGTTTTAATAGGGTTTTTTTATTTTTTTGTGTCTTTTTTGTTATTTTTTATTTTTTTATTTTTTTCAAAAGAGTTATTAAATAGTTGTTTTTTCTTTTTGTGTATGGTTAAATTAATTGGTAAGGGTGCGGAGGCTGATTTGTTGTTGGATAACGATGTTTTGAGAAAAGTTAGGTCTTTTAAGAGTTATAGGCTTAGGGAGTTGGATGATAGTATTCGTAAGAGTAGGACTCGTTCTGAGTCTAAGATTTTACAGAAGGTTGGTGATATTGGTCCTGGTTTTCTTGGTGGTGATGATATTCAGGAGATTAGGATGAATTTTATTCAGGGTGATTTGGTTAAGAATATTTTAGATAGTAATGTTTCTTTGGCTAAGGAGATTGGTTTAAAAGTTGGTTTGTTGCATGATTTGAATGTTGTTCATGGCGATTTGACTACTAGTAATATGATTCTTTCTCCTCAAGGTTTGAAGATTATTGATTTTGGTTTAAGTTTTATTTCTGATAAAGTTGAGGATAAAGCTGTTGATTTGCATTTGTTTCGTGAGGCTGTGGAGAGTAAGCATTTTTCTAGAGAAGATGAAATTTGGAGTGCTTTTCTTGAGGGTTATAGTCCTAGTAATAGGGATTTTGTGCTTAAGAGATTGAATGTTGTTGAATCTCGTGGTAGGAATAAATTAAAGTATTAAGGGTGTTAATTTATGAGGGTTATGTTTGTTTTGTTGTTTTTTGTTTTGTTGTCTTCTTTTGTTTTTGGTGCTGAGGGCGAGATTACTTTGGTTACTATTGGCGAGTCTTCTTCTGGTTCTGTTGTTGGTGGTACTGCTGATCTTTTTTTGGTTGTGAAATCTGGTTCAGGTAGGATTTTTATTGATTCTTTTCCTTTTACTAGGGAGGATACTCAGGTTTCTATTCGTTTTGCCAGGGATGTTGCTTGTAATTTTTTAGAGGTTGATTGTTCTAGGTTGGATTTTTTTTATACTATTAATATTGGTTCTTCTTCTGTTGGCGGTCCTAGTGCTGGTGCTGCGATTGCTGTTCTTACTATTGGTGTTTTGAATAATGATGTTCTTGATGATGGTGTTGTTATTACTGGCACTATTAATTCTGGAGGTATTATTGGTCCTGTTTCTGGGTTGGAGGGTAAGGCTGTTGCTGCTAGGGATGCTGGTTTTAGTAAGATTTTGGTTCCTAGGAATAGTGTTTTGGTTAATAAGACGCTTAGTGGTTTGAATGATTCTATTAGTGGTTCTGATAATGTTACTGTTTTTTATGCTGATTCTCTTGTTGTTTCTGGTATTGATATTGTTCCTGTTTCTACTTTGGAAGAGGCTTTGTTTGAGTTTACGGGTGTAGTTTATCCTGATTTTTCTTATGACGTGGTTGTTTCTGATCAGTATCAGTTCATTATGGAGAGGGTTGCTTCTCAGTTGTGTAATCGTAGTTTTGATATTATTGATTTGGTTTCTGATGATGTTAAGTTAAGTCATGAATCTGAGTTTGAGGATGCTTTGGATTATGTTTCTTTGGGTGTTAATGCTAGTGAGTCTTTTGATTTTTATAGTGCTGCGAGTTTTTGTTTTTCTGCTAATTCTATTTTGAGGTCTTTAGAGTTTGAGTCTTATGATTTTGATATTTTGGTTGGTTTTGCTGATGATTTGGTTGTTAGTATTGATAATTCTCTTGATGAGTTGAATGCTCGTAAGTTGAGGACTTTGTCTGATTTGGAAACTTATATTATTGTTAAGGAGCGTTTGTTGGAGGCTAAGTCTTTGCTTGAGGAGGATTCTTTTGTTGAGAATCTTGGTTATATTGTTGAGCGTCGTTATAGTGCTATTGCGTGGTCTTCTTTTTTTGATTTTGTTGGTAAGGATGTTGTTTTGGATGATAATTATTTGTCTGATGCTTGTATTGCTAAGATTTCTGAGGCTGATGAGCGTTTGAGTTATATTGATTTTTTGATTGGGTCTGTTTTTGATAGGTCTGAGTTGGATGAGGCTAGGTTTTTTTTTGATAGTGGCGATTTTGCTTTTTGTATTTTTAGGGCTTCTAAGGTTAAGGCTGATGCTAATGCTATTATTTTGTCTATGTATTTGAGTAGAGATAGGGTTGGTGAGCTTATTGATGATCAGTTGGCTTTTGCTAGGATGCAGATTAATAAGCAAGGGGATGATTTTCCCATTCTTGGTTATAGTTATTATAATTATGCTTCTACTCTTAGGGATTCTAGGCCTCAGTTGAGTATGATTTTTGCTGAGTATGCTTCTGAGTTTAGTAATCTTGGGATGTATTTTCCTTCTGAGCGTAGGGTTCCTTGGCGTTTGATTATTGGTTCTTATGAGGTTTTTTTGTTGGGTGTTTTGGTTGGTTTTTTTGTTTTTTTTAGTTTTTTGTTGGGTTTGATTTTGTTTTTTAGGTTTCGTAGTTCTAAAGTTATTAAGAAACACGTTGTGAAGCGTAGGAAATTTAAGGGTTCTAAGAAGTAGTTTTTTTTTGGGTGATTTTAAACCCAGGAAGACCAAAGAACTTGCGTACGACGGTCTCCCCGGGAAAAAGAGGTGAGTTTTATTTGTTATTTTTTTTCTGATTTAGATTATTATGTTTTTTTGAACGCTCTTTTTTATTTGTTTCTACTTTAGAAGAGTTATAAAACTATTTAAATTTTTCTGTTCTGTAACTATTATTTAATAGATACACATTCTTGCATTTGTGGTTTTATAATGTGCCGTGTTAAATAAATATCGTGTTTCTTATTTTCTTTAATTGTTGAATTAGAATTTGTGGGTGAAGGAGTACGAAGTTTTTTTTTAGAATTCTTCTTCGTACTGTTCTTCTGCTTCGTCTAAAAAAAGTTCATCCATTTCCCATTTACTTAGTTTTTTTTGGTTTAGGATGTTCATTTTTGGTTTTCTTATGGTTTCGCCTCTTATTTTTTCTAGTTGGCGTTCATCTTCTAAGTTGTCTATTTCTATGTTTTCCATTTTTTTACCTCCTTTTGTTTTTTTGTTATTATTGATGTTTATTCACACATATATAAATGTTTTGGTTTTTTTACTACTTTGCAGTAAAAAATGTAGTGTTTTTCATAAGTACTCAATAACCCCCTTTAAGCAACCCTTGGACAAATAATATAACATTAAGAATTTATAAATTTTGTTGAAAATATTAAACATGTTTTTTTAGACGAGAAAAAACAATTTTGTCGTCATTTATATTTATATCTGGAAATGTGTTTACAATTTAAACAAAGAATCTTTATTTTTCCATCTGAAACCCTTATTCTTGACGTTTTAGCAGGCGTTAAATAAGTTCCACAATTTTTACAATATTGTTGTTTTTGTTCTTTTGAAAAAGAAACTTTGTATTTTAAAGCTATTTTTCTTGCCAATTTAACACAATTATCAGCATATTCTTGTTTTACACTTAAAAATTTATTTGCTTGGTCAAATAATTCTCTTATTCTTTTTTCTGCTTGTATTTGAAAAGATTTCTTTTTAGATCTGTTACTTCTAAGAATTTTAGTACTTTTAGTACTTTTTTGGTTTTTTTCTGACATTTACTTCTTTTAGAATTTTTAAATTATTTAAAAATGACGATTTAATTTTTTAAAAATTAATACAACCAAAAAAAGCTATAAAACCAATAAGTATTATATTTTAAACATCATACAACCAAAAAAAATTGTACAACCTATTTTTATTGTATTTTTATTTTTTTTAGAAGGTTTAATATAGAAAAAACAGTATTATGTCCAAAAAGATTAAAAGTAACAAAGATTTAACATCATTAGAAGCTTCATTGAGAAGTTATTTGTTGAAGGGTTAATCATGGTTTTTGGTTTATTTAAAAAAAAGAAGAAAATAGAAGTTATTCACGTTCAAGATATTGATTCTTGGATTAAAAAGACTTTTGAAGCAGAGAATCTTGGTTTAAAAATTGGTATTTTGAAGCGAGAGCTTAATTCTAAGAAAGCTAAAATTTATGAACTTTTAGAGGATTTAGATAAAGCAGAACTTGTTGATAGTAGCGTTATTCCTGAGAGGGCTAAAAGCATATTTCATGGAAATAAAAAGTCTTATGTTCAAAAAATTAGTTTGTTTCTTGATCAATTAATTTGTCCTGATGATGTTTCTGAGATTGAGTCTTTCTTAGAAGATGTTTCTTTGAAGCTTGAAGATTTAGCTCAGGAAACTAATAAGAATTATTTTATTATTAAGGAATTCATCGAGGATGATGTTAGAAAAGTTGCTAGTAAAATAAAAGAGATTGATGATGTTGTTAGTTCTGCTAGGTCTTCTGTTGATAAAACACCTATTAGTAAGTTTCGTGAACTTAAAGATCTTTTAAGTTTGTATTATGATAATGTTTCTAAGATTGATGAAACTAAGAAATTAATTGAGGCTGTTTTAGAAAGAAAGAGTTTAGAAGTTGAGAGGCGAAAAAAAGTTGAATCTAAGATTCGTGATTTGGAGAAGTCTCCTCATTTTGTTGATTATTCTGAGTTGAATGAAAAGAAAGGTGTTGTTGAGGAAAATTTGAAAAAAGTCGAATATTCCGTTATTAATTTGTTTTCTGGTATTAGTTCTGTTTTGAAGAAGTATAGTAAAAAGAAAAAAAATAAATTGGCTGCGAGTTATTCTGATAATGCTGTTAATGCGTTATTATCTGATTCTAAGTTAGGTATTCTTAAAGTTTTAGAAGATGTTGTTAAAATTAAGGATTCTTTAGATATTAAAAGCACTAAGCTTAAGAAGTTAGATTCTGAAGTTGATAGTATTAGTGAGAAGAAATTGGATAAGTTTAGGTCTGAGCTTGTTAAGTTGGGTGATGATTTGAATGATTTGAATAATGTTATTAAGAATCATTCTTTTGGTCTTAATCTTAAGGAGCTTAAGGGTCGTTTAGATATTATTAATCAGAACATTGTTGATGTTGAGCGTGAAGAACAAGAATTAGAGGATGTTTTGGAGCGTCTTAATCCTAGGTTGGTTAAGCAAAAGATGAGGGATTTGATTAAGAGTATCAGAGAAGGTACTGTTTTAGAATGATTCGTGCTAAAGATTTGGATGAGTTTGTTTCTTTTTTTGTGAATGATTTTAGTTATAAGTACGTTAAAGTAGGTAAGAATTATTTTTTGGTTAATTCTTTTTCTGATTCTTTTTCTGATAATAATCTTAGTTCTTTCATGATTGGTTCTCTTTTAGGTAAGGATAATAAGTTTTTTGAGCCTAGTTTGTTTTTATTAGAGCTTTTATCTAAGGATTCTAGGAATAAAGTTTTTATTAATGATCAGGCTGAGTGGTTGTTTCTTTGTGGTAGAGATGTGTTTCTTGATAACGTTGTTAAGAATCAGTCTAGTGGTGATGTTTTCTTGGTTCAGAATTCTAAGGATGAGAATCTTGGTCTTGGTTTTAAGACTAAGATAAATGGTAAAGTCATGGTTAAGAATTTGTTTGATCGAGGGGATTTTCTTAGGCGGGAGAATTAGTTATTTTTTGTTTTTAGGGCTTTTTATGAGTGCTTGTATAGCTGTTAATTGTTTGCCTTCCATTAGTGTTAGGCTCGCTCCTCCGCCTGTTGATACGTGATAAAATTCGTTTTGTATTTTTAGTTGTTCTGCTATGCTCGCGGTGTCTCCTCCTCCTATTATTGTTTTTATGTCTTTTCTGTTCGCTAAGTATTGTAGTATTTTTTTTGTTGCTTTTAGGAATTCGGGGTTTTCGTAATAACCTAAGGGGCCGTTCCATATCATTGTTTTGCTGTTTCCTAGTATTTTTTTGAATTCTTCTATTGTTTCTTTTCCTAGGTCTAGTCCTGTTAAGTAGGATGGTATGTTTTTTGGTTGCATCGTTATTATTGTGCTTGGGTTATCTTTATCATCTGCTACTACTACGTCTTTTGGGAGTGTTATTTTTTCGTTGTTTCCTAGTAGTTTAGCGTTCATTACGTATTTTTTGTCGTACATGCTTTTTCCGATGCTGTATCCTTTTGCTTTGTAGAAGGTGAATATCATTGCTCCTCCTAGTAATAAGTGGTCTACTTTGTGTATTAGGTTCATTATTAGTGGGAGTTTTGTTTCTAGTTTTGATCCTCCTATTATTGCTGTGAATGGTTTTTCTGGTTTTTCTAATTCTTTGAATATGTTTAGTTCTTTTTCTACTAGTAATCCTATTCCTCCTGGTATGTATTTTGTGATTGCGTGGACTGATGCGTGTTCTCTGTGGCTTACTCCGAATGCGTCATTTATGTATATGTCTGCTAGTTTTGCTAGTTTTTTTGCGTATTCTTTATCGTTTAATTTTTCTTCTTCTCTGAATCTTAGATTTTCTAGTAGTACTATTTTTGCTTCTCTCGGTGTTGGGAATTCGTCGAAGTCAACTGAATCATCTACTTTAGTTGTTTTTCTTCCTGTTAATTTGTATATTCTTTTTGCTATTTTGTTTGTTGTGTATATTTCTTCTTTGTTTTTTGGTCTTCCTAGATGAGTTGCTATTATTATTTGTGTTGCTCCTTCTTTTATTAGTAGTTTTATTGTTGGTAGGCTTGCTTTTATTCTGAAGTCATCTGTTATGTCTCCTTTTTGGTTTATTGGTACGTTGTAGTCTGTTCTTAGAAGTATTTTTTTTCCTTTTATTTTGAAGTCTTTGATTGTTAGTGGTTTTTGCATTTTTCTTATTAGTTTTGGATAATATATAAATATAACTGTTGGATTCTTTTATTATGGATTTGTCAGTTATTTTGGTTAGGCCTTTGTATCAAGGTAATGTTGGTGCTGTTGCTCGAGCTATGGTTAATTTTGGTTTGTCTAATTTGATTATTGTTGGTTCTTTTAGTGTTGAGGATGAGTCTCGTTGTAGGGCGAAGCATGCTAATCATGTTCTTGATAATATTAGATTTGTTGATTCTTTAGATAGTTTAAAATCTGATTTTGGTGTTCTTGTTGGTACTACTGGTGTTGTTGGTTCTGATTTTAATTTGCCTAGGAGTCCTTTGTTGCTTGAAGAGGTTGTTTCTGAGTGTAAGCACTTGAGTGGTAAGATTGGTTTGGTTTTTGGTTCTGAGGATTCTGGTTTGAGCAATAATGATTTGTTGTTGTGTGATTTTGCTTTACATATTCCGTCTAGTTCTGATTATCCTGTTCTTAATCTTAGTCATGCTGCTTCTATTGTTTTTTATGAGTTTTTTAAGAATGATGCTTTGCGTGGTACTCACAGTGTTGCGTCTGTGCGTGAGCGCGAGGAAGCTTTGGTTGTTTTGAATGAAATAATTGATGGTATGAGTTTTAGGTCGGAGAGTGATCGTGATACTCAAAGAGTTGTTTGGCGCAGAGTTATTGGTAAGAGTTTTTTGACTAAGCGAGAATTGTTTGCTGTTATTGGTTTTTTTAGGAATGTTCTTTTTTCTTTGAAGAAGAAATAGTTTTTTTTGGGAAGTTTTTTATATTTCTTTGTTTTTTGTTGTTTTTATGAGTAAGTCTAAGAAAGTTAATGATGATTCTAAGATTAGTGTTTGGTTTAGAGTTCTTATTTTTATTGGTAAGGTTTCTTGGTTTATTTTTAGGATTCCTTATTTTATTGGTAAGTATTTTTATTTGTTTGTTAGGTCTTTGTGTTGTAAGACTGAGCCTTTGCCTAGTATTAAGGGCGTTGTTTTTGTTAAGGGTGCTATTCGTAGTTCTAAGCCTGATGATGTTTCTTTTAGTGTTTTGGATTCTTTAAAGGGTAGTTTTAAGGGTTTTTTTAATTATTTGAGGAAGAATGATTCTTTTATTGCTTTGGTTATTGGTGCTCGTGGTTCTGGTAAGACTGCTGTTTCTCTTTCTTTGATGGATGCTTTGCGTGGTTCTAAGAAGCATTATTTTGCTATGGGTTTTTCTAGGGAAGCTTTGCCTAATTGGATTTTTTTGGTTGATGATGTTTCTTTTATTAAGAATGATTCTCTTGTTTTGGTTGATGAGGGCGGTATTTTGTTTTCTTCTCGTGATTCTATGTCTGATGCTAATAAGTTGTTGTCTGATCTTTTAATGATTGCGCGTCATAAGAATATTAGTATTATTTTTATTTCTCAGAATTCTTCTAATCTTGAAATTAATACGTTGCGTCAGGCTGATGTTCTTATTTTGAAGAAGCATTCTTTGTTGCAGAAGAGTTTTGAGCGTAAGATTATTGCGAAGCTTTATGAAGAGTATGATTCTTATTTTGATAAGCATAAGTCTTTGAAGGGTGCGGCTTTGATTTATTCTGATTCTTTTGTTGGTTTTGTTAATGTTGGTCTTCCTAGTTTTTGGAGTGTTAAAACTAGTAAGAGTTTTGAGCATACTCAATCTAAGGATTCGAAGAGTGTTAAGAAATAGTTTTTGTATTCCTGTACTATGTTTGGTTGTGTAATAATTAGTATGTTTTCGTCGTTTATTGTGTTTGCTACGTTTGTTGGGTTGTAGCTTCCTGTTATTATTAAGTTGTCTATTATGATTATTTTGTTGTGTTGAAAAATGTTTGATGAGTGTATTTTTATTGTTATATTATTTTCTTGTAGCATAGGTGTTGTCCAGTATTGTTTGTTTTGAAAATTTTCTATTATTCCTTGTACTTGTAATCCTTGTTCGTGTTTTTTTATTATTTCTTGAGTTATTTCTTTATCTGTAAATGTGAATAACATGAATTGTATTGTTTGGTTTGCTTGTTTTATTTTATTTATTATTTGTTCTTTGCATGCGTCTTGTGGGCAGAAATAATTTTCTAATGTGTAATTGTTGTATTTTATCTTTGTTGTTTGTGTTTTTTTCTTTGGTTGTTGTTCTTCGTTTATTTTTTTTAGTTGTTCAAATTCTTCTTCGTAATTCTTTGCGAGTGTTTTTGATTCTATTATTATTAGGTTTTCATGGTGTTGATTATTTTCTGTTGGATTATAGCTTCCTGTTATTATTGTTGTTTGGTTTATTACGCAAAATTTGTGATGCATTAGTCCTTTTGTGTTTATTTTTTCGAATTCTTCATCGTTATGCGTTATTATTTCCGCGTTTTCTTTTTTTAGTTTGTTTATTATTTCTTTGTTTGATATATCATAGAACGCGCATTTTAGTGTTTTGGAGTTGTTTGTTATTTTTATGAGTTGATGTTCGCAATTTGTTTCTTTACAAAAATATGTTTTTATTTCTCCTTGTTCTTCGACTATTATGTTTTGTTTTTGTATTTCAAATAAGTCTATGTATATTATTGTTAATACAATAAGTAGTAGTATTATTTTTAGTTTTTTGTTCGTGTCCACTTTGTTTATTAATTTTTTTTTATTAAAATATTCTTCTTAGAAAAATCCGGAAAAAAACAAAAAGTATTTAAATAATCAATTCAATAAAACAATTAATAAAATTTGTGAGGTAATATTTATGGCAGCAAAAAAGAAAGCAACCAAAAAAGCAACTAAGAAAAAAGCAGCTCCAAAAAAAGCAGTAAAAAAAGTTGTAAAAAAAGTTGTAAAAAAGGCAAAAAAAGTTGCAAAGAAGGCAGCTCCAAAAAAGAAAGCGGCTCCTAAGAAAAAAGCAGTAAAAAAGAAAGTCGCTAAGAAGGCAGCTCCAAAAAAGAAAGCTAAAAAATAAATGTTTTTTTTAGTTAATTGTTTTTTTTATTTTTTTTTATTTTTTTCTCAATCTTTGTTCTATGAATTCTTTTGATTTTAGTGTTGAGAATAGTATTTGAGGGTCTTTTTTTGTTAGTTCTTCGTGTTTTTTTGGTTTTATTGTTATTTTTATGTTTAGTATTTCCGCTATTTTTTTGAGTTCTTCATCTGTTATTACGTTTAAGGGTTTTATTTCTTGTTTTGTTATTTCTTTTTTGTTCATGAAGAAGTTTAGTAATTCTTCTGCTTCGTCATTCAAGGTTTTAGAGCTTATTATTTCTTTTTTTTCTTTATTTGTTATTTTTAGTTTGTCTTGGAATATTTTTTTTAGAAAATATTTAGTTATTAGGTGCGTGTTTTCTTTGTTTTCTTTTAAGTAGTATTCTTGTTCTTTGTTTTTTATGTTTATTGTTTTGTTTATTCTTAGGTTTTTTCGTATTCTTTTTTCTATTAGTTCTAAGAAGTGGTTTTCGCAGAATGTTTGATTCGTGTGATCAGTCCAGGTTGATTCTTTTTTGCACTTAATGCATTTTTTGGCATTCATTTGTTTGAGAAAGAAAAAGTTTTATATTAAGTTATTCTTTTCTAGTATTGCGATGATGACGTGAACACCCGCTGATACGTGATGAACGGAAGTAACTGCTGAGCAATTATTATTATTTTTATCCGAACATGGTTTGGTACGTTGTGTCTTTTTGTCTGTCTTCTCCTCTGATTTTGTTTATTGCTTTTATGAAGTCTTTTTCTGATACTTTTGTTTTGTTTTTTCTTATTGCGAAGTATCCTGCTTCTGTGCATACTGATTTTATGTCTGCTCCTGAGAAGTCATGCATTTTTTTTAGTAATGATTCTGAGTTTATTGATTTTTCTAAGCTCATTTTCTTTGTGTGTATTTTGAATATTTCTGTTTGTCCTTCTATTCCAGGTATTGGTACTTCTACTAGTCTGTCTAGTCTTCCAGGTCTTAGTATGGCTGGGTCTAAGATATCTTTTCTGTTTGTGCATCCTATTACTTTGACGTTGTCTAGTGCTTTGAATCCGTCTATTTCTGCTAAGAACTGCATGAATGTTCTTTGTACTTCTCTTTCTCCCGAGGTTCCTATTTCTATTCTTTTTGCCGCTATTGCATCTATTTCGTCTATGAATATTATGCTTGGTGCTCTTTCTCTTGCTAGTTTGAATATGTCTTTTACTAGTTTTGCTCCTTCTCCTATGAATTTTTGGACTAGTTCTGATCCTACTATTTCTATGAATGTGCTGTTAGTTGATGATGCTACTGCTTTTGCTAGTAGTGTTTTTCCTGTTCCTGGTGGTCCGTATAGTAATACTCCTTTCGGGGGCGTGATTCCTATTTTTTTGAATAATTCTGGTTTTGTTAATGGTAATTCAATGACTTCTTTTAGTTCGTTTTCTTGTATGGATAGTCCTCCTATGTCTTTCCAGGAAGTGTTAGGATGATCTATTATTACGAATTGTTCTATTTCTACTTTTTTTTCTTGTAGTATTTTGTCTACTATTGTTAGGTTTTTTTGTTCTACGGCTACGTTATCGCCTGGTTTTAAGTCTTTGATTGTGCTTGATATGTTTACTAAGAATTTGTTTCCGTTTGGTACTTTTATGATTGCGGTGTTATCAAATATGTCTGCTACTTCTGCTAGCATTAGTGCAGGTGATCTGTATCTGTCTACTTCTAGTTTTAGTTGAAATACTGTTTCTCTTAAGATTTTGTTTTCGTTTTCTAAATCCATTAGGTTCTCAGAGTATTTTGTTTCTTCTTTATCTTGTTTTTTTGATTCTGCTCTCATGTTTTTTAAAGAAAGTGGTTTTGTTATTTAAATATTAGGGTTATTTTATTGTATTATTTTTAGTGTTTTTGGGGCTTTTTTCGTTAAAATTATTGGTTTTTCTTTTATTATGATTGTGTCTTCTATTCTTATTCCATAATTTTCGTAATATCCTGGTTCTATTGTTAGTACTTGACTTTTTCTTATTATGTCTTCTGAATCAGGTTTTATGCTTGGTTTTTCGTGTATTTCTAGTCCTACTCCGTGTCCTAATCCGTGTATGAATAGTTCTGGTTTCTTCATTATTCTTAGTGTTTCTTCATAGAGTTTTTTTGCTTTTATTCCTGTTCTTGTCTTTTTTATCATTGTTTCTTGCACGTTTAATAATTCTTCATAGATTTGTTTTTCTTGGTTTGTTGGTTTTCCTAAGTAAATTGTTCTTGTCATGTCTGATTTGTATCCTTCGTAGTCAAATCCTAAGTCTATTACTAAGAATCCTTTGTTTAATTTTTTTTGTGGTTCGTGGTGAGGTATCCCCGCGTTTTTTCCTGAGGCAACTACTGGATTGAATGCTAATCCTAGATTATTTCTTAATGCGTATATTTTTATGTGTTGTTCTATTTGTTTTTCTGTGTTTAGTTCTTTTTTTTCTAGTTTTTTTATTATTTGTTTCCAGCATTTAACTGCGTGGTTACACGCTGTTTTTATTTTTTTTATTTCTTCTTCGTTTTTTTGACTTCTTAGTTCTTGTAATTCTGTGTTTATGTCTTTTGTTCTCCTTAGGTTTAGTTCTTCTTTGTCTTTTAGTGTGATTTGTTCATGATTTGTTAGTGTTAGTCCTTTTATGTTTATTTTTTTTAGTTCTTTATTATTTTTTATTGTTAATATTTTTAGGTCTTTTTTTAGGAATTCTTTATTTATTGATTCTAATGGTTTTGTTAGTAAAATGTTTTCTTTTCTTGTTATTATTAGTGTTGCTTTTGTTATTTCTTTTTCAAGAAGCCATTTGAAATTTGGATCAGTTGATTTTAGAATTATTTGGTTAGCTTTGTGTTTTGTTAATATTTTCTTTATTGTTTTTAGTTTGTTTTGATATTTCATATTATTATTGTGTTAATACAAGGGTTTTTAAACTTTAGGTTCTCTCTTGGTTTTATGGTTGAAGAGCTTAAGTTTAAGGATTTTGTGCTTGATCGTTTTCAGATCGAGGCGATTCATAGCATTGAGAATAATCATTCCGTTGTTGTGAGTGCTGCTACTGGTACTGGTAAGACTTTGATTGCTGATTACGTGATTGATAAGTATTTGAAGCAAGGTAAGAAGATTGTTTATACTGCGCCTATTAAGGCTTTGTCTAATCAGAAGTTTAATGATTTTAGGAAGGATTATGGTGATGAATCTGTTGGTATTCTTACTGGAGATGTTACTATTAATCATGGTGCTCCTTTGTTGATTATGACTACTGAGATTTATAGGAATATGCTTCTTAGTAATGATCCTTTTATTGATGATGTTGCTTATGTTGTGTTTGATGAGATTCATTTTCTTGGTGATGTTGAGCGTGGTACGGTTTGGGAGGAGAGTATTATTTTTAGTAAGTCTCATACTCGTTTTCTTTGTTTAAGTGCGACTATTCCTAATGCTCGTCAGTTCGCGAATTGGATTAGTCATGTTAAGAATCACGAGGTGGATGTTGTTACTGAGAAGAAGCGCGCGGTTCCTTTGAAGCATGAGTTTTTTGATTCTGAGCATGGTTTTGCTAAGCTTGATCAGATTGAGGAGTGGAAGCAACTTGATAAATATCCTAAGTATTATAGTTCTTTAAAGCATAAAAAGCGTGCGAGAGAGGAGCGTATGAATGTTAAGAAGAAGTCTCATGTTGATTTGGTTCGTGATCTTGAATCTAAGAATAAGTTACCTTGTATTTATTTTTGTTTTTCTCGTTTGCTTACTGAACAAAAAAGTGATTCTTTGAAGCGTTTTAAGAATTATCTTAATGCTCAGGAAAGCGCGGAAGCTGGTAGGATTATTAGGGAAAAGATTAGTGGTGCTGATCCTAGTATTCGTGATTTGAAGACGACTAAGCTTCTTCGTGAGTGTCTTAGTAAGGGTGTTGGTTTTCATCATGCTGGTCTTCTTAGTGTTTTGAAGGAGTTAGTTGAGGATTTGTTTGGTCGTGGTTTGGTTAAGGTTTTGTTTGCTACGGAGACTTTCGCCGTTGGTATTAATATGCCTGCTAGGACTGTTTGTTTTGATTCTTTGGAGAAGTTTGATGGTATTAATTTTAGGTATTTGAATAGTAAGGAATATTTTCAGTTGGCTGGTAGGGCTGGTCGTCGTGGTATTGATAAGGAGGGTTTGGCTGTTAGTGTTATTGAGCGTAGGATGGCTGATATTCCTAAGATTAAGATTATTACAAGTGATGATAAAGAACCTTTAAAGTCTCAGTTCAAGGTTAGTTTTAATACTGTTCTTAATTTGCTTAGGAGTCATACTCCTGAGGAGCAGGAGTTGTTGTTGAAAAAGAGTTTTTATGCTTATCAGCAACTTGGTACTAAGGGCGCTTCTAGGATTGTTGCGAGTTTTGAAAAGAAGAAAGGTAGGTTGCTTAGTAAGGGTTTTATTTACAAGCAAGATGGTTCTTTTGAGTTGAGTGAGAAGGGTTTGTTTGCTAGTCGTATTTATAATGATGATTTGGTTGTTACTAACATTTTTTGTTCTGGTAAAACTAAGGAGTTGGGTGAACGTGATATTTTGTTGCTTATTGGCGCGATTTCTTTTGAGGAGCGTAAGAATACTCGTTTTAAGTCTCGTTATAATAAAGTTACGAATAATGTTTTTGATTTGTTTCGTGATGATAAGGATGTTATGATTTATTTGAAGAAGAAGCCTGTGCAGAAGTTGGAGCAGTTCTTGATGAGTTGGCTTGATGGTTTTGAGTTTGTTGATGTTATGCAATTCACGAATATTCTTGAGGGCGACATTGTTAGGTTTTTTAGGCAGATTATTGATTTGTTGCAACAGATTCAGCACGCGACTCTTGATGATGAGCTTCGTGAGAAAGTTATTGCGTTGAAGAAGAAGATTGATCGTGATGTTATTAGTGTTGCTTTTTAGTTTTTGTTTTTTTTTAAGAAATTATTTTTTTGAGTAAGAAGTAGTCGTAGAGGTCTTTTTCTATGTCGTGTCTTTCAGGTTTTATTACTGAGTCTATTAATACTTGTTCGTGAAAGGATGATATGTTTTCAAGATTTAAGTAGCTGTTATTTAATATTTTTTTTCTTAAATCTTCGTAATCAGGTCTTAGTTCTTGTTTGAATTCTGCTTTTTTTTCTATTCTTTTTAATTTTCTTTTTAGTTCTAGTTCTGGTTTTCTTACTTTTAAATATAAATTGTTAGTATCTTCTATTTTAGCTTTGGTCATTATTGTTTCTGGTGTTATGTCTAGTTTTTTTAGAGGTATATTGTAAAAGTTGTTTTTTAGTTCGTGTTCTATGTCTTCTTTTATTTTTTTATATAATTCGTCTTGATATCTGGTGAAGCTTAGTAAAAAAACGTCTTTAGAACTTTCTACTTTGTTAGTGGTTGTGGTTATTGTGTTGGCGTTGTGATTTCTTTGAACGTGATAGTGTAGGTCGAATTTGTTTTTTAGAAAAACGCTTATTTCTTTTCCGTATCCTTGTAAGAAGTCTTTGAAAGATATGTTTTTTACTAGTATGTCTGCGTCAATTGTGGTTCTTAGGTAATTTTTGAATTGTTCATATGCGTGTATTTGAACATTTAAACCGCCAACAATCATGTATTCTAGTGTGGGGTTGAGAGAATCTATTTTTGCTAAGGCGTACAAATCTATTTTTGTTAATTTTTTATTTAAACTCATTATTTCTGATCACTCAACAACAATATATAAACATTTCTATTTTTTTGTCACTTTATAGTAGATTCAAATGTTTTTTTTTGGTGTTTAAATCCGGACTTTTTTTATTAAATTAGTGATTTATAAATTTTATTAATTAGTTGATTAAATAATAAAAAAAACAATTAAGTTATGGTTTTGAAAGGTAACTTTTTTATTATTTCTTTATTTTCTAATGTTTATGAAGCGAATATTTGTTGGTTTAGGCATTATTGTTGCGTTATTCGTAGGATTCATTGTTTTCTCTGATTATTGCGTGGCTTGTGGTTGCGTTATTTGTAAAGCTGATTTTACAACCCCTGTTGTTAGTTCTAGCGTTGTTAATCAAGATGTTGTTAGTGTTGTTTCTGCTTCTGATTTTAATGATTTATTATCTGATAACGTTGTATTGATTGATATTCGTACACCTCAAGAATTTGATGAAAGACACATTAGTGGCGCCGTTAATATTGATTTTTATTCTTCTTCTTTCAGGAACGAGTTGAATTCTTTGGATAAAGATAAAGTTTATCTTATTTATTGTAGGACTGGTTCTAGAACCAATACTGCTTCTGAAATCATGAAGAATCTTGGGTTTGAAAAGGTTTATGTTCTTAGAGGTGGCATCACTGATTGGTCTAGAAGTGGTTTTCCTATTGTTTCCTGAAAAATATTAAGATTTTGATTTTAAGATAAGATTTAATTTAAAAGAATAAAAATAGAATAAGAAAAAAACAGAATTAAAAAATAAAATAAGAATAGAAAAAAAGTTTAAGAATTATATTATGTCTTCCTCTGCTACTACCATGAAGTCTCCGATTGCGATTACTGCTGAGAATGGTATTAGTGAATCTCCTTCTTTGTTTCTTTCTAGTTCTAGTTTCTTAGAATATGGTGTTTGATTTATTAGTACTATGTGTATTAGTTCTCCTGAGCTTGTTTCGAATACTATGTCTCCTACTTCTCCGAATCTTTTTCCTGTTTTAGAAACTACTGTTTTTCCTATTAGTTGTTTTGAGTATTTTTTTTCATCATCAGCCATTATAACACCCTCGCTTACGTGATTGTAATACTTCTTTAGAGTTGTTATTAATATTTAAAGGTTTTGTTTTTATGGTGTTGTTTATCTCTTTTATGTGTTTTTTTTCGAGATTTTCTTGATTTTTTTGCATACTAGTATTGTTGAAAATATTAAGAATGTTACTAATATTATTGTTCCTGATGTTGCTGCGTCTATGTAATAAGATGTTATGATTCCTGTTATGACTGATGTCGTGCTTATTATTCCAGCAAATATTAATGTTTGTTTGAAGCTTTTTGCTATTTGTGTGGCTGTTACTGCTGGTATTATTATTAGTGATGATACTAGTAATAAACCGGTGATTCTCATTGATATCGCGATTGTGATTGCTGTTAGTATCATTAGCATAGTGTTTAGTTGTTGTGTGTTTACTCCTGATATTTTTGCGGATTCTTCGTCGAATGTCATTGCTAATAATTTTTTGTAGTTTAGAATTATGAATGTTAATGCTAGCAAAGTTAGTATTAGTGCTGTGATTGTTTCTGTTTTTGTTATTGCGAGTATGCTTCCGAATAGGTAACTCATTATGTCTACGTTTACGCCTTGTGTGATGCTTATTATGAATATTCCTATTCCCATGCTTGTTTGGCTTAGTATTCCTATTGCTGCGTCTCCGTGTATCTTGGTTTTTTCTACGAGTTTTAGTATGCCTAGGCTTCCTAGGACTGCGAATATTGTTGCTGATAGTAATGGTTTTAGTCCGAATAGGAATCCTGCTGCGACTCCTCCGAATGATAGGTGTGCTAATCCGTCTCCTAGTAATGCGTATCTTCTTAGTACTAGGAATACTCCTAGGGTTGAGAGTGTTATTGCTATTAGTGTTCCTGTTATGAGCGCGTTTTGCATGAATCCGTATTGTAGTAGTTCTATCATTTTTAGTGTTCGTGGTTTAGTAAGTGATAATTTTGTGGTGTTTTTCCTGTTTCGTGTGCGCAGAATTCTTCGTGTGTTCCGTGGAAGTATAGTGTTTTGTTTAGGCATGCGACTTTGTTTACGTGTTTCGTGATGGTTCCTGTATCATGAGATACTAGTATTATTGTTATGCCTTTTTTATTTAGTTTGTTTAGTAATTCGTAGAATGATTTTCTGCTTTCTTTGTCTATGCCCGTTGTTGGTTCATCTAGTATTAGTAGTTCTGGTTTTTTTAGTAGTGCTCTCGCGATGAATACTCTTTGTTGTTGTCCTCCTGATAGTGCTCCTATTTTTCTTTTTATGTATGGACTCATATTCACTGTTTCTAGTGTTTTTGTTATGTTTTCGTTCGTGGTTTTTTTTGTGGTTCCTGTTTCTATTATTTCTTTTACTGTTGCGGGGAATGTTTGATCTATGTTTGTTGCTTTTTGTGGTACGTATCCTATTTTTTGCCAGTCTTTGAATTCTTTGATGTTTTTTCCTAGTATTTTTATTGTTCCTTTTTCTGATTTGTTTAATCCTAGTATTAGTCGTAGTAGTGTTGTTTTTCCTGAGCCGTTTGGTCCTACTAGTCCTAGGAAGTCTCCTTTTTCAACTTCAAAATTTATGTTTTCTAGTACTTTTGTGTCTCCGTATTTGAAGTTCAGGTTTTTTATTTGGATTATTTTTTTTTCTTTTATTCGCATCTTAGCCCTATTCTTAGGTTTTCAAGGTTTTGATTCATTAAGTCTATAAATGTTTTTTGGCCGAAGTCCTTTGCTGGTATGTTTTCTCCTGGTGATAACATTAGTGTTTCTGCTCCTATTTCTTTTGCTAGTGCTTCTGATACTCTTGGGCTTGCTAGTTCTTCGAAGAATACGTGTTTTATGTCGTGTTCTCTTGCTTCTTTTATTATGTTAGTTATTGTTTTTGGGCTTGGTTCTTGTTCTGCGCTAAGTCCTCTGATTGGTATTTGTTTTAAGTCATATTTATTCGCCAAATACCTGAAGGAGTCATGGTTTGTTATGAACGCGTTTATTTCACAATTTCTTAGTCCTGTTTGGTAATTTTGGTCTAGTTGTCTTAGTTTTTTTATGTATTCGTCCGCGTTTGCTCTGTATGTTTCTGTTTGTTCTGGGTTCATTGTTGATAGTTTTGTTGTTATCGCGTTCACGATTTCTATGCTGTTTTCGAAGTCGAGCCATATGTGTGGGTCGTATTCTGAGTCGTGGTGATGGTCATCATCTAAATATTTGTGTAGTAAATCTTCTATTTCTTCTAAAGCGTCTTCAGAAGTTATATCTCCGTTTTCCCATTCATGAACAATATGATCAATTTCCTCAATTAATTTGTGATCGTGGTCGTGCTCATCGTCGTGTTCATCATCTAAATATTTGTGTATTAACTTTTCTATTTCTTCTAAAGCGTCTTCAGAAGTTATATCTCCGTTTTCCCATTCATGAACAATATGATCAATTTCTTCAATTAGGTGTTCTAATTCATCATCAGGACTATGTTCATGTTCATCGCGTTCATGACTGTGTCCATGTGTGTGTTCTGCTTTAATTAGTTGTACTTTTTTTGTTGCTTGTAGTGTTTTTTCTTTGTGTTTTCCTTCAAGGTCTAGTACTGCTTCTAGCCATGGTTCCATTTCTTCTCCTATGAATATTATTAGATTTGCTTGTTCTAGTTTTACTAAGTCGCTTGGTTTTAGGTCGTAGTGATGTATGTCTACGCCTGGTGGTACTAGCATTTGGACGTTTTCTTGTGGTGCTATTTCTTTTGCGAATTCGTATAGTGGGAATGTTGATGTTAGTATTAGTAGTTCGTCTTCGTTTTGTGTTGTTTGTGTGCATCCTGTTATTATTAGTATTGATATTATTGTTATTGTTAGAATTATTTTTTTCATTTTATTTACCTCGTCGAGTAATTTTTGTTTATATTTTATTTAGGAAAAGCACATTAATTTAAATACGTTATTGATTATCATTATCAATAATTTTTGTGTGTATTTTCTAATTTTTGAACATTAATCATTTTTAATTAATTACTTGTAAAATAATATTTTGTTCTGCGTAAAGAACGTTCTGCGAAGTAGAGTTATAAAATTTTTAACTAATTTTTTTTTTTAAGAAAAACATAATTTAGAATTTTAAGTTATTTATAGAATACTTTCGATAAGTTATTTAAATTCGTATTATTTATTATGAGTATGGTTAAGGTTTTAAACAACATTACTGATTTAAAAAATTATAAAATGTTTAATCTGATAAGTTTTTATCTTAAAAATAAAGAGCAAGTATGTATAGGTATAACGGGTGCAGGCGGTGCAGGGAAAACAACTCTTGCAATTAATTTAGTTAATTATTTTGGAGTTGATAATTCTTTAGCAATAGATTTGGATGATTATTTAATATCTCGTGAAGAGCGAGGTAAGTTGGGTTTGACAGGGTATCAGCCTGAAGCAAATAATTTAATTCTTGCAAGAGAACAAATTCTTGAATTAAAAAAAGGTAATGAAATAAAAAAACCTGTTTATGATCATTCAACGGGTAAGCGAGAAAGATTTGAAATAGTAATTCCGAAGCCAATAATGATTTTTGAGGGTGTTACGACTTTATATGATGAATTAGATGATGTTTATGATTTGTCTATATTTTTAGATGCTTTAGAAGAGACGCAAATAAAAAGTCGTATTGAACGAGATGTTAATATAAGAAGTTATACTATTGATGAAGCTTTAGAGCTATATAAGAATTTAAAGCCTTATTATGCTAAATACATCGAGCCAACAAAAAAGAAAGCGAATATTATAGGGGAGGTGGGTGCTGATTATGTTATACATATCAAAGTTTAAACATTGTATTTTTGATTTTGATGGAGTCATTATAGATTCTGAGAAGAAGAAGTTTAAGAATTTACAGGAAATTTTAAAGAAGTATGATTTTGATTTAAATGAGGATTGTTTTTTTGATTTTGTAGGTAAAAAACGAGTTTATTTTATCAAAGAATTAAAAAATGAAAGATTAAATTTTCATTTAAAAGAAATAATGGATGAAGTTCATAAAAAAGATTTTGATCTTGATGATTTAGTTCTAATTCCTGGTTTGATTGATTTTTTATGTTTTTTAAAAAATAATAATGTTGAAGCACACATCGCGACGGGTTCTTCTCAAGATTTTGTTTTTAAAGTTTTAGAATTGTTTAAGATAAAAAAATATTTTTCTCACATACTAACAGGGGATCAAGTTAAAGAGTCGAAACCATCTCCTAAAATTTATTTAGAATTACGTAGAAAAATTAATAATGAATCTGCTTTTGTTATTGAAGATTCTTCTGCAGGTATTATTTCTGCAAAAAAAGCAAAATTTTTTGTTATTTCTTTGATAGAGCATGATGAGTCGGATCTTTTTGTTTCTGATTTTTTTGAATTGTTAAAAATAATTTCTTGATATTTATTATAATGTGCGAGACAATTAGAAAAAAATAAGATTTGTTTTTGGTTTAGTTTTCTGGATAAGCTTCTTTGATTAGTGCTTCGTGTTTTTCAAGTTCTTCTCTTATTGGTGTTATTAGTTTGATTAGTTCGTCTGCTACGCCTTGTTTTAGGTCTATGCTTGATAGTTTTTTGTTTACGAAGTCTTGTTCTAATTCTTCATAGTTTTTGTATGTTATTTGTCCGCCGTATTGTTCTGGTCTGTTTATTTCAAAGTTTCTTTTTTCTTGTTCTAAGAATTTGAATAGTACATATTTTGTTATTGCTAGTAGTCCGTTTCCTTCTGCTTTCCCGTCTTCTGAGTATGCTTTGTTTATTTTTTTTCTTATTATTTTGTCTGAGTCGTCAAAGTCTATTTTTGAGTTTGGTTCGCTACTGCTCATTTTTCCGCTTTCTCCTAGTCCTGGTACTAATGGATTTAGTAAGTGTATTCTTTTTTGGTATCCTATTCTAGGTAGGTTTTCTCGGGCAAACATGAATATTTTTCTTTGGTCTACTCCTCCGAATTGTGCGTCTACTTGTAAGTATTCTTCGTCTAGTGCTTGTAGTATAGGGTATAGTAGTCCTGACATTTTTGGGTTTTCTACTTGTTTTACTACTTCTGCTCCTGCTTTTTGTGTGTCTTTAGTTGTTGTTAGTGCTGATATTTTGTACATGTCTAATGTGTATTTTTCTTGTAGTTGGAAGTCTGTTCCTTTTATGAATTTTAATTTGTCTAGTGATACTTTGGCTCTTTTTAGCATTTTTTTTATTAGTAATTCGTAGAATTGTGTTCTTTTTTCTAGTAGTTCCCAGTTTGTTTTCATGTTATCTAGGTATGCGTGCATGTTTGCGAATAATATTGTGACTTCGCATCCTGCGTTGAGTAAATCCGCTATTTTGAACATTGGTACTAGGTGTCCGACGTGTGGTTTTCCTGTTGGTGCTGCTCCCCAGTATACTTTTAAGTTTCTTTCGTTTAGTATTTCTAGGATTTTTTCTTCTCCTACTACTTCTTGTAAGTCTCTTGTTATTAGTTCTTTTTTTTGTTCTGGGTTCATTTTATTTTAGAGATATCTTTAGTTATTTATAGAATTTTTGTTTTTTTATTATTTGCATCATTTTTTTATGTGAATAGTTTTGTTTCTTTTAGAACTAGTTCTTTTTGCCATTCTCTTAAGGATTTGTAGTTTTTGTTTCTTACTACTTCGTGTACTTGGTCTTTTGTCATTATCAAGTATGGTTCTATTCCTAGTTGGTTTCCTATTTTTACTCTTGTGTCTTCTAATTCTTGTAGTTGTGTTTTTTGTTCTTCTGTGTAATTTTTTCTTTCACGTTTTTGTTGTGGTTCTTGTTTTATGTTTAGTTTTTGTGTTTCGTAATATAGTCTTGGAGCCATAGCTTTTATTCTTGGGTGTATTCCTCTTATTTTTGTCCATTCTTCTTTTGTTCTTGGAGGGTTTTGTGTTATTTCTAGGATTTTTCTGTTTGATATTATTTTGTATGCTGGTTTGTCTGTTTTTTTTGCTATTGTTTCTCTTTCTTCGTATAGTTTTTGTGCGAATATTTTTTCTTTTTGGTTTAGTTTTGATACTCCTTTTAGGTCTTCGAATTCTGGTTCTTTGTAATAGTATTCTTTTTGTTCTAAGTGTTTTAGTTCTTCTCGTAGCCACGTTGTTCTGTTTAGTTCTTCTATTCTTGTTTCTAGTAATTCTTTTAGTTTTATTAAGTACAATGTGTCTTTTACTGCGTATGTCATCATTTCTGGGTTTATTGGTCTTATTGTCCAGTCAGCCATTTGGAATTTTGATTCTTTGTTTATTGAGAAATATTTTTCTAGTAGGGATCCTAGTCCTACGTTTTTTTCGCCTATGAATAGTGCTGCGATTTGTGTGTCAAATAAGTTTTTTGGTTGTATGTTTAATTCATATTTTAGTATTCTTAGGTCGAAGCTTACGTCGTGAAATATTTTTTGTATTTCTTCGTTTTCTAGTATTTTTTTTAGTGGTTCTATTTGTTTTATTGCTAATATATCTACGACCCAGTTTTTTTCTTTTGTTGATATTTGTATTATTGATATGTATGAGCCGTAGTGATGTAAATTATTTTCACATTCTAGGTCTATAGCTATTGTTTTTTGTGTTTCTAGTTCTTTGCATGTTTTTTCTAGTTTTTGTTCGTTATCTACGTAGATGTATTCCATTTTTGTTTCGTTTTTTTAGAGGGTTTTGTTTTGTTTATATATTTTTTTAAGAAAGAAAAAAAACTACTTATTAGTAGTTATAAATAGAAATGTTTATATGTTGGTTGTTTTTAGCTAAAATTATGATTTTAGAACCTAGAATGAGAAAAAATGAGATTTTTCAAGAAGACATAATTCTTAATAGTTATTGTCCTATGACTAAGAAGCTTGAAAGCATGTATGGTTATTCTCATCTTAGTAGGCCTATGTTTCATAAAATAATGTCTTTAGGTAATCCTGAGGGAAAAACTGTTTTAGATATTGGTTGTGGTAGTAACGGGCACGTAACTCGTAGTTTTGAACCTTGGTTATCTAGAAGTTTAACAATATTAGGTGCCAGAGTTATTGGTTTAGATATTGGTTATTTAGGTAATGAGATATTTGAAAATTACAAAGTTGATTTGACTAAGCTTGATTGTTTGTCTTTTATTAAAGATAATAGTGTTGATTTGGCTGTTGCTGATTCTTTTTTTAATGCGCCTTGTTTTAGTGATGGGAAAATTACTGGTAAACAAGTTTATGATTCTTTGCTTCCTCAGTTAGAACGCGTTGTTAAGCCCGATGGATATTTTGTTTATGATGATTCTTTTGATGTTTTTGAATTATAAAAAAAAGAAGAAATTAAAAAAATATTATTTTTTTTCTATGAAGTAATAAGCGATAGCTGTTATTATGCTTAGTATTACTGCTAGGACTGTCCAGATTATTTTTCGTTCTTTTTTCATCTTTTTTTGGTTTGTCCACACATCATGTATTACCCATATCGCGCATATTAATGCGATTATTCCTATTAATCCTTGTCCTAGAACCATTTTGTTTTTCCCCTCCTAAAAAAAAAATTGTTATTACTTATTCTTTGAATAAGCTTTATATATTTTTCTAGAATCTTGGTTTCTATGTTGGAAATTATTCCTGTTGGAGGTTATGGCGAGGTTGGTCGTAATTGTACTCTTATTAAGTGGAAATCTGAATCTGTTCTTGTTGATTTGGGTTTGGAGCTTGATAATTATATTCGTTTAACTGAGGATAATCCTAAGGATCCTGGTTTTGATGATGTGATTGTGTCTGGTAGTGTTCCTGATATTTTGTCTTTATCTAAGGCTGATTTGAAGAGTTTAAAAGCTGTTCTTATTAGTCATGGTCATCTTGATCACGTGGGTGGTGTTCCTTATTTTATTAAGAAATTAGGGGTTAAGGTTCATGGTTCTTCGTTTACTATGGCTATTTTAAAGTCTTTGCTTCTTGATAAGAAAGTTGATGCGTCTGATTTTTTGGTGAGTCATGATGCTAATTCTTGTTTTCGTGTTTCTAAGAACATAGAGGTTGAGTTTTTGCCTATTACTCATAGTATTCCTCAAGCGTTCGTTGTGGTTGTTCGTACTCCTAGTGGTAGCGTTGTTTATGCTAATGATTTCAAAGTGGATGATTCTCCTGTTGTTGGTGATGTTTTTGATGCTTCTGTTTTCAGCAGGGTTAAGGATTGTAGGGTTCTTATTATTGATTCTCTTTACGCAGGGATTCCTGGGACTTCTGGTTCTGAGCAACTCGCGAGGAAGATGTTGTTTGATGCTTTGCTTCGTAAGTCTTATGATGATAATAATATTCTTATTACTACTTTTTCTAGTCATATTGGTCGTTTGAAGACTTTGGTTGAGTTAGCTAAGAAAATGAATCGTCAGCCTGTTCTTGTTGGTAGGTCTTTGTTGAAGTATGTTGAGGCTGCTAAGAGTGCTGGTGTTGCTGATTTGCTTGATGGTGTTGAATTCGTGAAGTATGGTTCTGATGTGGAGAAGTATTTTAAGATTGTTAGGGATACTGAGAAAAAGTTTTTTATTGTGACTGGTCATCAAGGTGAGCCGAAAGCTGTTCTTTCTCGTTTAGTTTTTGGTAAGTTGTTTCCTTTTAAGAAGAATGATTTAGTGGTTTTTTCGTCGAAAGTTATTCCTTCTGGGGAGAACGAGGAGAATGTTCGTAGTTTGGAACGTGGCTTGCGTCATCTCGGCGTTGAAGTTTTGAAGGAGCTTCATGTTTCTGGTCATGCTCATAGCGAAGAACATAAGTTATTGATTAGTTTGTTAAAACCCGAGTTTATTATTCCGACGCATGGTGAGCCTGATATGTTGGAGGCTCAGAAGGATTTTTGTAAGTCTTTAGGTTATGATGATGATAAGGTTTTGTTGTTGAAGAATTTTGATCGGGTTAAGTTTTAGTTTTTTTTATTTTATTATTTGTTTTGCTTCTTTTATGTTATTTATTGTGTATCTAGGTGTTGTTGTATTTGGCAGGTTTGATTTTATTCTTATTGTTTTAAGTCCTATGTTTTGTCCTGCTGTTATGTCTGAGTCCATATCTCCTATCATGTAGCTTCGTGTTGTGTTTATGTTGTATTTTTTTATTATTTGTTCAAATAGTCTTGTTTGTGGTTTTTTGTCTGGGCAATTTTTATCTCTTCCATGAATACAATATCCCCAATCGTTTATTGTTATTCCTTTTTCTTTGTATTGTGTTGCTACTGATTTGAATACATTTTCTACTTCTTGTGGAGTCATTCTTCCTCTTGCAACCCATGGTTGTGATGATATTATGAATAATTTGTATCCTTTTTCTTGAAAGTTTCTTAGTGTTTCGAATGATTCTTGGTATATTTTGTCTGTTGGTATTATTTCTGGATATTGTGAGTTGTCTACTATTGTTCCGTCTTTATCTAAGAATATTGCTTTGTTCATTTCTATTCCTAAGTAATTGTTTAGGTGTGATTGCAGTACTAGGTTTATTGCTTCTGGTCTGCCGTTTGTGTTTATTATTTCTGCGTAAGGTAAATCTTTTGCTATTTCTATGTATTTATTATGTAATTTTTCTATTTTTTCTAGTTGTTCGTCTAAGTTTAGTGGTTTTCCTTCTTCTTCATTTCTTTTTTTGATTCTTTGTAATGCTATTTCTGGGTCGCATAGTAGTATCATTGCTAATCCAGGTGTTGGGTAAAACGCGTTTTGTTCTCTTATTCTTTGTAAGGGTATTCCTTGTAATGATTGATAAACTTCTGTTGATATGAATCCTCTATTACCTATTATTAGGTGTCCTTGTTTGTTTAGTAAGTATTCGTAATCTGTTAATCCTTTTTTTCTACTTTTTATGAATAGTTCTAGTTCTTTTTCAGGGTTTCTTATTGGCGCGTTTTTTATTTTTAGTATTTCTTCTCTGTAATATTTTGGTTCGTAGAAAGTTGTTACTTCCAGTCCTAGTTCTTTTTCTGCGTAGTCTTGTAAGTCTTGTATTCTTCCTTCTTTTCCTGATCCGCTTATTCCGTCAATCATTACTAAGTTATTAGTCATTTCTTTGTTCCTCTTGGTGCTCCGCAACCGAGTTTGCCAAAGTCTCTGTATAATGCGTAGCAATTTTCTCTTGAGTAGAATTTTTTTTCTTCTTTGGTTGCTGGAACATCTTGAACTACTTTTACGTCAGCCCAAGCATTTGGGTGTGCGTAGAATGGGAATTCTTCGTTTGTTTTTGATATGAATACTCCTGTGAATGTTTGGTTTTGTTGTATTGCTAAAGCAACTCTGTGTGCTCCATCATTTATTATAGGTATTTGTATTTTTACTTTGTTGTTGTATTTTATTTCTGATTCGTTTGGTACGTACATTACTGTTCTTGGTGTTACTTCTATTATTGGCGGTGTTAATGTCCATATTTCTCCTTTTTCATTTTTTAATTCATATGCTGCGTCTAAGTGTAATGAGTCTATTCCAAAGTTTGTTAATAAGTGTTTTCTTAGTTCTTTTTGAAATTTTAAGTTTTTTTCTATTAAGTAGAATGTTGTTGGGTTGACTTCGAATGGAGATAGTTCTCTGAAAGTTATATCTGAATTTTGATATACAAGTATTTCTTCATTTAATGCATTTTTTTGCATTAAGGGTACTGTTCTTATTTTTTGTTCTAGTTCAGAAAATTCTATTTTGTTTATTGGTTCTATTTTCATTTATGTTCACCATCCTATTAGCCTCGCCTATTTTTTATGAAAATTATTTTCTTTTTTCTTGGTCGTACCATTTCCTCGCGTTTTTTATTAAGTGTTGAGGATATGTTTGTTTGTCTACTTTTAGGTATTGTCCGAATGTTGGCGCTGTTGTTTTTATTTTTTCTGCGACGTCCCACGCTATTTCTCTGTATGAGTCGTGTCCTGGGCTTTTGCTTCTTAGTTCTATGTAGTAGCCGTCTTGTCCTGCTGACCAGTTTATTAGTCTTCTGCATTTGAATGCGAATGGTACTATTAGTTGTGCTACGTATTTGTTGTCTTGTCTTATGTTATTGAATGTTGTTGACATCTCGTTTAGTATTTGGTTGTATTCTTTTTCTAGTTTTGCTGTTTTTATCATTTGTGGTGTTTCGAATCCGTGTTCTGTTGTTAGTGCTTGTCTGAGCCATGCTCCTCTTCTGTGTCTGTGGTTATCTCTGTCTGCTCCGTAATCTATCAGGGTTTCGAATATTGGTGTGTCGATTAGTGTTGGTTTTGGGAATGGGTCGAATGTTCCTCTTGTTTTGAATGTTTGGTGAATTATTTCTTGTGCTTTTTTTGGTTCTTTTGTTAGTGCTTTGTAGTATTGTTCGAATGATGCGTTTCCGTAGTGCCACGCCATTGCTGATGCTATAAATATGTCTGTGAAGCTTGTTACGTTTTCTACGAAGTTTGTTCTTGGTGTTACTTCGAATGTTCTGTTTTTTTCAAATTCGAATAGTTCAGGTAGTGCTTCGTCGAAGTATTGTCTTAGTTCTTGTTGGTATTCGCTTATTTTTGCGTGTGATTTTTCTCCCATTAGTACAGGTACTACTTTTTGTGCTTCTTCTATTATTGTTCTTCCTATTTGTTGGTCTTGTTTTAATGGGCTTGATAAGAAATCAGTTACTACTTCTTCTAGTGCTCTTACTTCCATAGATGCTCCTACTGATGTTAGCATTGATGGTGTAAGTAAATATCTTGAGTAGTCTAGCATTGATTTTCGAGCGTTTGCGTCGTATGCTTCTATTATTTGTGTTTTTGTTTTTTTTGTTTCTGTTCTTAGTGAGTAATCTAAGAATTCTTGGTTTAGTGGGTGGTTTCCTGAGAATATTTCTAGTTTGTGTGTTATTTCTTGGTAGTTGTTTATTATTTTATTTAGTGATTTGAATATTTCTTCTGCGTGTTTTGAGTTTTTTAAGTCTAGGTTATCTTCTGATTTTGCTAAAACGTTTTTCCAATCTATGTATCTTGATGATTTTACTTGCGGGTGTGCTAGTGGGTGTCCTGTTATTAGTTTTCCTGATAGGTCAGGTATGTTTTCGCAGATGAATCTCACGTTTCCTAGTTCTTTTATTGAGTTGTGTCCGTAGCTTTGTGCCCATTTTTGTATGAATTGTTTGTTTTTTTCTGTTGGTAATCTCCAGTTTTCTGTGAAGTCAGAATATGCTTTTTTTAGTTGTTCTACGTTTATTCCTGTTATGTCTTGTGGTATTGAGTCCATTTTTGGTAGTGGTAGGTCTTCTGATTCTATGCTTAGTAGTAGTCTTTTTTGGAAGGGTTCGTGTGTTCTGCTGTATGCTGCTGCTAGTGTTGCGAATTGTTCTGGTGGTATTGTGTCGTATACGAAGAATATGTCTGCGAATGGTTTTGATACGTACAGTGATAGTATTGCTTCTTCTTGTTCTTGTGTGAATTTTTCTGTGAATTTTCCCATTTTTATTTCTCCCCCTTAATAAAAAAATTAACTATTGTTTTTTGTTACTATTTTAGAATTGCAACTTTTATTTAAATGTTTTCATCGACGAGAAAACTTATTTGTTTTAGTCACTTAGTTGTTACGAATACTTTTCGTGTTTTTGTGTGTTTTTTTGGTAATTTATAAAAAAGGTTCTTATTTACTTTTTTTTATGTTTGCTCGATGTAAGTTGTTTGGTGTGTGTGGCGGGTGTGTTAATCAGCACGTTCCGTACGAGGTTCAGTTGGAGAATAAGCGTCGTAATCTTGCTAGTTTTACTAATTTTTGTGTTGATGATATCAGAGTTGTTTCTGGTTCTCCTTTTGGTTATAGGAATCGTATGGATTTCGTGTTTTCTCAGGGCGAGATTGGTTTTCGTGAGCGTGGTAAGTGGTTTAAAGTTGTGGATGTTGATAATTGTCCTATTTCTAATGCTAAGTTGAATTCTTTGTTGGTTGAAGTTCGTAACTTTTTTTTGCCTTTTAAGGATGATTTTTTTGATTTGAAATCTCAGAGTGGTTTGTTTAGGTATTGTGTGATTCGTGTTCCTAGTAAGATTAGTTCTTTAACTTTTATTTTGAATGATGATTCTTCTGATAAGAGTCGTGGTCGCTCATTGGTTGAGGAATTTTCTAGGGTGACGAGTGCTGATAATGTTTTGGTTGGTTATAATGCTAAGAACAGCGATGTGAGTATATCTGAGAATTTTGAGGTTTTGAAAGGTTCAGACTTCTTAGAAGAAGAAATTCTTGGTAGGACTTTGAGGTTTCATTCTCAAGCTTTTTTTCAGAATAACACGGAGATGGCTCGTTCCCTTGTGAGTGTTGTTAGGGATATTTTTGAGCGTCAGGAGAATAATGTTTTTTTGCTTGATTTGTATGGCGGGGTTGGTACGTTTGGTATTTGTCTTGCTGATTTGTTTAAAGAAGTTGTTGTCGTGGAGTGTGTTGATTCCGCGATTCGTTGTGTTGAGAAAAATTCTAGGATTAATAATGTTAATAATGTTAAGGGTTTTGTTCTTGACGCGAAGCAGATTAATCGTCTTGATCTTAAGAAGCCTTTGAAAGTCGTTGTTGATCCTCCTCGTAGTGGTATGGTTCCTAAGGCGATTGAGCGTTTGCTTTCTTTGAAGCCTGACGTTATTGTTTATGTTTCTTGTAATGCGAAGCAACTTAAGAATGAGCTTCCTAGGTTTAAGGACTACGATGTTAAAAGTGTTACTTTGGTTGATTTGTTTCCTCAAACTAATCACTTTGAGGCTGTTGTTGAACTCATTAAGAAAACGGAGTGAGACTAAGCGAAGCGCATGTCTCACACTAGCAAGACGTGCACGAGCTTTCTGGTGCAATCACTTTGAGGCTGTTGTTGAACTCATTAAGAAAACGGAGTGAGACTAAGCGAAGCGCATGTCTCACACTAGCAAGACGTGCACGAGCTTTCTGGTGCAATCACTTTGAGGCTGTTGTTGAACTCATTAAGAAAACGGAGTGAGACTAAGCGAAGCACCTAGTTTATTCTTATATTATTTTTTTCGGAGATTTTTCGAACAAATCATAATATTTTCTATTAAAAATAACAATATTTATAAACAATTATTACTTTCAAAGGTATATGAATAAGATTTTATTAAAAAGAATTATTTGTGAAAAAGATTTGTTTGTTCCTAGTATTTTCACTGTTAAACAGTTTGAAGCGATTAAAAAATATTTAAGTAAAATCAATATGTCTAATTCTGAAAAGAAATCTTTGTATACATCCATTGCTAAAAAAGTTAAAGCTTTAGAATTTTTGTATGATGAAAAAAAAGATTTTTTTATTAGAGGAAATGTTATTTCTTCTAGGATTGATGAAGCTAAAAGAATTATTTCTTCTTTTAAGAACGAAAAAGTCTTTGTTGGTGGTTCTTTTTTATTTTCTGATACTTATAATGATATTGATGTTTTTATTATTAGGAATAAAGGTTATAAAGAAGAATTTAAAGATAATTTGCACATTATTTATTTGACTGAGAAAAAATTGTCTGATGCGATTTTTCAATCTGTTGCGAAAGTTTCTGTTTCTAATTTTAATAATTCTAGAAGTGTTACTTTAAAAAAGCCTTTTTTGTATGAATTAATGTCTTTGTATCATGAATCTTATATACAAATTAAAGAGCATGATAAAAAGAGAGAAGCAGTTAGGGATTTAGTTTTTTTTCATGAATATTTTGTTAATAAAAATGTTATTAGTCCTGAACAATTAAAGAAAATTGTTTTTGAATTGGAAATATTTGAGATTGATAAGTACTTTATTGATGTTTGTAATTGTTTATTTTCTAAGAAGTATTTGTACGTTGAAGTATTGAATTATTTAAAATCTCTTTCTAATGCTATAAATTCTGAGAGTAATGTTTCTCATCTTGTTCATTATAAAACTGTTTATGAAGGTTTAATTCATGGCTGATATTAAAAAGTTAATAACTGCTGTTTTAGGAGAAGATGTTGTTTTTAATAAGGATTTTGATAAACATGTTCTTTCTTTAAAAGGTGGTATGTTTGAAGATTTTATTTCTTGGATTAAAAATTGTAAGACAGGAAATATTTTAGGTAGTGTTCCTCCTAAAAGAGAGTTTAAAGATTTGTATGTTTTTTTTAGAAAAATTGGTAATAGTAAGCGAGCTGTTTTGATTAAGCGACAAAATTCTGATTTTGTTGAATTAATTTTAAGTGAGCATTTAGCTTATGATAAGAAGAGAAAAGAATTGGGTTTCAAAAAGAGTAGTTATTATAAAAGTTAGTTTTTTTGTTGTTTGTTGAACCATTCGTGTGCGTCTTCTGCGTTTTTGAAGAATTTTATTTTGTTTTTGTATTGTTCTTGGAATAGTTTTGGTCTTTGTTTTTGCCATTTGTTTTTTGTTGTTATGTTGTATCTTGTTAGTTTCGTGAAATTTTTTAGTCCTTCGTTTTTTCCTTGTTTTTTTCTTTGTATGAATCTTTTTGTTGTGTTTATTATTCTTTTTGTTAGGGTTGGTTTTAAGTATATTATTAGGTCTGCGTCTTCGTATGTTTTTTTTGTTAGTTTATAGTATCCTCCTTCTATTAGCCATTTTTTTTGTTTTAGAATTTTTTTGATTTCGTTTTTTATTTCTTGTTCTGGTTTTTTGTGGTCGAACTTCGTGGTTTTTGAGAAATCATATGCTACTTCATCTAGGGATGTTAAAGGTGTTTTTGTTTGTTCAGATATTTTTTTGCCCAGATATGTTTTTCCTGATCCGCTTCCTCCTGTGATTCTTATTTTGTTGTATTTTTTTGTTGGCATTTTTAAGAATTAGATTAGTTCTTTTAGTTGGTTCAGTGTTTTGAATTCTTCGTGTTTTTCTTGGTTTATTATTAGTGTAGGCGCGGTTTTTACGTTGTATACTTGTTTTAGTGTTCTTACTGCGTTGTTATTTATGTTTATGTCTACGCTGTATATGTTTACTTTCTCTGTTCTTTTTAGATAACTTAGTATGAATCCTTGGTCTGCGCATTCTTTACAATCTCCTTCGTTTGAGTATAAGTAAACTATGTTTGTTACTTCTGTTTCGCATTGTTCTTTTATTTTCGTCATTAGTACCCAGTGTCTTAGTTGTATTATTGAGTAAAAATTCTTGAGTTCTTGTACGTCTTTGTTTTTGCTTCCTAGTTGGTTCTCCATGTATTCTACTTTCATTGATAATTCGTGTAAGTCATCACTTAGGAATCCTAGGTCTTCTATTGCGCAAGGGTTCTCTGCTAGTATTGCGAATTCTACTTCTGAGCTCATCGTGCTTAGTCTTAGTTCTTCACTTATTTCTTTTACGTTGTCTAGTTTGTTTTTGTTTAGTAGTGTTCCTAGTAGTATTCCTGTGAAGAATACTAGTACTGTTATTGATAGTACCGCGGCGTGTTTTGCCCAATCCATTTTTTTAGTTCTTTTCATTTGATTTGTGGCTCCATTCTATTTTTTTCTTTCTTATTTTGCTTATTATTGAGATTGCCCACCAGTACCCGAAGAGTATCCAGTAGAACAATACGAAGTATATGTATGATTTTACTACGCTTTGTTTTTCTTTTGATATTTTTTTTGTGATTATTATTAGTATTAGTGATAATATTAGTCCTAGTAGTCCTAGTATCGCTATTGGTTTCGTGCTTATGTAGAATGTTTCGAATGAGAACCATTTTAGGTTTAGTATGTCGAAGTTTATTGCTATGTAATTATTCAGGGTTTTGTAGCTTGTTTCTAGGAATTTGTATATCGCGTATATGCCTAGGATTATTACCATTCCTACTGATATTAGTGACATTGGTAATACGAATAGTCCTAGTGTTCCGTGTTCTCTTCTGAATAATTCTCTGTAATCTATAACGTTTCCTAGGAATCCTGTGTACCATCTGAGTCTTTGTTTTCTTAGCGGGGTGAATTTTTTTGGTCCGTGTGTGTATACGTATGCGTTGACGCAGTTTTCTATTCTGAAGTTTTTTGATTGCATTCTTAGTGCTATTTCTATGTCTTCTGTTTGGTGTGCTTTTCTGTAGTATCCGTGTTTTTTGAAGAATTCTTTTTTGTATATTGTGAATGGTCCTGGTGTGACGTGTATTGATTCTAGGAATGAGAATACTTTTCTTAGTAGTATTCCTATTAGGAATTCTGTTCTTTGTATGTGTTGTAGTATTGTTTGTGGATTGTGTATTTTCATGGATGGTGTTACCGCCATGATGTTTTTGTCGTCTTCGAAGTATGCCATGATTCTTTTTAGTGCTTGGTTATCTACGAAGGAGTCTGCGTCTAGTGATCCTATGTATTCTGTGTTTGTTTTGTCTATTGCTAGGTTTAGCGCGGTGTGTTTTCCGCCGTTTGTTTTTGTGTAGAAGTCTATGTTTGGTTGTTCAGCGTATTTTCTTCCTATTTCCGCTGTTTTGTCTGTGCTTCCGTCATCTACTATTATTATTTTTAGTTTGTTTTTCGGGTAGTCTAGGTTTAGTACTGAGTCTACTGTTCCCGCTAGTGTTTTTTCTTCGTTGTATGCTGGTATTATTATTGTTACGCTTGGATATTTTTTTAGTTTCGTGTTTTTTGTTATGTTTTTTCTGTGTTCGAGTAGTGTTAAGAAGAAGTACACAGTAGTATATATGCTTATGAATGTGGCTGTGTATATTAGTATTTCTCCGAAGTTCATTTTTTTGGGTCTCCTTCGTTGTTGGTTATTTAAGAAGCTTTCTTTAGTTAAAAATGTTTTTGTTATTTGTGAAAAAAAAAAGAAAAAAAAGAAAAAAAGATTTAGTATGTGCACCCTGAGATTCTCGCTAAGTTGTTTAGGTTTTGGTATCCTTCTATTAGTTGTCCGTTTATTAGCCATGTTGGGTAAGTTGGGTATTCTTTTTTCAGGATGTTTTTACATTCTGCGAGTTTTGGGTTTGTTCCTTTTGCGTCACATTCTATTGTTATTACGTGTTCGAAGTATTCTCCGAATAGTTCTGCTTGTTTTTTTCCGTCTGGGCTCCAGTACGTGTTGTACATTTTTGCTCCTTTCTCTGTTAAGCATTTTGCTAGTCTTAGTTTTCTTGTATCTTCTGAGACTGGTTGTTCTGATTCTACGTATGTTATTGTTAGTTCTTGTTCTTCAGCTTCTTCAACTATTTCTTCTTCTACTTCTTCGATTGTTTCATTTGTTGTTTCTTCTATTATTGGTTGTTCTTCTACGACTTCCTCGATTGTTTCTTCGGTTGTTTCAACTATTTCTTCTAGTTCTTCGAATAATTCTTCGAGGTCTATTTCTATTGTTTGTTCTTCTATTTCTGTGAAGTAGTCTATGTTTGCTTCTTCTGTTAGTCTTTCTAGTAGTTCTAGGTATATTTGTTCAATGCTTTCTTCTATTAGCATTGATTCTAGTACTTCTTTTATTTCTTCGAATGTGCTTATTCCTGCGGGGATTGTTTTTTCTCTCCAGGTCACGTGATAGCCGTCTATTGTTTTTATTATTGCTACTTCGTCATCTTCTAGTTTTAATGATTCTGTGAATAATTCGTCCATGTGTGTGAAGTTTGTTTCTATGAAGTATTCTCCGCATGTGCTGGATGTTGTCCATTCGTCTGAGTGTTCTTTTACTAGTTCGCAGAAGTTCGTTTTGTTTTCGTTTATTTCTTGCATTATTCTTTGTGCTTCTTTGTATGTTTCTTCTTCTGTTTTGTTGTCAAAGTTTATTTGTATGTGTTTTACTACTGCGAATTCTTCGTATGCAAATTTTTGTTTGTTTTCTTCGTAGTATTTTTTTAGTTCTTCTTCTGTTACTTCTTTTTCGTATATTTCTTGTTCTAATACTTGTCTCGCCATTAGTTCTTTTTTGAATACTACTCTTAGCATTTCGTAATTTACTCCGAATCCTTCTATGTATTCTATTAGTTCTTGTTGTGTTAGGTCTATACTCATAGCCATGTCCCAGAATAGTTCATCTAGTTCTTGTTCTGTTATTGTCATGTTTTGTTTTTTTGCTTCTTGGTATAGTAGTTCTGTGTCTATTGTTAGTTCTAGTGCTTGTTCATCAGTTATTGGTATTCCGTTTAGTAGTCTTAGCCAGTCAGCTCTTGTTTTTACTTCTTGTTCGTTTATTGGTTCTCCGTTTACTAGCATTAGTACTTTGTCTTCTTTTGTTTCTGCGTTTTTTGAGAAAGTTGTTGCTATTACTATTACTAGTATTGCTAGCATTATTATTCCTATTAAGAAGTATAGTGGTTTATTGTTTGATTTTTTCTTTTTTGTTTTAGAAGATTTTTTTTGTTTCGTGGTTGTTTTAGTTGTTTTTGGTTTTTTAGTTGTTTTCTTCTTTTTAATTACTTTCTTTGTTTCTTTTTTGTCTTCTTTTGGTTTTTCTTTATTTTCTTGTTTTAGTTCTTGTTTTTCTGTTTGGTTTTGTTCTTTTGAAAGACCTGGTGTTTCTCCTTCTTTTGGAACAACGTTTATTTTATCAAGATCTATGTATTCATCTTCTTTCATGATGTTTCACCCTCACGTTTAATTTTTAAGCGTTATTTGCTTAATCCTTATTTTTTTCTTTGATTTTTTTGGTTCAAAGATTAAATTATTAATAGGTGAGGTTTTTGTTTTTTTTAAAACTATCGTTTTGAACCAATTTCGTAATGGTAACAAATCTTCTCTGGTGCTTTTTTTGGGTTTTGTAAAGAAAAATTATATAAATGCACTTCTTTTTACGTTTGTTAGGTGGTTATAAATGAGACTTACATTAGCAGAACCTAAGTTATTAAAGGAGAGTATATCTATTATTTCTGATTTAGTTACGGAGACGAAGTTCCGTGTTGGGAAGGATTTTGTTGAGATTATCGCTATGGATCCTGCGAATGTCGCTATGGTTATTTTTAGGATGCCTAGTAATAGTTTCGCGGAGTACGTTGTTTCTGAGGAGACTGTTTTGGCTATGAATTTGGCGAGTTTTAAGCAGGTTCTTCGTAGGGCTAAGCCTAATGATGTTCTTACTTTGGAGAAGACTGATAATAAGTTGAAGGTTATTCTTAAAGAGAAGAATACTAGGACTTTTTATTTGCCTTTGATTGATTTGGAGGATAAGCCTCAGAAGGTTCCTCAGTTGAATGCTAAGGCCGTTGTGTCTTTGCCTAGTTCTGTTCTTAGTGAGGCTATTGAGGACGTGGATATTGTTAGTGAGAGTGTTACTTTTATTGCTGAGAAGAATAGTTTGACTGTTTCTGCTACTGGTGATTTGAAGAATGCTGATGTTGTTATTGGTAGGGATGATACTGTTTCTATTACTTCTGAGGATGTTGAGAAGAGTAAGTATAGTATTGAGTATTTGAAGAAGATGATTCAGGGTGGTAAGCTTGTTTCTACTGTTGTTTTGAAGTTTAGTAATGATTATCCTTTGACTCTTGAGTTCGCAGAGAAAGATAAGCTTAGTCTTAGTTTTATTCTTGCGCCTAGGGTTGATAATGATTAGTTGATTTCTTAATTATTTTTTTTTTTAGAATTATTTTTTTTTGGTTTATTTGTATTCTGAGTAGGTTGGTTCTGTTTCTGGTGTTTTTTGTGGTTCTTCTTTTTTGTGTTCTTCTTTTTTATTGTGTGGTTCTTGTTTGTTTTTAGTTTTTGCTTCTTGTTTCTTTTGTTGTTTTTTTTGTTGTTTGTGTTTCTTTTTTTCTTGTTTTTGTTTTTCTTGGTTCAGGTATTGTTCTATTTTGTTTATTGTTTCTGTTAGTGTTTTGTTTTTTATTTTTCTTGCTAGTGCTTTTTGTTTTAGTGTTTGTTTTAGCCAGAAAGTTATTTGGTTTTTTGGTTTAGTTATTTTTTCGTAGTCTTCTTGCGTCATTTTTTTTAGTGTTTTTAGTAGTTCTTCTGTGTTTCTTATTTGTGTTATTGTTCCTTTTATTTCTATTGTTAGGTTTTCTGGTTCTGTTATTAGTAGGTTCTTTTTGTGTCTTCTTGATGCTAAGTAGTGTTTGAATCCTATTTGGTTTATTACTATCATTATTGTTATTAGTATCGCGGTGTATGACATTAGTATTATTAGGTCTGAGTATAGTTGTTCGAATCCTGCTCCGAACAGCATTGCTTTTCTTATTCCTTCTGATACTATTACGTATGGGTTTAGTTCTGCTATTTTGCTCATTATTGGTGAGAGTGTTTCTAGTGGCAGTATTAGGTTTGATAAGAACATTAATACTGATCCTATTACTATTGTGCTCATTGTTACTGCTTCTGATGTGCTTGCTAGTGTTCCTATTAGTAGTCCTATGGTTATGAATAGTGTTATTCCTATGAATAGGAACGCCATGGTTACTTCTGGGTTTGTTAGTATTGGTACGTTTAGGGTGAAGTGAGCGATTGCTAGTATTAGTAGTGTTTGTATTATTATTATTATTAGTGCTGTTAAATAATTTATGAAGGTGAAGTATTTTTGTGTTGTTGGTGTCGTGAAGTTTCTGAAGAATGATTTTGAGTCTTTTTCCATGAACACTAGGGTGCTTGATAGCATTAGTCCTATGAATAGTATTGCTAGTGTTAATAAGTATGAGAACGAGTAGGTTAATCTGTTGCTTGGTGCGGATACTGATTCTATTTTTGTTGTTATTGGGCTTGTTATGCTTCTTGCTGATCTTAATTCGAAGGATTCTATTTCTGTTAGTATTTGTTCTTGTTTTGTTTTTATTTGGTCTGTGTTTGTTGTTATTGTTTCTAATGCGTTGTTTATTTCGTTTAGGTTATTGGTCGTGGTTGTTTTTGCTGTTCCTGCTTTTTCTATTCTTTCTGTTAGTTTGTTTATGCTTATTGATAATGAGTTTACTGCTTTTTCTAAGTCGTTTAGGTTTTTTAGTAGGTCTTCGTTGTTTAGTGTTGTGTTTAAGTTGTTTAGTGATGATATGAATTCTGTTACGTTTGTTCCTCCTTCTTCTTCTAGTATTGGTATTATGTTTTTGGCTTTGTTTACTGCGTCTGTTGCTCTAGCTCTTAGTTCTACGAAGTCGTCTTCTACGTCTTCCATTCTTGCTTCTAGTGTTAGTAAGTTAATGCTTTCTTTTTTTGTGTCCATGTCTGTTATTGTGTTTAGTGCTGTGCTTGTTTGTGTGTTTGCGTTGTTTATTTGTGCTCTGTTTATTATTGTTAGTGCTAAGCTATCTTGTGCTTGTTTGTATGATACTTCTATTATGTTTATTAGTTGTTCTGCTAGTTCTTCGCTTATGTCTGATGATTCTGTTCCCATCGTTGTTGAGAATGATGATATTAATCTGTCTACGAGGTTTATTCTTGATTCGTCTACGTAGAATGTTAGTTCATTTTTTGCTTCATCTCTTATTTCGAAGTCTTCTGAGAATACTACGCACATCACTGTTATTCCGTCTCTTATTGATGAGACGCATTGTTGTTCTGTTTCGTACATTATTATGTTGTGTTCTGTTGTGTTGAATGATTGTATGTATCTCGTTGTTAGGTCTGTTGGTTCTTTTACGTGTGTTCCTATGTTTAGTTTTAGTTCTGGGTTGTCCATGAATCCTAGTCCTATTATGAATACTATTATTAGTGGTGCTAGTAGTACTACTAGTGCTGAGCCTTTTGATCTGGCTAGTATTTTTAGGTTTTTTTGTATTGATCTTAGTAGTTTCATTTTATTCTCTTTGTATGTTTAGGTTTATGAACACTTGGTTCAGGCTTGGTTTTACTAGTTTTAGTTCTATTATTTTTTCGTTGTTTTTTTCTATTTCTTTTACTAATTGGTTTAGTAGGTTTTTGTGGTCTTCGCAGAATAGTACTAGTTCTCCTCCTCTTTGTTCTGTTCTTATGATTTCTTTTGAGAATTTTTTTGATAAGTTCTTTTCTAATTCTTTGTAGTTTCCTGGGTGGGATTCTATTCTTATTTCGTGGTGTTTTAAGTATCTTGTTTTTAGTTCCGATGGTGTTGCTATGTCTAGTAGTGTTCCGTCTTTTATTATTGCTATTCTGTCACATAGTGTTTCTAGTTCGTTTAAGTGATGACTGGATATTATGACTGTTGTTCCTTTGTTGTTTATTTGTTTTATTAGTGCCCAGATGCTTCTCCTTAGTAATGGGTCTAAGTCGGATGTTGGTTCGTCCATTATTAGGACTTGGGGGTTGTGTATTAGGGCGCATGCTATATCTAGTCTTCTTTCCATTCCTCCTGATAGGTTTTTTCCTAGTTGGTTTGATGCTGTTTCTAGGTCGATTAGTTTTAGTAGTGAGTCCACGTTTGATCTTAGTACTTCTCTTGATAATCCGTATAGTTCTCCGAAGTAGTACAGGTTTTCTTTTACTGTTAGTTTTTCGTAGAAGCTTGGTAGTTGCGCGGCGAATCCGTATATGTTTTTGAATTTTTTTTGTTGTTTAAAAACCGAGTTGTATATTGGTTTGTCAGCTATCATTTGTGGTTCTTTGTATTTTACGTCTCCTGTATCTGGGCTTATGAAGCCTATCATCATGTTTAGTAGTGTTGTTTTTCCTGAGCCACTCGCGCCTATTAGTCCTATTATTTCTCCTGGTTTTACTTCGAAGGATACGCTCGATAGTATTTTTTTTCTTCCGAAGCTTTTTCCTAGTTTTTCTACTGTTATTAACGGGTCCGGCATTATGTTGTAAGAATCGTGTTAGTTTTTAAACTTTATTATTAATTTGTCGTCTAATAATCTTGGTTTTTGTTTTTATTTCTTAGTAGTTAAGGTTTCTTCTGATTTTTGTTTTGTTTTTTTTTTTGACTTAAATAAAAAGATGTTAAACCCGCAACGAAATCGTTATATGTCTTCTTCTTCGATTTCTTCTATGTCTTCTAGTGATAATAAGTCATCGTCTTCAGTGTTTATTTCTTTTTTGTGTTCAAGTTCTTTTTTTGTTTCTTCTTTTTTGTCTTCTTTATTTTCTTGTTCTTCTTCTTTTTTGACGATTTCTTCTTTGTCTTCTTCTTTTTTGTGTTCAGTTTCTTTTTTTGATTCTTCTTTTAATTTCTTCATTTCGTCTTCTGGTTTCACTTCTGAAATCACTACGTTAGCTACGAATTCTATTTTTCCGAACATCTCGTTCTTAGTTGTTCTCCCTATGAATTTCATCATTGCTCCTAGCATCTTGTTTTTGTATTCGTCAAATGATTCTGGTGCGTCTTTGAATTTTAGTAATTCTTCTTCTGTTACGTTTAAGAAATTAATTATTTGGTTCTTCCACAATACTACTCTTATGTTGTCTGAGCCGTCATCTACGAATATGTTAAGAACTGCTCCGTAAGTGTATCCTTCTGGGTTTTCTTCTTCTTTTATTCTTTTTCCTTCACTATTAACTTTGAAGAACTTAGGGTCGAATACTTGAACCACTGTAGCGAATAATTCTACGTTGTCATCTCCTTCTTTTAGTTCAGAGATTTTTTTTCTTTCTGGTTCTGCGTAATTGTTCTGTGTTTCTATTTTTACTCCTTCAGGATTAACTTCTATTTCGCCTGATTCTCCTAGGTGAAGCTCGGTTCTTCCGTTGTTGTCTCTTACGTTAATGTTTTTTAGTTTTATTAAGTCGTTTTCTTTGAAGTTTTTTTCTAGGTCTGCTTTGTCGTTCCACAAAACAGCCATTGTTACTCCTGTGTCGTCTCCTACTAAGAATTTGAATACTTTTCCTTGTCCTCTAGCGTTTTCAAAAGTTCTTAAGTCGTATTTCCTGATTACTTTACAGTTTAATTCAACGTCTCTCATGCCCGCCATTAAGCTCTTAATCTTCATGACTCCTTCTGTTTGCATGAGTTTAACTCCTAATTCGTTAGCGACGATGTGCGCTGCTCCTTCTTTGCTGATTAATCCAGATAAGTGTTCTAGTTTTGCATCTATTTTTTTTTGTACTTCTTCTTCTTTCAGATCTGTTTGTTCAGTTATTTTTTCTATGATTACTTCTATTGGTATGTTTATCATAATTATTTCACCTTTTTAATGAGTTCTCCCTTAATAATAAGGCTTTTTTTGTTCATATATAAAGTTTACTATGACGCGTGACCAGTACTTTTGTTTGTGACTTAAAAATGAGTTTTTTAACCAAAAATATTTAAATAAGTACAATTATTGAATAAGACATGAAAGAGGTATTTTGGTTAAGATTAGTCTTTGTGTTAGTTGTTGTTATGCTCATGACTGGCTTAGTGCTGGGTCAAGGAATACCTTTGAATGATTGTTTATTAGAGGAGTACGACGCGATAACTAATACTTCTCACGCGCGATTCGATGAGTTGAATTCTAGTTATGTTCTTACTGGTTACGTCTCGATGCAAGCGCATTATTCTAATGAGTTGTTTCCTGGAGTAATAGATTATCCGTACGGAGTTTTTTGTGATAATCGCTTAGTCATAAACAGGGATGATGCTCAGCCCACTTTTTATTTTTCTGATCCTTTAGAGTTCTTGTTCGAAGAAGAAGGAGTACTAGTTAATGGTTCAGGACACGTAAGTTTTTATAATGAAACAGTGTCTTTTAATGGTGAAGCGTTTCATGGCTTCACGGGTTCTTGTAGAGTAGTGGGTAGCGGAAATAGTTGTGCTAGTCACGAAGTGTGCGTTTTGAAGATTAGTAATCCTGATCAGGGAAGCGTGGCTGATTGTAACGATGAGTTTTTGCCTTATTTTAATAGTTTTCAGAACAGAATCTGTTGCGCCCCGACGGAGTATTGTCGAGACGGCATAGATAATACGGGTGATGGCTTGGTGGATTGTCAAAGCCCTGAGTGTCACGCGAATGTTTTAATTGGTACTAGGCCTCAGAGGTGTGATCCTCATCTTGTGCCTGGTAATGCTCAGCGTACTTTGGATTGTGTTGATGTTGAGAATAGTGAGCCTGGTAACGTGGTGTTTTTTGATCACTGCTTAGGACCTGATAGCTTGTATGATATGGATGTTGGTTTTTTTAGTAATCCTTGGCCTGTTGGGTTTCCTGATACCTATAATTATCCTGATGTAAGCCTTGCGTATTATTGTAATTATGGTGAGATTGATAATCCTGATGATGAGCCTGTTGGTCGTTGTTGTCCTTACGGACAATGGTATGATCAAAGTAGGGATAACTGCGTAGATTTTATTCCTTGTGATACTTTGTATTGTCCTTATAATTTTATGAATCAGTTTGAGCCTTGGCTTGCTTCTCTTTATGATGATAATCCTTGGTGTCATAGTCACTTACCTTTATTTACTACTCGTACTGTTACTAGAAGTGATGCTTGTTGTCCTGTTGTTACTCACGGCACTTTTGGTTATTACATCTTAGATGATAACGTTAAGATTTTTGGAGCAGAATAATTATTTTTCTAAATTTAAATATTTTTTTGTTGATTTTCCGATTTTTTCTTCGTAATACTTATTAAAAAATTTTTATTTCTCTATGTTTATGAATGATTTAATTATAGATATGAAAAACAAAATCCATAGTATTCGTGGTAAACAAGTTATGCTTGACTCTGATTTAGCAGAACTTTATGGTGCTGATGTTAAAAGATTAAATGAGCAAGTTAGAAGAAACGTTGAGCGTTTCCCTAAGGATTTCATGTTTCAATTAAGTGAAGAGGAATTTTTAAGGTCGCAATTTGCGACCTTAAACAAAAGTAGGGGTCAGCATAGGAAAGATTTACCTTTTGTTTTCACCGAACAGGGCGTAGCGATGCTCTCTGGAGTTTTACGTAGCAAAAAAGCGGTTGAAGTTAATATTAAGATCATGCGTGCTTTTGTTGAAATGCGTCATTTTTTATCTCAGAACTTTGAGGTGTTTGAAAAATTTCAAAAAATAGACAAGAAATTACTGGTTCATGATAATAACTTTAATAAAATCTTTGAAGCAATGGAACAAAAGCAATTAACACATTCTCAAGGTATATTTTTTGAAGGGTAAGTGTTTAATGCTTTCATATTCGTTTCCAATATCATAAAAAAAGCCAAACAAAGAATTATTTTATTTGATAACTACGTGGATGAAAACACGTTGAAGTTGTTTTCTGATAAAAAAAGATGTGTTGAAATAAAAATTTACACTAAGAACATGACAGAAAAACTTTTGTTGGGTGTGAAAAAGTTTAACCAACAACACAATGGTTTAGTTATTGAAAAATTTGATAAAAGCCATGATAGATTTTTGATAATTGATGACGAGTTGTATCATTTTGGTGCTTCATTTAAAGATCTTGGTAAGAAGTGGTTCGCGTTTTCTAAAATAAGCACGGATTTAAATGTTATTTTAAATAATGTACGCTAAAAGATTCTTTTTTTTATTTGCTTTGTAGTAGTTGAGAATATTGTTTTTTTTTAGGATGAGTTTAAATCTTGATTTAATGTTATTAAGATTGAATTCATAGTTCTCCTTCGGAGTAGTTTGTTCTTGTTCTGTGTTTTATTTGGTTTCTCATTCTTGTTACTGTTGTTAGTATGAATTCGTCTCCGTTTGAAACTGTGTAACTCGTAGAACCTCCTCCTCCTGCAGGGTTTTGAAATGCGTGTGATGCTTCTATAGTCTCTTCTCTAACAGCAACTAAGCTTGTTTCC